>ERZ795031.701-NODE-701-length-39456-cov-9.727418_pt1 | contig 39456 bp, 37 predicted proteins | sample MGYA00375123_ERZ795031 | MGnify/ENA primary metagenome ERZ795031 (study PRJEB30166, sample SAMN05720159) | activated sludge metagenome | isolation source: anaerobic digester from wastewater treatment plant | place: USA | collected 2015-04-21 ...
CCGGCTCCGCCTCTTCCTTTTAACCCTGAATCCTTGACTAATTTAATAACTTCATCGGGAGTCATTTCCGTAAGAACCTTGCCAAGTGCCATATAACCGTCCCTTGCTATACACTCGTTAATATTCTCGGGATTTATTAGTCCGCAGTTACGAAGTGCAACTCTCTTTTGTTTTTTATAAAAGTTCACTTCACTTAAAGCTTTTAATTTTTCTTCCTTTACACTTTCATCATATAAATATTTTGTGACTATTCTTCCTTTTAATAAATGCTCTTCAACTATTTCATCAACTCTGTCAACAGTCATTCGAGCATAAAATGAACCTTCAGGATATATAATTACAACCGGACCCGCTTCACAAAGACCAAAGCAGCCGGTACCAATAACCTGTACTTCATTATCTAAATTTACTTCTTTTATTTTATCAATAAATCTTTGTCTAATTTGAGCAGAATTAGAAGAACTACAGCCCGTTCCACCGCAAACCAACACATGAGATCTGAAAATTTTCATAACCATCCTCACTTTCTACCGTTAATTTTCTGAGCCTATTGTATATTCAACTACAACTCTGTTATTAGCCAAATGTTCGGATACAATTCTTTTAGCTTTTTCAGAGTCAACATGAATATAAGTTACCTTTTCCTTACCTGGAGCATAGATTTCAACTATTGGCTCATAAGTGCACATTCCTATGCAACCGGTCTGTACAACCGACACATTGTTCAAATTTCGTTTTGCTACTTCTTCTACAAATGTGGCTAAAACAGGTCTTGCTCCGGCAGATATTCCGCAGGTTGCCATGCCCACCACAACACGCACATCCTTATCGGTATTTCGCATTTCAATATTCTTAATTGATTCATCTCTTAACTTTTTTAATTCTTCCAATGATTTCATAATAACCCCCTACTTATATTTTGCCAGAATTTCAGGTATTTTTTTCGGCTCTAATTTTCCGTAGACGTCTTGGTCTATCATCATAACAGGAGCAAGGCCGCAGCAACCCAAACAACGAGTAGCTTCAAAAGTAAATAAATTATCCTGTGTTGTTCCACCTACCTTAACATTTAATTCTTTTGTCAGTTTGTCCATAATCAACTGTGCGCCTCTTACATAGCATGCTGTACCGAGACATACTCCGATTTTGTGCTTCCCTTTAGGTTCAATGGCAAATTGTGTATAAAATGTAGCAACTCCATACACTTCAGCTAACGGAACATCTAATTCGGAAGAAATAAATTTTTGAACTTCTATCGGCAAATATCCGAAAGTATCCTGAGCTTTATGCAATACCTGCATTAAGGATCCGTCCACATCCTTAACTGAATCAATGTACTCCTTAAGCTCAATAAAAAGCTTTTCATTTGCCTTTACATCCAGTGCTTTTGTCAAAATAATAACCTCCTCATTGCATTCTTGATATTTATAAATATTATATTATTTCGTTAATTAATTGTCAATTGATTTCAAAAACATTAACTTAAAAGAATGCAAATCTAATGAAATGATTACCATAATTAATCAAATTATGACTTTTTTCGCGTTATTTTTACTAAAAGAAATTATATCTTATATACAATTATAAATATGTATATTCGATATAAATATTAATAAAAAATCATAGGTCTAATAATTAACAATTGTTGGGAAAGGTTGGAAACACATAGTTATGATGAGATGATGACGTGATGGGTCGAAATGTATAAATAGTGTCAAAGCATCTCAGAGGTCAACTCAATCTTCTATCTTTAGTAAATCCAGTATTCTGTTTAAATCGTCACTGCTCGTGTATTCTATTTCAATTTTCCCCTTATCTTTTTTGTTTTTGATATTAACCCTTGTTGAAAATCTTTCTGTCAGCAATTCTTCCAAATATACTATATATTTATCTTTTACGGGCTTTTCTCTACGTCGCGGCTTTTTCGAAGAGCGCACTAACTTTTCTACATCTCGTACGCTTAAATTGTCTCGTATTATAATATCCGTCAAAGATTTTTGTTTTTCTTTGTCCAAGCTTAGTATAGCTCTGCCGTGACCCGCAGAAATTAAATTTTTAATAATTTTGTCCTTCACATATTCATCTAAATTAATAAGTCTCATTATATTAGTCACATATACTCTGGACTTTCCTACTATGTTTGACACCTGTTCCTGAGTAATTCCGTATCTATCCATAATAAATTGATAAGCATTTGCCTCATCTATCGGATTTAAATCTTCCCTTTGAATATTTTCAATCAATGCTAATTCAGAGGCATTTTTATTTTCTATATCCCTTACTATAGAAGGTATTGTTTTTATATTGGCATTTTTGCAAGCTCTCCATCTTCTTTCTCCTGCAATTATAGTGTAGAGCTCACCATCTTTTCTTAAAATTATAGGCTGAATAACACCATATTTTTTTATGGATTCCGTAAGTTCATCTAACTTATCCTGTTCAAAAAGCTTGCGAGGCTGATTTGGGTTTGGGGAAATCAAATCAATATCTATTTCATGGATTTTTTCATAATCTTCCTTTTCTAAATCTTCGGGTATTAATGCCGATAAGCCTTTGCCTAATGCTTTTCTCTTTGCAGCCATACTATTTTCTCTCCTCAATTATTTTTAATAAATTCTTCAGATAATTTTATATATGCAATGCTTCCTTTTGATTTATCGTCATATAGCATTATAGGCTGTCCAAAGCTTGGTGCTTCGGCAAGCCTTATACTTCTCGGTATTACGGTTCTATATACTTTATCCTTAAAATATTTTTTGACTTCCTCAACAACTTGTATCGAAAGATTCGTCCTGCCGTCAAACATATTCAAAATAACGCCTTCGATTTCAAGCTTAGGATTTAAATTTTTCTTTACAAGCTTAACAGTATCAATAAGCTGTCCTACACCTTCCAAAGAATAGTATTCGCATTGTATTGGTATAAGTACGGTATTGGATGCAGTAAGAGCATTTAATGACAATAGCCCCAAGGAGGGCGGACAATCCACCATAATAAAATCATATTTGTTTTCAATTAAATTTATTTTTTCCCTTAATGTTTTTTCCCTGAATTTAGTATTGGTAAGCTCAATTTCAGCACCTGCAAGCTGAATATTTGCGGGAGTAATATCCAGGTTTTCTATTTCCGTCTTGAAAATAATTTTGTTGATGTCGTAATCTTCAATCAATACATTGTAAATTGTATATTCCAGTTTATTTTTGTTAAATCCGAATCCGCTGGTTGTGTTTCCCTGAGGGTCTATATCAATACTAAGTACTTTCTTTCCTTTTAACGCCAATGCAGTACATAAATTAACATTGGTTGTCGTCTTCCCCACACCGCCTTTTTGATTGAAAATACTTATGACTTTGGTCATATCATCACCCTCTACATGCTTTTTTTAGGAATTTTCACCTTTATTTCAATGTAATCATCTGATTCGTTCTGCTCAAATTTAGCATCAATACCTGTTTTTACTATTTCATTGTAAGCGTTTTTTATTGTATTTATATATATTTTATAATTTATAAAATTCCTTACATAACGCTTGTCCGCTTTCTTCTTAATATTCAGCTCATCAGCAATTGAATCTACAATTTTTTCGGTTTCACTTACATTTAAATCCTTTTTAATTACTTTTTCAACAATATTAAGAAGAATTTCTTCATCATTTATCTTTAACAAGGCTCTTCCGTGGCGCTCCGTTAAATTTCCTTCTCTTAATTTTTCTTTAACCGACTCCGGCAGTTTTAGAATTCTTACTTTGTTTGCAATTGCTGATTGAGATTTGCCCAATTTTTGAGCCAACTGTGTCTGGCTTATTCCAAATTCGTTTATAAGTCTTTCATAGGCATATGCTTCTTCCAGATAATGCAAATCTTCACGCTGCAAATTTTCAATCAAAGACATTGCAGCGGATTCTTCTTCCTTGGCTTCAATAATCACGGCGGGAATTGTATCCATATTTAACATTTTAACAGCTTTATACCGCCTTTCCCCGGCTACTATTTCATAAATATCATCATAAATTTTTCTTACCGTAATAGGCTGTATAATTCCATAATTATCTATGGACTGACTCAATTCCTTCAATGCCTTTTCATCAAAAGTTTTTCTTGGCTGATTTTTGTTTGGAATTATTTTATTGACATCGATATGAACAATATTGCTAATCATTTCCTCCCCCTTATTTTAACGGATCCTTGGCCGGCTTTCCTGCTTTTCTCGGATACTTGATTTCTGTTTTGTCTGTTTTCTCTATTATAACAATTTTTCTTATAATATCAGTACCCGGAAGATTAATTTTTTTAATTTCTTTAATTTCTCCGCCAAGTTTCTTAATTGCATTGTCGGAACTTGAAATTTCCTGGGAAATATTGTCGCTTTTGTATGCTGCAAAATATCCTCCTACTTTTACAAAAGGAATACAATATTCGCTCAAAACATTAAGAGGGGCTACAGCTCTTGATACACAAATATCATAACATTCTCTATATTCCTTATTTTGGCCGTAATCTTCAGCTCTGCCGTGAATAAGTTTCACATCCTTTAAATTCAAAGCTTTTACCACTTCGGACAAAAAATCTATTCTCTTTCTCAAACTGTCCAAAAGCGTAATTTTATAATTATTATTAACAATTTTAAGCGGAAGCCCCGGAAACCCGCCTCCGGTACCTACGTCAATTATAGTTTTGTTTTCATTTATATTATTTTCATTCAACAAAAGAACACTATCAATAAAATGCTTTATATAAATTTCCCCATCATTTTCTATGGAAGTAATATTTATTTTTTTATTCCATTCCTTTAATAAATCTCTGTAAATAATGAAATTATTTTCAATATCTTTGCTGTAGGGTAATTTAAGCTCTTTAAAACCCTCTTCCAATGTTTTTATCACAAGCTCACCTTTATTCTTTATTGTAAGTCATTAAATATATTAACAAAACATTTATGTCGGCAGGCGAAACACCAGAAATTCTTGAAGCCTGACCAATGGAGTTGGGCCTGATTTTGTTTAGTTTCTGTCTTGCTTCAATTCTGAGACTTTTTACATCATCGTAGTTAATATCTTCCGGAATTTTTTTGTTTTCAAGCTTTTTAAATTGCTCTACCTGGGCTATCTGCTTTTGAATATATCCTTCATATTTTATAACTGTTTCCACATAATCCTTTATTTCTTTTCTCAATACAGGTCTCTTTGGATCCAAGAACAAGGTGTTGTCATAATTCAGCTCTGTTCTTCTCAATAAATCATAAAGTGTTGTCGGAATTTTTAAAGCAGCGCTTCCCATATCCTCCAAAGCTTTATTAGTATCAGCCTTTGGTGTTATTTTAAGATTTTTTAATCTATTGATTTCATTTTCAATTCTTTGTCTTTTATCTTTGAATCTTTTATATCTTTCTTCTGTTACTAATCCTATTTTGTAGCCTTTTTCCGTAAGTCTTTCATCAGCATTGTCCTGTCTTAGAAGAAGCCTGTACTCTGCTCTCGATGTCATCATTCTGTAAGGCTCTGTTGTTCCCTTGGTAACCAAATCATCAATCAGCACTCCTATATATGCTTCCGAGCGGTCTAAAATAAAAGGCTCTTTATTGTTTAAGCTTAAATATGCATTTATTCCGGCTATCAAACCTTGTGCCGCAGCTTCTTCATATCCCGAGCTTCCGTTTATCTGACCTGCGAAAAATAAGTTCTTAATACTTATTAATTCAAGACTCGGCTTGAGCTGGGTAGGGTCGATGGCATCATATTCTATAGCGTAAGCAGGTCTCATAATTTCAGCATTTTCAAGTCCTATCATTGTTCGATACATTTGAATCTGAACCTCGTAAGGCAGAGAAGTTGACATTCCCTGTATATACATTTCTTTTGTATCAAGACCTTCAGGCTCCACAAAAAGTTGATGTTTTTCCTTGTCTGAAAATTTAACTACCTTATCTTCCAATGATGGGCAGTACCTTGGTCCCACACTTTTTATAACACCGCCGTAAAGCGGCGACCTGTCTAAATTATTCCTTATTAATTCATGAGTCTGTTGGGTAGTGTAGGTAATATAGCACGGAACCTGCTCAATGTTTATTTCATCATTCATAAATGAGAAAGGTATTATTTCATCATCACCGGTCTGTATTGTCATTTTTTCATAATTAATGGAATCCTTGTGTATTCTTGCAGGTGTTCCCGTTTTAAACTTTATAAGCTCAATTCCTAAGTCCATCAATGAATCGGACAATTCATTTGCAGGAGCCAAACCATCAGGTCCCGATGAATAGTTCAATTCACCCATATAAATTCTTCCCTTTAAATACGTGCCTGTAGTAACTATAACCGCTCTTGCCCTGTAGTATGCTCCAAGCTTGGTATATACATTAAAGCTCTTATCTTCATTTACTTTTATCTTAGTTGCTTCTGTTTGTATTACCCTTAAATTTTTCTGATTTTCTATTACCTTTTTCATTTCCCTATGATACTTTTTTTTGTCGGCTTGGGCTCTTAAGGAATGAACCGCAGGTCCTTTTGAGCGGTTCAACATCTTACATTGTATCATAGTTTTATCTATATTTAAAGCCATTTCTCCGCCAAGAGCATCAATTTCCCTGACCAAGTGTCCTTTTGCCGTCCCCCCGATATTGGGATTGCATGGCATCATCGCTATTGAATCAAGGCTTAAAGTCAGCATTATTGTTTTTAAACCAAGACGTGCAGTCGCCAAGGATGCTTCACATCCTGCATGACCTGCACCAATTACTAACACATCAATGCTCTCCTCGAGAAATTCTCTTACTCTGTCTTCCATTGTTGTTCCTTTCCTATTTTCCTATGCAAAATTCATCGAATATTTTGTCAATTAAATCATCGCTGACCGATTTACCTACAATCAATCCCAAATTTTCCATTGCTTGCATTAAATCTATCTCGATAAAATCAATGGGCATATTGTTTTCAATTGATTTTAACACTTCTTCAATGTTGTTTTTTGCTTTTATCAATAAATTCTTATGTCTTACGTTGTTAATAATAAGCTCATCCCTTATATCTAACCGGCCTTTAAAAAATAAAGAGTAAATTTTATTAATGATATCATCCAGCCCTTGATTTTGTAAAATAGATACATTGATAATCTCTTCTTCTATTTTTTTATAAGAAGACAAATCCAGCCTGCTTTCCAAATCAGTTTTATTCCTTATATATATAACCTTTTTATCTTTAATATAATCTAATATACTTTCATCCTCTTTTTCAAGCTCTTTTGATGAATCAAAAATCATTATTACAAGGTCGGCTTCCTTTACCTTTTCTAAAGCTTTTTCAACACCTATTCTTTCTACCATATCATCGGTTTCTCTTATACCTGCAGTATCGATTATTCTTAACGGCACGCCCTTAATATTCACGTATTCCTCTATAGTATCCCTTGTTGTTCCCGGTACTTCGGTAACAATTGCACGATTTTCATTCAAAAGAAAATTCATAAGAGACGATTTTCCTACATTCGGTTTTCCAAGTATTACTGTTTTTATACCTTCCTTGATTATTTTTCCGGTATCAGCCGTATTTATAAGTTTATCCAACTCAGGTACTAAGTTATGACATAAAGCTTTAACTTTTTCAATAGTTATTTCATCCTCGTCATATTCGGGAAAATCAATATTAACTTCAATGTTGGCCAACAATTCCATTATTTCGTCTATAACTGCATTAATTTGTTTTGAAAGTCTGCCTTCCAGATGTTTTATTGAAATTTCATGACTTGATTCGGTCTTGGAATTTATTATGTCAATTACTGCTTCTGCCTGAGTTAAATCAATTCTGCCGTTAAGAAAAGCTCTTTTTGTAAATTCTCCTCTTTCAGCTGTTCTGCAGCCATAATGAAGGACAGTATCCAGTATTTTTTTTGCGGAAATAATCCCCCCATGGCAGTTGATTTCAATAATATCTTCTCTGGTATATGTGTTAGGAGCCTTCATGTAAGATAAGAGTACTTCATCTATAACCTTTTTATCTTTATCCACAATAAACCCGTAATGAAGGTATCTTGGCTTTAAATTATCCGGTTTCCGTTTATTTTTATCAACGAAAATTTTATATGCAATATTCAATGCATCATTTCCGCTTAATCTTATTATATTAATTCCTGCATTGCCGGGAAATGTTGCAATTGCAGCAATAGTATCGTTAAACATATCTTCATCTTACCTTTCCGTGTCTTCATACCTTATAATATTTTACCTTAATTTTATATAAATGTACATATTTTTCTATCTTGAATTACTGTAACCAAGAAAATATAAAATAACCCTTTTTCAGGGTTATAAGTGGTTGGAATTTTGTTATTTTTGGTCTATTACTACTTTCCTGTATGGCTCTTCTCCTTCGGAATAAGTAATAATACCTTTTACGTCCTGTAATGTTGAATGTATTATTCTTCTTTCATAAGGATTCATAGGCTCAAGTTTTACCTTGCGATTGTAATATCTGCATTTGTCTGCCATTTTAAGAGCTAATCTTTTTAAAGTTTCTTCCCTCTTTGCTCTGTAATCTTCAACATTGAAAATTACTCGCACATAGTTTTCTCTTCCCTTATTTACCATTAGATTCAAGAGAAACTGAATTTCATCTAAATTTTTACCTCTTTTGCCGATAACAATTCCTTTATCGTCTTCTCCGATTTTTACAATGTCAACATTTAAAATATTGTCAGAATAATTAACCTCATAATCAGCTTCTATGCTCATTTTTTTAAGCAAAATGTCAATAAATTTTCTTGCTCTCTCTTCAGGACCATTGGTAATAGTAACTTTTACCTTTGCATCCTTGCTGCCTAAACCGAAAAAACCTTTTGAAGGCTCATTGATTATTTCAATTTCAACCTCATTATTCTCGGCGCGGAGTTCTTTAAGTGCTGCGGCTATAGCTTCTTCAACGGTAGGTTTCTCAATTGTTACATTTCTCATCTATTTTAATTCCTCCTTCGGATTTTTGGACGAATTTAAAACAATAAATTGTTGCACTAACTGGAATAGATTTGATATAACCCAATATAATGCCAATCCTGCAGGAAATTGTATGGAAAATACAAATATCATTATAGGCATCATCATATTCATGGTTTTCTGAGTTGAGGCTTGCTGTTCATTTATGGAGGGTTGCGCCGTCATTTTTGTGGTAAGGTATGTTGTAATACCTGTAATTACAGCCAATACCGGAAGTGCAGATCCCAAAAAAGGAAGAGTCATGCCGCCCATTGACAATCCGTTAACCATGATATCTTGAGCATTTAATACTTCCATAACTTGATTTAAATGCATGCTTGAACTTATACTAAACTCTTCTTTTATAGCATTTGTCAATACAATCCAATCGTTATTCTTTAAAAACCATACTGTATTTTCATTAACATTTAAATCTTTAATCCATAAAAAAGCCCTGTTGATGGAATCATAAAATGCTTGATCTCCAAAAACGTATTTTACCGGTTCTCGAATTACATAAAAAAATGCAATAAGTATTGGGAATTGAATTAATAAAGGCAAACATCCGGAAAACGGACTGTAATTTGCTTCTTTATATAATTCCATTTGTTTTCTCTGTAAAGTTTGCGGATCCTTTCCGTACTTTTGCTGTAACTCCTGAATTTTTGGACTTAGTTCCTGCATTTTTTTCATAGATTTACTTTGCTTTAATGTTAAAGGCAATACTATTAATTTAAATAATATGGTGGAAATTATAATTGCTATGGAATAAGCAGATAAATACTTAGAGTCAACAACAGAAACCATATTATATACAAGTTTAACAAGCATGCCCATAGGCACTGCTATAAAATCTAAATTCATTTTTACCCTCCTATTTTAAAGGATCATATCCTCCGGGGTTAAACGGATGACATTTTAATATCCTTCGTATACCTAAATATGAACCTTTTAAAAAACCGTATTTTTGTAGTGCTTCAACAAAATATTGCGAGCAAGTGGGATAAAACCTGCAATGTCTTACTGCAGACTTTGAAGAAAACTTCTGATATATTCGTATAATAAAAATTAATACTTTACTCAAATTGTGTACCTATATATCTTTTTTCTTTTCATCAGTTTAATGAATGAGCTTTCAAGGCTTTTATAATCGGAGTCAACGGCATTAATCCTTGCCATTAGTACAAAATCATAGCCTTCTTCTAAATAATGCTCGTTTGCTCTTACTATTTCCTTTAGTCTTCTTCTTATAACATTTCGATGTACTGCTTTTTTAATTTTTTTTGCTGTAGTAAAGCCGAATCTGTTATAGTTGTAATTATTTTTTTTTATAAATAATACGAGATTATTATCAGATATTGAATTATTGCAATTATATACAGCTTTGTAATCATTATTCTTCTTAATTATTATCATTTCGTTACCTTATTGCGATTACATGGAATAAAAGGCCACATATGCGGCCTTATGCTGACAGTTTTTTTCTACCCCTTGCCCTTCTTCTCTTTATTACATTCCTTCCGGATTTTGTACTCATTCTCTTTAAAAATCCATGCTCACTGCTTCTTTGTTTTCTCTTCGGCTGATAAGTTCTTTTCATTGAAACACCTCCTTGTTACCAATCTATACATAAATTATCATATCAGTAGATTATATTATCATTAAATACTTGTGTCAACACTGAAATTATGGACATTCTCCTGACTGCAAAGACTCTTGCTCGAGGACATTTCCTCATTCCCGCAGAGAGTAGATGGCGTCTCCGTTGACTATTGTAATATACTATATTTTTAAATATATTGCAAATATTTTTTAAAATATTTAAAATTGAATTGAATTTGTGGATAAAAAATGATAGTATGGTAAGTGTCTGTGGATAACTTTTTTTATCAACATTTAAAATGGACAACTTATTATCAACCATTACAAATATTAAATATTCAATTACTTTTATGTTCATATTTTTATACACAACTGTTTATACCCATAATATTATCAATATATAAGATATTAATCAACCTATTGTTAATTTTTTTTATCAATACCGGAGGCAATTATGAATTTTGAAGAATTATGGAATGAAGTACTTGAAATAGTAAAAGAAGATACTAATCAAGTAAGTTTTAACACCTGGTTTAAACCTCTTAAAATAGTAGCATATAAAAACAATACAATTTATTTGGAAACTGCCGACGATTTTTTAAGAAATACAATCAAAAAAAGGCATTATAATTTTCTTAAAAATGCATTTAACTATGTCCTAAAAAAAGAAATTGATATTATATTTACTATTCCGGGAGAAAACATTGATAAGGAAGAAAGCAAGAAATATAACACAAATAGTTTAGACGATACGGATGCAATATATAACGGAAGAATATTAAATCCAAAATACAGATTTGATAACTTTATAATAGGAAACAGCAATCGTTTCGCTCATGCTGCTTCCTTAGCTGTTGCGGAAGCACCTTCAACAGCATACAATCCCTTGTTTATATATGGGGGCGTAGGTCTTGGAAAAACTCATTTAATGCATGCAATTGGACATTACATATTAGATAATAATCCCGACACTTATGTACTGTATGTAACCAGCGAGAAGTTTACAAATGATCTAATTAATTCAATTAAAGACGGCACCAATGAAGAATTTAGAAATACATACAGAAAAGCCGATGTATTATTGGTAGACGATATTCAGTTTATTGCAGGAAAAGAAAGTACCCAGGAAGAATTCTTCCACACCTTTAATGCTTTACATGAAGCAAATAAACAAATTATTGTATCGAGCGATAATCCGCCTTCTGAAATACCCACTTTGGAAGACAGGCTGCGCTCACGTTTTGAATGGGGTTTAATTGCAGATATTCAGCCGCCGGATTATGAAACGAGAATTGCAATATTAAGAAAAAAGGCTGAAGCAGAAAATTATAATATTCCTGATGAAGTAATTACATATATCGCCCAGCATATACAATCAAATATTCGTAAGCTTGAAGGAGCACTAATTCGTATTTATGCTTATGCTTCCTTAACGAACAAAAACGAAGTATCTCTTGAATTAGCTCAGGAAGCATTAAAGCACCTGATATCAAAAAATAAAAAAGTATCGGCATCTGATATTAAAGAAGTTGTTGCTAATTATTTTAATATTTCGATTGATGAAATAGAATCCAAAAAGAAAACCAAAAATATTGCATATCCAAGGCAAATTGCCATGTATATAGCAAGAAAACTGACTGATTTATCTCTGCCTAAAATAGGTGAAGAATTTGGAGGCAGAGACCATTCAACGGTTCTCCACGCCTTCAATAAAGTTGAAGAAGATATGGAAAACAGTCAAGAAGTGAAAAAAAATATAGAAGATTTAATTTCAATGCTTAATAATTAACTTTAAAATGTTGATAAACTGTTTGTAATTATTTATGAAAACATAAAGATTTTATATGTCTTGGATAAATAATAAAACAATCAACAGTATAAATTTTTTATAATCTTGAAAATACAAACTTTTATATAGTTTTCAACAAATTAACAATACCTACTAATATTACTTATTATTATTATATTTTTCTACTATGGCAAGCAAAATTATTTTATCAACAATAAATATTATTACTAAGGAGTCTATTATGAAATTAAAAATTAACCAAAATGAACTTAATAAAGCTATCAATATTGTACAAAAGGCTGTATCTTCAAGAACCCCTCTTCCTATTTTGTCAGGAATACTTATTGAAGCAAAGGATAATATTCTAACTTTAACAGCAACAGATTTAGAATTAGGAATAAAAACATATTTCCCCTGTGAAATTGAAGAAGAAGGTTCAATTGTAGTACAGTCAAGATTAATAGGAGATTTTGTCAGAAAACTTCCATCAAATACATATGTGTTTATTGAAACCATGGGAAACAATAATATGGAAATAAAATGCTTAAATTCTGAAATTAATATACTTGGAAATTCAGCAGACGAATATCCTAACAATACATTCGATAATGAAGGAGAAACTTTTAAGATAAAATCCGAAGTACTTAAAAATTTAATAAAACATACATATTTTGCTGCAGCAATAGAAAACATAAAACCGTTATTTACAGGTTGTCTTATTGAAATAAAAAATAATTTGTGTACCGTTGTAGCTCTTGACGGGTACAGGATGGCTGTAAAAAAGGAAAAAATCGATTATAAGGGAGATATTTCAATAGTTATACCTTCTAAGACATTGTTTGAAATACTGAGGATTATTGAAGAAAATAAAGATGAAACAGAAATAACGGTGTCTGAAAGTCATATTTCCTTTAAAGTTGAAAATACAATTATTATTTCAAACCTTCTGGAAGGAAAATTCATAGACTATGAAGGAATTATTAAAGACAATTATGTAACTGTTGTAAAAGTAAATACCGAAGATATGAGAGACAGTATTGAAAGAGCTTCGCTTCTTGCAAGAGATGATAAAAATAATTTGATTATTATGGATATTAAAGATTTCAATATGCAGATAAATTCTGCCTCCGAATACGGCAATGTTGAAGAAAATATATCAATTGATAAAGAAGGGGAAGATATAAAAATAGGTTTTAATTCAAAATATATTTTAGATTATTTGAAAGTAATAGACAGTGAAATGATTTCATTGAATTTAATAGGAAAAAATAATCCATGTTTTATAAAAGAAGAAAATGAAGAAAATAAGGATAATTATATTTACATGGTTCTGCCGGTGAGAATCAGTTAACAGGTTTCCTGTTTGTCATCCTGAGCGTAGCGAGGGATTTCATGAGATTCTACAGGCTAGCCTTCAGAATAATTAGAAAGGGTATTGTATGGAAAAAATAAACATTAATACGGAATATATTAAATTAGACCAGCTGTTAAAATATACAAATGCCGTTGAAGGGGGAGGTATGGCTAAAAATGTCATATTGGACGGATTAGTGAAGGTTAACGGAGAGGTTGTTCTGCAAAGAGGAAAAAAGTTAAGAGAAGGAGATATAATTGAATTCAATAATGAAAAGTATTTAATTGAGCGTTATTAGGTATAGGTACATACCAAGCAAGTTATGGGGATACTGATGAGGAAGAATGATAGTAAAAAAACTTATAATTAAAAATTACAGGAATTTTAAAGAAGCTGAAGCAGAATTAAATAATTCCCTTAATATTTTTATCGGAGACAACGGACAAGGTAAGACTAATCTTATGGAGGCAATTTATATTGCTTCCATAGGGAGAACTTTCAGATTAAACAGCGAAAATGAACTGATTAACTTTTTTGAAAACAAAAGTTCAGTTGAAATTTATATTGAAAAAAATAATTACAAGATCAAAATAGAAATATTATTGGAAAAAAATAAAAAGAAACAAGTTATTATAAATGGTGTAAAGCTTGAAAAAACATCTGAAATGATAGGTATTTTAAATAATGTTATTTTTACGCCCGACGATATGAAAATTATAAAGGGAAGTCCTGTTGAAAGACGCAGATTCATTAATATTGATATTTCACAAATCAAGCCTAAATATAAATATTTGCTTAACAAATATAAAAAAGTTACCACTGAAAGAAATCTATTGTTAAAAAACTACTATACAAAATGTGAAAATAAGGATATTATTAGTATTTGGAACGATTACCTGGTGAATACGGGTACGGAAATATCGCTTTACAGAAATGAATACATAAATAAATTAAAAAAAGCAGCAACGGATATATATTCAAGTATATCGGGAAACAAGGAAAAATTGGACATATTATATTTAAGCAACATTGGATGTATTACGGACAGAGATGAAGTAAAGAAAATATTTTATGATAAAATCAACAAAAATTTTAACAATGAAATTTTAAAGGGAATATCCCTTTACGGTCCTCATAAGGACGATTTAATTATAAAAATCAACGGTAAGGAATGTAAATACTTTGGCTCTCAAGGGCAGCAGCGCTCTGTAATATTAGCATTAAAGCTTGCCGAAATCGAAATAATAAAGGAAGAAACAGGCGAATATCCTATTTTATTATTGGATGATGTATTATCTGAACTTGACAATAAAAGAAAGAGCTATCTTATTGAGCATATTAAAGATATACAAACAATAATAACAAGTACTGATGAGCACGAGCTAAATATTTTAACTAAAAATTTCGATAAAAAAATGTTTTATATAAACGAAGGAAAAATTAGTAACATTTCAAATTAGAGGAGAAATAAATGGCGACAGATAAAAATAACAATCATTACAGCGCAGATCAAATTCAGGTTCTTGAAGGTTTGGAGCCTGTAAGAAAAAGACCCGGAATGTATATCGGCTCTACGGGAGAAAGAGGACTTCACCAGCTGGTTTATGAAGTAGTAGACAACAGCATAGATGAAGCAATGGCCGGGTATTGCGATACCATTAAATTAACAATTAATGAAGATAATTCAGTTGTGGTTGTAGACAATGGGAGAGGCATCCCTATCGAAACAAATAAAAAGACAGGCAAATCAACCTTGGAAACTGTTTTGACAGTACTTCATGCAGGCGGTAAATTTGACAATGATGCTTATAAAGTATCGGGAGGACTTCATGGAGTTGGTGTTTCATGCGTAAATGCTCTATCTGAATATTTGGTTGCTGAAGTAAATTGGGACGGCAAAAAGTACAGGCAAAGGTATGAAAGAGGTATTGCAAAAACAGAGGTTGAATTTATAGGTAATACAAATAAAACCGGAACAAGTATTACATTTGCTCCTGACCCTACAATTTTTGATACAACAGTATTTAATTATACAACTATTAAGCATAGAATGAGAGAGTTGGCATTTTTAAATAAGGGAATAAAAATAATCCTTGAAGATAAAAGACAAAAAATTAAGAATGAGTTCCATTATGAAGGAGGAATCAGGGAGTTTGTACAATTTTTAAACAGCAAGAAGGAACCTCTTCACAACGATGTTATTTATACCGAGGGAACAAAGGATAAAGTAAATGTAGAGATTGCAATTCAATATACCGATTCCTATAATGAAAATATATTTTCATTTGTAAACAATATTAATACAATTGAAGGGGGAACTCATTTAGTAGGTTTTAAAACTGCCCTTACACGCGTTATAAATGATTATGCAAAAAAAGCAAATTTAATAAAAGAAAATGAAGTAGGAATTACCGGTGAAGATATAAGAGAGGGTATTACTGCAATATTGTCGATTAAAATAACAAATCCCCAATTTGAAGGTCAGACAAAGACCAAGCTGGGAAACAGCGAAACAAGAGGAATAGTTGACAGTATTACGGGAGAGGCTTTAAGCATATATTGCGAAGAAAATCCTAAAACAGCTAAAGCAATAGTAGAAAAAGCTTTAAAATCCGCACGGGCAAGAGAAGCTGCAAGAAAAGCAAGAGACTTGGTAAGAAGAAAGGGCGCTCTTGATAGTATGGCACTACCGGGTAAATTGGCAGATTGCTCGGAGAAGGACCCTGCTCTTTGTGAAATTTGTATTGTTGAAGGTAATTCGGCAGGAGGCTCTGCAAAAGAAGGAAGGGACAGAAGAACTCAAGCAATACTTCCTTTAAGAGGTAAAATATTAAATGTTGAAAAATCAAGAATAGACAGAATACTAAATTCCGAAGAAATAAAAAATATGATTACGGCATTCGGCTGTGGAATAGGAGAAGATTTTGATATTTCAAAATTAAGATATCATAAAATAATAATTATGACCGATGCCGACGTAGACGGAGCACATATAAGAACTTTGCTGCTTACATTTTTCTACAGATATATGAAAGAGCTAATAACAGGAGGGTATGTTTATGCTGCCCAGCCGCCTTTGTATAGAGTAAGAAAAGGAAAATTTGAAAAATATGTATACAGCGATGATGAACTTAATCAGGTATTGGATGAAATCGGAAGAGACAATAAGAATGAAATACAAAGGTATAAGGGTCTTGGAGAAATGAATCCCGAACAGCTTTGGGAAACAACCATGAATCCTGAAAACAGAATTCTATTAAGAATTAATGAAGATGATGCAATTGAAGCAGATGAAATATTCAATGTTTTAATGGGAGATAAGGTTGCTCCCAGAAGAGAATTTATCGAAGAAAACGCAAAGTACGTACAGAATTTAGATATATAAGCTGAGAGGTTGTAAATGAGCGAAAATGTGAATAAAAACAAAATTGTAAATATAAATATTTCTGAAGAAATGAAAAGGTCTTATTTAGACTATGCAATGACCGTAATAGTATCAAGAGCATTGCCTGATGTAAGGGACGGGCTTAAACCGGTTCACAGAAGAATATTATATTCGGCAAGTGAATTGGGGCTTTCGCCGGATAAACCTCACAAAAAAAGTGCCCGAATTGTAGGAGATGTTCTGGGTAAGTATCATCCTCACGGAGATACTGCCGTTTATGATGCAATGGTAAGGTTAGCCCAAAGTTTCTCCATGCGCTATCCGTTAATCGACGGACACGGAAATTTTGGCTCCATAGACGGTGACGAGGCAGCGGCAATGCGTTATACCGAAGCTCGCATGTCAAAGATAGCAATGGAGATGCTTCGTGATTTCAATAAAGATACGGTTGATTTCAGACCGAATTTTGACGAAACTTTGAAGGAGCCCGTTGTGCTTCCAAGCCGTTTTCCTAACTTGCTGGTAAACGGTTCATCAGGTATAGCGGTAGGAATGGCAAGCTCCATACCTCCTCATAATATCGGAGAGGTAATAAACGGGATAATTGCTTATATTGAAAATCCTGATATAGATATTCCCGGACTTATGAGATATATAAAAGGTCCTGATTTTCCCACAGGCGCCATAATTGAAGGCAAAGACAACATTAAAAATGCTTACTTGACAGGAAGAGGAATATTAAAGGTTAAGGCTAAAGCCGAAATAGAAGAATTAAAAAACAATAAAAGCCAAATATTAGTATCAGAACTTCCATATCAGGTGAATAAGGCCAGACTTATTGAAAAAATAGCTGATCTTGTGAAGGATAGAATAATTGAAGGAATTTCCGACATTAGGGATGAAAGCGACAGAGACGGAATGAGGATTGTTATTGAAATTAAAAGAGATTATAATCCCAACATAGTACTTAATCAATTATTCAAACATACTCAGATGCAGGACAGCTTCAGCGTAATAATGATTGCTTTGGTAAATAATGAGCCAAAGGTTTTAAACTTAAAAGAAATGATATACCACTATGTAGAACATCAAAGGGAAGTTATTGTCAGAAGGACAAAGTATGATTTAGATAAAGCTGAGGCCCGAGCACATATTGTTGAAGGTTTATTGATTGCAATTGATAATATAGATGAAGTTATTAAAATTATCAGAGCATCCTATGACGATGCCGAGAAAAGATTAATGGAAGCATTTAATTTAACGGAAATACAGGCAAGAGCCATAGTAGATATGAGACTTAGACGTCTGCAAGGTCTTGAAAGAGAAAAATTAAATGTTGAATATGAAGACCTGATAAAAATGATAAACAAGTTTAAAGAAATTCTATCTAATCAGAATTTGATTGACCAAATAATAAAGGATGAATTAAAAGAAATAAAGAATAGTTTTTATGATGAAAGAAAAACAAAAATTACAGCAGATGAAGGAGAAATCAATGTAGAAGATTTAATAGAGGAGGAAAATGTTGCAATAACACTTACAAATTTCGGATATATTAAAAGGCTTCCGGAGGATACTTATAAGGTTCAAAACAGAGGCGGTAAGGGAATTACCGCACTAACCACAAGAGATGAAGACTTTGTAAAGGATTTGTTTATAACATCAACTCATGATTATTTAATGTTTGTTACAAACAAAGGGAAAATATATAAAATAAAGGCATATGAAGTACCGGAAGCAAGACGTCAGGCTAAAGGAACAGCTGCAATAAACTTGATTAACATTGAACCGGGCGAAAAAATAAAATCATTGATTCCGATAAGAGAATTTAACGATAATGAATTTTTGATTTTTGTAACCAAGAAGGGTATTATCAAAAAAACTAAGCTCAGCGAATTTGAATCAAACAGAAAGACAGGTTTGGTGGCTATAAAAATTGCAGAAGACGATGAATTGATAAGTGTTAACAAAACAGACGGAACAAAGGATATATTCATTGTTACGAAACAAGGAAAGGGTATAAGATTCCATGAGAGCGACGTAAGAGAAACCGGCAGAAACACCATGGGAGTTAAAGCAATAACACTTTCTAAAAACGATGAGCTTGTTGCCATGAGCATTATTAGGAAAAGCGATGAAAATAAACACATTTTAACCGTAACAGAAAACGGTTATGCAAAAATAACCCTGTCTCAGGAATACAGACCTCAGAGCAGGGGCGGAAAAGGTATGAAAGCCCACAACATAAATAAAAAAACAGGGCTTATAGTCAATTCACTAATAGTTGATAAAGAAGATGACATTATGATTTTAAGTACAAGCGGAACGATAATCAGAATGCATGCAAGAGATATTTCCATAATGGGAAGAGATACTCAAGGTGTTATTGCAATGAGATTGAAGGGTGACGACAAAGTTGCCTCAATAGCAAAGATTTTTTCAGAGGAAGATTGAAAAAGGAAGAATAACGGAGGTAAAAAATATGTCATTGGAAATTGAAAGCAAAATTCAGGATAGCATTATAGAAATAAAACCGATAGGAGAAGTAGACATATACACTTCTCCTGAGCTGAAAAATCAAATATTTTCACTGATTGAAGAAAGAAATACCAGCATCATCATTGACGGTGAAAGCTTAGAGTATATCGATAGTACAGGGCTTGGTGTTTTGATGAGCATTTATAAAAAAATGCAGGAAAACAGTTTAAATCTGGAAATAATCAATTTAAAGCCAAATATTTATAAACTTTTTGATATAACAGGTTTAAACAAAGTGTTTAATATCCGGGAGTGATGAAATGGATAAAATATTGTTGAAAATTCCAAAAAAATCCGAATATATGAGCACAATAAGATTAACATCATCGTCACTATTTAATCTAAACGGATTCAATATTGATGAAATTGAAGATATAAAGGTAATAATATCTGAAATTTGCACATTTTTTATAATGAATTTAAGCCGCAGCACGGAAGATTTTGAAATATCTTATCAAGTTTTCAAAAATAAGATTATAGTGACGGTAGCGGATTTAAATGATGGTGAATTATCCGAAGAAAGTTTAAATAATGATATGAGCATATTGATTATTGAAAGTTTGTCCGATAATTTCAATTATGATTTAAATAATAAAACAATAACTTTTGAAAAAAATAAAATAGGCGTTGATTAATATGATTGAACCGAGTAAAAACTCCAAGCGTATTAAAAATTATGATTTGTTTTTACTTTATCATGAAACCAAAGATATAGAAATAAGAAATCAAATTTTTGAAAAATATAAATATATGGCTGAAATTATATCCAGAAAATACAGCAACAGAGGTATCGAGCATGACGATATATATCAAATTGCATGCATGGGGCTTATTTTTGCCATAGAAAGATTTGATATATCAAAAGGATTTGAATTTACAAGTTTTGCAACACCAACCATATTGGGAGAAATAAAAAAATATTTTCGAGATAAGGGTTGGGCTGTTAAGGTGCCCAGAAAAATTCAGGAAATATCAAGAAAAGTCAATGAATACAACAATATTTTGACAGCCCGGCTTCACAGGGCACCAACAATAAAAGAAATTGCCGAATATATAAGCAGTACAGAGGAAGAAGTATTGGAAGCATTTGAGGCAGGAAGAATGTTTAATTCTCAATCCCTTGATGAAAAATTTGATTTAAGCAGGGATGATAATGACATATCGCTTATGGATGTTGTGGGAGCTGAGGATAAACATTACAATCTAATAGAAAATTTGGATTTTTTGAACAAATCGATGAGTAAATTGAATGAACTTGAAAAAAATATCATTATAAAGAGGTTTTATGAAAATAAAACTCAAAGTGATATTGCCAAAGAATTAAAAATATCTCAAATGACTGTTTCCAGAATAGAAAAGAAATCTTTGGAAAAATTAAGAATTGAATACTACAGATAAAAGGAGGTAATATGAGGAATAAAGGAAGATTATTTGTACTGGGAATTGTTGTCATCGTTTTTTTGATTATCAATTCCTTTACCAATATAGTAGAATTTATTACAAATTATTTGTGGTTTAAAGAAGTCGGCTATACCCAAACATTTTTTACCAAAATTAAAGCGCAAATTATGATTGGTATTCCGATTTTTATTATATTGAGCATCTTATTGTACATATTTATTAAGAAACTAAAGAAGAAATATGATGATGAAACAGAAATAATCGTTGTAAATAAAAAATTTAATTTAACTATTAAATTAATTTCTGCAGGAGCAAGTCTTCTTATAACATTGAATATAATATCCACCATGTGGTTTGAAATTCTTCAATATATAAATGGTGTGGAATTTGGAGCAACCGACCCTATCTTTAATAATGATGTGAGTTTTTACGTATTTAAACTACCTCTTATAAATACAATTGTAAGTTCGATTATTTCCATATTATTTTTGCTGACAGTAATTATAATATTGTTTAACGGCTTTCTTGCACTTAAGGACAGCATAAAAAATGTTTCGGAAAAATTTGAAGATATACAGCAATTTCCACGTAAGCAGATAGACTTGAATAATATTTTGAATAAAAAGTTTGTTGAAAGAATAATAAATCAACTTTCAATAATAGGTGTTTTTTTATTTTTACTGTTAGCCCTGAGATATGTATTAAGAAGCTACGATTTGCTTTATTCGCGTTTAGGCCGTGTATTCGGCGCAGGATATACTGATATTAACGTTACTTTGAATCTATACAGAATATTAGCCGTTGGATGTGTACTTGCAGCTATAACATTTTTTATCGGCGCAAGAAAAAGAAATTTAAAAACGGCATTGGCAGTTCCCGCAGCTCTTATTATCATATCAATTGCTGGAACCGGCGTGGCAGGTGCCGTAGAAAAATTTGTAGTTGAGCCTGACCAATTGTCAAAAGAAACAAAATATATGCAATACAGCATCAAAAGCACCCAAAATGCTTATTCTTTAAACAATGTAAAAACAATACAGTTTCCTGCCAATAATAATTTAACCATTGAAGATTTACAAAACAACCCGGAAGTAATAGACAATATCAGAATAAATGACCAGGAGCCGTTAATTCAGGTTTATAACCAGCTGCAAGGTATCAGACCCTACTATGTCTTTAATGATGTAGATGTGGACAGATATGTAATTGACGGCGATTACAAGCAGGTTTTTTTGTCAGCGAGAGAACTTGACCAAGACAGATTAAATGAACAGGCAAGAACCTGGGTCAATCAATATTTAAAATATACTCACGGATTTGGAATAACGGTATCTACCGTGAATAATGTTACACCACAGGGGCAGCCTGAAATACTGGTTAAAAATATTCCTCCCACAACGGAAACAGACTTTAATATCCAGAGACCTGAAATATATTTTGGCGAAAAAACCAATAATTATGTAATTGTAAACACAGACGAAATGGAATTTGATTATCCTTCAGGTGCCGATAATGTTGAAACCATATACGAAGGTAAAGCAGGAATCAACCTTTCTTTTTTCAACAGACTTATGTTCAGCATAAGAAAAGGCAGCTACAGAATGATGATTTCCAACAATATTGACAGCAATTCGAAAATTTTAATAAATAGAAATATAATGCAAAGGGTAACTGAAATAGCTCCTTTTATGTACTATGACCCGGATGCATATATTGTAGTGAATCAAGATGACGGTAAATTGTATTGGATTATTGAAGGATTTACCGTAAGCAACAGATTCCCTTATTCACAACCTACAGATATATTTATTAAGGGTATGAGTGTCAATTATATAAGAAACTCCGTAAAGGTTGTAATAGATGCTTATGACGGCACAATTGATTTTTATGTGGCAGATGAAAATGACCCAATTATAAAAACCTATGACAAAATTTTTACGGATTTATTGAAACCGATAGATGAAATGCCGGAAGGTATTAGAAAGCATATTAGATATTCACGTGCATTTTTCGATGTACAATCAGATATGTACAGATTGTACCACATTGAAAATGTAACGGTTTTCTTTGGGCGAGAGGATTATTGGGATTTAGCAAATGAGAAATATATGGGTGGAGGAGAAGTACCTGCAGGTTCAAGTTATCTGATGTTTAAACTTCCAGGAGAAGAAAATGTGGAGTTTTTATTGACCAATCAATATACTCCCCAGAACAAAGATAATATGATAGCATTGTTGGCTGCACGAAATGACGGCGAAAATTACGGTGAACTTGTGCTGTACGAATTTCCAAAAACAAAAGTAATTCCCGGACCTAATATGATAGAAACAAAAATTGACCAAGATACGAATATATCATCACAGCTTACCTTGTGGAGTCAATTGGGTTCAGATGTTTTGAGAGGAAACACGTTGGTAATTCCAATAGAAGAATCATTGCTGTATGTAGAGCCCATATATTTGAAATCAGATACAGACAGCAATTTTCCCGAAATGAAAATGGTTGTTGTATCCTATGGCGATAAAATATTGATGGAGCCTACACTGGATACAGCCATTAACAGACTTTTCGGCATAACTGAGCAAGAACCCGGAAGACCACAGGTGCCTGACGAAGAATATGATGATACAAATATTAATGATTTAATTATTAAAGCCAATGAAGTGTTTAATGATGCAAATGAAGCTTCACAAAACGGAAATTGGGCAGAATACGGCAGAAAAATTAATGAATTGGAAAGGCTCTTAAACCAGCTTAATGCTTTAATAAACGGCCAGCAAGAACAAGAAGCTCGAGATGAGAATGTACAGGAAGAATCTTCGGGCATGCCCTCAGAATGATATGATACTTCATTACTGACTCGGTTGGTTAAATGGATAGAAGTAATATCAATAAGATAAATAACAGCCACGGGCAAGGTCCGTGGCTGTTGAAACATATGTGACAAGGTTACTTGACATAGTAAAGTTGCCCTGCTATATTTTAATAATATTATTTCGGGAGGTCAAAATGGGAAGTGCAGGTTTATCAACTAATGTAAGTATAATATTGGTTTTTGCCGAAGGGTTTTTATCTTTTTTTTCACCATGCGTTCTTCCTTTAATTCCTGTTTATATCAGCTACTTGGCAGGCAATGGAAGAAAAGTAAACAGCGATGGTACTATTACATTTGAAAGAAAAAAGGTACTATTTAACACTTTATTTTTTATATTAGGTATTTCCAGCGTATTTTTTATTTTGGGTTTATCATTTTCAACTTTGGGTATATTCTTTAATAATAACAGAGAGTTATTTAGTAAAATTGGCGGCATAATAATAGTAATAATGGGTTTTGTTCAACTTAACATAATAAAGTTAAATTTTTTGAAAGTTGAAAAAAGGATAAATCTAAATATCGGTGGGAAAATAAATCCAATACTTGCATACATAATGGGATTTACATTCAGTTTTGCATGGACTCCCTGCGTAGGTCCTGCACTGGCTTCAGTCTTAATTCTGGCATCAAATGCCACCAATGCATTTGCCGGAAACATGTTGGTATTTGTTTATGCCTTAGGATTTATAATACCCTTTATAATATTGGGAGTATTTACCACCGAAGCATTGAATTTCTTTAAAGAAAAAAGACAACTGGTCAAATATTCAATAAAGATTGGCGGTATTATTTTAATAATAATAGGAATTATGACATTTACGGGAATATTCACTGCAATAAGCAGAAACCTAAGCTTTTAGATGTCCTAACCCTGTTTTTTCGAGCCAAAGCGAAGAAAAAAACAGCGGTAGGTCATTCGCAACGAATTCCCAATTTATGCGACAAAGGAGCAAATAAATTGGTGAATGAGACTGCGTGAGACTGTAATACATTGAAGAAAGGAGGCTAATATGGGAGATATAGTTGATATTATCATTATAGGAGCCGGTCCTGCCGGTTTATCCGCAGCAGTAAATGCTGTTACCAGGGGCAAGACTGTACGAATTTTTTCAAATAAAGAAAATAATCTGTCAAAAGCCGAGCGTGTTGATAATCATTTAGGTTTTTATCATGCCAGCGGAAAAGAATTGATGGATAAGTTTAAAGAACATGCAAAAGCTATGGATATAAAAATAGAGGAAGGTATGGCCGTAAACATACTTCCATTAGGTGAAAGTTTTATGGTCAATGTAAACGGTGAAATTTTTGAATCCAAAAAAGTAATATTGGCAATGGGAATAACAAAAGTCAAAGAATTGCCGGGAGAAGGAAGACTCTTAGGCAACGGAGTGAGTTACTGCGCTACATGTGACGGAATGCTTTACAGAGGTAAAAATGCTCTTGTATGGGACCAATCAAAAGATGCATGGGAAGAAGCAAATTTTTTGCAAAGTATCGGAGTGAATGTAACCTTTATATCAAAAAAACCAAAACAAGAAAATTTAAGCAATGATATAAAATTCATTGAAGGAACCATTACCGAAATAATTGGTGAAAACACTGTTGAAGCTGTTAATACGGGAAATGATCTTATAAAAACCGATGCCGTATTTATGCTAAGAGATGCGGTTGCACCTGCTGCATTGATTGATGGTTTGGAACTTGACGGTAATTTTATAAATACCAATAAACACATGGAAACCAATATTCCGGGATTATATGCGGCAGGAGACATTACAGGAAAACCCCTTCAGCTTTCAAAAGCAATAGGTGAAGGTTTGATAGCTGCTCAGCATGCAGCACTACAAATAGATAAAAAGGAGAATTTAAATGGCAGAAAATATTAAAATTATCAACAGTACTCAGGAATTCGACGACATGATTAAACAAAACAGATATGTATTGGCGGAATTCTGGGCAGAATGGTGTACTCCTTGCAGAATGGTTGCACCGGTAATAGAAAAAGTAGCTGAACAATATAGCGGGAAAATTAATGTTGCAAAGGTAGATATTGATGAGCAGCAGGAATTAGCTATTCGCTACGGAATACAAACTATACCGACTATAATATTTTTTAAGGAAGGAAAGTTTGCCTCAAAAGAAATCGGAGTAAAACCCTTAGCTTCTTTTGCAAGAATGATTGACAGCAATATTGCATAATATCATCCTTAGCATAGCGAAGATTCTCATGTATGAGGACATTCCTCTTACTTCGGAAACTATCCTAAGAGTGGAGGTGTGTCCTCATACCCTGAAAATCTGAGATTCTTTAGTCTATCCCTTATAATTGTCACGAGTTTATCTTACCGCGATAAAGGAATATGGTCTGTGATTGTCATCACGAGCGTAAGCGAAGGATCTCAGTTTTTTCCCATTCACTTTTTAACAAGCCATACAAAAGCAAATTATATCTTTTACCGTCTCTTAATACAAATTCTCTGAAAATACCTTCTTTTTTGAAACCGCATTTTTCATATAAGGCAATTGCTTTATCATTAAATTCCAATACATTAAGCTGAATTCTGTGAAAATTTAAGTTTTCGAAACCATACTTCAACAAAAGCCTCATAGTTTCTGTGCCGTATCCCTTGCCTCTTTCATTTTCGCTGCCTAAACCGATAAACAAAGTTGCAACTTGATTTTCTTTTATTATATCATCAAAACCGGCAACTCCAATAATAGTGCTTTCTTTTCTAACGGCAAACACTTTCGATTTTCCGCTTTCTTCATAATATTTAAACATTTTATCTACATCAGACTTATCTAAAGGATTAGGCGGGTAATAATCATAATATTTTAAAAACTCAGTGTCGGCAAACCACTTGTATATACTATCCATATCTTCCTTTTTAATTTCAGATAAATTAATCATATTTGTCTCCTATGCAAAAATTATTACGGCTATTATGGTCAATAACCCGGTTAAGCCTATTGCAAGACCGCTTGCAGCGCCTGCTTCCTCATTCATTTCAATTGCTTTTGAAGTACCCAATGCATGGGCTGCCGAGCCGATTCCTATTCCTTTTGCAATATTATTCTTTATTTTGCCTTTGTTTATTACTATAGGTGCAAAAGCAGCACCTATTAACCCGGTAATTATAACTGCTAGAATAGTTACAGATTCATTTCCTCCCAACATCTTAGTTGATTCAACAGCCATGGGAGTTGTAACTGATTTGGACAAGAGTGATAAAAAAATTATTTCATCAATTCCAAACAATTTACATAAGACTGTTATCGATACAAATGTAGTGATTATGCCGGATATTATTCCTCCTACAATAGGAATAAAATTTTTCACTAAGTCATGTCTGTTTTTATAAAGGGGTATTGCAAGCACTACAACAATAGGTCCTAATGCAGATACTAATATTTTTCCACCTTTGTAATAATCAGAATATGTAAAATTAAATATTTTTAAAATAACTATTATAATAAAGGCAGTTAAAAGAATCGGATTCAAAAATACTATTTTGAACTTATCGTTAACAAGAAGGCTAAATTTAAAAACAATAATTGTTAGCAATATAAAAAAAAGAGCTGTTAATATGTCAATCATGGCTTTTCTCCCTGTATGAAATCAGTACATCCGTAACCTTGCAGGATACGTACATAACTAATATGCAAGATATAAATAAAATTATAATTATTTGGACAATACTATCTTGTATCAGTTTGTACGATTCCATAATTCCAACCGTTATGGGAACAAAGAAAAAACTCATGTATTTAAGCATAAAATTAGATGTTTCTTCAATTATTGAAAACTTTAAAACGTTGGTTATCAATAATACCAAAAGTATCACCATGCCTATAATATTGCCGGGGATAACTATTATATTAGATATGAGGCTGCTTATAAAGTTTCCTGCCTGGTATATTGCATAAATTATTGCTATTTGAATGACTATTTTAAATATTTTTTTCATTTTTCCTCCGTATATAACATTATATATAAAAACTGACATAATTCAATATCTTTTTAATTGCCTGATTTTTAAGAATTGACCTGTGTGATGATAATCTGTCGCGGGAGTAACAGTAATTCTTTCGATTTATTTTATTTATTAATTTAAGTTTCAATAAAGAAAAGAAGGATATAATTATACTATATTGAATAAACGAAAATTAAAATAAATAAGGAGCGGTGTTTAATGGACTTCGAAAATAATTTTAACGATAATTTAGAAAAAGAAAATCAAAATAATATAACTAATGATAGTATGTCAAATGAATACGGTGAAATTAATTTTGTCATGAACGAGCCTTTAATTAAGAAACCCAAAAAGCGAAGAATAAAGTCTGTTATGGGTTACATTGCCCTTGTATTAGTAGCTGCAATAATAGGAGGTCTAACGGGCAGTTATGTAACAGCAAATATGTTAAACGCGGCAGCTGAAAAAAAAGCAGCTGAGTCATCAATTAATGCTCAAGAGGTTAAAATTAATTTAACCGATGATGTTTATTTTGCGGTAGCAGTTGCAGAAAAATCACAAAAAACAGTTGTGGGAATAACAACCGAGGTGGAAAGACAAATTAATACATTTTGGGGTCCCCAGAAAAGGACAGAGCAGCATATGGGCTCCGGGTTTATTGTAGATTCGAACGGATACATTGTAACAAATTCTCATGTTATAGGTGATGGTAATTATAAAAATATTACAGTTTCTTTAATTGACGGTTCAATAGAAACCGGTAATGTATTGTGGTATGACACCAACTTGGATTTAGCAATCGTAAAGATAAATAAAACAAGACTTCCCGCAGCCGAATTAGGAAATTCGGACGAATTAATGGTTGGGGAGCCTGCGGTTGCAATCGGTAATCCAATGACCTTAGACCTGGAAAGAACAGTTACTCAAGGTATTATAAGCGGCCTTAACAGGTCTATCCAATTTGAAGACGGCACTGTCATAGAGCCGCTTATTCAGACAGATGCCTCCATAAATTCAGGCAACAGCGGCGGCCCCTTGTTTAACGCCAAAGGACAGGTAATAGGAATCAATACGGCCAAAATGACCTCAGCAGAAGGATTGGGTTTTGCTATACCGATTAATATAATTAAACCGGTTTTGACACAAGTGGTTACAGGAGGAACTTTTATACCCGTATATGTGGGCATCACAGGCATGGACATTGAAACTTATGAAATGCTTTACGGAGTCGATTTAATGGCAGACTATGGAGTAATTATAATAGAAACAATGAAAGATTCTCCTGCCAGGGAAGCCGGACTTCAGCCAAATGATGTTATTATTGAAATTGACGGGAAAAAGACAGAATATATGGTTGATATACAAAAAAAACTATACGAATATCAAGATGGAGATAAATCGGAATTTAAAATTTTAAGAAACGGTGAAGAACTAAAACTCGTTTTAACATTAAGAAACAGACCCGACGGCATTTAAAAAAACAGGAGATCAGCTCCTGTTTCATATTAATAACAAATCCCTTTATGTCATTCTGAGCGCAAGCGAAGGCTCTCATCATTATTGAAAAGTGAGAATCTTCAGGCTGCGCCTTCAGAATGACAATTTTTATTATATTATTCTTCTTCCACGCCAAAACGTTTCAAATTCGGTGAAATGATTAAATTTGCTTCTGTTGCAGCAACAACATCTTCAATTGTTGCTTCGGGTCCTAATTCTTCAAGAACCAAGCCGTCTTTTGTTACCCTGATAAGAGCCATTTCGGTAACTATGATATCAACCTGCTCCTTAGCAGTCAAAGGAAGAGTACATTGTTTTAATATTTTCGGTTTCCCCTTTTGAGTGTGAACCATTGCAATAATAACTGTTTTTGCACCTACAACCAGGTCCATTGCTCCGCCCATGCCAGGAACCATTTTACCCGGTATTTTCCAGTTTGCAAGATTTCCTTTTTCATCAACTTCCATTGCTCCCAAGACTGTTGCATCAACGTGTCCGCCTCTGATAATGCTAAAGGATGTGGCGCTGTCAAAGAACATTCCGCCGGGAACTATTGAAGAAGGCATTCCCCCTGCATTTACAAGCTCCCAATCTTCCTCTCCTTCCTTAGGACACGGACCTAATCCCAAAAATCCGTTTTCTGAATGAAATGTTATGTCCATTCCTTCCGGTATGTAATTTGCAACCATAGTAGGAAGACCGATGCCTAAGTTAACAACATCACCGTCGTGTAACAATTCAGCAACTCTTTTTGCTATTACGTTCTTTGCATCCATTATTTGTCACCTCCAACTATATAGTCTACAAATATACCCGAACACATAACATGCTCCGGATCGATTTCCCCAACTTCCACTATTTTATCGGCTTCAACGATAACTAAGTCTGCTGCTGTAGCCATTATCGGGTTAAAATTTTTCATAGTCTTGTTGAATATCATATTACCTTTTTTATCAGCTACGGAAGCTCTTAATAATGCCACATCTGCTCTCAAAGGAGTTTCAAACATATATTCCTTGCCGTTTATTACTCTTATTTCTTTTCCTTCTGCAACTTCAGTCCCGATACCTGTTGGCGTGTAAAAACCACCAAGACCGTTTCCGCCGCATCGGACTTTTTCAGCAAGTGTTCCTTGGGGAGTAAGTACAACTTCCGTTTCTCCCGAATTCATTTGATTCGCTGTTTCGGGATTAGTCCCCACATGTGACACAATCATTTTTTTAAACTGTTTATTAACAACCATTTTTCCCACTCCTTTATCGGGAAAACCTGTATCGTTGCAAATAAGGGTAAGGTTTTTAACATTTTTTTCTACCAATGCATCTATTAAGGTTTCAGGAGTTCCGTTTGCCAAAAATCCCCCAACCATAATTGTCATGCCTTCCTTAACCATATTTGCAGCTTCATTTATAGAAATTATTTTATTTATCAATAATATCATCCTTTCTTTTTATAATACAACAACTTGTCATTGCTATGAATGACAAACCGAATTGTTATCTTTGAACCAATAAAGATGTGCCCATTCCGCCGCCAATGCACAAGGTAGCAAGACCTCTTTTGGCATCTCTTTTTTCCATTTCATATAAAAGAGTAACAAGTATTCTTGCTCCTGATGCTCCTATCGGGTGCCCTAATGCTATAGCTCCGCCGTTAACATTTGTTATCTCGGGATTTAATCCTAAATCTCTAATTACTGCAAGTGCTTGTGCAGCAAAAGCTTCATTTGCTTCAATAAGATCCAGGTCATCAATTGTCCATCCTGCATTTGCCAATGCTTTTTTGGTTGCAGGAACAGGTCCTAAGCCCATAACCTTCGGGTCAACTCCTGCTGAGCCATAACCTGCTATTTCACACAAATATTTTAATCCAAGCTCACCTGCCTTGTCCTTGCTCATTACTATTAAAGCTGCAGCACCGTCGTTTATGCCCGATGCATTTCCTGCTGTAACGGTTCCGTCCTTTTTGAATGCAGGTTTCAATTTTGACATTTTTTCAACGGTTGAACCATGCCTTGGATATTCGTCCGTATCAATTACTACAGGGTCGCCTTTTTTTTGAGGTATAATAACAGGTACTATTTCATCTGCAAATTTTCCTGATTTTTGAGCTTCCTCTGCTCTGTTTTGACTTTGTGCAGCAAATTCATCCTGTTCTTCTCTTGTAATGCCATACTGCTCTGCAACATTTTCAGCTGTCATTCCCATGTGATAATCATTGTAAATATCCCATAGTCCATCATGTACCATGTAATCTACCACCTTGCCGTCACCCATTCTATGTCCCCATCTGGCTTTTGGCAAAAGATACGGAGTATCAGTCATGCTTTCCGTACCGCCGCACAAAATTATGTCGCATTGGCCGCTTTCAACAAACTGTGCCGCCATACTTACTGCTCTTAAGCCCGAGCCGCATACCATATTAATTGTCAATGCGGGTGTTTCAATAGGAATACCTGCTCCTAAGCTCACTTGTCTTGCTACGTTTTGCCCTAATCCTGCCCCTAATATATTGCCTAAATAAACTTCTTCAACCATTGACGGCTCTATACCGGCTCTTTTGATAGCTTCTTTTGCCGCAATTACTCCTAAATCAACTGCTGAAAGTGAAGCAAAAGCACCGCCGAAAGACCCGATAGGTGTTCTTGCTGCTGAAACAATTACTGCTTTTTTCATAATTTCCTCCTAAATTTTTTTATAATAGCAATCCTATGATAATTAGTTTGTCTGCCGTAATATGTTGCATTTTTTATGCCAACATTATTATGTAATTTCTGTTGGAGCTTTAACATTACTGCTCAATTTATATTTCAAAAATATGCAAGAATGCATATAGACACAATAAAATTATTGCATAATTGCATAAGTACATATATAATAATAGTGGTACGATATACTAAGTACAAAATGAAGAATGTGCTTTTCAGGATATATATAATAAAGTAATAACAATATAAGGAAGAGGATTATGTCATCGATTAAAAATAGTTTAGATTTGGGTTTTATTATAACTGACGATAAATTCAATGTATTATATTGCAATGAATATTTTAATACAAATATAATAAAAACCGATATACTAAACAAAAAAATAACAATGTTTTTTCAGGATATTAACGTTGATATGGATAAAAATCTTTATTCCGTTAAATGCAAAGATAATTCCGTATATTATGTTTTCCATAACAAATTTAAAATATACAACCATGAATTATATAGTTTTTTCTTTTATGATTTTACTATAGGAAGCGAGCTTCAAAAACAAATTGAACGGCTCAACTCTCAGCAATACATATATAACGAAATGCTCAACAAATTACAAGATGGCATTTATATAACCGATGAACGCGGAACAACCATATATGCTAATGATGCATTCTTAAATTTATCAGGACTCACAAGAGAACAAATTATAGGCAATACCGTTTACGATTTGAGAAAAAGCGGCATACTGCCAAATTCATGCTGCGCAAAGGTTATAGAAACCTTAGGACCCGTATCAACCATAAACCATTACTATAAAGGGCAGCGCTGCTTGGTTTCAGGCTCGCCTATTTTTGATGAAAACGGCAATCTGTCAAAGACAATTGCTGTTATCCGAGATGTGACCGAATTGGATATGTTGATGAAAACTATAGCAAAGGAAAAGAACTTATTTATTAAAAGTGATTACAATGTTAAAACCGAAGCAGCACGTGACCCTGACGAAATTATAAATAACGTAAAAATGAAGAATATATACGAAAAAGCAAAAAAAATATCAAAGGTTGACAGTACGGTTTTAATTTTAGGCGAAACAGGTGTAGGAAAGGACTTTATAGCCACATATATACACAGCATCAGCAACAGAAGCAAGGGTAAGTTCATTAAAATTAACTGCGGTGCCGTACCTGAGCATTTGCTCGAATCAGAGTTTTTCGGTTATGAAGAAGGTGCCTTTACGGGTGCCTTAAAAGGAGGGAAGAAAGGACTTTTTGAAGAAGCTAACGGCGGAATACTGTATTTGGATGAAATAGGGGACATGCCATATACTTTGCAGGTTAAGCTTTTAAGTGCAATAAATGATAAAATGTTTTATCGCATAGGAGGCATCAGTCCTATAGAATTTAATGCGCGTATTATTGCTGCAACAAATCATGATTTGAAACAGCTTGTGGAAGAGAAAAAATTCAGAGCAGATTTATACTATCGTTTAAATGTTGTGACATTGATAATTCCTCCCTTAAGGAACAGGAGGGAAGACATTATACCCTTATCTACACAATTTCTTGAGTATTATAATAATAAATACGGTAAAAACTGCTATATTACTTCAAGCTGCCTTCAAAGTTTTTTAATATACGAGTGGCCGGGCAACATCAGGGAATTAAAAAACATAATTGAGCGCTTGGTATTAATGGCAGAGGGAGCAGAAATCGGAACGGAGTTGTTCAGAGATAATTTGATTTTGCCTGATAGCATAGAGCTGACTGAGCTTTCTGAGCTATTTATAACAGGCTCAAAAACACTGAAAGAAAAAATGGATGAATATGAAAAAGAAATTATTGAATCCACCTTAGCTGTTTCAAAGAATATGAAAGAAGCATCGATGAGATTAGGTATAGATATTTCAACATTGGTCAGAAAAAAGCAAAAATACAACCTATAGATGACAAGGGGACGGGGGTACTGTCATAAGGCTCTTTTATTAACATAAAGGAGTCTTTTTGTTGTATTTATAATGTTTTTTCATTTTATGGTATAAAAACTTAAAAAATGCAGATATTACTAACAGCTTATCCCATTAAGGAGGGTCCATGTTTTTTATTAATGATTTAAAAAGAATAATAAACAACGATGTAATAATAGTCTTTTTAATTATAAGCTATATATTAATATTTGTAACAAGCAAGGAATTAAAAAGAAACAATTACCACAGAGACTATAAAATAGTGCGTTTTACGGGAATAATATACGGACTTTTAGCTATTGCAGCTGCCACAGCAATATACTGGTAGGGGAGATTATGAAGGATATTGATTTAACTCAAAAAATAGATTTGGATTTAAATAAAAATGAGCAAATTTTAAGAAAGATTTTTGAGAATACCGATGACATAATATTCAGAAAATTAGAAGGGGGCAAGATTAAAAAGCTTAAAATGCTTTTGTTTTATGTGGATGGAATGACTTCCAAGGAAGCAATAAGCGAGTATGCAATAAGCTCTCTTCTTGAGGGTCTTGACCTTGAAAAAATTCAAAATATGTCAAATGTTCAATTGCAGGATGCAATTGTCAGAACAAGCATTTCAATTTCGGAAATTCAAATACTGACAACCATTGAGGAATGTGTTGATAAAATTCTTTCCGGTGAAACCGTACTATTATTGGAAAACTGCAACAAGGGGATAATGCTTTCGTCGAGAGGCTGGCCGATGAGAGGTGTACAGGAGCCTTCCGCGGAAACCCTCATAAGGGGTGCAAGAGACGGATTTAATGAAACAATGAAGGTGAACATTTCATTAATCAGAAGACGAATAAGAGACCCTAAGTTAAAGGTTAAATATACTCAGGTAGGAAATCGCTCAAAAACAGATATAGCTATATTGTACATAGAAGATTTGGTAAACAATACAGTATTGGAAACAGTTGAAAAAAGAATCAACAATATTGAAATAGATGCCGTTCTTGAAAGTTCATACATTGAAGAAATGATAGAAGATGACGGCTATTCGCCTTTTCCTCAAATTGAAAATACTGAAAGACCTGATGCTGCTGCATCTGCACTATTGGAAGGAAGAGTTGTAATAGCAATAGATAATACTCCTTCCGTCTTGATTGCTCCCGCAATTTTTGTTTCATTCATGCAGTCTTCGGAAGACTATTATGAAAGGTGGCTGCCGGCCTGTGCAACTCGAATATTAAGGTATTTTGCCCTGCCCATTGTTATGCTGTTGCCTGCTTTGTATGTGGCTGTTACCCAATACCATCCCAACCTCCTTCCTACTCAGCTTGCTCTGTATGTAGCAGCTTCAAGAGCAAATGTTCCGTTTCCTCCTTACTTTGAAGCCCTATTGATGGAGCTTGTAATTGAACTGGTAAGGGAGGCATCCTTTAGAATTACAACTCCTGTCGGCTCAACCATAGGTCTGGTGGGAGGCTTGGTTATTGGTCAATCTTCGGTAGAAGCAGGCTTGATTACACCTTTGGCTGTAATTGTTGTTGCATTGACTGCAATAGCCTCCTTTACAATACCAAGCTATAATTTTGGTGCAACATTAAGGCTTATAAGATTCGGATTCATAATATTGGCAGCAACATTCGGGTTGTTTGGAATATCCATAGGCTTAAGCTTTCTCATAATCCATCTTTGCACATTGAAAAGCTGCGGAATACCTTACATGACACCATTTACAAGATTTGTTGAAAATAAGAGGGACTTAAAGGATACGATTGTAAGACCAAGAATTAGCAAAATGGTCAGAAAACCGGATTATCTGCATATGGAGAAAAAAGAGAGGAAAAATGTTTAATCAAGATATTACACCTTATCAGAATTTATCGATTTTACTATTGGTATCATTTGTATTGCAGTCTATGTTAATGCCTGTAATACTTACGGGAGTTGACGGTCCCGAAGGATGGATTTCGATATTAATTGCGGCGTTTATACTTTATTTTTCAATAAAGACAATTAATAAAGCAATGAAAAAACATGATGAAGATACGATTATAAGTGTTTCGGATAAACTTTTTTCTAAATTTATTTCTAAAATTATCGGACTCTATTACATATCGATGTTTATAACGGTCAATAGTCTGATAATAAAGGATTTTGCCGAGCAGATTAAATTGATGATGTTGTTTAGAACTCCTATAAGCACTATTATTATAACAATTTTATTGACTGCTTCTTATGCAACGAAAAAAGGTATACAAACTATTGCCAATATAACAAATATTGCTCTTTTAACATCGCTTATACCATATTTGCTGATAATAGTTTTTTCAACATATTATGCAGACTATACAAATATTTTCCCGGTATATCCTGCGGATGCTGAAGGAATTATTAAATCAGTACCAAATGCCATGTTGAGTTTTCTCGGATTCTCTGTACTTTTGTTTTCTAACAGCAGGGTAGATACCAAGGAAAAAAACATGAGAATAAATAAGAGGTATCTTGTTATAAGCGCCTTCTTGTACATTTTTAGCTATATATTGATTATTGTAAAGTTTGGAACAAAGGAAGCTTCCAACCTTGTTTGGCCTTTTGTTTCTATTATGAAATTTGTAAATATTCCGGGCTTCTTCTTTGAAAGTACGGAAATTGTGGGTTTATGCCTACAAATAATTGTTATTTTTACAAGCATATGCATACTTGCATTTTTTACAAATCTTGCTATGCAGGAAACATTTAAAACAAATGAAAATGGTTATTTCATATTCATTCAGATACCTATTTTGTACTTAATGGCTGCAGGACTGCCGGGAATGTACATGATGTTTCCGTATATTCAAGTACCTATATACATAATAAGCGGTATGAATCTTTTTATACCGATGCTGGTGGCATATGCAGGTAATAGAAAAAAGACATAGTTAGGAATAATCGTGTCATTATTAATGCAGTGAAGAATCTCATGACAACGGGAAAATTTTTTAACAGTATATTGTTTATATAAGAGGTCTATATGAAAAAACTAATACTGAGTTTAATGATAATATCAACTGTTTTTCTGTTCGGATGCTGGGACAGTGTTGAAATCAATAAGAGAGAATATCTTTTTGCAGTCGGTATTGATAAAGAGGATGATAGTTTAAAATTTATTTCGGAAATACCAAAAATAAATGAAGGAAGCGAAGAAGATAGGCTGGTTTATACAAATGAAGGCAAAAGCTTTTCAGATTTTTACCATCTAAACTACCTTCATTCGGATAAAGTAATTTCCGACAGACTTATGCAGGTAATAGTGCTGGGGGAAGAGCTGGCAAGAGATTCAGATGCATTAAAAGAAATTTTTGATGAAATCCAACGCTCTCCCCAAATGAACCGCAGAGTAAAAATTTGTATAGCAAAGGGGAGGGCTGAAGACATAATCAATACTGAAATACCCAGCAATCCCATTGTTGGAAGATATCTGAGCGATATGCTTGTTAAATTAAAAAGAGAAAGTTATCAAGATATATTTACTTTTGATGAGGCTATTCTCCATCTTGGGCAAAAAGGTAATGCAATGATACCTGTGGTAGAAATAAATGAAAAAAGTTTGAAAATAGAAAGAGCAGCCATAGTTAAGGAATATGAGTTAATCGGTTTTTTGGAACCGGACGAATTGGAAGCAGTAATGCTTCTATTAAACCCGGCAAATGCCAATATCAGGAATATAAATATTGAAATAGATGACACAAACATATCTTTGGGTGCTGTTGATGTAAGTATGACAGACAATATAAAATTACAAGGTGAAAAGCTTCAAGTAGATTATTATATTACTCTTTACTGTTACATTGATTCTTTCACAATCGGCAACAACAACCTTGAAGACAGGAATTTTCTGAATAGGGTGAAAGATGAATCCATTAAGAAAATTTCCGAAACTTCAACAAATGCTGTGGATAAGCTCAAAAATACATACAATGCGGATTTACTGCAGATTAAGGATAAACTTTATAAGTATCACAAAAGGGATTATGAAAAAATAATGGATAAATATGATGAAGTTTTTGCAAAGGCAGATATAAACGTCTATTACAAAATGGAAATAAAAAGTGTTGGATTAGTTAAATAGGAGGTACTATGAAATATTCAAAGAAAGTTTTTATTTCAGCTGTATTCGTTGTTTTGGCAATTGCAATCGCATATTCGGCACAAGTTTATGCAGGCTTGTCCGAAATAAACGGTAAGGTTATACGGCTGCATGTTTTGGCAAATTCAGACAGCTTTGAAGACCAAGAGCTGAAATATAAGGTGAGAAACAAAATAATTACCACATTCAATGAAGAATTTGAAGACATAAACTATAAGTCTGAAAGTTCAAATATTATTGTTGAAAAGCTTAATCAAATAAGGTGTGAAGCAGAAGAAATCGTAAGAGAAGAAGGTTATGATTATGATGTAAATGTATATTACGGCAATTATAAATTTCCTCGCAAAGCTTACGAAGAAATAGTCTTGCCGGAGGGGTATTATGATGCAGTAAGGATTGAAATAGGAAAGGCTGAAGGCAGCAATTGGTGGTGTGTTATGTTTCCGCCCCTGTGCTTTGTAGATTTCGGGAGAAATCAAGATGACCCTATATTGGATTTTGAAACTGAAGAAAAGCTACAACAAGTACTTACCGAAGAAGAAATCGAAGTTATTAAAACTAAAAGAGGAATTGAAAATATAAAATTAAAATCAAAAATATTTGAATTTATTGAAAAAGGCAAAGTAAATAAAACCCCAAACACTTATGCAGCTTCCCTATCAAATTAGAGACAGTGGGGACGTACCTCGCTGTCCCATTCCAATGTTAAAGAGGACGGTTATTTTAGAATGATTTTTTGACTTAAGTCCAACAGATACCAGGGACAGCGAGGTACGTCCCCACTGTCACCTAAAAGAGAAGCCCTAATTTTTTGATTTTATATTGCAGCGTTTGTCTTGGAACATTGATAAGTTTTGCAGCTTTTGTAATATTAAAGTCTGTTTGCTCCAATGCAGAAATGATAATTTCCCTCTCAACTTTTTCAACGGCAGTACTTAAAGGCTGAATTGAGCCGGTTTCCCATGAATTATCGTTCTTCGGCTGATAATTTTTAAATTGGAAGGGAAGATGTTCCTCTCTTATAATTTCACCGTCATACAGCGATATAGCGCTTTCAATGGCATGCTCAAGCTCTCTTACATTGCCCGGCCAGCTGTAATTTAAAAATATGTGTAAAACTTCCTTAGAAACTCCACTAAAAAACTTATTGAATTTCTTATTATATTTATTTATGAAGTGCTCTACCAATAGAGGTATATCTTCTATTCTTTTGCATAAATCAGGAATCACCAAGGTTATAACACTGAGCCTGAAAAATAAATCCTGTCTTATTTGTTGTGTTTCTACCACTGTATT
>ERZ795031.709-NODE-709-length-39231-cov-20.594267_pt1 | contig 39231 bp, 28 predicted proteins | sample MGYA00375123_ERZ795031 | MGnify/ENA primary metagenome ERZ795031 (study PRJEB30166, sample SAMN05720159) | activated sludge metagenome | isolation source: anaerobic digester from wastewater treatment plant | place: USA | collected 2015-04-21 ...
CATAACTTTAATAAATCGGGATTCGCAGGAAAATTCGCCCGCCATCCGCTGTAAAGAAGGAACCTGCAAAGGATTCACAAAAAATAGAACAAAGGAAAGATTAACATGGAATTTATAACATGGTTTAAAGAAAAAGTAAAAATTGTTGACGAATATCTAAGCCGGATTATTGAAGAAAGGGAAAATCCCCAAAAAATAATCTATGAAGCCATGAATTACAGCCTTTTATCAGAAGGAAAAAAATTGAGGCCTGTGCTTTTGTTAGGAGCCTATGAACTGTTCAGGGATGACTTAAAAGAAGCCCTGCCATTTGCCTGTGCAATGGAAATGATTCATACATACTCATTGATTCATGATGATTTGCCTGCTATGGACAATGATGATTACAGAAGAGGCAAGCTGTCAAACCATAAAAAGTACGGCCAGGCAACAGCAATACTTGCCGGCGACGGTCTGCTTAACAAGGCCTTTGAAACAGGATTGGAAGCTTCAATAAATTCGAAAAGCATGAACGCCGTAAAAGCCCTGAAAATAATTGCCGACTCTTCAGGTACGGAAGGAATGATTGGAGGTCAGGTTGTAGATATGGAAGGGGAAGAAATAATCAATTCAATTGAAGACCTGAAATATATGTATTCTTTGAAAACAGGAGCCATCCTCAAGAGCAGCGTAATTGCAGGAGCTCAATTGGCAGGCGCAGATGAGGAAGAAATGAGACAACTGGGATCCTACGCTGAAAAAATAGGCATAGGATTTCAAATAGAAGATGATATCTTGGATGTTACAGGCACCCCGGAAAAATTAGGCAAAGCAGTGGGAAGTGATGCTGCAAATAAGAAAATTACATATCTTACATTTAAAAGCATAGAAGAAGCAAGGCAAGACGTTGAAAAATTCACTCAGGAAGCAATTGAGAGCTTGAGCATGTTCGGCGGCAGAGCTGAATACCTTGTTGAACTGGCAAAATTTCTTACAAACAGGGAAAGATGATTTAAATTTAAAAGGACATACATCTCGGTTCCCAGAAAACTTCTGCTTGTTAGAAGATGTACATTATTATATTTTGGTGAACGGGACTGCGAGATGATTATTTGACCTACTCAAGCAGCATCTCCCCTATATCAACTACATTTCCTGCCCCCATGGTGATAATAATATCACCTTTTTTTGCCATTGACCGTACTATATCAGCTGCTTCCAGGAAGTTTTCCGCATAGATTCCATTCTTGGAATAATTCTTCATTTTATTAATTATATCCATTGAATGAATCTCACCCTTGTCAATTTCCCTTGCAGCATAAATATCTACTAAAATTGCCTCATCAGACATGGATAAAGCTTCAGCAAACCCATCCAGAAGCTTAATTGTTCTGGTGTAGGTATGGGGCTGGAAAACAGTGATTATTCTGCCACCGGCATAAGACCTGGCAGTTTTTAAAGTTGCTTTCATTTCTGAAGGATGATGGGCATAGTCGTCAATAATAACAGCTCCGTTAATCTCGCCCTTATATTCATATCTTCTGTGAGTGCCTTTAAATTCATTCAATCCCCTGGCAAGGATTTCGGGCTCAATACCTAAGGACAGACATGCAGCACATGCAGCCAATGAATTTAAAATATTATGCTCGCCGAATACTTTAAGATTGATTTCTATAACTTCCTTATCCCCGTTCATCAGTGTATATGAGGGTTCAGGTATAAGCCTTGTATTCCCGGCATAATAATCGCCTTTATCAAGGCCGAAGGTCACAACCTTGCATTTTATATTATTGAACAAATGACTGTATGCTTCATTGACAATCAAATGACCGTCAGGAGGCAGTTTTTCAGCATATTCCACAAATGCACTTTCAATATCTTTTAAATCCTTGTAGTAATCAAGATGGTCTTCCTCAACATTAAGAATCACTTCCATGGTCGGGTTAAATTTCAGGAAATTTCTTTTGTATTCGCAGGCTTCAGTCAAAAGAAGATCGTATGAGCCGTGAAGCAGGTTGCCTCCCAATGAATCCATTTCACCCCCTATAAAAATAGTGGGAGCTAAATCAGTATCAATTAAAACAGATGAAAGCATTCCGGTAGTGGTTGTTTTGCCATGGGTGCCGGAAACACAAATAGCATGGCTGTAATTTTTCATTACTGCCCCAAGGAATTCAGCCCTGTCCATTATCTTAATATTCAGTTCTTTAGCTCTTAAAATCTCGGGATTGTCCTCAGCGATTGCAGATGTATATACAACCAGGTCGATGTCATGGCCTATATTTTTGCTGTCATGCTTTATGTAAATATCTGCACCTGATTTTTGAAGGTTTTTTATTATTTTGGAATCGCTTCTGTCAGAGCCTGAAACCTTGATCCCTTCCTCAAGCATTATTTCAGCCAGTGCACTCATGCTTATTCCACCGATTCCTATAAAATATATATGATTGAAGTTGTATTTCATTTTAATCTCCCCGGGTATTCATTATAGTTTTATATTATTCATTTAGCAGGCAATTAACACTCTTGATATAAATTTTTTTATTATATTTACTAAATGTATAAATAACTCATAGTATTATAGCACGTGCACACCCATTGTTCAATAAATTTTTCACCGGCTGTCCTGGGCGGCTGTCCCTAGCTTGCTGTTCATGCCCGGCGGGTTGCCATCCAGGGGAAGCTTCAGGTTCTTGGGTTTTAAGGATGATTTTATGCAGTCTCAATCACCGGTTTATTTGGTCCATTATTTCTTGATTTTTTTAATACATAAATGTATAATAGCGATGTTATGAAAGAAAAAAATGAAGTCAGGAATAATATGAAAATTACAGCAAACAATTTAAAAGACACCGAAAAATTAGGAAAAATAATAGCAAAATGCCTGGAAAAGGGTGCCGTGATTTGTCTTGACGGAGAACTGGGAGCAGGGAAAACCTCTCTTACTCAGTTTATAGCAAAAGAATTCGATGTGAAAGAATACATGGTAAGTCCTACATTTACAATCATTAAAGAATATGACGGAAAACTGCCATTTTTTCACATAGACGCCTACCGCATGGGTTCGGAAGATGATATGTATGATTTAGGATTCGATGAATATATATATTCTGAGGGAGTTACAGTAATTGAGTGGGCTGATTTAATCCGGGGAATGCTTCCGGAAGAAAGAGTTAATATTAAGATTATTAGAATTGATGATACGAAAAGGGAAATAAACATTGAAGGAAAAGGACCGGTTTACGAAAAACTGGTCAGGGAGTTAAAAAATGAAAATACTTTCAATTGAATCAGCATCCGTGGCAGCTTCATGTGCAGTATCCGAAGACGAAAATCTTTTAGGTGAATATACCTTAAGTCATAAGAAAACTCATTCAGAAAAGCTCATGCCTTTGATAGAGGAATTGATGGAGGATCTGGGACTAAAGCTTAAGGACATTGATTTCCTTGCAGTTTCTGAAGGCCCCGGCTCATACACGGGACTCAGAATAGGGGCTGCTCTTGCCAAAAGCCTGGCATTTGCCGGGAATTTAAGGATAATAGGTGTTCCTACAATGAAATCACTGGCAGCCAATATTTATGATGAGGATAAATTAATCGTACCTGTAATGGATGCAAAGGCCGGAAGAATATATACCGGCATTTACAGGTGGGATAACAGGGAATTAAGGGAAACGGAGGAGCAGTTTGCCTGCAATATTGACGAATTGATCCAAATATTAAATAAATATGAGGAACCGGTTGTATTTAACGGAGACGGATCAGTAAATTACAGGGAAAGAATACTTAATAATTTAAACAGAAAATCATATTTTGCACCTGAAGCCTGCAATTATCTCAAAGCTTCAACACTAGGCTTTATTGCTTATAAAATGGCGGTTGCAGGGGATACTGTCACGGCAGATGAATTTAAGCCCCGGTATCTCCGGTTGTCGCAGGCAGAAAGGAACAGAAAGTAAGAGGTGTGTATGGGGGATGTAATAGTTCGAGGAATGCTTCAAAAAGATATTGACCAGGTTATGAATATTGAAAGAATTTGTTTTTCAATGCCCTGGTCTAAGGCATCTCTTGAAAATGAACTAACCAATGAATTGGCATATTACCAGGTGGCTGAAGTTTCGGGGGAAATTGCAGCATATATGGGGATGTGGAAAATTATTGATGAATGTCACATAACCAATGTTGCCGTTCTTCCTGAATACAGAAACAAAGGAATAGCAGGCATGCTCATAAATAAGATGATTGAAATATGCAAAAGCTCTGAGATTTCTTACATGACTCTCGAAGTCAGGATATCAAATGAACCGGCAATCAATTTATATAAGAAGTTTGGATTTTATGCCGTTGGGAAGAGACCAAATTATTATGTTAAGCCCTTGGAGGATGCACTGATAATGTGGATGGAGTTGCCCGAACCCTATTTTTCCGACTGAAAGGAGAGAAAAATAGTGGTAGGTCATTCGCAACGAGCGCCGGTTTTGTGCGACCAGAGGGAGCAGACAAAAATGTGCAGCGAGACTGCGAGGTTGACAGCTAGGAGAAAATAATGAGAAGAAATAAAAAACTAAGGATAAGAAGGACCATAATTGTTGTTACCGCACTTTTGTTAATATTGTTCGGGGCCTTTCTCATAATAGAGAAATTAGGAAATAGGGGGGAGGAGCCTTCAAACCTGCCTGACAACCCGGAAGAAGAGGAAACTTCCGTTGAACCCGAAAACCCGCAGGAAGAAAACCCTCAGGAAGAAAACCCTCAGGAAGAAGAGCCGGAAGATTCCCAAGAGCCACCGGAACCCGAGAAACCTGAGCCTAAAGAAGAAGACCCGGTGCAGGAGCAACCCGATGATGAACCCGGCATTACAATCGAGAACCCTGAAAAGCTGGATGTGCTGGTTAACAGAAAAAGAAACCTGCCTGAAAACTATGTACCTGAGGATTTGGTAACACTCGGCGAAGTGCCTACAGTACTTTCAAACCCTGAGGTAAATCAATTGAGAAGCGCCGCCTATGAAGCATTGAAGGAAATGTTCACTGCTGCTTCAGAGACAGGCAATGAACTCCATGCGCGGTCAGGCTACAGGTCATATTATACCCAGTCATCACTGTATTCATCCTATGTTAACAGCTACGGCAAGGCTGCTGCAGACAAGTACAGCGCCAAACCCGGTCAAAGCGAACATCAGACAGGTCTTTCAATAGATATTACATGCGAGGCTGTAAATTATAAATTGGATACGGCATTTGCAGAAACGGAAGAGGGAAAGTGGGTTGCAGAGAATGCCCACAATTACGGATTTATAATAAGATATCCAAAGGGCAAGGAAAAGATTACCGGCTACGAATACGAGCCCTGGCATATTAGATATTTGGGTGAAGACCTTGCAGAAAAGTTATATGAATCAGGACTCACTATGGAAGAATACTTCCAATAAAAGAAGCCGCGGGAGCAAATTCCCGCGGCTTCTTTGACATCTCAAAATGAGGTTGGCCCATCTTACATCAATTCAAACACATCATTTGCATACTGTACAGGGTCTTCGATGGTGAGTCCTTCAATAAGCAGTGCTTGATTATATAATACATTTGACAGTTTTTTAAGTTTTTCCCTGTCATTGTCATAAGCATCCTTTAGTTTTTCAAAAACCTTGTGGCCGGTGTTAATTTCAAGTATCTTCTCCGCACGGATGTCTGCAGGATTATCAGGCATTGCATTTAAGACTTTTTCCATTTCAATAGATACATCTCCTTCGGCTGATAGGCACACGGGGTGAGTCTTTAGCCTCTTGGAAGACCTCACTTCCTTAACCCTGTCACCTAAGGCTTCCTTCATGAAAGCAAATATTTCCTTGTTTTCTTCAGCATCAGCAGTATTATCATCCTCCGCCTTGATATCCAGGTCGGAACTTGAAATATTCTTAAATTCCTTTTCCTTGTAACTAAAGAGTACTTTTATGGCAAATTCATCTATTTCATCTATAAAATACAGAATTTCATATCCCTTGTCCGCAACAAGCTCAGCTTGGGGAAGCCTGGCCAGTTTATCAACACTTTCTCCAGCCGCATAATAGATATACTTTTGGTCTTCCTTCATCCGGCTTACATACTCATCGAGAGTTGCCAATTTTTTCTCGTGAGATGAATAAAACATTACCAGGTCCTGAAGTGTTTCCTTGTTTGAACCCCATTCGCTGTACAAGCCGTACTTCAAGGTTCTGCCGAAGCTTTGGAAGAATTTTTCGTAGCTTTCTCTTTCATCCTTTAACATGGCAAAAAGCTCGCTTTTGATTTTTTCCTTCAGTTTCTTGGCGATAAATTGAAGCTGCTTGTCATGCTGCAATACTTCCCTTGAAATATTGAGGGAAAAATCAGGAGAATCAACCAGGCCCTGCACAAAACCGAAATAATCAGGCAGCAGCTCACCGCATTTTTTCATAATCATTACCCCGTTTGAATAAAGCTCAAGACCCTTTTCAAATTCCTTTGTATAGAAATCAAAGGGCGCTCTTGCGGGTATGTACAATATTGCATTGTAGCTGATTACCCCTTCTACGCTTACATGAGTATGCTTCAAAGGTTTTTCATAGCCGAAATGTTTTTCCATGTAGAAATTTTCATAATCTTCTTCTTTAAGCTCGCTTTTATTTTTTCTCCATATGGGAACCATGCTGTTTAGTATTTCATCTTCGAAGTATTCCTCGTATTCATTTTTGCTGCCATCCTTGAGTTTTCTTTTTTTTATCATCATCTTTACAGGATATTTGATGAAATCGGAATATTTTTTAACCAGGGATTTAATATTGTAAGAATCAAGGAACTCATCGTAATCTTCGTCTTCAGTGCTTGGCTTGATTTTCATGATGATGTCTGTTCCAGCTGTTTCTTTACTGCAGGGTGTGATTGTATATCCGTCTGCTCCCGTTGACTCCCATTTGAAAGCTTCATCAGAATCTGCTTTTTTGCTTATTACGGTTACCTTATCTGAGACCATGAATGCAGAATAAAATCCCACTCCAAACTGCCCTATTATATCGACGCTTTCTTTTATTTCGATGTCTTCCTTAAAATCAAAGGACCCGCTTTTTGCTATAATTCCCAGGTTGGAATCAAGCTCATCCTTTGACATTCCAATTCCTGTGTCAGATACGGTCAATGTTCTTTCTTCTTCATTTGTTGTAATTCTTATATAGAAGTCATCTTTGTTAAAGGGGATGTTTTTGTCTGTTAAAGACAAAAAGTAGCTTTTGTCAATTGCATCACTGGCATTTGAAATAAGCTCCCGTAAAAATATTTCCTTGTGTGTGTAAATGGAATTGATCATAAGGTTCAAAAGCCGCTTGGACTCTGATTTAAATTGTTTTTTAGCCATTTTATCTTCCTTTCATATCTTATGTTTTTCTGACTTTTATTCTTCTTTTATAGCTCCAGCCATATCCGGGAGAAGCCAAAATCTAAAATATTATGTCAGGTTATTTATTATTAACAATAGGGTTGTTAGCACTCTAAAGCGTTGAGTGCTAAACATATTTTATCAAAACCACAGTATTTGTCAATAGGTTAAATAAAAAAAGGAGAAACTCCCCGAAATATAAAATACTATCACAAGCTGATGGTACCGCCTGTGACTCTTAATGTCGTTCTTCGTACAATCTGCAGACCTCATATATTTTACAAAAGCTGTTCCATGTTTTCAAATCAACAATTCCTGTTACTGGAAGCATGCTTCTTTGCTGAAAAAGTATAACTGCTTCTTCGGTTTTTTCATCATATAGGTTTGTTACCTCCAATTCCGGATAATTTGCATATCTTCTGGAAAAGTTGTTAAACATGACCTTAATTCCATAAACTAAATCATTTTGGTCACCTGTTTTCACATCTTTAAATTCAGGATTACTGACGGTAATTTTTCCCGGCATTTGAGTTTTTCTAAGATATTCATTATTTTTACTTGCCAGCACAGCCCATGTGGGGACATCAACATAACCGGTGGGGGGAAGCCCGTTTGCATTTTGAAATATAAGAACAGCATTCCGGGTTGCCTGGTCATATACTCCTGTAAGTTCTATCATATGCCAGGCATGATTCACATTATTAAGATAGTTTTGGATTTCCAGAATAAAATTAGTGTTATTTTCTAAATTTACCATAATCCCTCCTTTTTGTTATGAACCTGTTGTATTACTTGCGATAACAGACTGGTACACCTCGTTTATCCTATTCCATGTTTCTTCATCTACAACACCCGTAGGAGGCAGACCGTACAAACTTTGAAAAGCTATCACTGCAGCTCTTGTATTGGAATCAAACCCGCCGCCTACTTCAACAGGCCTTATTTCGGGCTGCGTTAGAGAAATAGTATTCAGCATTATTTCAAGAAGCACAATCCTTGGATACTCGGGGCCCATACCCTGAGTTAAGTCCACTCCCGTGTAAGGAAGAAAGGGCAGCGTCAATTCTTCTACAGGTGTTGATGTAAGAACTGAATATGCATCCCTGTACAATAAATTCAATGTTTCCTGATCTGCAATTCCCGTAGGGTTTAAACCCATTATAATTTGATATTCTCTTACCGCCCGGGCAGTATCGGGACCATAAAAAGTATCTATTTCCACAGGCTCTATCGTATCGTATTTTGTGGATATTACATTTAGAAAAAATTCAATATAAGCCACTATGGGCAAGGTTGCCCCCTCCAGTACAATATTTGAATAAAGCTGTCTTAATTCTTCATAGGAAAGCCCCTCAGATACCAGCTCGGCTAGTCTTTCAACTGCAATATACGTAAAGCGGATCCGGTACCATGTTTGACTGTCTACTACTCCTGTTACAGGTAGGCCAAATACTTCTTGAAATACTTTTACAGCATTTTCAGTTTCTTCATCGAAAAAACCTGTTATTTCAACACGGGGAATCAAGGGAAAACTGTCGCTTATATTCCTCAGTGAATGCTGCATTCTGAATACATCTATTCCTGAATCGCCTAGTGAAAGGGGCTCACCGGGATAGGTTCCTGTAATCACAACTGCAGTTGTACTATCGACTAAAGTTATATCATCGCCGTAGTAATACCTGAGAATATCTTCTGATGTATAACCTTGATTAGCCAAACTAACAGAACCCCATTGATGCATCCCGTCGCACACAGAAACTCTCCCGTCGCAAAAGGTTGCAAACATTGGCTCAATGAAGCCATTTCTGACAATATACCTATTGAATTCCTCATTTGCAATATTGGAGATGGAGTCGAAAATACCCCTCTCGTGAACATAGGCCTGGTCGTACTGGGTGGTATTTGTAATATCAAATTCATAACCTTGTGACCTGTACCATTCCGTAAAGATTCTATTCATTGCAATAGAAGAAATTGCATTAATATTTGCCCTTAAAGCTTCTTCCGGCCAGGTGGGATACAATTCACTTGAGCCCACATTTTTAATATAATCCAAATATGGAACAGTTACATTCAGTGCATCTTCGTCGGGAGGTCCCAAATGAACGGTTATATAAAGGGGAAAAGGCACAATCACATGGGGAAGGCCAGCCTCGGGAATAAATACATTTACATTATCAATACTCATATTATCACCTTGTTTTCATTATTGTATCAAGCTTTCGCCTGCATCAGGAAGTAGATTTGTATCACCGAATCTCAATTCCCTGTAAACACTAATTAATTTGTTCCATGTTTCTTCGTCCACAATTCCGTCTTCCTCAAGACCGTAGTATCTTTGAAAGGCTGATACGGAAGCCCTTGTTTCGGGACCAAATATACCATCCGGCTGAACAAAGGGTATATCGGAATTTACAGTTGAAATATATGCTAATATCTCTTGTATTATTAATACTCCCGGCCTTTCCGAGCCTTCGCTGTATACGGTGCCTGTATAAAGCAGGGAAGGCAGCTGAACGGCCACAGGCGGCAACTCTCTTAAAATTCCAAGAATGCTGTTATACATTGCAATCCATGTTTCCTCATCGATTATTCCTGTTGTTGGAAGCCCCATGGTTTTTTGAAATTCTCTTATGCCGTTTCGTGTTTCAGGTCCCAAAATGCCGTTGATATCAACTGCATTTATTGAATCATAAAAAGCCGACAAAACGTTTAAAAAAAACTGAACCATTTGAACCCTTGGAAGAACCTGAACCCCCTCTTCTACTTCCGTGATATCTTCAACCGTATCACCCACTAAAACTCCTCTGCCTGCAAGCTCTGCAAGCCTTAGCACAGTTGCTTGTACGGTTCCTATTTGAAACCATGTAGCCATATCGATTATACCTGTTACCGGAAGATCAAATATATTTTGAAATTCTTTCACTGCAGCTTCCATATTTTCATCAAATACTGTATTAACGGCTACCAGCACTGGTATGGCAGGATAGTTTACAGATATTACATTTAATGCCTCTTTTGCAATAAGTACATACTGGCTGTCATCACCAAGCTTAAGCGGTGATTCGGGAAATGTCTGCTGGATTGTTGTTACACTCATTTTAACACCTCACACATTGGATTCATCAATAGGGCTTGAAGGTATTACTATGGTCCGTTCTCCTTCATCTTCATCTCCGCCCTCACTGACAGGTATCAGCGTCACAGTAAAATTAGTTGTCGTGTCGGGAAAAACCCTTAAGTCTATAATATTTGAAGTATAATAACCGATTGCCTGTATTCTTAGATTATATGTTGAGAAAAAAAACGCCCGGCTTCCCAGCGGGTCCTGGGGGTTATATACCACCGGAAGAGCCATCTTGGGAACCTTTCCGCTTATGTCCGTCACCAGATGGTACAAGGCTTCTTCGTTACCTTCCAGGTCTGTCACATATAGGGTAACAACGGCATCCCTGACAGGAACGGCACCCAAAGCTGTGTTTACAGATACACTGACAAAACCTGTCTGGATATTGGAGTTGTCTCCGTCAAGCTCTGCTTCGCTTAATAATTGCAGTATTTCAGGCTTTTTAGCTCTTTTTATTTTATTCCGTGCGATATACGGCATATTTCTTCTTCTATTCATGAACCCACCCCTTATATTTATATTAAATATATGTACACAATATAAATATATTAAATATTCTTAACTATTCTGAATAAAAGAATAGTTCTTTTTGTAGAATTTTGTGGTAAAATGTAAAAACACACCTTTCGTTTATTCTAAAAAACAACACAATATTACGTAGTGATGTATTATAATAGGTAATATTAATCTCAGGGTATGATTAATTCATTACCATTCAAAGGGAGAAAGATGATAAGCAACGAGGACTTAATCAGACTGCACCTGATTAACGGATTGGGAAGAAAAACTATCAGTAAAATATTATCTTACATAGAATTTAAAAACATAAGGCTGAACAACTTTTCTGAAGTCTTAAAAATGATTAGCCAAATGAATCTCAAAAGGCTAAAAATTGATGAAGAGAAAATCGAAAGGGAAGCAGCAGTAATTTTTGAATGCTGCAAAAAAAATAAAATTAAAATTATCGGTGTATATGATAAAACCTATCCATACAAATTCAGATCAATAGAAGACAAGCCACTGATATTATATGCGGACGGCGACCTGGAGCTTTTGAATGATAGAAACAACATAGCAATAGTAGGCACAAGAACTCCGTCCCAGGAAGGATATGAAATAAGTTCAATACTGGCAGAGAGGCTGACCGAAGATAACTGCTGTATTGTAAGCGGTTTTGCCGCAGGCTGTGATGAAGCGGCTCACTACGGATGCCTTCAGGCAAAGGGAAGAACCGTTGCAGTAGTACCTTCAGGCCACCTTAATGTTTTAAAACAAAACAGGTCCTTGTACAACACTATTATTTATAACGGGGGCTTAATCATATCTGAACTGCCTCCTCCTTACAAGGCTGAAAAAAATTCCTTCATAGACAGGAACAGACTTATAGCAGCTGTTTCAGAAGGAGTAATAATAGTTGAAGGGGGATTGAGAGGCGGCACATCGCATATGGTAAATTATGCGAAGGAATATCAAAAGCCTGTTGCATATTCAGTTAATTTGTGTAAAATAACGGGACAAACCCTGACCTTTAATGATATAGACATAATAGACAGCTTCGAAGAACTGGTAAAATTTAAAAATAAATCATTCAAAAATGTCCTTGACAAAGCAATTTCCCAGTAGTATAATCAATTTTGCTGTCTGAGAGCATCATGCGGATGTGGCGGAATTGGCAGACGCACTAGACTTAGGATCTAGCGGGCAACCGTGGGGGTTCGACTCCTCTCATCCGCACCACCCAAATGTCAAGCCCGAGACAAAAAGAAATTTGTCTCGGGCTTGACATATTTTCATGCTTATTTACTTGCACACTCAATTAGCGACACAAAAGCCATCCGTGTCAGCCGCATCAATGCAGCCGAAACCCGAAACCTTCCACTGAATCTCGATGTGGTTATCGGGATAAACCAATATTTTGTCGATCAGCAGGTCGGCAAGCTCCCTCCTAAGTTCATCCGATTGAAGTGCCTCCTGTGCCGCCTTGATTGCGGCCGCGCTGGGGGCACTTTTTTCTGCCTGTTCACAGATGACCCCGTGGATATCTCTCTGCCGGCCAAGGGCGGCATCCAGTATCTTCTTTTGCTCCTTGTACCGCCAAGTTATGGAGTACATCGAAATCAACACCGATACATTGCAAAAAGTGAGAGAACCGCTACGATTTTCAATAGTAGTTTGCTCCTGTTTATATTAGATGACTTAATTGATAAGCAACAGGTGATAGTTCAAATATAGTAAAAATATCTGACTATATTCTAAATACGTCACAACACATTCAAACCAGGTATATCAGCAACATGCAGTCGAAACGCGGAACTAAGCTCTGACGTCATTCCCAAAAGGTACACATATCGATGCCACGAGCCCTCCCTGCATTTTCATTCACGATAATTATCGGTTCCTTAAATCGAGAAATCATCGCTGTACGGTTCTGTTCGCGGTCTTTGTTCTGGTGTATAATTGAGTACAGGTTTTACGATTGGTGCTCTTCTCTATTAGCTTGGCAGCTTTAGGTTATATGACAAAGTTGCTTTGTTTTAATTTGTTTTTTAAAAGATTGGCGGTCATGAGAGGTGTCGGGCAATCTTGTTGACAGAAACTTTTTGATTGTCTGCAATAAATCCACGCTCCCACGCATTGATATAATGACAGGGTGAATTGTATGTTATTATTTATGGCCATTACAGCAGAAAATCAGAAATCGAGAACGCGGAAATCGGATAAAGGACTCGACGCTCTCCTCGTGCATATTGCAGACAGCGACAAAGAGGCGTTATCAGTTCTTTATCATCAGACCAAATCCGCGGTCTATGGCTTTGCCTTGTCAATTTTACGCAACCAGCCAGACGCCGAGGATGTTATGCAGGATGTTTATGTGAAGATTTATACATCAGCAAAATCCTACCGTTCCGAGGGCAAGCCGATGGCATGGATTCTGACTATTGTGAGAAACCAGTCGCTAATGCTGTTGCGGGAGGGCAAAAAGACCGAGCCGCTTTCAGATGAACGGAAAGACCTCGCAGATCCGCATGATTTCACCGGAGAACGCAATGACCGCATTATGTTGGAAGGAGCCTTGACCATCCTCACCGATGAGGAACGCCAGATTGTACTGCTATATAGCGTTGTCGGATACAAGCACCGGGAAATAGCAGAATTTATGAAGCTTCCTCTGTCAACGGTGCTGTCCAAATATCAAAGATCCCTGTCAAAGCTCAAAAAACACCTGAAGGAGGACGATTTGCATGGGTAATAAAGGAATTCTCAGCCGCCTTAAAAGCGCCGTGAACAGCAATACACCCGATGTACTCGACAGTATCCTCCTTCGTTGTGAACAGATTGATTATGCACAACAGGAAGGAGAAACAGATATGACAAGCGCATCTGTTGCGATGAAAGAGAATATCATCAGTATGCCGGTTAACACATCTTACCGTATCAAGAGTAAAGCCCCTTGGCTCAAATGGGCGGCAGGCGCCGCAGCTATGTTGATGCTCGTCCTTGGAGGGAACTTTGCCCATCAGTATTATTCTGTGGATTCGATTGTCAGTCTTGATGTCAACCCCAGCATTGAGCTTAAGCTCAATCGGGCTGAAAAAGTGCTGGCGACGATCCCGCGGGACGGGGATGCCGTGACTGTGCTGGACGATATGAGCCTCAAAAATGTCGATCTGAATGTGGCGGTAAACGCGCTGATCGGCTCCATGCTCAAATACGGCTATGTGGATGAAGCCAAAAACTCCATCTTAATCTCGGTGGAAAATGCGAATACACAACGGGGCTCCGAATTACAAAAACGGCTGTCAGATGAGGTGAGTAGCTTGTTGAATGCTTACTCCATCGACGGTGCGGTGCTCAGTCAGACGATGTCCGGCGATGAACGCCTCAAGGCCCTTGCTGACGAGCATGAGATATCCCTGGGCAAGGCTGCGCTTGTCGACTTGGTTGTCAGCGCGGATGGCCGGTATGCCTTCGCTGACATTGCGGCGCTGCCGATTAACGACATCAACCTGCTTATTTTAAACAGGCAGGTTGAACTCGTGGGTGTATCCTCAAGCGGCCGGGCGTCCAGCAGCGCCTATATCGGGGAGAACAGGGCAAAATCTATCGCACTCGCTGACGCCGGCATTTCGGAAACGACAGCCACCTTCAGCAAAATAGAGCTTGATTTTGACGACAGACGCATGGTGTATGAGGTGGAATTTTACACTTCGGACGCAGAGTATGAGTACGAAATCGACGCCCTGACCGGGCAGATTGTAAGCCGAGACATTGATCCCAGGCGGCAGCCGCAAGCGGGCAGTTCAGGCTCCGGCAACGCAGCTGAAACCTATATCGGGGAGGCGAAGGCAAAGTTGATCGCACTCTCCCATGCGGGCCTTTCGGAATCCGCAGTGACATTTATCAAGGTTGAACTGGAACGCGATGACGGCCGCATGGTTTACGATGTGGAGTTTTACAGCGGCCGCACCGAATATGATTACGAAATTGATGCCTTGAGCGGCGCAATTCTCGAATACGACCATGAGGTTGAAAACTATACCATTCCGACGAAACCGGTTGAAAACAGTCCAGGAACACAAAGCGGTGCAGACACATCCTACATTGGGGAGGCAAAAGCAAAGTCTATCGCGCTCTCCCATGCGGGCCTCTCGGAATCTGAGGTCAGGCACATGGAAGTCGAGCTGGAACGCAGTGATGGCCGCATGGTTTACGATGTGGAGTTCAAGCACAACAACATCGAATATGAATATGAAATCGATGCTGTGAGCGGGGATATCCTTGAATATGACAGGGATTATGGTGATTAACGGGTAATTCCAACGGATCTCTGAATACACGGACTATTGCCAAAATTGATATAATTATTAATCTTATCCCTAAATCTACGAAGCAAAACGGACACCTCTGTGCTGAAGCGTCCGTTTTGCTTAAATATAAAGGCTTCCCTGATGTGCGCGCTATTTGCTATGCTTAAATTCTTATTACAAGTTCTTGGGCTTGACATATTTTGTGTGCGTTTGCCCGCGTGCTCAAATAGCGACCCAAAGATCATCCGCGCCAGCCGCATCAATGCAGCCAAATCCCGAAGCTCCCCACTGAATCTCAATACGGTTATCGGGATAAACCAACACCTTGTCGATCAGCAGGTCGGCAAGCTCCTGCCCAAGTTTATCTGCGTCCAACGCCTCCCGCGCCGCTTGAATAGAAGCTGCGCTGGGGGCTGTTTTTTCTTCCTGTTCACAGATGACCTCGTGGACGTCCCGCTGCCGGACAAGGGCGGCATCCAATACTTTCTTCCGCTCTTTGTATTCTTCGGGACGGATATCCCCAAGCACCAGGCTCTCATAAAGGCGCTGCTTTTCGCTTTGGAGTTCCTGCAGTCTACACTCGGATTCCAACTGCCGCTTGGAGCGAAAGCTCCGCATATCGTCCTGATCAAGGTTCAGAACGATTTTCGATTGCCGTACCACAGCCTCACGCACCGCATCCTCCAGTTCCCCACTTGGGACGCGCAGCTTGTGGCAGGCGATGTCCGGCGCCGAGCGGGTGAACCAGCAATGGAACGCGGCGTTTTTCGTATTGCTCAGCCGCAGGGAATGCCCACAGACGCCGCAGACAACCTTACCCTTCAGGGGCGAGTCCGATGCAGGATACCGCTGGGATGTTCCCACCTTTCGCTTGCGCAGGGGTTCGCCCTTTGTGCGAAAACTTTCCTGCACCGCATCAAACAATTCCCTCGGAATAATTTCCGGATGATGGTCTGGTATTCTGACCCAATCCTCCTTGGCTTTTGGCGCCCGGTTGGGATTGCCGATCTCCTTCGTTTTGGTTCTCAGCGCCGTGTAGGTGCCAAGATACTGCTCGTCCTGCAGAATACTCAGGATAGTGCCCTTCTGCCACACACAGCGAAACTCCTCGGTTTCGGCGGTCCTGCATCGATACTTCTTCCACGCGGCGGGTGTGGGCCGATTCTCCTCGTAAAGCCGTTTCTCAATCTTGGAAATGCTCCTGCTGGCAGCGTACATCTCAAAGATGATGCGCACTGTTTCGGCGGCTTCAGGGTCGATGACCATTTTCCGGTTATCGTCCAGCTTGTACCCAAAAGCACAGTTTTTTCTCACTGCCTCGCCCCGGCGGGCTTTTTCCTGCTTCGCGCTGCTGATTTTCCTCGAAAGGTCATGGCTGTAATATTCGCTCATTAAAAACTTGAACGCCACCTCCATACCGCCGGTGTCGCCATCATGCTGTGCAGAATCGAAGTGGTCGGAAACTGAGATAAAGCGCACCCGGTACAGCGGGAACACCCGCTCAATGAAGTAACCGGTCTCGATGGCGTTGCGACCAAAACGGCTGAAGTCTTTGACCAGGATGCAGCCGACCCGCCCGTCCTTTACCAGCTCTAGAAGCTCCTGCACGGCGGGACGCTCGAAGTTCAGGCCGGAGAAGCCGTTGTCCACAAACTCCCGCACCGGGCCGTCCAAATCGGAATCGGCGATGTACTGATCCAACAAAAGGTGCTGATGCCCCAGGCTCATGCTGTCGGTATGGCTGTCGTCCAACGAAAGCCGGATATATTTTGCGATGATCAAATTAGCCAACGCACTTCACCTCCCGAAATTCATCCCTGAAGCGAAAGACGATCTCAAAGCTCTTGTCACGGCGAACGTGAATCCGCTCCACCAGCCGCTGGGCGGTGTCGGCGGTCAATTCACTCTCCGCCAGCGCCTCCGAAACGGCGTCCGCGAAGTCCTGATAGGATTCCCGCTCGTTTCGCCGCTCCCGCCGTTTGGCGCGGAGCTGATCGGCCCGCTTCGACAGGGCTTTGATTTTTCCTTCATAATCCGCTTTCATGGCGGCGAACTCGTCGGCGGTAATGATTTCACCCATCAAGCTCTCATAAAGACTTTTGAGAAAATGCCCGCTGGATGCCAGCTCCCGGTTGATCTCTGCCAGCTCGGTCTCGGCGGCGGCATTCTTTACCGGCGTCATACGCTCCCGATGGACATACCCGCCCAGTATTGCTTCAGCGTGCTTGCGGAGCAGGGCAAACACCTCGGTTTTGATTTCTTCCTCCTTCACCGACACCTGATAGCATGCGCCCTTGTGGTATTTCCACTGGGATTCACAGCGGTACCAGTAAGTACCGTCCTTATTCTGGCGGTGGCGGTGCATGGGATGACCGCAGTGGGCGCAAAATATCCTGCCCCTGAACAGATGGGGAGAATACGCAACTGCGGTACTGCGCACAGCCTTGTCCCGTTCGGAGCAATGGCGAAGCCGCTCCTGCACCCGGTCGAACAATTCTTGGGAAACAACAGCGTCATGGGTGTTAGGCACACAAATCCACTCCTCGCGCGGAATGGAATTTTGCTTACCGCCCGACGTGTGGGTCTTTCCTTGCGCCATATCTCCCACATAGACCCGGTCCCTGAGAATATCCATGACCGTGCGCTTTTGCCAGAAGGGCTTGCCCAGCAGTCTTTTGTTTGTAATCAGACCCTTTTCCCATTTATAATGGCTGGGTGGAAGCACGCTCTGCTCGTTGAGCGTCCGTATAATTTCTCCGACGCCCATACCACTGGCAGCCCAGCCGAATATCTGCCGCACGATGGCGGCGGCCTCCTCGTCCACCACCAGGCGGTGGCAATCCTCGGTTGACTTGGCAAAGCCATAGGGCGCCATGCGGCCCACAAAGCGCCCGTCCTGAATGTTCTGCCGCTGCACACTTCTGCATTTGCGGCTGATGTCCAGGGCATAGGATTCAGCTATGATATTTTTGAGCGGCAGCAGGATACCGCCGTCCCCCTCAAGAGAATCAAAGGCATCGGTCACGGCGATGAACCGCACGCCCAGGGCGGGTAGTTGCTTTTCGATGTAGTATCCGCAGTCGATGGCGTTGCGGCCAAATCTTGAAAGATCTTTGACGATGATACAGTTGATCCTGCCGCTCTCCACATCCGCAAACATCCGCTGAAAGGCGGGGCGATCGAAGTTGGTGCCGGTGGCCTGATTGTCAATATAGACCTCGGTGAGCTGAATGTCGGGAGACGTCGCGATGAAGTTTTCGATGATATCCTGTTGGGTTTCGAGGGAATCCCCCGGCTTGCGCTTGGCGTCGCTGGAGAGCCGGATGTAGGCGGCGGCATGATAGACAACGGGCTGTTTCTGTATGGTCGGAACCATTGAGGTTTCTTTTCTGCTTTTCCGTGCCATTATGCCACCTCCTGCCGAAGAAGCGCGAGAGCCTGTGCATACTCCGCCTGGTAGTGGAATGTCACGCTCAACTCGGTCTTGTCCAGCACACGAATGCTGCGCACAAGGTTGACCATCGTTCGGCGATCCAGCGCCTCCAAACCCTCGAACTTGCGGAAATGCTCCATCCAGCGCAAACGCTCGGCCCTGCCGTCAAGGGCGTTGCCCCGCTCATCCTCCAGCGCGGCAATGGCGTCCCGTAGGCGAAGCTCATCGGCGGCGTATTTTGCTTTCAAGGTTTTGAAGTCGTCCTTTGTCAGCAGGCCGCTGACCATGTTTTCATACAGCGAGGATTTGAAACCGGTAATCTTCGCAAGCTGACGCTCGTTGTCCTCAATCTGCTGTCCGAGCTGGCGGGCAAGGGCAATCGCCGCTTTGCGTCCATCGCTGACGGCCAGCACCGAATCCAGGGACGCAATTCCAGAGATATGCCCCTTTACGCTCTCCAGCACGCACTGGATGAGGTCTTGCTCCCGAATCATGCCCACGCCGTCACAGCCGTTCTTTTTCCCTGTGGGGCAATAATAGTAGAAATATTCGCTGCCTTTGTAGCGGTTGGTCTTGCGGGTCATCCTGCCGCCGCAGCAGCCACAGATGAGCAGACCGGAGAACAGGTAAACCCTGTCGCCGCCCGGCGCGGTGCGGGTGTCGAGCTGCATGATGCGCCGGGCAAGGTTGAAGTCCTGTAGGCTGACGATGGCCTCGTGAGCGTTCTCGGTGCGTTTCCATTCCGATTCAGGCCTGTCCACAGTGTCCTTGATTTTGTAGTTTAGGGTTCCACGCCGCCCCTGGATCAGTGTCCCCGTATAGGTCTCATCGTTCAGGATACGGAAGATAGCGGTGGCAGACCATTTGGCGTCGGGCGTATCCGCAAAGCCGCCCTTTGGATGGGGCAGACCCCTGTCGCGCTTGTATTCCATCGGGGAAAGCACGCCCCGGCTGTTCAGCGTTTCGGCGATTTTTAGCGCGCTCATGCCGTCGATCTTCATGCGGAAGATGTCCCGCACAATGGATGCGGGGTATTCGTCAACGGCGAGTTGGTTTTTGTTCTCTTCACAGCGGCGATAGCCGTAGATGGGGCAGGCGCCCACATAGTCGCCATGATCCCGCTTGATGTTTAACGCTGACCGGGTCTTGACTGAGATATCCCGGCTGTAGGCGTCGTTGATGATGGACTTGACGCCCACCACCAGGTCGTCCATATCATCCCGCAAGGTATCAATATTGTCATTGAGGGCGATGAAGCGGACATTGTAGGCCGGGAAGATGCGGCGCAGATAGCGCCCGGTTTCGATGTACTCACGCCCAAAGCGGGAGAGGTCTTTGACGATGACGCAGTTGATTTCCCCGGCTTCAATCTCGGCCATCATTTCCTTGAACGCCTTGCGGTCAAAGACGATACCGGAAACGCCGTCGTCCACCTTTTCGGACACCGCCTCAATGTCCGGCTGGGTGGCAATGAAACTGTCCAGCAGCTTCCGCTGGTTTTCCACGCTGTTGGATTCGCCGTCTTTGTCGTCGGCGTAGGAAAGACGGATGTATTTCGCTGCCCTGTATTTTGTTTCAGACATAACAAATCACTCCTTTTTTCACGGGTCTCGCCGCGAATCAGAAGTGATCAGGAATGGGTCCGCTCCGGCGGGGTATTCCCACCGGAGACTCCAATATGCTCTTTTCCCAGTCCCATGTTAACTCTCTTCGGCGGCGGTTACAAGTCATTCTTTCGGGTTTCAGGCGGTTTAGGCGATAATTCTTTGCAGGCATTCTTCCAGCGTGGGGCCGTCTTCGGCGAACCGAGCGGTGACCACAAATTTCCCGCAGCGAAAATGATAAGGATCTTTGATCTGCCGTACAAACTCGTTGATGCGTTCCTGCTTGGGCAAATCCTTGTCCACGCACACATCACGGATATCAACCAAATCCTGCAGATTCAGATTGTCATTCATTATGGAATCCCTCCTCGGTCGTTGAAAAATAGGCGAGCGGTTTGCGCTTCGTCATAAAGCGGCAAATGTCCCCGGCATCGGATGCGAGCGGACAATCCGGCAGAGCGTTCAACACCCGGCTGTGATAGGCGCCACCTTCCCGCGCGCGGGAGTCCAGAATGGCGCAAACGCCGGTGTCGGTTTCGGTGCGGATCAGCCGACCGAACCCCTGCTTGAGCTTGATGAGCATTTCCGGCACAAGCACGCGCGCCTTGTATGCGTCCATACCGCTGTACAGCGTCTGCTCGTAGCCGGATATGGGATCGGGAGCGGCAAAGGGCAGCTTGACGATGACAAGCAGAGAAAGCGCGTCGCCGGGAATATCGATGCCCTCCCAAAACGAGCCGGACGCGAACAGGATGCCGTTGCCGCTGGTTTTGAACTTCTCCAGGGCGGCGGTATCCCTGCGCCCCATCTGAAACATGGGGTACGGAAGATTTTGCTCTTTCAGCATGGCGAACACCTGGCCCATGGCGTTGTATGAGGTGAACAGCACGGCGGCATGCCCGTGCGACATCCGCACCAGGCGCTCGATCTCATCCGCGACCGCCGCAAGATAACGCTTATCCTGCTGGTTGGGAAACGGCACGGCGTTGCTGACATACAGCAAGGTGTTATTTTTGTAGTCAAAAGGCGACGGCATGCTCGTCTGGGCGAGAACCCGCTGGGACAGATGCTTCAGCCCCAGCGTATCCTTTGTGCGGGTAAAGTCCCCCGATGCGGATAGCGTGCCGGAGGTGAGAACAATGGGGATGCCCTGGCTCCAGAGATCGCGGTGCAATCGGGCGTCCAAGTCCTTGGGGATGGCGCAAAGGGCGTTGGTTTCCGCTTCGCCCTCCGTGCGCTTCTCCAGCCAGCAGATGAGATTACTCTGCACCCGCAGCTTAGATGCCCGCTCCGCCGCCAGCTCCAATCGCCACAGCGCTTTGCTTTTCCGTTCCCTATGCGTGGGCTGTACATGGCTGTCGGCGCAGGCTTCCGTAATATCCGCGGCAATGCCGGGGATGTTTCTGAGATGCCGGGCGGCTTCGGCGTCCAAGACGGCGGGGAACCGCTCCACATCGTCGTCCGCATCCAGCCCGGCAATATTGGCGTTCAGTCTGCGGAACAGTTTGGCGCTTTGTTCTTCCAGTTTTTTCGCAAGCCTGTGGACATTAACGCCGCCGAAGGATTTATCCGTGGTAAAGGCATGGATTTCCGTTGCCAGAGCGGGAAGCTCCGCGTCTGTTAGCTCCATGCCGTACATGGAGCGGGCGGCGTCCAGAAATTTATGCGCTTCGTCGATGATAACCATCTGATAATGCGGCAGAAGCGGCCGCCTTCCATCGGCGCGGTGCAGGACGTCGGCGAGAAAATAATTGTGGTTGGTGATCTGAAAATCCATACTGGCATCGTTGCTCTCCCGCAGATACTCAAAATATCTGCACCGCCGGGCATGGGAGCAGGAAGCGGCGCACTTGCCCCCGGCAACGCACACGCCGCGCTTCATGTGGGGCGTGAGGGTGTCAGCCCCGGTCAGGTCAAAGGGCGCACACGGCCCGATGTACGGCGTAAGGAACGCCCTCGTCCGCTCGTCCGCGCTCTCATAATATCGCTCAAGCCGCTTTTCGCAGATGAAATGCTCCTTCCCCTTGCGCACCACGGCGGTCAGCGGGGTGCGGATAATGCCATGCTGCTGGAGAATCCGCGACAGTTCGGGGATATAGCCGGTCACGATAGCGTTTTGAAGCGCGATGCTGGAGGTGGAGATGATAATCGGCATATGCGCAGACTCAGTCCAGCTTTGGCGCGGATAGCGGCCGCGTAGCCAGAAGTCGTTCAGCCGGCCGCGCTTGGCGAGCAGTGCGGCGACGAGATAGGCATGGGTCTTGCCGGTGCCGACCTCGGATTCGGCAAGGGAAATGCCCCTGCGCCCGATGACATCGAGGATATGCTCCGCCAGCTCCAGCTGCTTCTCCCGCAGGGCGTAACCATGCAGGGGCAGAATCTCTGTGAAGATGCGCCGTACGGTTTCGGTCAGACGGGCGCTATCCGGCCGGTCGCCGGGAGCTTTGTCAATGGCAAACCGGCTGTCTCCCAGGATGGATAACATGCTGATCCTGGCCGCCATGTCAACGAAAGCATCCTCGCCCAAGCGCAGCTTGCGGCGGCTGAGGATTTCGGTTTTCTCAGAGGACAGGTTGACTGCGGTATAGACATATGCCCCGCCGTCCGTCCGGCGCTCCATCAGGGCGCAGCCGTAAGCGGAGAATAGGAATTTGCCATGTTTGCTTGCGCCGCGCGGCATCTCCGCCGGCGGTTTATATATGATTTCATCTGCGTGAAGGCGATCCGTTTCTATGGTCATTTTCTAACCCCCTCGGTGGCAAGCGGCTCGATGCCGCGGACAGGCTGGGCGCCTGTCCGCGGATTCCAACCGCCTGCCGTAAACTATACCGTTACGGTACGCGGATTGTTGTTGATGAAAATAGTGACACCGCCGAGCCGTGGACAGAGCCACGCATGAAATCCGGCCGCATTCTTTTTCAAACGCGGCGGGCATTCCCCCGCTTTCCCTTCATCGCGGGCCCTTTACCAGACAGGTTCAGGGAAGTACCATAATCGCGGGGCGCCTTGTGTCTGCCGGACTTCCACTCCTAAGCCCAGCCGTCCTCAACGGACGGCTGGGAAGAACGAAAGCGCGGGCGCTCCCGTGCCAGCGGATGACTCCACTGTACGATCCTCGCGCGCGGCGCCGGGCGGTTTCGTACCCGGTTGTGTCTTGTCTATAACCGGGGCGAATGTCCAGGTGTTTGTCAAGGAGCGGGAGAAGGTTTTATCCCTCTCATAAGGGGTCACGCTGATGTGGGGTTTTGAGCGGATTATTTTTTCAAAAGATGATATAATTTTTTAAGAATCCTGTTTTTGCGGTCATTGACGGTCTTCTGCGGAATGCCGCTTTGCTCGGAATACGCCCGCTCGGTCAGTCCCTCGAAGAACATGGCTTCGATGAGGGCGCGCTCCTCAGCCGCAAGGGATGAAAGGCTCTGGTGGAGCGCCGCGATTTCAAGCCGGTCAAGCACAACCGACTCCGGCGAGGGAGCGGACGAGGGGTAATCCCACTCATCGACCATGAGCTTGTCCAGCGACACTTCACGCTCCGGCAGAATGATGGGTTGTCCGTTTTGATCCAAGACCGCCTTGCCGTCCGCATCTTGGAGTATGCGGTCACGCTTCAAATCAAGCGCCATGTACTCCAGTTGCCGCTCCGACTGTGCGTAGACGGTATAGACCGCTTTGCTGACTGGCACATACTTGTCCTCCGCTTTAATGAGATAGGTGAAGCTGCCATCGGGGTTCTTGACTTTACGGTAGTTACGTGTTTTTCTCCAGTTTTGCACAAAAAACTCTCCCTTCGGCGTTGACCGAAACGGAGAGTTCACATGGTGAGCCAGACCACAGAAAATGAGGATACAGCCCAAGTGGATCTCTCCATTTCGGACTGCAGCTATCACTTTCCGGTGGTCGGCCGCAGATTATTTACTTGTTGTCATATAGCACCGGAAAACACCCTGCGCAGGCGGCTGCTATATGCATCAAGGAACGGCTTGTCCCTTACAGCTATCATTTTAGCGGCGATCCCGCACCCTTACACGGACATGGAATGTCCGGCAATCTGGGCATAGAACGCAAAAATTCCCCGATGAAAAGCCTTTTCAAGCTTTTCATCGGGGAGGAAACACGGGGATTATTACATTAGAATATAAAAAGGCCCGGACATGGAATGTCCGGGCTGGCAAAAGATGTTTTATGGTTCTTTGGTCAGAGCTTCAAACCCAAACCGCTGAAGCATCTCATTGCACTCGTAAATTTGCCGGGTGTAGAATGAGGTGAGGATAAATTGATAGGCGACATGCTTTTCGCTCATGCCAAGCGAACACCCTGCCCGGCTGATTAACGCATGGCTTATCATGGGCGGCAGCTGCAGGGCGACGCAAATCGCAACGATTGATTCAATTGTGGTTTCGTATGCCTCATCATTTCGCATTCGCTGTATCGTCTTCGGCGCAAGACAGCAGTCACTGGCAAGAGCCTCCACCGTTTTTCCCTTCCAAGTCATAAGGAATGTGAGCGCTCCGGAAAAGCCTCCGGGCATTTTTTGCAGCACCTCCGCCACTTCTTTGGTATAATCACAAATGGCCTTTGACCTGGCGTCAACATCATTGTTAATCCCGGAATCACTAAAGCAGGCCTCAAACACGATATCGGAGGTTGCATCACGATAGAGAACACACTCTTTGTAAAATTGCTGCCCGTATTTATTCGCTGATTTTGGGATCGACAGATCAAACAAAAGGCAACATTCATCAATATGATGCCGGGCATATTGGGTCAGGCAAAGATTGCCGGCGTGATCTGCCGCAATATACTTCGGATTATTCATGCAGATATGGGAATCAACAAATAAATACCGTCCGCTTTGCACTTTTTCACGCAAGGCGGGATTCATGAAGCTTTCCACAATGGCGTCGCGCTCACTGATGGAAAAGGTTTGGTTTCGCTCCAGCTCTCCTTTTTTGAAGGTATGCGGTTTGACATATCGGCCATCAAGATATGTAAAGGTTCCGATGGCCTCCTCATATCCAAGATCAACCATGCGGATCTTGGCAGCCATCCTTGAAACCCCGAAAAAGAGCGCCAATTCATCAATAACAGGTTCCATGATATCAATCAGCGCGGAACCGGGGTAGCGCCGCATATATTCCCCGATTAGTTCCGCTGCTTTCACCTTAGTCTGCGTGAAGGGCATTTGAATACGCGGCGTCAGCGCATTGGCCTGCCATTCCATCCAATCTGTCGGAGTCCAAACCTTTGCGTCCTTCACGCCGCCAACAACCAGACATTTGATCTGAGTGGCATTTTCGTTGTATAGACGCTCCAGTTCAAAGGCTTTTCTGTGCTTGTCCCAATGCACACATTCATGGATAATGGTATTGTTCACCGATCCGAGATTTCGCAGAAAGTACGCGTCGGGATCAACGAAGATCGTCCCCTTCGTCACTGGGATGGTCTTGCTGGAGCCGGTTTTTTTATCGTAGTATTCGGCCTCGCAATCCGCAAAAAATATCTGCCCAAATGTGGAAAAATCCGAAGTAATATGTCTTAGCTGAAAAGAAATCCCCATGCGCTGGGTAAGCACAAGGGGATCAATCGGTGTCGGGGCATAAATTGCCTCGGGATAGTAAAGCTCAAGAAAACTACGAGCAACCGTCTCCAACTGCTCTTTCTTAATAATTGGTACAAGGCTGTCTGACAGGGGGTTCAGCTGCTGATTGCGAATATTGTATTCCTCAATGTGGGAAATTGTAAAATCACCAAGATTGTGCGAAAGGTCGCCGGAGCAGGAGAGTTTGAACCATTCCCTTTTTTCATCAAAGCGGTCTGTATGCCTATCCACCTCGGAAATCTCGAATTCCGCTTCCAGCAGAATGTCAAACGCGATTTTCATGCCGGGCAGGTTATCCACATAAGCATGCTTAACGTTAATGTCGGAAAGCTCCGCGTTATCGACAGTACGCACTGATCGTGAGGAAACATTCAGATTTGCGCAGTTATCCCGCAAAAAATCCGAAACTGCTGAAAACAGCTCGTTATAATAGCGATTCGCTATATATTCCTTAAACGAACGGTGCAGTGCCATAGCTATCCCTCCGTACTGTCATCTCGCATCAGGGAATCTTAAAGATGTCTTTTGCCCTTTGATAATCCTCTTTTAAGCGGATGGAATAGCCGAACGCTTTCCCGTCTGTTCTGACCAGGGAAATGGCCTGGGTAAAGGGCAGGGTTTTCGCGCCTTTTATTTCATCCCATCCCATGAGCCGTTTGGCCCGGCCTTGCTTCAATACTTCATGCAGGGGTAAGGTAGAAATCATTCCCCGTAGCGCATGGATGATATCCCGATAGGCCGACATCCACTGCCATTTGCCGACATCCGCACCCGCAACAACTTTGTCCACTCCGGGCAAAGGCACGGTCAGCACCCAGATTGCTTTGTTGGTAATGAGCAGGGCATTCTCCGGGGTCAGCACCTTTCCTGTCTCCAAGACTGCAACGCTGCGGGTTTTTCCATATTGCATCACGGCGGGGATGGTATCCAGCAAAACCTCGCCCGCTTCCGGCTCTATATTCTGATCAACGGGCTCGTTAGGAGCGTTCAAATCCACGGCGGCGGTTCTTCTCAGGACAATCACATCGAAAGCAACAATACCTGCCGCAATCACGATCAGGGCCGCCCCTATATACCACGGAAACCCTATGTACAGAAGAAATACCGCCAGCCCAAGCAGAAGTAGAGCTAAACCAAGCGTTTTGACAAGCCGGAATAGACCGCCCGCCACGCCGACCCTTTGCACCGTAGCAGCCAGTTTCTCCGCCCTGATCTCTTTATGGGGGCCGTGTTTCATCCATCATCGCTCCTGCATTCAAGGTAACGCCCATATTGGCGCTGTCGCTGTTATCTTATGGCCGCTCTATCTTGAGATCGCAGCATTCGGCCTCATACTCCCCGGTGAGCATTACTCGGTGAGGTCAAGAGTAATGAAATCCGATATGTCTGTACGCCGCTCATCGGTGAAGCTAATCTTAAACTTGAATTGGATCTGATAGGAGCCGGCGGCATCGATCCGGTCAAGCTCCGGTTTGATGACGAACAACTCACCCTTTGATGCCTTATTCGCCGCGACGCTCTCGTTCATCGGCGGCAGCACATCAACGCCGTTCAGAGAAAAATTATTTACGGAAACCTCGATGAGGTGGCTCGTATTGTTCTCGATCCAGAAGTCTACTTGCAGGTCGCCGGCGGGTGAGAAACCAAAGCCCGTATAATAAATGTTGATTTCTTCCGTTTCATAGATCAGCTCTTTGATCTCCGGCTCGCTTCCAGCCGGGGCGGCGCCCGGCTGTGCGCCTGAGCTCCCGGGGTCTTTTATGTCGATGGAGATTATATCTGAATTCTTGCGATACTTCTCCTTGGCATTGATCACTTCAAGAGAAAACTCCACCTTCTCAACGCTTATTATACCGCTGGTCTCAAAATTTGTATCGACAATATAGATGGAATCCCTCGCCGTCCCCCTCGGCGGAACCCTCGTGTCGGAACCAACGGTGAACATGATCCCATTGGCTGAAAAATCGCGGGCATAAACGCTGACCTCTATATTCTTATCGTTCTCGATGTACAGCTTCACCTGCGGACCGTATAGCGGCTCGTCGGCATAACCGAGATAGTAGACCCGAATGTCGTCCGCATCATAAATGAGTATCTGCGCCTCGGGTTCCTCACCCTGCGGGGCGGTCGCCGCGCTGCCGCCGGGCGGGGAAGCCTCTGTGTCCAAAGGCGCGCCGCCTTGATTGTCAGTGGGCGCGCCGCAGGCGCAGAGCGACAGCATAGCCAGAGCCAAAAACAGCCATAGTATTCTTCTCATGTTCGATCCCTCCATAAATGTTCGCTCTTCGGCGCCAGCTGTTGGGAGTCTCCCGGCCGCCTCCGGCGGCGCGCAATGACGATGACCGCCGCGCCGCACAGAGGCACCGCAAGGCCGATGGCGATAAACAGCCGGGTGTTCCCGCTTCCGGGGCTCTGCCGGTTGGATATATCCGTTATTACCATGCCGGCAGCACGGTAAAATCAGCGCATCATCCCAGCCTTTTATCAAAACGCGCTGTGACTGTGCCGTCAAAGGAGTGCACCCAAACGTCCAGGCTGTAGGACACCTTGCAGGACGCTTCGAGCAGCCACGAGTCATAGGGGGACTTCGCCGTCATTTTACCGTTAGCATCAAGATAAAAACTGATAATATTGTAGCGTCTTCCCAGCGCCCGGATGCCGCCGTCTACCCCACCCTTGAGGTAAAGCTCAAGGATTATTTTGTCCGCATCAGAGCCGCCAAAATAATAGGCTCCGTCGGCGCCCGCATACAGATAGGCGCGCAGGTAGACTATGGAAATATCGACGTTCGCATCGTAACCGAATTCCGCCCGCATCCGTATCATTCGCCCGGCATCGTCCTCGGCAAGATAGCCGACGCCCATCCCTACGCGCATAACGCCGATTCTCCCGCCCAGCATCTCCGGATAGCCGAGGTATACGCCAAACACGCGGGGGCTGTATTCGAATCCCAAGGTACCACCCACCTGCGCTACGGCAACGTTCAAATCGATTATTGTGCTAAATGAAAAGTACCGTTCGGGATGACTGTAGAGAAGGGCGGCCGTGCCGACCTTTGTGTAGATGTCGGAATCGCCTTGGACCATGGCTTCTACTTTAAGGGGAAGCCACAATTCTCCCCCGGCATCCACAATCGGCCCGCTCTCAAAGCCAAAATACAGATCGCGGATTTCGCAAAGCTCCATGACGACAAGCGTCGTGCTGACGCCGGCGACGAAGGAGGTTCCGCCCTCCCGATCCACCTGCTGCCGTTTGATAAACTCTTCCATCCCCTCGTAGCTCGGGATCTGAAGCCTACGCAGATTATCCCTTTCGGCGATCATATTGTAGGAAACAAGCCCGGCGAAATCGTTCATTCTGCCGACTCCGAAGGGAACCTGTACAGTTGGCGCGGTGGCAATGCCGACAACAAAATAGTAACGGCCTTTAACGCTGTCATATCCAAAGCGCGCCGAAGTGTTGACTGGCACCACATCGAGCTGGCTCAGGAAAGAAAGGCCTAACTGCTCTGTGTCAAATTCCACAAGCCCGTCACCTCCGGGTGGCACGGCCTTGGGAACCAGTACGCCGGAAACTTCGATGCAGCCGTCAAAATTGGCGTTCAGCACCGAATGTGACTGCTCATAGAGCACAACCGGATGGGGATCTGAAACGGGACAAGCCACCACCACCGTATCGGTAGTGTCCGACGAGAGTGGAATGTTCTCAGCCAGCAGCGTGGCGCCGTGCAGCGTGAGCCAAATATCGCTTTTAAGCGCGCTTCCAGTCGGATGCTCCTTATAGGTCATATCCAGGGCGCGAATTTCCATGGTAAAGCCTTGGAAGTCTATATTGATGGGGCGGTCAAGCTCAACGGCGGAGTATTGGCGCTTTGCTTCACTCATCGCGCCGCTTTTTCTTATATCTGCCGGCACGATCAGATCGGTAAAGGGCATGGGCTCGCCGCCTGTTTGAATCTCGTCGATTTCCGCCACCACCGATCCGCTGATATACATGCCCTCTTTTCTGAACCAACCCCCGTCGATGGTCATATCAATGCCCGTCGCCGGAGCATCCTCAATGGTGGTCGGAGCCACTGAACAGAGGAATTCACCCTTTTTACCATCTTCATTATCTTTTTTGTTGGTATAGAGCTTTGCCTCTACGCGATTTCCTCTGAACAGATCAACAGCTACTTCAGCGTTGATTTCCAAATTGACCTTATTAGCGTAGAGATCCAGAAGGCAGTCGTAAACCCACACGTCCGTAAAGCCGCCCAGCGCCGGTCCGAAATCAGCCGGTACGCCTTCATCGTTATACAGATAGGTCTGGTAGTTAAAGCCGTTCAGATCGTAGATCATTTCACCCTTTGCAAGGGCAAACTCAATAGTTCCGCCGCCGTCTTTCTGGACGAAATCGGGAGGCAGTGCAACTGTTCCGCCATGCATCACAAGCCCAACCCAGAAAGGCTTTTCGGTTTCTTTGGGGGTCATGATCTTTTCGCCCGTTTCCGCATTGGCTTTTTGAATAAAGTTTTCCCGGTCCAGGTCCACGCTGACCGCGGTGGGTTTTATAACAATGCCCTGGGAGCGCTGTTCTTTGATCGTAAGGCTGCGCTCCGCCATATTCGCGGGCGTCATCTCAGCCGATTCTATGGTGAAACCCGCGCCGCTCCAGTCGTGTACTTCTATGGAAACCGAGGAGCACTGATCCTGAAGACTAAAATCGTCGGGCACCACCAGCAGGCCGTTTTGCTGCGCGCGCTCGCCGTATTTAACAAGCGCTTTCTGCATGGCTCCTGATAAGCCAGGCATATTTTTCAGGGCGTCGGCGTTCAGCGCGCCCGCAATCGCATCCAGCTCGTTTTCATAGGGGTGGCTGCCCGCATAGGTTCCCGGCACGCCGGGACCCTGTATGTCCGCCTTTTCAAAGGGCAGCACCAGCTTGCCCAGCAGATAGGAGTTGGACTGCACGACCCCGTTTCTTATGGCAAGGAAGGCGTCCTCAACCCGCAGCGCAGCACCTCCGGGGACAATCAACCGAAGCGCCTGCTCACCATCGGTACTCAAATCTGCGTTCATTCTGCCCTGGCGGTCGAAGGACACGCTGAAGGGCTTAAAGCGTAGGCTTTTGTTGTCCAGCGTCTCCAGATGGGATTTCATTTCCACACTGCCCCCGACCAATGTGAACAGATCCCAATCTGCATCCTTGCTTATGTTGATCCACAGCTCCTGAATGTCGCGGATCGTAAACTGTTCATGCCTGATAGTGGGCACGCCGCGCCTTATGATGATGTTCCCGGGCCGCAGTTCGGCGTCTTTAAACTGGATGGCGTAGCGGTCGCCCAGCACATTCAGGTCGCTTTGGGGATTTTTAATATATCCGCTGACCTCCGCCTTATTTTCCGCCGGCGAGATATTAAGGCTTACTATCGTAAGACCAATATCCTTACTCTCAAGAGGTTCTGTGATATAAACGGTTCCCCCCGTCATTTTGTCCTGGCCCGCGCCGCTGCCCGCCTTCTCAACGGAGGCGCCTATAATGCTCACCGGAATGGGCGCACCGCTTATGTTCAGCATAGCCGTGCCCGAATAGCCGGTAAACAAACCCGCAGAACCCAAGGGGCGGGAGAGCTGCACTTCGGTGAGGAAGAAGCTCATGCACCGCATCTGCGCGCTATAATATGACTCCGCTCCCGGCTGTACAATTTGAGGTGTTGTTGTCAGTGGCGCCGCTGTCCGCGGCTGGACGGCGGTCAGCCGCACGATTTCCGGCCCTGAATCGGTGGAAAGACCGCCTATTTTCGGTATAATAATTCTGGCCTTTACCTCAAGGGCAATCTCCTTCGTATCAAAACCCGCGCTGTTTTCGACCCTGACTTTAAAACGATAGTTACCCATCGGAATATCTTTGCTTATCGACAATAAGCCGGTATCGTCGATGCCTGCTTCAGCAGGGACGATCATACGACTTGAAATCGGTTCAAGGGACCAAAACAGCGGCTCACTGCCCGACGCGAAAAGCTGTTCGGAAAAATCGAATGTGCGGGACATGGAGAAGCTGTAATCATCCTCGCGCGCTTCCAGTTTTGGAGGCGTCAGCTGCGGCGCCGCCTCCACGATCAGATCAAAGGACTTGGAGCTCTCCCCGGCGCTGTTTTTCGCCGTCACCGTTACGGTGTATACGGCGGGGCTCAGTTCGGCACTTGCCTTTATCGTATGTGCGGCTGTGTTCACGGTAAAGCCGCCGACTGCTCCGCCGTCCGGACCGGCAGCTTTTACCGTGACCGTGATGGGCTCGCTGCCCGTGAGAGAGTATGAGGTTTGAAACGGCGAGCCTTGCTTTATGATAAATCTTGCTCTTTCCAGGGTAAGCTCAGGTGGAGTGACAACGGGAGCTGTAGCCGTCACCTCCAGCGTGAAGGACTTGGAGCTTTCCCCGGCGCTGTTTTTTGCTGTCACCGTCACGGTGTACGAGCCGACGGGGAGACTCCCCGGAACGTTTACCGTGCGGGTGGCTGTATTCACAGAAAAACCGCTCACCGCCGTGCCTTTCGCGTTTTTGGCCGCGACTGTGACCGCAATGGGTTCGGTGCCTGTCAGGGTGTATGCAACCTCAAACGCGGAACCCTGCCTGATGGAAAAGCTTGTGCCGGACAGTGTGATTTCGGGAGGTGTCATTTCCTGAACAGCATCGGGGATAATTGTTTGCAAGTCGGAAGCAAAGGGGCCGCGAACAAGAAGCGGCTCGGAAAATTCCGACAGGTATCCGCCGGTATCCAGCACTTTGACTTGATACCAGTTGAAGGCGTACAAATCGGCGTCCTTGTCAATCCATTCCCGCTCAAACAGAAGCGGGCTGGCCTGATAGTATGTCCCGTCCTTTTTATCCGAACGGTAGACGATGTAGCCCACCGTGTCCTCGCGGCATTGTTCCTCTGTAAGATTCTTCATTGTGGGCGCGTTCCAGGCAAGGTTCGGGTACATATCCACGATCTTTCCCGTAAGCCCGCCGATAGGATCGAAGGGGCCGTTTCTGCGGGGCGTCGCTTCTATCGGCTCGGGCCGCCCGGAGCCCAGATTGTCATCGTTCCACGCCTGTACGGTGTACAGATATGTGATGCCGTACTCGGCTGTTTCGTCAATGAAGGAAAGCGGCTTGAGCAGTCCGGTGGTGGGGTCTTCCTCCTGCTCAGCGGCAGGTATCTCGCCCAGCTTGGTCCAGCTCACCATCTCCATCATTTTCAAGCTGAGATCGCGGTAATCCGCAAGGGCGAGAGGCCCGAGCTGCTCCAGTATGGTTTGGTAGGCTTTCAGGCCGCTTGCGTCTCCCATCGCGGCAAGGCCGCTGATAAGCTTTGCGCTGTCGAGTTGTGAAAGCGTTTTGAATTTCTGAAGCGCCATGACGGGCGCGCTCTGTGTTACCGACGGATATTGTACAGGGGTAACGGCCGCACCGACGGCGGGTGAGTATAATAAGAAATCGGCGTTATACGCGGCTGATGGGGCGCTCTGATATTGCGGCAGTACAGCCTGTGGTCCAATGAATTCCTTCCATCGGACTGGATTGATCGAATCGTTGAGCATTCCGGTGAGAAATGAATCCTTGCCCGAAGGCGTATCGAACAGTACTTTAAACAAATCCGGGTTGGTAGACATCAGACCGGCAAGCTGCGCCGCGGTTGGCCTCGGAATTTCGGTACGGTAGATCTCATACCGATCACAGTAGTTCACCGCGGCGAAATTAACTTGCACTCCATCCTTGCGCGAAAGGGGCAACAGCAGGTTGGGGGTCTGGGGCGGCTTCGTGGCCGGAACGCGGAAGCGCTGTGTTGCGCCCACCGTGGATTCCACGCCCCAGGGTGAAACAGACGTCACTTTATAATAGTAATAGTGCGCGAAGCTCTGCTCCACCGGATCGGTGTAGGTGGGCGCGGTGATTCGGTCGCCTACCAGTGTCCAGTCCAGGGCTTGCGCGTCAGATTCCTGTTGAAATATCTGTTTTGATACCTCGCTGCGGTAAACGCGGTAAAATGCGACCTGCGGGTCCCCGGGGGCCTCCCAAGTGATATCCACATAGCCGCTTGCCGGGCTTTCTCCGAAAGGCTGAAAAGCAGCTGCGAGCTCTGCTCTTGTCAGACCGGAAGAGTCAGGTCCAGTCAGCGTAAAATCCATATTTGCATATTCCGCCGCAAAAGAGGAAGGTTTGAGGCAAATGAGAAAAAGTGAAATATTCCCCGGCGTTCGGTCAAGTCCGCCGACAACCAGCTGGTTTTGAGTAACAGCGCTATTGTTATCATTGGCCAACTGCCACTGGCCCATCTGCATTAGCTCGTTGCGGGACATTTTCTGCATCTCGCTAAGCGGCCCGGGCGCGAACAGCGGCCGATAGATCATGTATCCTACCAGACCTTCACCGCTGTAAGCGGGCCATTTCAGGCGGGCGGTGCCGTCGGGCAAAACATCCTCTCCCCGAACCGCAAGGAACATGTGTATGTATTTTTCTTCCGGCAGGTTGTCATAATGCGTAGAAATGATCGTGGGAAAGGACGATGCCGAGGTAAAACTGCCAATGCGGATGCCCGCCGCATCGGCGGCTTTCACCGTATCGGTATCAATGTCATCTTCATACTGCCGCATGTGTCCGCCGGCGGCATTAGCCAGCGCCTCATAGGAAACGAGAGGATCACCCAGTACGCCCGGCGGCAAGGCCGAAAGATCAAGAAGCTCGCGGGCGAGCATTTTGATATTGAGCGCGGCGGGCGTTTTCGGCTCTGCTTTAGTGGGAACACCCATTGTTACCGATTGGGACCAGGCGCTTTCGTTATTCCAGGAATCCCAAGCCGAAACCCAATATTTATAGGTATACCCCTCTTTAACATCGGCATCAAAATAGGTCAGGTCAGGGTAGCCTGAGATTTCAGTGTCCAAGATAATTTGCTTGGCCCTATTTTTCGTGATGCTGGAAATCACTGATTTTCCCTGCCAGGTCAGCCGGCCGTTTTGCTGCACGAGCTGATCCACGGACGGAGCGGACTGTACATTTTGTGAAATTTCCGAACCGCTCTGTGAAAGCCGTTCGGCGCTGGATTCCCCGGCGTTAGTTCCAACAGGAAGAGATGGATTGTCATACTTGATATCGCTCAAAATCTCTGGGGGGCCGAAACCTTTCGCTCCTTCCGCCACTGCCCGGTAGATGGTGAAACGAACAATATCTTCGGCAGAATCGGCAGAATCGGTGAAACGAACCGCATTGGTAAAATCGGCAAAGATAGGCAGCACGATGCCGCGTTTGTTTTTATTCGCCTCGATGGATTGGTTAACGCCGATGGAATGATTTGCGATGGGTGTTGTTTCGCCAGCATCAGAGTCCATCGCATCTTTTCTTGAAGCGCTTTTTCCGGGCATAGAAAGCGTTGCGGGAGAGATAGCGGGGGCGTTAGGCGGCGTAACCTTTTCGACTTTAAACTCTATAACATCGGAATATTCGCTACTACGCCCGAAGACATCGATAGAGCAAATGCGGTACTGCGCGGTCCTGCCGTTTTCCACCTCGTCTTCAAAGAATATGGGCGATTCGAAGTAGACGTCGGATTCATCAAGCATGTAGGAAATCGCGACCGGTTCCTGATTGACCCGGACGAAGTCTTTTTCCCCATCGAGCTTGCGTTCGATGATATAGCCGCTGATAATCCCGCGTTCTGCTTCGCTTAGGGCCTGATCCCAGCGCAACGGTGCCCTGCCGTCAATGCCATAGCCCAGAAGACCCTGCGGTTTGGTAAGATCATTTGTCTTTCCATTTGTGAGAAACACCCTGCCAATTAAGGTGCCACCCGGTGTTTCCACATAATAGGCGATATCAGCATCGTCTTTGAGCTCAAGGTCGGACAGATCGTCAAAGAATAAAAATCCGGCTTCTTCCGCGAATTCATCATTGACAAAGCTCAATGACATAAGCTGCTGTCTGGCGGTGAATATCTCATAGGCGATCTGAAACTCGGGCCGGCCTTCCAGCAGACTTAAGCCGCTTATGGGATTGGCCTGTATGAGAGAAAACTTTTGCCAGATAGACGATTGAATCGAAGCGCTTGTAAGAGCGTTGTTTTGCAACCGATTCTGCACGTAGATGGGATTTCCCAGCAAAATATCAGTCTCCGGAATTTTTTGCCCGATATCCCCGGGAATGGTAATACGCATATCCCGCATCCTTTCAAAATCGACTCCGCCGCTCACGCGCGGCTTGGATTCCAGGGTGTCGGTGCGGTACACCGCGCTGCGGAACTCTTCCGCATTCGCCATGCCCATGGCCGCCAGCTTGCTTGGCGTCAGCTCGGCCTGCCCGTATAATTCCTGGATGAGATTGATATTCTCCTGTCTATGTTTTTCATACTCATCTTCATCATCCACTTCCCATCCTTCAAGCTCGATAAGACCGCTTTGGCCCTTAGCCGGCGAAGCAACGCCTTCTTTGACAAGCTCGCGCCGACCATCGATCTCACGGTACAGCATAAATCCCCCCTCTGGAACCCAGTCGCCCGAGGGAGTCATATGTAGGAGGATTTCGCCCGGGTTTTGCCATACGCCTTTCATGTTAACCGTAGACGGTATTTCCACCGACTCTGCGTCTGAAGGCGGCATGAGCAGGTTTTGCGTCGCGGCCTGCAAGTTGGTAAGAATTTCGGTCTGTGCCGCAAGGGCCTGCCGCGCAGAAGGCGCGGACATATGGATGTCGGGCTGTTGGTTTGCCAGCAAAATCATCGGAGCCTGCACCTCTCCGGCATTGAAAAGGAGCGGCGAGACGGTGGCTTGCTTCTCAGGCTCATTCCTTAAGGGAGCAGAGGACGCTCCTTCCGGCGCATACGCCGGAAAATCAAGCAGCTGTATTGTCTCGTCGGATTCTTCCAGCCGTTCCGACAGTTGCCTGTCAAGAATGCGCAGATTGTTGAGAGCCAGGCGGGAGTCCACGATATCCGTTAACTGCGCTGCCGAAAGCAGTTCCTCTGCAATGGCCGGATTCCGCAGCAACGAGTCGATGCTCGGGGCATCGCTGTGCAGTAACTCCTCCAGTGTCTGCGGTTCTTTTATTTCGGTATCGGCAAGGATATAAGCCCGGTCTGGCAGGTAGGAAAAGGCTGTAAAAAAGCCGAGAGACCAAAAGATTCCTATCGTTACGAGCGCCAAAGCAGAGAACGTGACAAGCACAGAACGGACAGTATGTGTTCTAAACTGAGACAGCACCCAATGGGTTGCGTTCTTAAAAATTTTCATGTCTTCAACTCCTATTCTTCTATAGACCGGCGGCAATCAAAATACTCCAGAATCAGTTGGGTTTTGCTGTTGACGTTCAATTTGCGGTATATTTGTTTGATAAAGTAGTTCGCACCCCAAATGCTGATGGAGGCCTCCGATGCGATCTCTTTTGCCTTCATGCCCTTGAGAAGCATATGGAAAACCTTTCTCTCACGCGGCGTCAATGTTATGACGGCATCCGCTTCCGAGGGGCATCCTGTTTTTTGTTGCATGACAATCCCTCCCACTCTAACTACCATTTTAGAGAGAAAACCTTGTTTTTAATAGCTACTAATCTTGGTAGGTTGGTATAAAACAGAGCCCTGACCGAAGTCAGGGCTCTGTTTTATACCAAAGGACGAGCTGTAAAATTATATAGTATGACTAAAAGCTATTTATGGTTTTAGTGAAAAGCTGTGCGAGCTCAGGCGGGCGAACAATTCCGAGCGGTTGTTGATACCCAGCTTTTTATAAAGATTTTTGATGTGGAAATTGGCAGTGTGGACGCTAATCTTCAACTCATCTGCGATCTGTTTTGCGTCCTTCCCGTGTAAAAGGAATGCGGCGACCTCCTTTTCACGTGGCGTGAGTTTCAGATTTTCCAGCACGTCCGACTCCTCCACCCTCCGCACGGCCTCAGTCATATCAACAGCGTGAAAATCGTCCGACCATTCCGCATAAAAAAGATACTTCGAGTAGGCGGGGGACAACAGGATGAATACGACAAATACAGCGCCGGAGATCAGGGTGGCCGCAAGCGGGAGAAGTTCGGGCGAGTGAGCGGAAATAGCGCCCGGAATCACATAGGAGATCATGCTCACCGGCAGGATGGTCACAAGGCACAGCTTGAAGATGTGAAAGTTCCCGTGCTTTTTAAATACGCAGCCGAGAAGATAGTAGGCTGCGATATATCCCATCTGTTCAAAACCATGGATATAGCGGGCAAAGCTCCGCAAGGCGGTGCCTTCCGGCATAAAGTAAAGGCCGTAAGTGCAGATCATGGCAATAAAAAATAGGTTGCACATGGTCCAGACGCTGCGCCTGGTGATAAGCTGCAACGCCACTGCAAGGCAGATGGCGAGAATGCCCACAGCTCCGTTCGCGGCCATAGCGGCTGGCGATGAGGACCCCGGCAAATAGGTATAAAATATCTCCACAAAGTAGTGGGCAATAAAGAAATATAAGGTCAGCTTAAGGGCCGGATTCAGACTTGCTTTCGGTCTGCTCTCCGTGGCTGAAAAATCCTCCGCCTTATAAAAAGACAGGCAAACGCAGGTGCCAAGAATAAGCGCGGCTAGATACGTTTTATCAAAAACACCCGATAATAAAGAAAGTCCCGAAATGAGTTGGTTGAGCGCAAAGAATAATGAGATGGCCGCGGCGCCTAACAGGCGCTCTGTGTTGTTGAGCGTAAATGTATAGGCAAACGACGCGCAGGCCGCGCATCCCCCCAGGCCAAACATAAAGAATATAGCCGTCAGCAGGCTCGGCAGACTTTCGGGAAGTAGAAGCCATACGATAAAGGCGGCGGCGGTAACGAGGGCAGACGCCTTTGAAACCAGCGCCATATTTTTTGTACTTGTAAACGCGAACAAAACTCCGGCTCCAACGCAGTAAGCGCTTCCCATAAGTGTCATGGCGTCCAAGTTAAAAAGCTGTATTGAGTCGCTGAACAACACCCCCTGCATATTCGCAAAAACAGGTGCCAGAGGAAAGATCAGCATATATTTCAAGTGGCTCACGCGCACATTGCGAACGTTGATATTATCTTTAGAGCGGAGCAGCGCAAGAAAGGAAGCCGCGAAGCCTCTTTTCATGTCCTGTTTCGCTTTTGCCATGTCGTCACCTCCTTGACCCGTTTCCATGCGTCCCCTTTTTTTGCCGGGCATCGGGGGGCTTTTCAGCGGTTTTTGGAACAAGCCATAAATTGCCCTTTTTCAAAGCTCCGTCTATACGCCCCTCGACACAGTACATCGTAACCCTTCTGCCGCTGACGCCCCATTTTTCACCGGCCTCTTTTACCGTTAG
>ERZ795031.735-NODE-735-length-38730-cov-20.853420_pt1 | contig 38730 bp, 25 predicted proteins | sample MGYA00375123_ERZ795031 | MGnify/ENA primary metagenome ERZ795031 (study PRJEB30166, sample SAMN05720159) | activated sludge metagenome | isolation source: anaerobic digester from wastewater treatment plant | place: USA | collected 2015-04-21 ...
CCTGGACGGAGCGGAGAGCGAGCGCCATAAACATGAATTGGACCGCATCGCGGCCGTGCTCAGCCGGCTGGCTGGCACAGGCTACCAGGTTGGGGAACAACCGGCGGAGTACCGGTGTGGCGGGGAGGACGATTGCGATCCCGATCCCGATTGCGATTTCGATGGGGATGGGGGGAGTTCGCGGTAGTTTGGATCTGAACCCGGCGTCAGGCAGGTGTTATCCCGGCCTTCCTGGTCCATTTCGTCCATGGGAGGAGGTCCACCAGCTTGCCGCCGTCCCGGGGATATGCCATGGTAACCGCGATTGATCCCGGTGTAATCATCAGAAAAGGCACGGCGCTTCATGCACATGACCTATCTTTTGCCCGGCGTGGTTATCGCCGCGCTCGTTTTGGCGGTCAAAACCAGCGCATCGTGGGCGGAACACCCGGCGGGCTCGCCCGACTGGCGCATCGAGGCGGGCTGGCTGGTTCGCGACGACACCGCGCGGCCCGGTGAGGGGTTCGCGGCCAACCTCCACATCGCGGACCACGGACCGCTGCTCACCGGCGCGGAGCCGCCCCGCATCGAGATGCGCCAGCCGGCGTACGGCGGGTTCGAGACCCTCTACACGACGGGCCGGGGCATCCTGATCGACCGTTGCATCCCCTTTCCCGAACTTGGGCAGCGCGCGTGGCGCCGGTCGTTGCATTACACCAACACCTCGGGCGAAACGCAGGACATCCTGTCAGCGGAAATGCACATTGCGCCCGTGTTTTCGCAAGACGGCGGAGCCTGGAACACGGCGCACTTCCGTATGGCCGACACGCCTTCGGGACGGAGCCTCTGCTTCTCGTACTGGAGCGATGCGGACCCTTATACCGTCAAGGACGACGGCGTCGACATCGCAAGCCAGTGGCGGCTTGCGTCGGGCGCGGAAGCGGCCATCGGCCAGATGAGCGTCTGGCTCGGACGCCCCGGCCCGGAGGGGTTTCCCGTCGAGGCCGGGCGCTGGTTCCGCGCACACGGGTTCGCCGAGCCGCTCGAGTATCCCGACTGGCTCACGCGCGGCATCCTGTACGAAGCGTCGGCCGCGGGCCACGTCGATTCGCGGTTCAGTGATGCGGGCGGATTCGACGCGTTCCGCACGCAGGTGGATTACCTGGCCGGCCTCGGCGTGAATGTCCTCTGGCTGAACGCGGTGCATGCGCACAAACGCCCGCCCAACCCCACGGACGGCGCCTGGAACCACTACGATCCGCTGGACGTTGACGTCGTGGATCCGATCCTCGGCGGACCCGCCGCGCTCGCCCGGCTCGCGGACGCGCTCGAAGACGCCGGCATCCATCTCCTGGGCGAAACCGTGCCGCACGGCGGCCATAGCACGCAGGCCGCCGCCCTCGAAGCGTGGTGGACACGCGACCGCGACGGCCGGCCCCGGCACCCCTGGGGCGGATACGGTCTGGACAACGCCTCGCCCGAATGGCAGGCCGTCATCGGTGGTCACATGGCCATGCTCGCGCGTGAATTCGGCATTGAAGGCGCCCGGATTGACGTGGCCGACGGGCAAGGCGCGAACTGGGGGTCGCCGCGCACCCCTCACGCGTCTTATTCCACCGTCGGCGGGGGACTCGAGATGATGCGGGCCATTCGCGACGGCATCGCGCAGGGACCGGCATCGCGGCCCGTGCTGATTCCCGAAAGCCCGTTCCGGCGCGAATACTTCGGCGTTACAGGCGCGCATGTCGTCGGATACGGCTTTGAGTTCGTCAATTTCATCCGCGACCACACCGATCTGGCCCTGGATGCGCCCGCGCGGATGGCGGCCCGGCTTCACGCCTTTTTCGGGGCCGAACAGGGTGCGATGCCGCCCGGCGCGCTGGTGATCCGGACGCTAAACAACCACGACACGGTGGTCGAGCGGGGCCGCGTGCAGAACCGGTTCGGCGCGGGCCTGGCGCGGGCGTTGTACGGCGTCTGCCTGGCGGCGCCCGGCCTGCCCATGATGTACCAGGAGGAGGAAACGGGCAGTTTCGAAGCGCTGCGCGCCATGAACTGGACCCGGCGCCTGCTTCCCGAACTGGGCGCGGGCGAGGCCGAATTTCTGCCCCCGGGCTATTTCGCGCCCGAGGTTTTCGCGGTGATGCGCAGGGATGCGCGGCGCCAGACCCTGATCCTTGTCAACCTCTCCGGCAAACCGGTCGCGGGCCGCGCCGTCATGCCCGGCGGCGTGCCCGACGAAACCACGGTGTACGATGCCGCCGCCGTGGTGGCCCCCGGGGACGGCACGGGCGCCCCGCGGACCGCGCACGTGCGCGACCGCGCCGTGGACTGGGTCCTGAAACCCTACGAAACGGCCTTTCTGCGCATCGGTGCGCCGCCGGAAGAACGCGCGCCGGCCCTGCGATTCACGCCCCCCGCCGCGAACGCATCCCATCCTCCCGAAACGCCCGGCTGGCAGGCCCGTCGCGAGGGGCTGACGTTGCGATGCGGCGCCGTCGAAGCCATCTTGAGCGTCCCCGGCGTGGCCTGGGAAATCCAGAATGACGGCGCGGGCGGGACGCGGCTGACGTCATCCGCGGGCGCGATCGAGTGCCGCGAGGGGCCCGGCGGCGTCGCGGTGACCTGCGAAATCGGCGCGGAGGCGGCCTGCACGCCGTTGACACTGCAGGCGACGAACGCGCGGGGATGGAAGGTGTCGGGCGAGAGCGCCGTCCTTGCCGACTGGTTTGTGCCGCGCCGCCATCCGTTCCCCGAAGACGCCGGATACGTCTGGCGGCGCTCCGACGTCTGGGGGTATCTTCCACACACCCTGTACGACGGCGTGCTCCCCGTGGGCCGTCTCTGGCAGAGCCTGCTCGAACCGCTTCACGCGGGTGCGCCTGCCGTGGCGTTCCTCCAGGAGACCGGGCGCGGCCTGGCGCTCCGGCACATCCAGACCAGCGCCATGAACGTGGTGTTGCACGATGGCAGCGGCGCGGACGACGGGACCGCGGCGCTGCCCGCGTTACAGTTTTTCGCCGTTGACACCAGCCTGCACCCGCAGGTGCAGCATCTCGGCAGCCGGCAGCCGTGGCGGCTCGCCGGCCTGCAGCCCGTCGAACCGCGACCCTTGCGCGTGACGTTCACCCTCGCCCCGCTGGGCGATGCCGCCGGAGATTTTGCCGCGGAACGCGCGCCCCTCTCGGCGCGGGGACCGGTGCTCGAACGCGAGGGCCCGGAGTTCGTCAATTCGTTCGCGGCCGTGTTCATGCCCGAGCCGGCGGCGCTCACGTGGCGCAACCTTGCGGCGGTGCCGGGCGTCTATCGGGTGCAGTTCGAGCTGCGGCACAGTGAACGCGGCCCGGACGACCGCGAACTGACCGATGCCTACGCGCTCGAGATCGACGGCACGCCGGTGGCCCTCGACTGGGTTACGCTGAACACCGCCGCTACCGGGAATGCCTGGTTTGGCTATGCGCAGACGCCCCCCCTCGACCTCGCGGGCGGCCCCCATACCATCCGCATCCGCACCAGCCGGGCCTGGTGCGCCGTCCGCAACGGATTTCGCCTGCTTGCGTCCCCGGCGGCGTAGGAAAAGGCCGGTCAGTCGCTGGCGCTATTCCAGCCCGTATTTCTTGATCTTGTACTGCAGGGTGGTGCGTTTCAGGCCGAGATGTTCCGCGGCCTTGGTCTTGTTCCAGCGGAAGCGCTCCAGGGCGGCCTGGATCATCTCGCTCTCGAGCTTGTCGGTGCGTTCGACGAGCGACCCGTGCTCCGGCGTCTCGGCCGGTTCCGGCTCGTCGTCCTCCTGGATGAAGAACAGCTCCTGGGGCAGTTCCTCGACGGTAATCACGCTGCCTTCGCACAGGACCACGGCCCGTTCGAGCATATTCTCGAGCTCGCGGATGTTGCCCGGCCACGGATAACGCATGAAAAAGCTCATGACCTCGTCTTCCACGCCGGTCACGTTCTTGCCGGTCTCGGCGCTGAACCGCGCCAGAAACACGTCGACCAGCGACGGGATGTCGTCGCGGCGGCGTTTCAACGGCTCGGTGCGCAGCGAAAACACGTTCAGGCGGTAATAGAAATCCTCGCGGAAATCGCCCTTCTCGATGGCCTCGCGCAGGTCGCGGTTCGTGGCCGCCACGATCCGCACGTCAACCTTCATGGTCTGCTGCCCGCCCACGCGTTCGAATTCCCCCTCCTGCAATACCCGCAGCAGCTTGGTCTGGATCGAGGGATCGATCTCGGCCACCTCGTCGAGAAACAGCGTACCGGTATGGGCCTGTTCGAACCGGCCCGCACGCTGGCCCGTGGCTCCCGTGAACGCGCCGCGTTCGTGCCCGAACAATTCACTCTCGAGCACGCCCGGCGCCAGGGCCGCGCAGTTCAACGCCAGAAACGGCCGGTCACGGCGCGGGCTCGCCTCATGGATGGCCCGGGCCACCAGTTCCTTGCCCGTACCGCTCGGCCCCGTGATGAGCACGCTGCTCCGGCTCGGCCCGATCTTCTCGATCATCTTCAGCAACTGCCGCGTCGACCGGCTGTCGCCAATGATCTTGCGCGCGTCGGGCAGCTCGGCCGCCTTGTCCCGCGGCGGCCCGCTTTCCTTGCGCCGACCGAGAATCTTGTCGACCTTCAGCTCGATTTCCTGGAGTTTGAACGGTTTTGCGATGTAGTCAAACGCGCCCAGCCGCATCGCTTCGACCGCGGTTTCCAGCGTGCCGTACGCCGTGATAACGATAATGCCCGCGTCAATCGCCGCTTCTTTCGCGGCCCGCAACACCGCCATCCCGTCGCGTCCCGGCATCTTCAAGTCCGTGATCACCACATCGAACTGCTGCTCCGTAAGCAGCTCGATCGCCTTGTCGCCGTTCGACGCCGTGGTCACAGCGAGACCCCGGTCCGTAAACGCGGTTTCCAGGACTTGCCGAATGCCCGGTTCGTCGTCCACGACCAGCATCCGCGCTTTTGTTTCCGTTCGGGTCACCTCAGGCTCCTAGACTCTGGACGGATAGGGTTCCCTGTCGCGCAAGGGCGTGCTTCCCCGACAGGCGTAACGACGCGCTGACCACCCTGCCGCACCACCCGAGCCCGCCGCTTTGCAGCGGCTTAACTCCCCTATTTTGTATCACTTGTCGCGGGCGGGGTCAAATAGCTGACCGTGATTTGCGGGAAAACGGCCCCAACAAATCAAGAATTCCGCGATTCGTCGTCCAGGAGTTTCCGGAACGTGTCCAAGCGGTCCGATTCCGGGGCCCTGTCTCCGGCATCTCCGAACAGGCGGTCCAGGGCGGTGCGCGCCTGTTCTCCCGCCCCGGCCCCGGACGGGCCCGGTTCACGGTCGGCGAACTCGAACTCGTCGCAGAAATTGCCGCCAGCCTTGTCGCCGACCCATTCGGTGTTGGGGATATAGCATTCGTTGTGGGCGCCCGGCTCGTAGAAGCGGCAGTTCAGGCAGCAGTGCAGGTAGGCCGAACAGGCGCCGCAGATGTCCCTCGGCCCCGGCTGTCTCTTGCCGCCGCCGTCCCACGCGGCGCCGCAGTGATGGCATGGCTTCATGAATCGGGCTCCCGTCCCGCACGCGGCGACCGCGTGCGGGTTCACGGTCAGCCTACGCGCCCCGCCGCGCCCAGTCAACCGGCCGAGGCGGGAGAGAACCCCCGGCAGGCCCGGTGAACCCGCGTCACGGCCGGCCGGCATCCCGTCCAGCGGGCCTGCGTTGGAGTTGAGGCGCGGATGGGCTAGAATAACGCCGACACGGCGACACAGAAAAGGAGTCCCCATTCATGGTAGACCAGGAATTGCTCGACATATTGGTGTGCCCGGAGAACAAGACCAAAGTGACGCTGGCGGACCCGGGCCTCATCGAGAAGGCCAACGGCGCCATCGAGGCGGGCACGCTCGCGAACCGTGCCGGCGAGACGATCGAGGAGAAGATCGAGGGCGGGCTGGTGCGCGAAGACCGGGCATACATGTACCCCATTCGCGATGACATTCCCATCATGCTGATCGATGAGGCGATTCCCCTGGACCAGTTGGCCTGAGCCGGCGGGAGGGTATGCTGACCGCAGGCGGGCCGGGCGCCCGCGGGCCAGCCAACGGGGGGCTGTTGTGTCATGAGAGCATTTGAACCCTTTCTGGACGGCTACTGCAACGTCCACCTCCAGTTGTACGAGCATCTTCGCGACCGCAATCTGAACGCGGTCTGGGACCACATCCGCGCCAAGGAAGCTCTCACCACGGCCGACGACGTCCGTGCCCGCGCACATCACGTTCGTCAGGCCTTTCTCGACTCGCTGGGCGGCATTCCGCAGACCGAGGAACCTCTGAACGCGCATTCGAGCGGTGTCGTGCGGCGAACCGGCTACGCCATCGAGAAGATCGTCTACGAAAGCCAGCCGAAGGTCTACGTGCCCTCCCTTCTGTACGTGCCGGACCGGCTGGCCTCCCCTGCGCCGGCCGTGCTGTTCCTCTGCGGGCATGCGCGGGAAGCCAAAGCCTGGCCGGAATACCAGCGCGTCTGCCACGACCTGGCCATCAACGGGTTCGTCGTCCTGGCGATGGATCCCACCGGCCAGGGCGAACGGGTAACGCACTACGACCCGGACACGGGCGCGATGCCCATTCCCTGGGGCACCACCGAACACTCGTACCAGGGCCTGCAATGCGTCCTCACCGGCACCAACATCGCCCGCTATTTCCTGTTCGACGCCATGCGCGGCCTCGACTACCTCGCCTCGCGCGAGGAAGTCGACGCCTCGCGGATCGGCGTCACGGGCAACTCGGGCGGCGGCACGCAGACCACCCTGCTGTGCATGGCCGGCGACGCGCGGGTCAAGGCCGCCGTGCCGTGCACCTACGTCACCTCGCGCGAGCACTATTACGTGACCGGCCAGGCCCAGGATGCCGAACAACTCCAGTTCGGCATGACCAGCGCCGGCATCAATTTCGACGACATGTTCCTCCCGTTCGCGCCGCGTCCGCTCCTTATCGGCGCGGTGGAGTCGGACTTCTTCACCCCGGAGGGCACGGCGGTCACCCACGAGCGGCTGCGCGCGTTCTACCGCATCCTGGGCCACGAAGATCTCGTGGACTGTGTGTTCGCACCCGGCACCCACAGCTATTGCCGGGAACTGCGCGAGGCCGCCGTGAACTGGTTTCGCAGCCATCTGATGGGCGCCGAACCCGATTTCAAGACCGTGCCGGACGCCGAGATTCCCGTCTCGCCCGACTCGGAGCTCTGGTGCACGAGCCGGGGGCACGTGCTCACGGACTGGCCGGACGCCCTCACGCCGTTTCATCTGAACCGGGCGATTATCGGCGAACGTCCCACGCCGCCCGATGCCGGTACGCTGCGGAACGCGCTGATCGATACGCTGGCCATACGCGACCGCATCGAATCTCCCGAGCGCCTGCGCCCGCGGATGGTCAAGACCCAGACCGGCCGGGACGTGACGGCCCATTCGGTGTTCTTCGTGAGCGAGCGCAACGTGATGGTTGCGGGCTGCGTGCTGCACCGGCCGGAGGCCGTGCCGTCCGAGGCGATTATCTGCCTCGCGCCCGGCGGCACCAATGCGCTCGACGTGCACATGGAAACGGAGCGGGACCTGCTCGATGCCGGAAAGGCCCTCTTCGTGTTCGACGTCCGCGGGACGGGGGCCGTCGAACCGGTCACGATCAATCCCCACGAACAGGGGCTCCCGGGCCTGCATTACCACACCGAGAACCGGCTCGCGTACGACGCCTACTGCATTGGCGAGTCGCTGCTGGGCATGCGCGTATACGATGTGTTACGGGCCGCCCAGTATCTGCGGGATACCGCGCCGTTCGAGCGCCTGGGCATTCGCGCGCGCGGGCTCCAGCCCTCGCTGTGGGCCTATCTGGCGGCGGCGCTCGACACGTCCATCGAATCCGTGCAGGTGCACAACCTCATCCCCTCGTTCGAAGCCATCGCGCGGACAGAGTTGTATACCATGGCGTTCACGCCCGCCTGCATGCTCCACGGCGTGCTCGAGCATTTCGATCTGCCCGACCTGATGCGTCTGTTTCAGGGCAGAGACGTGCAGGTCCGCGAAGAACCGGTCGAATCGCGCCTGTAGCCCGCCGGCGTTACCCGGTATGGTGAGAACCCGTACAGCATGATCGCCGCCGGCCTCGTGCGCCGGGCCAGGGCGTCTACTCCGTCCACTCGGTAGACCCGGGCCGCGCCCATCGCGGATTTTGCATCCCGTGCGCGGTCTGTGTTATCCAACGCGGGAGAACGTCTGATCTCTATCCTCCCGGAAAGGAGCTGTCTGGGAAATGCGTATCGCCTGCCGCACCGGCCGGTTCGTTGTGCTGAGCCTGCTGTTCACAATCCTCGCGGGTCTCGTGCTGCCCGCGTTCGCCGCCGAGGACGCATCCGCGCCGGTGTCCGCCGCCGAGACGGAGCCGGGCGCGTCCGCGGAAACCCCTGCCGAAGGGGAGGCCGCGCAGGAGGACGGCGACGCGCCCCTCGAGGACGTGCAGAAGAAGTGGCGCCAGGAACTGCTTCAATTGCAGCGCTGGGATATCACCATCGAGCACCTGGGCTACGCCGGTGCGACGTTTGTGCTGCTCTGGATCGCCGCGGGCATCGCGCGGGGCGTGATTCGGCGCATCGTGGTCAGCCGGCGGCTCGAACGGCGGCAGGAGTCCGGCCGCATGATGCAGCGCCTCTTGCTGGTGGTGCTCCGTCGGACCAGCAAAGGATGCATCTTCCTGGTCACGCTGTTTATCGCGCTGCAATGGTTGTGGGCGAGCGAGACGTTTGTCGGCAAGCCCATCGTTACCCTGACGCTCATTTACCAGGTGGCGCGGTATGCGAGCGGGTTTGCGCGCCGCTACCTCAACAGCATGCGGCTGCGCCGGGGGCGTGAAGATCCCAGCCGGGTGTCGTCGTTCGGCATCCTGTCGTTCGCGGCGCAGGTGGCGGTGTGGTCGCTGGCCCTGCTGGTGGCCCTGCAAAATCTGGGGTTCGAGATCACCGCGCTGGTCGCGGGACTCGGCATTGGCGGTATCGCCATCGCCTTCGCCCTGCAGAACATCCTCGGCGACATCTTCTGTTCGGTGGCGATCATTCTCGATAAACCGTTTGCGGTGGGCGATTTCATCATTGTCGGCGACCAGATGGGCGTTGTCGAAAACATCGGCATCAAGACGACCCGCGTCCGCAGCATCTGGGGCGAACAGATCGTCTTCTCAAACGCGGACCTGACCAGCAGCCGCATCCGCAACTACAAACAGATGAAAGAGCGGCGCATCACCTTTACGCTGGGCGTCGTCTACGAAACGCCCGTCGAAAAACTCGAACGCATCCCGGGCATCCTCCGCGACGCCATCACGTCGGCCCCCCTCACGCGGTTTGACCGCGCCCATTTCAAGAAGTACGGCGACTTTTCACTGGATTTCGAGATCGTCTACTTCGTCTTGAACCCCGATTACAACGTGTATATGGACATCCAGCAGAAGATCAACCTGGCGATCCTGCGCCGTTTTCAGGCAGAAGGCATCGCGTTTGCCTACCCCACCCGCGAGGTCATCATCCGGAAAGAGCCGGACTGAGCGTCCCGGCGCCAGCGTCCTCACCCGTGGGGCGGGTGCCCTTTCACGGCGGGGTCATAGGCGCGTAACGCAAGGCGCTTGTGTTCGGGCACGAGGGGTGTCCAGTCCGTGAGCGGCGTGACCGTTCCGACGCTCGCGCCGGTCGCGAGGCGCACGGTCACGATCTGCTGGGGCCGGATGCCAAACCGGTACTCGGGCCCGCCCGGCAGCGGGCTGGGCCGTTGGCCGGTAAGGTCGGTGAGCGCGGCCGATTCGTGCGGCAGGTGAACGGCGAGCACGGCCTCGCCCGCAACGCCGAGGCATTCCACCAGGCGCACTTCGATGTGGTCTTCTTCGCGCCGTACCGCCTCGACTATCACGTTGTCCGAAGTCTGCAGCAGGGACTCCGCATTCCCGCCGGCCGTGCCTTTCGCCGCGACGGGCGGACCGTTGTATGCCCATCCCGCGCGCGCGATCCGCGCGTCCTGCCAGTCCTCGTCGTGCGCGATCAACGCATACTGAAGGTGGTGCGCGCCGTTCCCGCTGAGCCACGCGCACGGAAAGCCCATGTACGTTTCCACGGCGTTGAGCAGGAAGAGCAGCGGGGTGTTGCCGTCGATTTCCCGGCCCGGAAGCCCGCGGTCCAGCAGGGCCGCGCCGCCGCCGTCCTCAAACGCATAATGCGACCACCGCACCGCCGGTGTGATGCCTTTCATGCAGCCATCCATCGGCCCCGCGGGCGCCGGCCACGCGCCCTGCGAAAACCCGTACGGGATGCCGCGCCGCGCCATCGCGATCTTCGGCGCGAGGGGGAACTCGGCCACCACCACCGTGCGGTCCGGGATGTCTTCAAGATACGTGTCAAAATCGATTCGGGGATGATCCCGGTAAAACGTCATGACCCGTCGGGCCGCTTTCCCGCCGTAGAATTCTCCCGTCACCTCGACGACCGTGGCGAGCGGCCCTTCACAGGCCGCGACCCGGCAAGGGAAATCGCTCGAGGCGGCCCGCCGTTCCCGTTTCGGCCGGAAATCCATGTCGTTCCCGCCAAAATAGCTGCTGCCTTTGCCCGACGTCGGCGATTCCGCCACCAGCACGTTTGCGGGAGCCGCAAGAAGCTCCCGTCCCGAGGGTTTCAGTTTAAGCGACGCGAGGTTGCCGGTTTCCGCGTCGATGCGGGCCGTGTAGAACGCCGTTTCGATAGCCTCGGGCAACGCCACCGGCGTAGAAGGCGACGGCGGCGCATTTCCCGGTCCGAAGGACACCCACCCGGTCGCGGGCAAGTCCGGCAGACAGAGGATCTCCCCCGAGGGCAGGGTCTGGCACGGGGTTTCGCCCAGCCCGGACGCGCAGTCGGGCGGCAGCACCACGGGATCGGTGCGCCGCCAGTTCGCGGGATTGAACAGGGTGACCGCGTCGCCGTCGCCGCGGATCGTCCCGATGCTTTCCCCGCAGATCCGGGCGCACGCGGCGTCCACCCAATCGAAGCGGTCCTTCACGTCCCATGAATCCGGATGTTCAAAGACCATGCCCCCCGCCCCGCCCCAGAGGGTGTTGCGGTCCATGTTGAGCAGCATAAGCAGCCACGCGTGGTAGAGGTCTTGCGCGGGATAGGCGGTTTCATGGCGCAGGCTGGCAAGCGTGGCGAGCATTTCCGAGGCCTGGAGCGCGTGTTCGGCGCGGCGGTACCGCTGTTTGACCATCGGGTTCTGGATCCAGAAACCGAAATACGAGAAGTTCCAGCCTCCGGTGACCGTCGGCAGGGCGAGCGCGCCCGATGCAGTCCCCGGTTTTACGGCGTCGACATAGTCCCCGAAGGTGCTGAAACGCAGCGGCAGGTCCGGCGCCTTCGCATTCCACTGGTCGAGGAACGCGGCCGGATACGGCGCATACAGCGGCGCGAGACTGTAGTCGCCGCTTCCCGCCAGCACGAGCGTGGGCGCGCCGTCGGGCGTGCGCATGGTGGGCACGTCGGCGAGCGATGTTTTGCGTTCGCGGGAGCGGGCGTCGTCAATCAGCGCCTGGAGGGCGGCGGCGTCCAGGGCCTCCGTCGCGCGGAACAGCGCCGGCCATTCGTTGTAATGCCCGGGCGACACGGTCAGGATGCGGGTGCCGTCGGGGCTCTGCCCCCAGTAGAGCGTGCTGCCGGAATTGTTCATCCGGCAATGGACAAACGTGTCCAGCCCGAGGCCCGCGGCAATCTGAAACATCTGTTCGTGCATGCCGGTCACGTCGATCATCCAGCAATGACGCGGACGCACCCCGAGCACCTGTTCCTGCCACCGCAGCCCTTCCACGCCCTGTTTTACCAGCGCCTCGCCGCCCGACAGGCAGATCGTGGGTTCGAGAAAGAACGCGTTCACCGCCTCGACCCGTCCCCCGGCCAGGCGCTGCCGGAGTTCGTCGAACCGCGCGGGCGCGAAATTCCTGATCGCGATCATCGTGTTCACTTCCGAGATCACGAAGGCATACGCGCCGTCCGCCGCTACGCGGTCCAGATGATCCAGATAGCTGTTCGCGCAATAAACCCGTTCGTGCGAAAAATCCGTCAGCCACCCGCACGACGCCGGGTGAAAATTGGGCACGACAAACACCGTCTGGCTCAACTCAGGCTCCGCCGCCGCGCCAAACACCGCCGGCGCCAACGCCAGCGCCGCCAACTGCACCGTCACGCTTCGCCCCATCGCCCGATCTCCCCTGCCCGCCGGTTCCCCGGCGTTCCGCACACCACCCCGGAACCCGTATGACCATGGAACACCGCCCGCGGAAAATCAAGCCCTGACGGCGGACCCGGAGCGCCTCACCTGACGCCTGGAGGCCAACGTGGCTCCTTGTTATTGGCCCGAAAACGCCCCCGGCGGCAACATTACGGTAGAATGAAGCTCATCAACCGGGTAAGCATGCCATGCGAAATAGCGACGAATACCTGCTGGAACGCTGGCACACACGAAAAGACGCACAGGCTTTTCGGGAAATCGTACAGCGTCACGGCGCGGCGGTCTATGCCGTATGTATGCGTATCCTGCGCAATCATACCGATGCCGCTGACGTGACACAGGACTGTTTTCTCGAGGTGCTTCGCACGGGTACGGCTTCTCCGCCGCGCCGTCTGGGTGCATGGTTGCACGGCACGGCAACAAACCGGTGTCTCATGCGCCTCCGTGCCGACAAGCGCCGAACAGCACGCGAGTCGGCGTACGCGGAGGAACGCGCCATGCAAACCAATCCCGACGTGCGCGAAATGCCACGCCTGCTGGACGAGGCCATTGAGGACCTCCCGGAAGAGCTTCGCCAGCCCATCGTGGCGCATTTCCTGTATGGCCGGTCTCACGGGGCCATCGCCCGCGACATGGGCATCCCGCGCAGGACCGTCGGCAACCGCATCCAGCGCGGTCTCGCGCAGCTGGGTGCGCTCCTCCGAACGCGCGGGGTCACCGCCTCCGCGGCCGCCGTCGCCGCGGCATTGACAAGCGCCAAGGCGGGCGCGGCAGCGCTCCCCGTGGCCCTGTCCGAATCCCTGGCCCGGCTTTGTCTCCAGGAGGCTGCCCTCACTGCGGGCGGGGCCGCCGCAGGCGCCGCAGCGACCGGCTTCGCGGGCCTGCTTGCGGCGAAACACCTGCTGGCGGGCGCCGCCATCGTTGCGGCCGTGGTCTCAGGCAGCATCTGGTGGGCTGTCCATCGTGACACCGGAAACGTTGCCGTGAGCCCGCACGCTGATGTGACAGAAGCCTCTGCCGAGACGATAGACGCGCCACCTGGTGATGCCGCTGCCGCTATACCCGGCCAGACCGTGCCACAAGAACCAGAAACAGATGCGGCGGACGCACCCCCCGCTGATCAGGGGTCGATCTCAGGGACGGTTCAGGCCAAAGATGCCGAATACCATACGGAGAAAATTCGGAATGTCTTACGCTCGGCGGATTCCCGTTCGGGAGAGGGTTGGGGATTGCTCTTTGGCGAGCGCGTCACCCCTGCTGCTGGCGTGACCGTGGTACTGGAATCCAAAGGCCTGCGCAAGGAAACGTTGACGGACGAGGAGGGCGGGTACCGCTTTGACGCGCTCGCGCCGGGTCAATACGGGATATTCGTCGTGCTGCCCCCTGGCGCGGCCAGGACTCGGAAAGAACCCCGTCAAGAAGTCGGGCTCGCGGATGGAGAAGCGAAAGACCACGTAGACTTCACGTTTTCTTCGGATTCCGTGACCTGCACGGGCCGGGTCACCCATGCGGGCGGCGAGCCGATTCCCGGTGCGCGCGTGACCGCCACGCCATTGGACATTGTCCCATACTCCGGAGACGATGGATTCGACCGTATCCAGTCGGCGATGGTGGAAACCGCTACCGACGAGGAGGGCCGCTACCGGCTTCAGGGCTTGGTGCCGGCCAGTTACCGGGAAGTCATGGGGTATCTTGGGGGAAGCACTCATCTTCCCGAATACGGCCGCACCTATACCCTGCGCGCCGCCGCCGAGGGTTACGCATCGGTCAAGATTGTGGCGCCTGTGCTTCAGACGGAGGCGGTGGAATTCTGCACGGCCATGTATGAAGAAGCCGGGAAACTCCCGCTTGCTCAGAAGGTTGCGCTTGCGCCCGATGTTCTTCTCCCCGTGGCGCCGGGCAACACCCTCGAAGGCGTCGATTTTGTGCTCTATCCCGAAGCGCGCATCTCGGGGTGCGTGTGCGATACCCAAGGCAAGATCCTGCCGGACGTGAAGGTGCGAATCGTGGCTCCGGAAGAGATCGAGGGCGATCCCCCGGCCTTTCTCGCGGAGCCTTTCATACCGGATTGGGAAACCACGGGCGGGGAGGGGACGTTCGCCCTTGCGGCCGTGCCGGAAGGCACGTATATCTTTGAGGTGGATGCCGGAGCCGGGTTTCAGCGGGCGCGTAACGCCGCCATCTCCGTGCGGCCCGGCGACATCCTGGAGGACATCCGCGTTGTTGTCGAGTCGGCCGCGGACAGGGGCAGGGTTGAGGGCATTGTCACCCAAGGCGCTACCGGACAACCCGTGGGTGCTTTTCAGCTCTGGATACTGAACGTCGACTCGCCCAATGAACCTTCGCCGCGCCACGGGAATGTGACACAAGATTCCGAGACCGGCGCGTTTGTTATTGCCGGGATATCGTCCGGTCTGGCGACCCTCGAGGTGAAGGCTGAAGGCTTCGCCACGCAACGCATTGAGGTCCGGGTCGAACCCGGCCGCACCGCCGAACTTCAGATTCCGCTGGCCCGGGAGGGCATCCTGCGCGGCCGCGTCACGCGGAACGGCCAACCGAGCGCCCACGGATACGTCATCTTTCCCGGGTGGGAAGGCGGACCCTACGGCGGCACCAACGAACAGGGGCATTACGAAGTCAAAACACTCCCCGCCGGGGAGTACCTGGTTCAATTCAACATGTGGCTCTACGAAGATCACCGGGGCGGCGCCCAGGCCGTCTGTTTCCGGACAGTCGACATCGAGGCGGGGCACGTCACCGAGGTCGATGTGCAGTACGACGGCACCGGCGTAATACACGGCGCCTTCTCCGGGCCACATGGCGAGAGTTGGCGGGAGCGCAACTGGCGCGTCGAGTTACGCGACCCCAACGCGCCCGAAGAAACGAGCAACCGCGCGGGCACCTGGAAATTCGAAGAGAACGGCCGCTACGAGATACCCGACGTGCCCGCGGGGATCTACCGCGTTGTCGCCTACTGCAACGGTCCCGACGGCATGCCCGTGGAACAATCGCAGACCATCACCCTCCCCGACGGCGGAACGGCGACGGTGGACTTCGCTTTCTGAGGCGCGAAAACCCGGGGCGCGGCGGTTTGCGCAGCAAACAGGGGTCCGTCCCGGGTGTTTGCACTATAGGGCGCGGCGGTATCCCTGGCGTGCGGCCTCCCCCATGGCCTCGTGGGAGAACGTGCGGGCACGGGCGGGGCCTGCCTGCTGGAGACGTTGGCGGGTGGCGCCGTCGGTGAGGAGAGTGCGCAGCCCGTCCGCGATGGCGTCCGCATCGACGGGGTCGCAGGTCAGTGCGGCCGTGCCCGCGACCTCCGCCAGCGCCCCGCTGTTCGAGGTCAGCACCGGCGTGCCGCAGGCAAGCGCTTCCACAACGGGGATGCCGAAACCCTCATAAATGGAGACGTACGCAAAGGCGGCCGCGCCGCGGTAGAGCGCGGGCAGGTCGGCATCGTCCACGTAGCCCGTGAAGACAATGGCGTCTTCGAGCCGCAGCCGGCGCACGGTCTCGCCGAGCGGACGGGTCATCCACGCTTCCTGCCCCACAATGGCGAGCCGGTGGGGCACGCCCTCGTTGCGCACCGCCGCGAAAGCTTCCAGGAGACGGCTCAGATTCTTGCGCGGCTGCAACGCCCCTACATACAGGACGTAATCCCCCGGCAGGCGGTGTTTGGCCCGCACACGCTCGACCGTCTCCGGGTCGATCGCGTCGCTGAAGCGCGGATGAACGGCCGGCGGAACGACGTCGATCCGGTCTTCGGGATAAGCGTAGAGTTCCGTCAATTCCTGCCGCATGGCCCCCGACAGCACGAAGACCCGCCGGGCGCGTCTGAGCGTTGCGGGAATGAGCGCCTGCAACCGGTAGCGGGTGATCGGCGGCAGCGTTTCGGGATGCCGTTTCCACACGAAATCGTGGATGCTGACGACGGCCGGGCACGGACAGGCCGGCGGCACGATGTATTGGGCATGAAACAGGCCGAAGCGTCCCCGCCGCAGGAGGAGCGGCAGGTCCAACGCCACCCGAACCCATGACCGTCGCGCGCGCAGGGGCCGCGACGCGATGCCCGCGGGGAGCGCCCCCCGCCAACCGGGCGGGGTCAGGGCCACGGGCGCCATATCAGGCTCCCCCGAGGACAGCGCCTCCAACAGCGACCGGACGTACGACTCGTTTCCTCCCGCGCCCGTCCCGAGGGCATGGGCGTCGATGGCGAGCCGCATCACTGCCGTCCGCTCCGCGCGCGATAGGCCGCGACGGCCTTTTCGTAGACGTCCGACACCCGCCGGACCATGTCGTCGAGCGTGAAGGACCGGCGGATCCACTCCGGCCCGGCGGCGCCCATGGCCGCTCGGCGGTCCGGATTCTCGGCGAGCGTGCGCATGGCCTGTGCCAGGGCCTCCACGTCTCGCGGCGGGACAAGGAGCCCCGTTTTTCCGGCCTGCATCGTCTCGCCGGTGCCGCCGACATCCGACGCGATGACGGGCAGGCCCGCCAGTTGCGCCTCGAGCACGGCCGTGGGAAACCCTTCGTCGAGCACCGACGGCTGGGCGAAGATGTCCATTGCGCGCAGCGCGCCGGGAAGGTCGTCGTAAAACCCCGTGAAATGCACGCGTTCACTGAGGCCGGTTCCCCGCGCCTGGCGTTCGAGCGCCGGGCGCAGCGGCCCTTCGCCCACGATCAGCAGATGCAGCTGCGGCACGGAGTCGGCCACCTGGCACACGGCGTCCAGCAGGAACGTATGGCCCTTCTCGACATAGACGCGGCTGACGGTGCCCACGACGCACGCGTCGTCGGGGATACCCAGTGCGGCGCGCACTTCCGCGCGCGGCGCGCCCGCCTGCATTTCCGCGGGATCGAGACCCGTGTAAATCACATTGATGCGATCTTCACGCGTGGGGCCGCGCAGGATCTTCCGTTTCATGTCCTGCGACACCGTGATAACCTCGTCCACGTTCGGCAGGGCCCAGCTCCGCTCGACCCAGTTATACACGTGGCTCCGCAGGGGAAACATGCGCGCCCACCATCCGTACGGACTCGCGACGACCGCACAGGGCCACCGGTTCCGCCCAATGCCGGCCAGCACGTTGGACTGCGGATCGTGCGTGTGGATGAGATCGATGTCGTACTTCTCGATGAGTTCGGAGATGGCGTTCCGGGCCGTCCACCAGCCCAGGCGGCTGGGCCATGGCACACGCTCGCTCGCGACGGGCAGATCGCGGAGTTTCAGCGCGCGCACGAACGCGTCGTCGCTCTTGGACGGCGTGTCAAACGGGACGCAGACAATGTTGAAGCGCTCCTTCGGGAGATGCCGGAGCAAGAGGAAGATGATCGTGTGCGAGCCCCCGATCGCCCACGTGCGGACAAGGTACAGTACGTTCATGCGTGTTGACATCTGCATCTCCGTGTAAGTTCCCCCGCGTCAGGATTCGCCGGCGAACGAAGCGTGTTCAGCCGGAGCCGGCGCACCGGCGCGCCTTCCCGCGACACCGGCGGTATACAGCGGCACGACCGCCGCGATGGAAGCCATCATCCACCAGATCTTCTGCTGAAGCGCATGCAGGAAAATGGCGCACAGCAGAAAACTCAGCAGGCTCACCTGCAGCGACATGACCAGCGTTGCGGCCGGCTCGTTCCCCAGGTTGAGGTAGGACCGTTCCGCCTTGCCCAGATAGCGCAGCATGATCCCGAAAAACAGAAGCATCAGGGCCAGACCGGGGAGACCCGTTTCACTGGCCAGCTGAAGATACATGTTGTGGGTGCCGATGATCCGCGGATCCCAGTGCATCTCGTCCACGAGCCAGCGCATGATGTGCGCGACGTCCGAATCGCCGTCCACAATGCGCAGGCCATAGCCGGACAAACCGACCCCCCAGACCGGTTCTTCGAGGACCATTTCCCAGGCGGCATCCTGCAGCTGGAGGCGGTGGCGCACCGAATCCGACTGGGTGTATTTGTCCAGGTCGAACACGCGTTCCTTGTACGCCGGCGGAAGGGCCAGGAGCGCAAGCACCACCGCAAACGCCACGTAGGCCAGACGGGGCGGATTGACCCGCACCAGACGCCGCACGCCCAGCACGGCGAAGATCACGAGGCCGACGAGAAACCCGGTGCGCGTGAAGGTGAGGATGAGGGCGATGATCTCGACAACCACCGCGCACACGCAGAACGTCCGCGCCTTTCGCGAAGCCGCTACAGCATACCAGTACACGTTCAGCGGCATGATGATCAGGATGATGAGCGCCAGCCAGTTCGAGTGGCCCGCGCGCCCGCTCACCCGGACCGCCGCTTCGCCGTTCAACGATTCCGGATCCACAAAGGCCCCTTCCACCCCGGCCCCGATGTCCGCAATCGCCGTCTCCGCGTTCAGGTGAAACGCCGGGATGAAGTACTGCGCCACCGCGAACAGCGCCATCGCCACCCCGCAGTACACGACCACCATCGTGAACACATGGATGCGCTCCTGCGAGTTGAGCAGGTTGACCGAAAGAATGTAGTAGGCCACCAGCGTGCCCAGCCGGAACCATTCCGGCCATTGCAGCCGCCAGGTGTCCGAGAGAAACACCCCGAGGGCGCTCCACAGAAACAGCGCGAGCAGCGGCACCGACTCCCACCCCAGCCGGATCCGTTCACGGCGCAGGGCGGCGTTGATCAGCCAGCTCGCGAAGGTCATCGCGCCGGCCACCTTGGCCGCCGTGACCGGAATGGCCACGCGCACCGGCCCGATCACGCCCGAGGGACCCGACAGCAGCAGCAGCGCAGTGGTCAGATAGAGCCCCAGCACCGGCCACCGGAGCACCAGCGCGAACACGATCAGGCCGATCTCGGCCAGCAGGGCGTACGGCCCTCCCACGAGCACGGCAAGCCCCGCCACGACGGCCAGGATGGCGCCGCCCGCGACGACGGCCGTGTGCCTGGACACGCCCGGCGGCTGGTCGGTGATGACGGTCACGGTGCGTGGTCTCCCCTCGCGACGGACTCCTGCCCACACCGGTTCGCGGCGCGGTAGGCGCAGACGTACGTCGCAAGTCCTATTGTAGCGCGAACCGCCGATACCGTCCACGCCATTCCAAAAACGCCGTAGTGCCGGGCCGCGAACACGCCCGCCGCGGCCAGCGCTGCCAGTTTGAGCGTCTCGAGGGCCGCGACATGCCCGGAACGTCCCATCCCATAGAGCGCCGCGCCCGCCGGCGCCGTGCCGAACGAGGCGAGCACGCCCAGGCACAAGATCCCGCACAGCACGCCCGCAGGCGCGAATGTCGCTCCAAACACGAACGGCGCCGCCCAGCGGGCGGCGAAATATGCGGGAAGGCTTGCCGCAAACGCCGCCACGACGACCGGAAGAAAGCGGTTCAGAAAGCCGCGGAACGCCGCCGGCGCCGTCAGGGCGCTCGCGCGGGGAAGCAGCACGCTGAACAGCGTCATGATGGCCAGATCGCCGAGCCGCGCCACGGTGAACGCGGCCACATACTGCCCGATCGCGCCGCCGGCCGTCCCCGCAATGCCCAAGATGAACACATCCGCCCGTTGCGCGAGCGTAGTGGCGGCCGCCGCCACCGCCACCCATTGGGCGAAGCCCAGCGCCGTGCGCAGCGGCGCCGGGTTTTCCGTACTTCTCTGGAACACGGCCCGCGGCAACCGGGCAAGGCCGCCCGCGGCCACCAGGGCCGAACTCGCCACGAACGCCCCCAGCAGCAGCGAGGCCGATGGCCGCTCCAGTACGGCAAGCAGGCACCCCACCACCCCCAGGCGCAGCAGGCTGTTCGCAAACTCGAGGAACGCATAGCGCGCCATCCGGAGGTGCGCCTGGTAATACGCCTGCGCGAAACCCAGCAGGGTGACCACCGCCGCGCCCGCAAACGCCAGCACGACCCCGCCCGGGCCGGCCGCATCACCCGCCGACGGGGCAATCACATAGTCCAGGACCGGCCGGGCCAGCGCGGCGCCGCATAGGAGCAGTCCGGCCGCCACCACCAGTTTGATACGGAACATGCGCTGGAAATACGCCAGCGAACCATCCCGGCCCGAGCTGATCTGACGCGCGGCAAACCGCACCAGGGTGGTGTCGAGGGCGGGCCCCGCCAGTCCGGCCGCCACGTCCATGATGGCCAGCAGCAATCCGAGACGCCCCAGCAGGGCATCGCCGAGCTGCCGTCCGATCAGCGCCGTCGCGGCGAACGCCAGACCCGCCGCGCCGACCCGCATCAGCAGGACCACCCCGAAGGCGTGCGTCCAGGAACGCGCGCCGCGGAGCGGGGAGATGCGGGGGGGAGTGTCGGCCGTGCCGTTCACGCCGCGTGCGCTACCGCGCTCCTTTGCCCAGCAGAACCACCCGGACCGTCAAGAGCATGATCTGCAGGTCGGTCATGAGGGACCATTCATCGATGTAGGCCAGGTCCATGGCCACCCAATCGTCAAAACTCACGTCGCTGCGGCCGCTGACCTGCTGGAGGCCCGTGAGCCCCGGCCGCACGCTCAGGCGGCGGCGCTGTTCCCACGAATACTGTTCCACCTCGGACGGGATCGGCGGGCGCGGCCCCACCAGGCTCATGTGCCCCAGCCACACGTTGATGAGCTGGGGCAGCTCGTCAATGCTGGTCTTGCGGAGAAACGACCCCACGCGCGTGACCCGGGGGTCCCGGCGCATCTTGAAGACCGGCCCGTCCGCCTCGTTGAGCGCCTCCAGTTCCTTTTTGCGCTGTTCGGCGTCGGCCACCATCGAGCGGAATTTGTAGATGTGAAACCGCCGGCCGTTCTGGCCGACGCGTTCCTGCTTGAAGAACACCGGCCCGCGCGACTCCAGCTTGATCAGAGCCGCCACAATGGGAAACAGCCACCACCCGACGGCCAGCAGCCCCAGCGACGACACACTGAAATCAATCAACCGCTTCACAAGCAGCTGCCCGTGCGTCTCCGGAGTGGTCGACAGCGACAGCAACGGCAGATCGTCGAAATGGGCCAGGTGGCTGCGGGCCAGGCGCAGCGGAAACAGTTCGGCCACCAGGCGCACAGGCAACCCGACCCCTTCGCACAAAAACGCGATCCGCCGGATCTTCTCGTAATGCGAACGGACCGGCAGACAGATGTAGACCTCGTCGACCACGCCTTCCAGGAGCATCTTCTCCAGTTGGTCGCAGCTCCCGAGGTATTCGAGGTGGTGGGGTTCAAACGCCTCCTGGCGCGCCGGCTCGTCATCCACGAACCCGATGATATGGTAGCCGTAGTGCAGGTGGCTCTGAATGATGTCGACCAGTTTCCGCGCGCGCTCGTTGGCGCCTACCACCACCACCCGGCGGAAGTTGAACCCCTGTTTGCGCGCATACTCCAGAAACACCCGCAGCGCCAGCCGAAACATCAAGATGAACGCCAGCACCAGGATGCCGAACGTCAGGAAGAACTCCCGGCCTACCCCCTGCCGCGTGAAAAACGTGATCACGAATCCGCTGAAAATCAGCGCCACAATCACCGATTTCAGCACCGCCCCCACCAGCCGTTTCAGGTTGTCTTCCCGGGGGAAGGCGAACAGCTGCTGATCCGTGGCCGCCCCGCACCACACCAGAATAAACACGCAAAAATACGCCAGATTGCTCCTGGCAAAGTCCTGGAATGACTGCCCTTCGGGCTGAAGCAGCAGCAGCGCCCCGGCAAAGGCGCACACCGCGCACACCAGATCGCACAGGGCCACCGCCAGCCTGATCAGCCTGGACCGCCGACGAACCGCCATCTTCCCCCTTCCGGCCCGCTACCGCCCGGGCCGCGCATGCCCCCACGAGGGGCATTTAGTGAGAATTTTACTATATTTTGCAGGATGCGTCAAGATTCCCCCATCCCGCCCAATCGTGTTAATTATTTGTAGATCAATGGGTTATGAAAAACAACCGCGCCGCGCCGGGTGGCGTACCCGTGCGGTTCAGGTAGACCCGCTCCCCGGCACACACACGCTCCCGGTGCGATGCGCTCCGCAAGGGTAACCCGCCAGGAGACACGATGATTTCCGGAGAGTGCGCCCGGAGGGAAGCGTCCGCTGCGCCTACGCCTTGAACGCCCCGGAGGTGACGCCCCGCACAAAGGGTTTTGTGGCGTAGGTGAAAAGCACCAGCAGGGGAATGCTGGCCGTCATGTAGGCGGCGAACAGGCAACTGTAATTCTGCACGAAATTCGAGGTCGCCAGCACATACAGTCCCGAGGCGATCACGTGATACCGCCCGTCGGTATTGACGATGAATGGCCACAGAAAGTTGTTCCAGGTGCCGAGAATGTTCATGATCGCCACGACCGACAAGACCGGTTTCGACAGGGGCAGCACAATGTCCAGGTAGATCCGGAAATGGCCCGCGCCGTCAATGCGGGCGGACTCGAACAGCTCCTCGGGAAGCCCGTCGAAGAATCCCTTGAACACAAACGTCGCGAAAACCTGCCCGCCCGCGATGTACGGCAGCACCATCGCCCAGTAGGTGTTGAGCAGGCCGAGATTCCGCACGACCATGAACGACGGCACCAGGGTGAGCGCGGCGGGAAACATCATTGTGCTGATGATGAAATAGAAGATGAGCCGCGAACCGTAAAACCGGTACCGCGAGAGCAGGTAGGCGGAGATCGAGCCGAGCATCACCACCCCCAGCGTCGTCGCGCCGCATACGACGAAGGTGTTGATCATGAACGGACGCAGCGAGCCCCACGATACCCGGTAGCCCTTGGTCGCCGCATGCCAGTAACGGCCCACGGCGTCCCACCCCGTGGCTTCGGCCAGCTCGCCCGCATCGGTTTCGACGCGGAATACCGTTTCCGAACCCGAGACCGCCGCGACGGCCGCCCGGGCCAGGCCGTTCAGGTTCTTCGGAAACCCGAAAAAGGCGTGGTCCATCTCGTAATTGGCGCGGAATGAGTTGTTGAGGGCAAACGCGAACGGGACGAGCGTCAATGCGCCGAACGCGCCGATGCAGAGCATCAGGGCCAGGTCGCGCGCACGGCGTTGCCGGTCCCCGGTCATCCCCGTCCCTCCAGTTCCGCGGTGGACTTGAAATACCGCATGTTGAGGACGGTGAGCCCCAGAATGATGAAAAACAGGCACACGCCGATGGCGCAGGCGTATCCCATGCGCTGGAAGCTGAACGCGTTGAAATACATCCACAGGCCGGGGACCATGGTCTTGAAGCCCGGCCCGCCCTTGGTCAAAATGAACAGGCCTTCGAAGGACTGCACGCCCGCGATGATGGTCAGGATGAGGATCAGCTTGAGCTGGCTCATCACCATCGGGATGTCGATGCGGAAGAACTTCTGGACGCCCGTGCACCCCTCGAGCAGCGCCGCTTCGGTCACGCTTTCGGGAATCGACGACAGGCCCGCGTAGTAAATCAGCACCTCGAATCCGCCCACCCAGGGAAAGCCCACGAACGCCACCGCCACCAGAGCCGTGGACGGATCGCTCAGCCAGCCCCGGACGCATTGCTCAAACCCCGCCGTACGGAGCAGCTCGTTCAGCATGCCCCGGTCGTTGTAGATCATTCCGTACCAGATCAACTGCACCGCCACGCCCGGCACCACCACCGGCACCAGGAACAGGATCCGGAACAGGTACCGGCCCTTCTCACGCGAAAGGGAATGGATCAGCTTCGCCACGACCAGCGGGACGGTCAGCCGGACGCACACCGCGAAGGCGGTCAGAAACAGCATGTGCAGCAGCGAGGGCAGGGTCGTGGGATCGCGGAAGAGCAGTTCAGCGTAGTTGGCAAACCCCACGAAACGCGATTCGCTGCCCACTTCAAACTCGAAAAAGGACTTCGAGAACGCCCAGAACACCGGCACATACACAAACACCACCAGCAGCGACATCTGCACCGCCAGCAGGGCGTAGCAGGTCAACGTGAACCGCGCCCGGTACCCGAACCGCGGTGTGTGCCGGCTACTCATGGGGCAGTCCTTCCCTGCCCGCCCGCAGCGGCGCCAGCTCCGCCCACCGCGTTTCGAGACGCACCATGTCGATGGGCTTCCGCAACCGCAGGTTCCGCGTGGCGGCGTGAACGTTGTCCACCTGCCAGCGCATGAACTCCTCGTGGCCGATGCCGTCGTTCAGATACAGCTCGAGCATGCGCGCCTGGATGTCATTGAACTTCAGGTCGAACGTGTACACCCATTTTGTCGTGGTGTACCGCCGCTCGAGGATGTCGGCAAACGGCTGTATGGCAGGCAGTACGGGCACGCCGGCCACATTGGGAAGCATCGACGGATACTCGTTGACCACCCGTACGTAGTTCTCCGGCACCATGAGGAACTGAAGGAGGGCGATCACCCGCTTCAACCGCTCGGACGTGGCCGGATCGCCCGTGTCGCTGCAGGCGCTGTTGCTCACCTCATACTGCGTGCCCGCCCCGCCAATGACGCACATGTCGGTGTTGGACGCGAACCGGGACGTTCTCGCGGTGAATCGCGGCACATAGAAGACGCCCCAGTCGAACGCGAGCTGCCGGTCGCCCGTCAGCCGGTAGGTGAATTGCGTCGACATCCACAACATCGCCGCTTTCTGCGTCACAAACTCGCGCGCGAGGTCCGTGCCCATCAGGTTCTGATTGCAGTATTGCCGCAGATCGTGCAGGTGCTTCCACAACTCGCCGTACCGGGGATCCTTCTCCGTAAAGAACCCCTGCTCGAACAGGAAGCACAGCTCATCCCCGTCCAGATAGCCCTCCAGATAGGCTTCCCGCACGGGATCCTGCACCAGATCAATGCCCGGCAGAATGTCGTGGTAAAGCTGGTCAAACACCAGGTCGACGGTCCAGTCGTTAAAGGAATCGCGGTTCATCAGGAGGGGGATATAGCCGGCGGCCTTCAGCTTCGCCATCGACTCGAGCCAGTCGTCCCACGTTGCCGGCGGCTCGATCCCCACCTCACGGAAGATGTCCTTGTTGTAGAAGATGCCCGTCTCGACCATGTCGAAACTGATGCAGTAATTGCGGTTGTCGGGCGCGGCCTTCCCCCGGCTGATGGCCTGGTACTTGAACATGTCCCACCATTGCTCGTACCCCGGCAGGGACGGGTCGCCCTGCTCGCGCACAAACGGGTTGGGCGCCTCGAGGTAGGGGTCCAGCGGCACGTACCAACCCTTCTGCACGTCGACCCACACGTCCTCGACGTTCACCATCAGGATGTCGGGGGCGTTGCCGCTGCTGAGCTGGGTGACGAGGTATTCGCGCACGCCGGGAACGGTAATCAGTTCGACCCGCGTATCCGGGAACCGGGCCTCGAAATCCCGGACCACCTCGGCCATGCCTTTGAGCGGTTCCCCCAGCCCGAATGGCGTCGTACCCGGCATGTACTGCTGTCCCGGCACGAATTTGATGACAAACCTGGCGTCAGCGCCATTGTCGCGGTGTTCCGGCATCCCCGTGACGAATTCGCCGCCTGCCCGCGGCCACAAAAGCCACGCGCCCACAGCCACAATCACCGCCAGCGAAACGCGCCTGACGTATGTCCCCCAAGACGCCATCGTGGGCGTCATGATATCCGATCACGGGTCCGGAGCCAAACCCGCGCACCCGTAACCGGTTCTGCCGCCGTCTTGCAGCGCAGGCGTCCCGCCTGCATTCTTGTCGTGCAGGGCCTTCGCTTATGCGCGTGATGCGCGGATTCGCCGCCTGGCCCGCCGCCGCGGCCGCGGCATGGGCGCCGCCGGCCGCTGCGGTTCGGGACGCGCGATCCTGGCGCATCCGCACCCCGCCTTACTCGAACTCATCGTCCTCTTCTTCCTCATCTTCGGCTGGTCCCAGGTTAGCCACGTCCTGACCCGCGATTTCGAGGACTTCCTCGGCCGCGAAAATAGGGCAGCCAACGCGGATGGCAATGGCGATCCCGTCGCTGGGCCGCGAATCGATCCGGAGAACCTGCTCGATCTGGCCGTCGACGGACTGCTGCTCGACGTTGAGATGGGCGTAGAAGGTCTCGTTTTCGAGTTTGTATATCGTAACGGACTTCAGCTCGCCGCGAAGTCCGGCCAGCACGTTGCAGATCAGGTCGTGGGTCATGGGCCGCCCGAGGTCCTGGTGGATCATGCCGGTATGGATGGCCTGCGCCTCCGCCCGGCCCACCACGATGGGCAGGACGCGGTCGCCATGGCGCAGCAGCACAACCGGCGGATGGTGCTCTTCGCTGAAGCTGACCCCCAGAATATCCATTTCAAGCATGGCGTCCTCCTCTTCAGACCCTGCAGATCACATGCCGTTGCCGGTTGACTGTCCGGTTCCGAGTGTACGCGCCCCCGGATACCCTGTCAACGACAGGACAGCCGGCGTGGCCCGGTGGCGGGGTGCGGGATGTCTCGTGCCCGTATGCGCGATCCTGCTCCCGGGCCGGGCTCTCTACACCGGCCCCGTCGCCCGTGTCCCTTCGAGATCTAGGATGACTTCATGCGCGATCACGTCGGCCATGGTTTCGAAGTCGGATGGATGCTCTTCGAGAAAGCGGCGGATGTTCTCTGCGTACGGGGCTCCGTTTTCCAGAACGCGCCTTACGCTCAGTGACAGCAGGCGCACCCTTTCGCATACCTCGCCGAGGCGGTGCTTCTGCACGAGCGAGAAGATACCCTTGTCGTTCGAGGTACAGGGCGCGACCGCGATGTAGGGTTTGTGGTGGACCAGGCATTCGTTGAATATTCCCGCTGAAGGACGGGCTGCCACGCAGTCGGCCACGGCGAGGAAATCCTCGAAATCCCTGGTATAGCCAAAAGGAAACAGCCGGATGATGGGCGTTTGGGCAGCCAATCGGCGCGCTCTGGCGAGAATCCGCCTGTCTTTACCGCACATGACCAGGAGATTCAGAGGGATTTGCGGTCCCGCGAGCATCGCATAGACGGCGTCGAGGATGAATTCGCCGCCCAGGCTGCCGCTCGCGATCAACACGCAGGGCAGGCCGTTGGTGATGCCCAGACGCCGTTTGATGGCTCGAGTATCCCGCTTGGCGAAGTGCTTCGCCTCGACCAATGGACCGACTTTGATACATTGGCATGAATTGCGCCGGGCCGCCTCTTCCCCATCCCGTGCATACAGGAACTCTGCACGCCCCCGCAGGACTTCGTACCAGAAGGATGCAACGTAGCGGAGTTTCTCGCCCAGAGACGCCTCGGGAGCAAGGAAACGCTGGAAGTAGGCCGATTCCAGGTCAAAAGAGCGAATCGCGGAAGCGGTCTCGTCGAAGTAGCAGAAATGTTTAGCCGCAGGCTGGACATTATCGAGAAAGATAGAGTAGGAGGTTGTATAGATGTGCAAAGGGATTGCGTTTGACAAGGCATAGACGGCAAGCGTCTTGTTGAATCCGTCCACGGTGCTGACGATGAGGTCCGGGGCGTGCAAATCCAATAATCGGTAGAGCTTTGTTGTATTCAGGGCTTCCAAAACAGGCATCGCCAGCGCTCTGGTCATGAACGCGCCCCAGAAATCCGCGAATGCAACCCAGTTTCGGCGCATTACCCAGTTCCAGAAAGGCTCGAAACAGTTCATGAAATGAGAACGCAAGATATCGTTTGCCGCGATGTTGACGATTTCAGCCTCCATGCGACTGTGGATGATGTCTTCCACGATCCGGGCCACGCGTTTATGGCCAGACCCCATGTTTTGGTGAAGGATGAGGATGCGCAGGAGCCTTTTGACGCCTTCTTGCTCAGCGACGCAGCATTCCATGCGCGCGGCTATGATACGTCCCTCCCTTCACCCTTCTTCCGAAGGGCACTTTCGGCGGAGGCGGTGTCGCCCAGTACGAATTCGCGGAGTTTTCGGACCGCTCGGGAGAATTGCAGGAAGGTGCGAGCGGTCGCGCCAACAAACAGGCCCGGCAGCCCCGGCAAGAGAGGATTCAAATAATACCTCAGCCGCCGTTTCCAGAAAGACTCTGTGTGGTATTCCAGGGTGATCATGACAAGCTGGTGTCTCGAGGGCCACGCGGCCCAGGCAAGCATTCGGAGCATCCGCGTGAACCGGTCAAGCGCCCAAAGCTTGGCCGCGACGCGGTAATTGCCGTAGAAGACGCCAAAGGCCGCCTTTCGCGGGCTTGTGCGGCGAAGCAATGGAAAGAGGACGATGCGCGAAAACAAACGGCATTCTCTGTCCGTGGCGGACGCGCGGAGGCGGGGTAGGAAGTCCCCCAGACACGGCATGCTTTCGTCGCGATAGTATTCGTCGAAGAAATAGGAAAAGAAACGGAGAATCCGCAGAAACTCGCACACTTCGGCCTGCTCGTACACATAATCCCAATCCATTTCACTTCCACACAAGCGAAGCATGGCCGCCACGTCCACGCAGACCTGCAGCATCCCCGTGTCAAAATCGTGGCCATGGCCCAAGTGGCGAATCAGATTCAGGAATTCGTCCTCATGGGAAAGCCGCCACTCGGCTCCCTCGACGTGCCGGGCCCGGCTCCACACCAGAGCCATATCCTGCGAAACCTTGCCTATACCCCCGTTGCCCGTGAACAGCCAGTTCACATCCACCAGCATTCGCAAATCCGGGTGCCTGAACTCCGTCTGCCCAACATAATTCACGCGCGCATCGTGCAGAGCCTTGCACGGATGCAGCCGAAAACCCGCAGCCATCAGGGCGGATTCGACCTCATGGCGGTCTGCCTCCGGGATAACGAGATCGACATCGCCGCAAACTCTTAGCTTGGGCCGAATATAGTATCGCTCAGCAAAGGGAATTCCTCTGATAAATGCATATCGCGCATCTGTGTCCGCGAGAGTATCACGCAGCAAGGTAATTGTGGCTAGTACCCTACGCCGATGTCTGAGCCAGCGGCGCCATTGCACGCTCAGCATGTATAGCAACTCGTTGGTGCTGGGCACGCTATCTTCCGCAGGTGCATAAAGGGCCGAAAAGAGGAAGGGGGCGGTCTTCTGAAGCTGCGATTGGCGGAAAAGGAGAATAGGTTGTGACTGGCCTTGTAGACCGGTCCCGTGGATGGCAAGTCCAGGAGTCGTCTCGCGTGCCGCAGCTATAACTGGACTGTCGATCATGGTCCTCACTCTCTTGGGAGCCATTGTATTCCGTAGTGAGACAAATCAGTCAAATGGAAAGGAGGTCTCACTGATAAGACGAGCGGTATCGAGGGAGTTTCCGTTTGTAACATGATAGGCTCGTACTCGAGAGGCAAGTGTTGTCGCAAGTTCATACGCAAGCCGCTTATGATGAGGAGATCGTCTGCCTATTCGGGGCAGAGAAGCGCGATTTGTGAAGCATGCTTCCTGGAATCTCCAGAAGTACTCTTCTCTGCTGATTGGATGGGCATTGGATCTTGCTCCAAAATCTGACTCTAGGAAGAAGACGTGTGTTGGTGCAATTCTGTCCTGGCTGTCCACCACGGTAAACGCATCAGCTAGATTGACAGTCCATTGCTCTTCCCCGCGAACGGAAAAACGGAAGGGGTCTCTTCTCAGGTGACCCAGGTCCGGGAATTCCGAGAAATGGAAGTCCGAGAAAGTAGCGCCCACAGGGAATGGGATTATTGTGGAGGTATGATAGGACATGACTGCGTAGTCGTCGCACACTAGCCGAAAGCCCATTCGGAGTAACGCTGCAAGTATGGAAGTTTTACCTGCGCTAGAAGCGCCGGCAAAAATTGCGGCTTCGCCTCTGGAATTGGCTACGGCGCAAGCGTGTAAAGTGCAGATCGGCTTCTCCAGATTCAGCGCGATATGAATGAACAGTTGGCGGAAAGCAATCCAAGCCTTCGCTCCCGCAGTTTTTCGGGATGCGAACCCGACTTCTGGACAACACATCACGACGTGATTATCCGGTGAGTCAAAACAGACCAGTCTGAAGGTGGGTGCATCGCATTTCCCGTTGCCAAGGGAGAATTCTCTTAGGAAGTGGTCAATGTGTTCTCGCATTGGGCGGCATTCGCTGAGCACAGCAAGGTCCTCTTCGAGGACACGATAGACCCTAGCGTGATTACCGGGAATACTCATACAACATCCTCTCGTGGAATTAGACCGTGCAGAACTAGTGTTTCCGCAGAACGTCAGCGATGGTCTCTCTGTCGGCTTCGACTTGAATCTCTTCGGAGTTCCGGACGTGCAGACTACCGTCCGTGTGATGGACGACACATATAAGGGTGTAGGAACCTTCGGGTAACGAGTTAAAGAAGTACCTCCTGCAGCCGCCAAGAGGCAAGTAGTATGCGCGTCCGTAGCGTGTCACCAATCTAGCACTTCCGGCATTAGAGAACTCTTCGTCTCGATAGAGACTCGGATCAGAAAGGTCGGACGGACTAATGCTTCCAGGGATCAGGAACATGGAGGAGGCCCGTTCTTCTTCGGCAAGTTCGACTATCCCTGATACCCAGCCGTGCCCTCCTGCATCGAAAGTCACACGTGTTTCGCCCCCAGATTCTATAACGGCTTCGACATGTTCCTGAAGAATAGCGTTTCCCATGGCCATACTCGCAGAAGGCTTTGGGAGACTGCGATCAATATCATAGAAAGGCGAGCGTATACCCATAATGACATCATATTTGCCGGGTTGCAGACGCAGTTTCCATTCAGGGGCGTTGCGGAGTGGATACTCCATTCTCGGTTCGCCGTTCAGAACGCGCGCAAGGCTATCCGTTATCGTGAATGAGCTGTCGTCGCTGTCGACTGGTCTGCACCACACCCCACATCCCTCAATCGGGGCTCTCAATCTGTCGCCATCCAAAATGACATCAACGTGCAGAGTTCCCGGGGGATTAAGCAGAATCTCGACGAAGGTTTCTTGTCCCTGTCTCACGTCTACTTCGGTTTGCGCATCCAATCCGTACTCGGAGGCGTAGGTGACAAGCTCTGCCTTCCCTGTTGGGACGTTCTCAATTCGGAATTCTCCGTCTCCATTCACACGCCCGTCATCCGAGCCACTTCTTATCCGTTCCCATACAGCGGGATCTTTCGCATCAAAAGTAAGCTGAGAATCATTACGCGAGACCCACTTCAATACAACGCGCGCTTCAGGCACAGGTTTCCGAGTATGAGCGTCGAGTACTTGCCCAACGATAGCACCTTGTCGAGCGGGCAGCATGGTGATTGTCAGGTCTGTTCCGCCAACCGGCGTATCCGGAATCCGAACGCTCTCGTATGCCTCGTGGGTTAAACGCAGATCCGTAGAGATATACTTGGAAGGGATTTGACCCATGTCGAATCGGCCATCGACGTCTGAGAAGGCGGGTCCCAGAAAACGCCCGTCATTGAGCGATCCGCTTATCTCTACTCCCTGAATCGGCTTTCCCGTCTCATCGAGAACGGTTCCCCGGATCCGATGCGCAACGTCTGTAGTAAGGACGAGACGCAGATTCTCCTGCATCTCTCCGGGCTCAAGCATCACCGAAGGGTTTCCCGACGGCGTTATCTCCAGTCCAACAGGAGCGTTCGCTACCTGCAAGCCGGGCGATGACAAACGCACCACGAGCGCGTATTCGACCTCAGGGGTCAAGCCATCAATTATGAACGCGCCAGTGATTCCTGTTGGTTTCGATTCGGACCTGTCGCCCGTCCCCTGCTTCCTCGCAACCACCACGGCATGAGGGACAGGGCGCCCATTGCTATCGACAACTTGTCCGCTGACTCCTGAAGATTGAAGGAGGACAAGCTCGACGTTTTGTGCTTCTCCAGTACCGGCCGCGATTGTGCGTGCATTGGGGCGGTAGCCTTTCGCCTGAGCTTCCAATCTGTAGCGAACCCCCGAATACCGAACGGCAAAAGAGAAACTACCGTTTTCGGTTGTCTCACACGTTGTTTCCGAAGCGGCGTCCTGGATTCCAAGGGCCTTCAATATTTCACGCGCTCTTGAAGATAGAGCACAACAAACTAAAGCCGACGCGACAGGCTTTCCGGCTTCATCGACAACGCAACCCGTCACCTGTTCATTTGGCGCAGTCTGCACGGTCACGAGCAGTGATTCATTAATTCCGGGTGCTTCCACTTCCGCCCGCTCTGGCAGAGTCGGCTTCCGCGTGTTTGCCACTGGAGGCTTTCCGTTCGTGCGGAGAATTCCGAAAGACCAGAGCAAGATGCCGAGAATTAGACAGAGTAACAGAGTCGCTAAAAAAAGTTTTGCACGCATTGCGACGCCTTTATGCAAATCAGATTGCGTTTTCGGTCAGTATCTTGTTGGTTTGTGCTAGCAAAGCAATGATCAAGCGAGAGGCACTGCTTGCATCTCCAAGGGCTTTCTTGAGATGCCCTTGCCATTTGCAAGCCCTCTGAGATCTCTACTGCTCGCTAGCCATGATGTGAAATATCTCCCATCTCCTCGGGTGGGATGGCGCTGTAATTGCAGTAGTCGGGTACTGGGTTCGTCCACGGGTCTTCACAGAAATCGGGATTGTCAAGAGTCCCAGGGCCATTGCAGTTGTCGTCGTATTCCGATTCCATGCCTGCGTTCCAGCATTGATCCTCGCTAGCATCTGTTCCCGAGCCGCAGACATCAGCGTAATTCTCGGCGGGTACATCGGAAGGGCTGCAATAGTCAGGGTCAAGATTTCCGCCGAAGCTACCGGGTCGACACACATCGCCACTTGGGGTTTCGCAGTCGTCGGTTTGCTGGCTAGTGCAGTCACCTATGAGCGCATATGCTTTCTTTTCGCCGCTACCGAGTAGAACGAAATGCGTCAACGCAGCGAGGCCGCCCGTGCGCCCAATTCTCTGTATGAACTGTCTGCGTTTGATGTTGCGCTTGTTGTCCTTAGCCATCATTGATTGCCTCCTTTCACGTTTAAGAAAAGTCAGAAGCACCGGGATTCTTATGTTTCAGAAACGGTCTGTCTCATCAGTCTCGTTTGTGGCTCCTTGCCCCAGAAGCCTTGCAAAGGCTTCTGGAAAATCCTTCTGCATCCGCCATGCGACGTAGGCACCCCTTTCGATCGAAGCGCGCACCAGGCGACATTCCCAGTCCTCGGGTGCGCCAAATCCTCCGGTCGCTTTGGAGATATCCCAGGGGCACGGTCGCCTGCAAAGCTGAATTGCCCAACAAGAGGCACATTGCGTTTCCACTGCTCTGTTATAAAGGTGCCAGAAGTGTCTGCAAAGTGAGACATTGGGTCCTGTTTCCAGACTTCCCAATGAGAAAGCAGACATTCCCACAAAACGATGACATGGGTACAGTGTGCCGTCGGCGCCCACAGTAATCGTACCGTGGGAGGCACCGCATTTGAGGGCAATTCCGGAGGCTGTGACCGACGTTCCCTGAGAGCGTATGAATCTGGCGTAGGGAAAATACTTCGGTATTTTGGATCTCCGAAACTCCTCGAAAAGAATGGGGAGGATATCATCCTGTTGGCGACTAATGGCCGTCCGCTCCATTTCAGTGAGCAGAGGATCGCCGTCGCGCAGAGGGTCTCTTGCGTAGGCGATCCCAATGCGAGAGAAGCCGAAATCATCAAAGAAACGTATGAGATCGAGCAGAGGGGGTGAGTCTTTTGTTATAGTGCAGCGCACCGTTACCCTCTTCCTTCTGTTCATAAGGCGCCTTATGCCCGCTGCTGCCGCGGCATAGGATCCCCCTCCATTGTGACAAGGCCGCTGTTGATCATGGATTTCGGGTGGCCCATCGAGGCTGACCATAAGACCGAAGTTGTGCTTCTTGATGTAATGGATGACCATATCGTCAATCAGGGTGCCATTTGTGGTCATGGAATAGCGGATGGTCTTGCCATGCGATCTGGCCAGACGGTGGCTATAATCCATCAAGAATCTAAACACAGGCTTGTTAGTTAAGGGTTCGCCGCCAAAGAGCGTGATGTCCAGTTTCTTGGCATTGCCACAGGCCGAAAACAGCCAATCTATGGCATCTTTGGCGACCTTCTTCGACATCAAGCCTTTGCGTGGTTGATCACGAAAAGTCTCGCAGTAGCAGTATTTGCAGGCGAGATTGCATGTTTCGGCCAATGCGAGTTCCAACTTCGTCCATGGCCCTTCATACCTTCTGTCGAGTTGCCGCTCAATCTCGTCGTCTGAGATAGAGAAATCGGGGACGTCAAACAGGCCGTTCGCGGCCAGGAATCGGACCTCGGATACGATGGTTTCGATTTCTTCAGGTGACTGCTGCGTTTCAGAAGCCAATTGAGAGGCGGCGTCCTCAATCGGCATAATGAGGCATAAATCCAAGAGTCGGTATGTGGGAGCATCGATGTGAAAGAACTGAGAAGTGCTTAGCACGTAAACGAAAGGTTCCCCGAGCTTTGTGAAAAGATGATAGGGGGTAACCCTTTGGCGTTCAAAGGTATTAGGAGGTGTAGTGTTATTCTTATAACCCCAAAAGGAAGTAGCCATTTAATTCCCCGCATCTAAAGGCTGTTTGTCTTATAGCATAAGTCAGGAATACTGTCAAGAGGTTTATATAGGTGTCACCTGTAACGTCTAGTCCATATAGGGATAGTGATGACAGAGATGATCCGGAAGGGCAACAAGTCAATGAAGGGCATTATCCCCGCACGCTCTGGAAACAACGATTGCGGAATATGCGGGGAATGGTACGCTGCGTTCCCCATCTTGTCTGCGACACATGACGCGTGCATGACGTAATGTGGTCTTCCCATGTCTAGGGCTAGGTGCATGAAGAATTTCCGGAAGGTGACCCACGCGGGACGGCCCAAGGGTGCCACAACCGCTAAGCCAACTTCTGGCGAGCAGAGAAGGGCGTGCGACTCAGGCCCGGCAGCCCCGGCAAGAGAGGATTCAAATAATACCTCAGCCGCCGTTTCCAGAAAGACTCTGTGTGGTATTCCAGGGTGATCATGACAAGCTGGTGTCTCGAGGGCCACGCGGCCCAGGCAAGCATTCGGAGCATCCGCGTGAACCGGTCAAGCGCCCAAAGCTTGGCCGCGACGCGGTAATTGCCGTAGAAGACGCCAAAGGCCGCCTTTCGCGGGCTTGTGCGGCGAAGCAATGGAAAGAGGACGATGCGCGAAAACAAACGGCATTCTCTGTCCGTGGCGGACGCGCGGAGGCGGGGTAGGAAGTCCCCCAGACACGGCATGCTTTCGTCGCGATAGTATTCGTCGAAGAAATAGGAAAAGAAACGGAGAATCCGCAGAAACTCGCTCGCTTCGGCTTGTTCGTACACATAGTCCCAATCCATTTCGTTTCCACACACGCGAAGCATGGCCGCCGCATCCACGCAGACTTGCAGCATTCCCGTGTCAAAATCGTGGCCATGGCCCAGATGGCGAACCAGATTCAGGAATTCGTCCTCATGGGAAAGCCGCCACTCGGCTCCCGCGACGTGCCGCGCCCGGCCCCACACGAGATCCATATCCTGCGAAACCTTGCCTATACCTCCGTTGCCCGTGAACAGCCAGTTCACATTGTCTTTCGCTCCTGAACGGCGAAGCGGAGAGGACAGCTTTCTGTCTCGCCGACATGCCATCCGCTGAGATTTGCTGTGAAGATCTCTTAAACCCTCCACCAGACCGCGATCAGAGAGCGACCTGCAAAGAAAACTCTTCGCCTTCATTGATCGTCACGGTCTCCTGTTTCCTCCGGTGCATGCCCCCTGTTTCGGGAACGGACGCGTATACGGTCAGCGTATATTGACCTGGTTCGAGGGCAGGAAATGTGTATTCGCCTGCCTCTAGAACTTGCGCATAGGCGGCGAAGGACGATTGCTGCATTAGGGATGCCACAAGATAACCTCTGCTCCCTGGCGTGCTCTCCGGCAGCACATCAGCGTCGCGTGAAGGGGTGAGAACCAAGAATGCTGAAAGAGCACGTGCTTCGTGTGACGCAACCGCAATACGTATTGCCGCACTACCGGCAATCTCGAATCGAACACGAGTAGTGCTGCCGGATGTCACCGAGACCCTCTTGAATGCGAAGTTCTCCGAGACTGTTTTCAGATGGTATCTGAGCTTGATGGTGTAGTCGCCTGGTGCCAGGACCAGTCTCCCTTTCCACTGGCCATCCTCGCTTCTGCGCCACCCGTCCTTACCTGCCAGTCTGGCTGCCGCAGCGCCTACAAGCATTTCAGCGGCATGCTCCAGTGCATACGATACGGGGACATTGTATTCATTGGCACAGTAAGTGTAGTCCCAAGGATACGCATCTTTAGTTGTCAAGACGCTTTCTGGGAAGACCTCAAGTGCACACCATAGGTTTTCCAAATCTTGAGCCGGGCTCACGGGCATGGCTTCCACCTCCAGCACGCCAGGCGCTTGAAGGACAATTTGGGCCTCCGTGGCTCGACCTGGTCTTACCGTGACGCCGTCGCGGTGCAAGGAGACGCCAAATTCGGGATGAATCACCTGTAGCGTGACCTCGCCCGCGGGGACATCCGGCAATTCAAACCTTCCTTGCTCATCAGTCTTCACCCCTTGTTCCTTGTAGTCCATCCGTGTTCGATCGCCCCAGTCAGTATAGACCTGCCATACGGCGACCTGAGCCCCGATGACCGCCCTGCGGGACCCGCTTACACGGACGTTTCCGGTAATGCGTCCCCGGCACCAGTCAACCAAGGAAAGGACCACGTCTTTGCTCCCCATCGGAACATTGGGGGCGTGAGCGGGCTCGTATCCCTCCGCTTTGCAGAAGAGCTCCACAGGCGATGTAGCGAACTTGCCGTCCGCGCCGATAACACGTGTGCTTACGCAGTCCAGCCGGAAACGGCCTTGTTCGTCTGTGGGCCGGGTGGCCGTGGTCCGTTGTGGCCCGCCGAGCAGACCGGACCAGACCGTTGCACCGGCTACACGCCGCCCGCGAGAGTCCTGCACAATTCCTTCGATTATGTACTGGGCGCTTTCGTCATTCAGCTTGAGTTGCACGCCTCCGCGGTGTTCTTCTTTAGCGAGCTCAATGATGAAAGGGCCTTCTTCGAGAGTTGCGCCTAAGACATCCATGGTTGCGTTGACTCCCTTAGGCACCAGGGCACAGTACCCCGATTTCAATCCATGGATAGAGAAAGCGCCGTCCGGTCCGGTGGGGTCGGAGAAGACTTGAGGGGTATACGTAGACTCATGTTCGGGGGGAGCGTGAAATCCATGTGCCGCTCCCACAACCACATTCTGAACCGGCTCGCCTTGGGCGTCGAGTACCCGGCCCGAGACGGAGCAAAGAGTGTATAGGCAGAGTTTTAGACCTGCCAGGCCTTCCTCGGGAATCAGCTTGCGAGCCCCAGCGGGCTGGAAACCCGGCGCGCCAGCACCAAAGACGTAGTTTAGTCCCGGCGTTGGAATTTCAATCGAAAACTCCCCATTCTCTTCCGTTGTACAGGACTGCGTCCAGGGTTCGATGTTGAGAGAATCCAGTGCTCCGGTCTCGTCGACAGACAGTCTGACGCGCACTTCGGCCCCGGCGATCGGCGCTTCATCGGAAGCACGTACCACGATGCCCGAGACGGTCACAGCGGCGGGTACAGCCGGCTCCAGTGGTTCGGGGGGCGGGGCTGGCGCCTCTTCGGGGAAGGATATCGACGGCACCGCTGTTTCCGCCGCCGGCCGGGCTTCTAGTGTGGTATCGGCGGCCATCTCTGCTGCCGGAGGAAGATGACGCGAATTCGTGGACAGGGTGGACCGATACCAGTTTACAAAAACAGCAGTCAATCCCAGAACGACCAGCCGACCAGCAGGGTGACAAGTATTCTCGTTTTCAATTTCAATTTCTCGGTCCCGCGGGCTTCGTTGTTTCAAGTTGACCAGGCCACATCGGCACGGCCTGCGCAATTTCGATTGCAGAAGTCGTAGTCCTTATCCGAATTGCAGGATTCCGCCAAGGCCAGCTCAAGGCGCGTCCACGGCGTGGTATAGCGATGCGTGAGTGCTTGTTCCTTCTCTGCCGTGGACAGCCGATTCCGAACCGGTCTGAAGAAACCAGCCTGCTGCAGGCGGGAAACCTCCGACATTATGCTTGCCACCGTGTCGGTATCGTACTTCCCCTCTTGCAGCAGGCGGTCGGCGGCTTCCGCGAAAGAGCCTTTCAGAGCCCTGGCAAGGAGATCGTACGTCGGCCGGTCGATATGGAAGGCGCAGTCACGCTCCAGGAAATATGCGAAACACTCCCCCGAGTGTTTAAAGACATGGTAGGGTGGCAGAAAACGACGCGCTGGTGCGTCATTCGCTGGTCTATGGGAAGAATGGGAGACCCGTAAGTCTTGCATGTCTTGCCCCTCTACACAACAACATTCAAATCATACTCTATATGCAGTTGTGTGTCAATAGGCTGCCCAGGCCCAGGGCAATCGCACTAAGACCAGACGGAAACAATCAGCTCGCCGGAAGAACAGGTGCTCTCTACCTGGCCCAAGTCAGCGGATTCGCCAAGAGAAAATACAGAATCCCGCAGGAAAAGGCATTCTTAAACGTCTTTCCTGCGTAAGCAGGAATCCAGCAGGACTCTGGACCCCTGCTTGCGCAGGGGTGACGCAGGCAGGGTCACACAGGAATCCTGCAGGCCTGTCGGCGTGTGAGGAAACGGCATTCTTAAACGTCTTTCCTGCGTAAGCAGGAATCCAGCAGGACTCTGGACCCCTGCTTGCGCGGGGGTGACGCA
>ERZ795031.737-NODE-737-length-38721-cov-5.220478_pt1 | contig 38721 bp, 32 predicted proteins | sample MGYA00375123_ERZ795031 | MGnify/ENA primary metagenome ERZ795031 (study PRJEB30166, sample SAMN05720159) | activated sludge metagenome | isolation source: anaerobic digester from wastewater treatment plant | place: USA | collected 2015-04-21 ...
TCCTCCCGTCCCGGCCCACTCCTGCCTTTCACCCTTCTGCTGCAGGCTGCCGCCCTGACCGCTGCGATCGCCGCTCTTCTTCTCCTGCCCGGAGCCCGCACCATACTCCATGTGCCCGCGGCCGGCTACCTGACGACGAATCACCTCTTTTTACTCTCCCTGCTCACGATAGTTCCCGTCGCCTTTCCCCTCGGCTGTTCCTTCACCCTGCTGGCGCGCGCCGCCGCACCCGCTTCCGCCAATCCGGCGGCTTTGGTCTATGTCTGGGACGCCGCCGGCTGCGTCGCCGGCAGCCTCCTCTTCACCTTCATTCTGGTGCGCTGGACCTCGCCCGTGCAGGCCCTGCTGGCTGCCGCCCTGCTGCTGCTCCTCATGGCGGGATGGCGTCTGGGCTGGCGAGGATGGCATCCGCTCGCCGGACTCCTCCTGGTGATGCTCTTCCTGCATGCGCCCGGCATCGAGCAAAACAGGGCCGCCGCCTACTGGCGCTCCTTCGCCCCCGGCATGGATCTGCGCACGCGCGCCACCTCCAGACACGGGGAGCTGGCGGTGGTCGACTGGCATGGCGCCACCAGCCTCTTCAGCAACGGCGCCCTGCAGGCCACCCTCCCGAATCCGGTCGACAGCCAGGCCGATGCAGCTCTGCTCATGAACCAGTCCCTGCCCAGCCCCGGCGAGATCCTCCTCATCGGCGACGGCCTGGGCGGCCTCGCCCCCGAACTGGCGCGCTATCCCGAGGCCTCCGTCACCTGCATCGAACTGGACGAGGAGGCCGGCAGGCTCGCGCTGAACGCGCTCCCCGACTCACTGGCCGCGGCCTGGCGGAACCCCCGCCTGACCCTGCGTTTCACCGATGGCCGCCATTTTCTGCAGCGCAGCGATCGCCGCTACGCCCTCATCATCGTTGACGCCGGCCGGCCCTCCGGCGCCCTCGCCAACCGCTACTACACTGAGGAGTTCTTCGCCCTCGCCAAAAGCCGGCTCTTGCCCGGTGGGGTGCTGGCCTTGCTCAATGTACCCTCGGGCGAGAACTATCTCGGCCCGGAGCTGCTGCGCCTCAACAGCTCCATCTATAGCGGGCTGCGGCGATTTTTTACAGAGATCATCGTGATCCCCGGCGGAGAGGCCCTCTTCCTGGCCGGGGTGCACAGCCGCATTACAGCCGACCCGGATGAGCTGGCGCGCCGTCTTGAAGAGAAAAAACTCGCCCTCAATTATTTCTATCCCTCGATGTTCGCCTTTATGCTGCCTGCTGAGCGTATCTCCGAACTCGAGAACCGGCTCGCCAGCGCGCCCCCCCGGCGCAATCTCGATTTCCAGCCGGTGGTCTACTTCATCGACCTGCTCCTCTGGCAAAAGATGATCCAGGGAGGAGGAACCCTCCTGCTCGCCATCGAGAGACTGGGCTATACCAGACTGCTGCTGATCTGGGTCACCATCCTCACCCTCCTGCTTCTGCCTGCCCTCCAGCGGAAGGCGGCTCCACACGGCCGCAGCCATGAGGCCGCCGTACGCCGGGCCCTCCTCTTCGCCGCCTTTTCCGTCGGCATGGCCGCCACCGCTTTCGATGTGCTCTTCATCATGGCCATGCAGAACATCTTCGGCAACCTCTACGCCGCCATCGGACTTGCCCTTGCCGCCTTTATGGCCGGTATGGCCGGCGGGGGCTGGCTGGCTCTGCGCAGGGAACGGAGGGGATTTCTTCTCCCCCTCCTCCTGCTCCTTCTGATTGCCCTGAGCGCCCTCGTCCTCACCCCCTTCTTCGGCCTGCTCAGCGCCCGCCCCTGGCCGCCACTCTTCTATGCTGCACTCCTCGCGGTCAGCGGCCTTGCCGGGGCGCTCTTTCCCCTGCTCAGCGGCCTCCACGCCCGCTGCGGCGGCAGCGGGCGCTGGGGAAGCGTCAACGGCGCCGATCTGGTCGGCGGAGCCGCAGGCGCCCTGCTCATCGGCGGCCTCTGGGTGCCCCTCTTCGGCTTCGCCCGCACCCTCGGGCTGGTGGCAGCCGCCAATCTGGCCGGAGTGCTCGCCATCGCCCTCTGCGCCCGGCCGCATGACAAGGAGAACCGGTGTGAATAACAAACCACTCGCCGCAATCCTCGCCCTCTTTTTTTTATCCGGGAGCACCTGTATGAAAAAGGAGAAAGAAGCCCTTCCCCAGAACCTTTCTGACCCTAATCTCTGGCGCGAGCAACGCCTGGCCATGGTCGACCGGCAGATCCGCGCCCGCGGCGTACAGGACTCCAGCGTGCTGGCGGCAATGGAAAGCGTGCCCCGCCACCTCTTTGTCCCGGAAGGAGACCGCCACCTCGCCTACGAGGACCATCCCCTGCCTATCGGTTATGAGCAGACCATCTCCCAGCCCTTCATCGTCGCCTACATGACCGAAAAGCTCGGCATCAGGCCCGGCGACAAGGTGCTGGAGATCGGCACCGGTTCCGGCTATCAGGCGGCCATCCTCAGCCGCCTCGCCCGGGTGGTCTATACCATTGAGATCGTTGAGCCCCTCTGCCGCGAGGCCGCCGCCACCCTGGGCCGCCTCGGCTTCAGCAACGTCGAGGTGCGCTGCGGCGACGGCTTTGTTGGCTGGCCCGAAGAGGCCCCCTTCGACGCCATCATGCTCACCGCCTCACCTGAAAGCATCCCCAATCCCCTGGTCGAACAACTTGCCCCCGGGGGCCGCATGATCCTCCCCCTTGGGGGACACTATCAGGAGCTGGTTCTCATCCAGCGCAGCCTTGAGGGGCAGCTCTCACGCCGGGAACTCATCCCGGTGCGCTTTGTGCCGATGACCGGGGAGGCCGAGACCAGGTAAGAGTCGGATGTGAGGTGTGAGGGCGGCGACGAGGCCGCAGCCGCGGAAATGGAGCGGACGGCAGAGGAAAAGAGAGAGCAGTGAAACAATCCCTGCGGATTTACGTTAATAAGGGCAGGAACATCCCGTATCACAGCTGACAAAGGGAATTCTCATGAAAAAGCACGATTCAAACCTGGTCCTGGGCCTCATTCTGATCCTCATCGGCGCCGGTCTGCTCTTCAAGCGCATGGGGTTTTTCGATTTCGGCTGGGAGGAGAGCTATCCGATCGCCCTGCTGCTCCTGGCGGCCATGGCGATCGTCTCGGTGGCCAAAGGAGACAGAAGCCAGGCCTTCTGGGCCTGTTTCCTGCTCATCTGCGGCCTCTTCACTTTTCTGAAAAACTACGGCATCGTCGATTCATTCTGGAGCGTCAATCTCTGGAGCATCCTCCTGCTCGCCTTCGGCCTCAGTTTTTTCGCCCTCTATGCCAGCAAGCCCAAGGACTGGGGCGTCCTCATCCCCGGATTCATCCTCACCACTTTCGGCGGCGTCGCCATCCTGGATGACCTGCATGTCGACTGGTTCAGGATCAGCTATCTCTTCGACTACTGGCCGCTCATGCTGATCGCCATCGGCATCGCCATCATCTTCAGCACCCTCCGCCGCAGGCCGACAAACTAGTCCGTTCTTGCCGACCCTCCTGTTTCCAGCTGCCGCCTCTCCCGCACCGTGAGGCGGCTTTTTTTATGCCCCTGAGGCCTCGCCTCACCCCCTGCGGTAATACTCCTCGCGCAGAATCCCCATCACATAGAAATCAACATAGCGGTCGTGATGATACATCGCCTGCCGCAGCGTGCCTTCAATAGAGTAGCCCGCCTTTTTATAGGCGGAGACGGCATGCTCGTTCTCGCAGCTGACGTGGAGCTGGATGCGGTTAAGATTCAGAATGTTAAAGCCGTAGTCGATCATCATCCTCGTCGCCTCCCCGCCGTAGCCCCGCGACCACTCCCCGCTGTCGTAGAGGGCCAGGTAAAAGACCGCTGCACGGCTGACGAGGTCGATGCGCACGAAGGCGGTCTGCCCCACCGGCTTGTCCTTCTCTCTGCTGCAGATGGTGAAGAGAACCGTCTCCCTGGTGGTGCTCCAGCTGTTCATCTCGGCCCGGACCTGTTCCAGGGTCTGGGGGAAGGCCAGGAAGAGGGTCTCGCGCACCAGGGGATCGTTTTTGCCGCACTGGACCAGATCGAGGTCGCTCTCCGCGTAGGGGCGCAGATAGATCTTCTCCCCTTCTATAAACTTGATCGTGTACATGGTATCTCCCTCCACAGGATGCAGGAATCGGTGACAGGCCAGGCGCCCATCTGGAAAATGTACAGATTTCCCGCCTTTTTTGCACCAATTTTTTATCCGCAGGACTGCCGCGCCATCATGGCATGCTTTTTGAGCAATAGCCTGGTGAAAGGGCGCGCGTTGCACAATTTATCCTGTTGATTATACTTATCTTGAATGGCTCTAAAAAGCCTGCTGCAGCCCCGGTTTTCGACAAAGATAGATGACATGTGTAACTGAAATCATATAGGTTTTGCGAGTTGAACAACGAAAGGAGGTGCCGGACAGGGAGGCGGTGATCAGATTTACCTGAAAAGAGCAGTGCAGGCGGCTCTTCTTCATGACAGCCTGCGTCAAGCAGCAAAGCGCATACAATGACAGATAGGAGAGACTTGAAATGGAGCAAATGAATAGGCAACACGGCATCAGAGCCGGGCTCATGCTTCTGGTTTTCGCGCTGTTCCTCGCCATGGCATTCGCACCTGCGGCTGAAGCCGGACAGGTGGTGCTGCCGAGCAAGGACAACGTCCTGATGCAGACCAATGGTCCCGGTTCCGAATTCGATGACGGGGATTACTGGACCCATCCAGACTATGGCAACTCCCCGCACATCTTCTGGCTGGAGATCCCCGCCGGAGTGAATCCCGATTTTATGATCAATCTGCAGCTCTGGGACCCCGAGTCCTTCAGCAACAATCCGGAGAGCGCCACCGACTCTGATGAGCAGAAGGGCAATGGCTGGGAGGATACGGAGTTTGCGCTCTACGCCCCCGACGGCTCCCTCATCGTCAGCCGCACCTACACAGGCGGGGATGTGACGACCAGCCAGCAGTGGGTCTCCTTTCACGCCCTGCGTGCCGGCGATTTCGGCCCCGGCATGTACAAGATCACGGCTCAGGTGGCCGGAGATGATGAGAACGGCTACAAGATCGGCGTCGAGGACGGCAATGCGGACAAGCTCACGGCCAACGGCAATGAGATCAAGCTCTATGCCCAGCGCACTGCCTTCCAGTTCGTCGGCGAGGGCGATCTGACCAATACCTTCTGGTTCAATGTCGGCAAGCGCGACTCCCTTCGCCTCCTCGTTTTCGATCTGGAGAAGGACGGCTGCGCCCTCAAATACATCAGCCCGAGCGGAGTCGAATATGCCGGCACCCTGACCGAGGACGGGATGTGGAACAGCAATCCCCCCTCCTCCCATCTGCCCCTGCAGGGCGGCAGCGATATTATCGTCAATCCCGAAGCCGGCTGGTGGCAGGCGGTGGTCACCACCTATCACCCCTCGCCGGTCGTGCGTCAGGGCAATCAGTTCATTTTCTGGCCGGACGACCTGCTCTTCAACGGCCCGCCCACCATCCACCGCGGCATAGTCGGCGACCGGGTCTGGCTTGACGCCAATCAGAACGGTCTGCAGGACGCTGATGAGACCGGCATTGCCAATGCCACCGTGCGCCTGCTCACCGGTGAAACCAACATGGCGATCCGCACCACCACCACCGACCTGGACGGCATCTTCACTTTCAAGGATGTCCCGGCCGGCAATTACAAACTGGAATATCAGCTGCCCCAGTATTTCTTCTTCACTGCTCCGCGCGTCGGCAGCGACCGCGAGGTGGATTCCGATGCGGATCCCTTCACCGGCAGAACCGGGGTCTTTTTCCTCCAGGCCAATGAGGCCCGCTTCAATCTCGACGCCGGCATGATCCCGAAACACCTCTCCAACCTCTCGGTCACCAAAAACGTGGAGGGCGGGGATCTTGAACTGGTGCCGGGCGAGGAGCTGCTCTTCACCATCACGGTCACCAACAATGGACCCCATGACGCCGCCAACGTCCGTGTCGTCGACAATCTGCCCGCCGCCCTCGAGCTGCTCTCGGTGGATCGCCACTACGACGCCGGCCCCAGCCCGCTGCTCTGGATCGAGACCCTGCTGCCCGCCGGGGAATCCCGCACCTACCAGGTCCGGGCCCGCGCCACCAGCGTCCTGGGTGAACTCGAGAACTGCGCCTGGGTCTCCAGCCCGAACAAGGATGTGGACCTGATCGACAACTCGAGCTGCGTCATCGTCCGCGTGCAGCAGGAGTATCCGAACGCCAGCGGCATCAAAATCGGCGACCGCGTCTGGCGTGACAGCAACCGCGACGGCCTCCAGGACGAGAACGAACCCGGCATGGAGGGCATCACCGTCCATCTCCTCAGCGGCGTGGACCAGACCCTGGTCCAGTCCGATCTCACCGATGCGGACGGCCTTTATCAGTTTGCGGACATGCCCGCCGGCTCCTATATGATCGAATTCGTGCTGCCGGAAGGCTATGCCTGGACCATCCCGAATCAGGACGCCGCCGATGAGCGCGACTCCGATGTCGACCAGGTCAACGGTCGCACCCCGGCGCTCTTTGTCCTCAACGGCGCCAGCTATGCCATGTGGGACGCCGGACTGACCCCCTATGAGCCGCCCCAGGTGAGCAACATCCGCATCGGCGATCTGGTCTGGCAGGACAGCAACCGCAACGGCTTGCAGGATCCCGGCGAACCAGGAATGGAAGCGATCACCATCAACCTGCTCAGCGGCGCCGATGAGAGCCTGGTCATGACCGGACAGACCGACACCGAAGGCCGCTATCTCTTCGCCGACATGGCCCCCGGCTCCTATATCCTCCAGGTCATCCAGCCCGCCGGCTTTGACTATACCCTGCCCTTGCAGGGCGATGACCGCACCGTCGACTCGGACATCCTCCCGGAGAGCGGCAAGAGCCAGGCTTTCAGCGTCCTCTCCAACCACAGCTATCCGGGCGTCGACGCCGGTTTCGCTCCCTTCCAGCCCCCTGTCGTCAGCAACATCACCATCGGCGATCGGGTCTGGAATGATGCCAACCGCAATGGCCTTCAGGATGACGGCGAGACGGGCATGGCCGGCCTCTTCGTCAATCTCCTCAGCGGGATCGACCAGAGCCTGGTCGCGAAAGACACCACTGACGCCGAAGGTCTCTACCTGTTCAAGGATATGGCCCCCGGCGCCTACATGATCGAGGTGGTCCAGCCGGCCGGTTACATCTTCTCCCTGCTCAAACAGGGCGTCGATACCTCCGTCGACTCGGACATCATCCCCGAAAGCGGCCGCAGTGAAGCCTTTGATGTGGTCGCCAATACCGCCTACCTGACCATCGATGCCGGCCTGGCGGCCTATGTGCCCCCGGTTAACAGCCATATCACCATCGGCGACCGGGTCTGGAACGATCTCAACAAGAACGGCCAGCAGGATGATGGCGAGCCAGGCATGGCTCATGTTACCGTCCGTCTCGTCACCGGCGCTGATGATGCCGCTGTCAGTGCGACCACCACCGACGACAACGGCGCCTATCTCTTCGCGGACATGGCACCGGGCAGCTACCGCGTCATCTTCACCTTGCCGGCGGGATTCCATTTTACCGCCTGGAACAGCGGCGATGATGCAGCCGACTCCGATGCCAATCCGGTCAACGGCCGCACCGATCAATTCACGGTCGCCAGCCACACCGCCTATCCCTCCTGGGATGCGGGCGTGGTCGAGAACGCTGAATCCGATCTCGAGATCGCCAAGGTGATCGAGGACAGCCGCAGCTATATCTACCGCGGCGACTCCCTGACCTTCGTCATCACTCTCACCAACCACGGCCCGGACGACGCCCACGGCATCACCCTCATCGACAACCTGCCGGACGGCCTCGAGTTCATCGAAGCAACCCGCACTCAGGACGAAGGGCCCAATCCGATCATCTGGCGGGAAGAGGTTCTGCCGGTCGGCGCGTCGGTCAGCTATCGCGTCAGAATGCGCACCACCGAGGAACTGGGCGGAATGGACAACTGCGTCACGGTGAGCAGCCTCTCCTTCGATCCCGACCTCGCCAACAACATCGCCTGCGCCCAGGTCCACATTCTGGTCCCGGTCGAGCTCTCCTCGTTCAACGCACGGAGCGTCCAGGGACGGGTCATCCTCAACTGGGTCACCCAGTCCGAAACCGAAAACCTGGGCTTCCACGTGTACCGCTCCGAGAGCGAAAACGGAACCTATGTCCGGGTGAACAATGAGATGATCCAGGGCGCCGGCACCACCTCATCGGTGCGGAGCTACCAGTACATTGACGAACGGGAGCTCAAGCCCTCGACCGACTATTTCTACAAGCTGGTCGACGTCGATTACAAGGGCCGGCTCAACACCCATGGCCCGGTCAGCGCGGTAGTCTCGGTTCCGACGGAACATGTTCTGGAACAGAACTATCCCAATCCGTTCAATCCCGAAACCCGGATCAGCTTCAGCCTCAAGGAGGCGGGTCGCGTCACTCTGACCGTCTTTAACGTCCGCGGTGAGTCGGTGCGCACCCTGGTCGCCGGGCAGCTCAATGCCGGGGCGCACATGGTGGTGTGGGACGGCCGCAACGACTACGGTCAGCCCCTGCCGAGCGGCATGTACATCTATACGATGCGCATCAACAACTTTGAAGAAAAGCGCACCATGATGTTCCTCAAATAACCCCCCGTCCGCACCATGCAGCAAAAAGCCGGAGGCTTGCGAGCCTCCGGCTTTTTTCTTATCCCCCGGCCTGCAGGGTGCGCAAGGCCTCCAGTTCGGCAGGAGTGAGGGGGCGCCAGGCGCCGGCAGGCAGATCGCCGAGCTCAAGCGGGCCGATGCGGGTGCGAATGAGACGCACCACCTCATAACCGCAGGCAGCGAACATCCTCCGCACCTGCCGGTTTTTGCCCTCATGAATGATGATCTCCGCCCAATGGCCCGGTTTTACATCGGGCAGAATGCGCAGGCGCGCCGGCAGGGTGCGGTAATTCCTGATCAGAATGCCCTCCTCCAGGGTCTTCCGGTCGCCTTCCTGCAAGGGGCGGTTGATACGCACCCGGTAGCACTTTTCGATCCCGCTGCCGGGGGAGACCAGCCAGCTCGCCATCGGGCCGTCGTTGGTCAGGAAGAGGGCCCCCTCGCTCTCCATGTCGAGCCGGCCGGCGGGAAAGACCCAGGTGGCGAAACCGGGCAGGAGGTCATAGACCGTCGCCCGGCTCTCCTGATCGACGCGGGCAGTGAGAAATCCGGCCGGTTTGTGAAAAAGATAATAGAGCTTTTCCTCCACCCGGCCGATGGGCTGATCGTCCAGGGTGATCTGGTCCTTTTCCAGGTCGACCCAGGCGTAGATGAATTTTTCGACCCGGCCGTTGACCTTGACCCGGCCCGCGAGGATCCATTCCCGCGCCTGGGTGCGGGAACCCAGCCCCTTTTTGCTGAAGGCCCGGACGAGTCCTACCCTCACCCCCTGGCCGCTCTGTTCTTCATTCTGCATGATCTGGTCCATTCATCAGTTCACAAGGCTGGTAAAATATAGGTGATTTGCAGAGATGGGGCAAGGATAAAATGGTTCAGCTGGAAATATAGCTTTTTTAATTCGTTCAGGCTTCATAAATTCATATGGCAGTTACGGATCTTATAGGAGCCTCCTTCGCCGTATGGAAATCCCCGACAACACCATCGAAGCCTTTGCGCGCAATTTCCACCGTGAAGCACGCCTGTACGGATTCAGCGATGCGGACTGCCTGCGCTTCGTCAACGCCATCCTCGATCTGATCATGAAGAATGACGTGGCCAACACCCACAAATTCAGCACCCTGCACTGGTCACGGGAGGGTGAGCAGCGCTACGCCCGCCTTCCCATCACCATGGAACAGCTCTGCATCCGTGAATATGACCATATCATCGACCCCCCCTTTTTCGAAAGATGGCTCGAGGACGAATACGGCCGCTATTTCCTCCTCTCCCGGCTGAGCCTGCACCGGACCGATTTTTTCGATCTGGTCAATGACCCCACCAATATCATCGGGGTTATCACCCTGCCCGAGGGGCTCCCGATCGGAGCCGTCGCCTTTCTCAAGCATGATATCCTCTCCAAAAAGGCTGAACTCCGCAAGCTCATCGGCAATCCCGAATATCGCGGCAAGGGCTACGCCAAAACCGCCACCCGCCTCTGGATCGAATACGGCCTCTTCGGCCTCGGTCTGAAAAAAATCTACCTCAACACCATCAATACCAATATCCGCAACATCCGCCTCAATCAGGAGCTCGGCTTCACCATCGAGGGCATCCTCCACAACGAGGTCATGATCGACGGGGTCTACAAGGATGTGCTCAGGATGAGCCTGTGGCTGGAATAAGGAAATATTCCGTACAGCCGCAGCGCGTGCAAAATGGGGGACCGGCGCCCATGCGCTGATAAAACCGCCGATGATAATGGAGTCTCCGACAGAATGATCTCATCGCCTCGAAAAGCCAAATCCACCTCCGGATTCAGCCGCAATCTGCTCTTAACAGGGCTGACCAGCTTTCTCACCGACACCTCGGTGAAGATGGTCTATTCGGTCATGCCGATGTTTCTGCTCTCCATCGGCGCCTCCAAGACCAGCCTCTCGCTGATCGAGGGCATCGCGGAGAGCACCGCCGCCCTCGTCAAGACCCTCTCCGGTTTCTGGAGCGACCGCATCGGCAGAAACAAGCCCTTCATGCTGGTAGGCTACGGCATCACTGCCCTCATCATCCCTCTCTACGCCCTGGTCGTCTCCCCCGTGCAGGTCCTGCTGCTGCGCTTCATCGAGAGGTTCGGCAAGGGGGTCCGCACTGCACCGCGCGACAGCCTCATTGCCGGCTCGGTCATCAACGGCGAGACCGGCAAGGGATTCGGCCTGCAAAAGGCGATGGATAACAGCGGCGCCATCGTCGGCCCCCTGGCCGCCTTTGCACTCCTCTACCTGTTCCCGGCCGATTACAGGCGCCTCTTCTTCCTGGCCGGGATCCCCTCCCTGCTGGGCATCCTGGTGATCCTTTTCGGCATCCGCGAGGCGAAAAAGGGCAGCGATCAGCTCTTTAAAAAGTTCCGCTTCCGGGATTTCCCCGGGCGGTTTTACCTCTTCCTGGCTATAATCTTCATCTTCACCCTCGGCAATTCCACCGACGCCCTGCTCATGGTCAAGGCCAATGAGGTGGGGGTGAAAGTCGCCTTCATCCCGCTCGTCTACCTGGTCACCAGCATCGTCTCGGTCGCGCTCGCCATTCCGCTCGGATCGCTCTCCGACCGGATCGGCAAGGAGAAAATCCTCATCGCGGGATTTCTCATCTACGCCCTGGTCTATTTCGGCTTCGGGATCACCCGGAGTGTAAGCGCCATCATCGGCCTCTTCGCCCTGTACGGGCTCTATTCAGCGGCGACCGACGGCATCCAGAAGGCCCTGGTCTCCGACATCATCGACAAAAACAAGCAGGGCACGGGACTGGGTCTCTACAATGCCCTGATCGGCTTCACCCTGCTGCCCGCCAGCCTCATTGCCGGCGCCCTTTACGACCGGGTCAATTCGAGCATCCCTTTTTATTTCGGCGCGGTCATGGCGCTTCTCGCCGCGGTGCTGATGTTCTTCTTCTGCCGGAGCCGGAACCACCCCTCGCCCGCCGGAGTGGTCGAAAGGAGGAGGTCATGAACACTGCCGTGGCTGACCAGGAAAAGAACCGGGTGGCTCTCTCCTCGGTCATCGCCGCCTTCTTTCTGACCGGATTCAAACTCACCACCGGCATCATGACCGGAAGCATGGGCATCCTGGCCGAGGCTGCTCATTCCGCCCTCGATCTGATTGCGGCGGTGATCACCCTGTTTGCCGTGCGCTTTTCGGGCCGCCCGGCCGACCGCGAGCACACCTACGGCCACGGCAAGATCGAAAACCTCAGCGCCCTGGCCGAGACCCTGCTGCTGCTCCTCACCTGCGGCTGGATCATCTATGAATCAGTCAGACGCCTGCTCTTCACGGAGGTGCATGTCGAGGTCAGCCTCTGGGCCTTTGCGGTGGTCATCCTCTCGATCATCATCGATTTCGGCCGCTCGCGCGCCCTTGCGCGTACAGCCAAAAAACACAACAGCCAGGCGCTCGAGGCTGATGCGCTCCACTTTTCGACCGATATCTGGTCCTCGGGAGTTGTGCTCGTTGGGCTGCTCCTGGTGGTGCTCTCGAAGCGAACCGGCATCGCCTGGCTGACCAGGGCCGATGCCGCAGCCGCCCTCATCGTCGCCGGCATCGTGATCCATGTCAGCTTTCAGCTCGGCAAGAGGACGGTCAGCGCCCTGCTCGATGCCGTCCCTGCGGAGCTTACTGCGGAGATCGGTCAGGCGATCATGGTCCCGGGGGTGCTGAGGGCGGGGCGCGTGCGCGCCCGGCGCAGCGGAGCGGACGCCTTTGCCGATGTCACCGTGATGGTCGCACGGGACACCTCGCTGGAGCAGGCCCACGATATCGCAGCAGCGGTGGAGGAAGAGGTGCACAATATCATGCCCGGTTCCGACGTCATGGTCCACCTCGATCCGGTGGAGAGCGACAATGAGTCGATGCTTCAGGTCATCCGCCTTACCGCCGCACGCCACGGCCTGGGCGTGCACGGCATTCGCATTTACAATATCCACGGCAAGGAGTACATGGAGCAGCACATCGAGGTGAGTGAGGATTACACCCTCGAGGAGGCGCACGCCCAAACGACCCGCTTCGAAGAGGCCCTCCATGACCTCTTCCCGAGACTCGCACAGATCATCACCCACATTGAACCGGTTGGAGATTCGAGCGCCCGCAGGCAGCCGGGACAGGCCGATCCCGGGCAGATCCGCCGCGTCCTCCTCGCACTGCCAGAGGTCAGGGAGGCCGGCCTCGACATCCACGACCTGCTGGTGAACAGCGTCGGCGGCGAGCTCAACATCGCCTTTCACTACGCCCTCGCCTCCGATCTCCCCATCACCGACGCCCACCTCCTCACCGAAAGGATCGAGCGTTCCCTCCGGCAGATGATCCCGAACCTGGGCAGGGTGGTGATCCACACCGAGCCGCGATCGCACCCGGAAAGGGGCTGACGGGGAAGAGGCGCCCGCAGCGGCGAAATCCGCCGCAAATTGAGCACAATTGCCTTTGATAATAATAAATTATTCACTAAGTTTCTTCAGCCCGGGGTGAAGAGATGGATCAGGCTTCAAACAGCGGGTGGCGCTCCTGAGAGCGCGGTGGATGGCGGGCGGTGAATCTTCTTTCCTGATGCGAATTATGCAGAATTCCACACCCCATACGGATCTGCCCTGGCTGGTGGTCAGCGATGCCGGCGGCCATATCTTCGAGATCCCCGGCCTGGAGATGGCCGGCATGCGCCTGCGCGAACGCCGCCTCCCCGAGGCGGCGGAGCTCATTCCCCTTCCCTTCGGCAGCGCCCTCTTCCAGCTGCCGGGGCGCCGGCCCGTGGGCTATGACCGCAGCCGCAAGCGTTTCGTCGTGCTCGAGGAGCATGAGGGACAAAAGATCTTCGCCGTCGGCGCCTTCATCGCCCCCGCTCATACCCAGACCCTGCTCGCTGCCTATGAGAGCACGCCCGGCGCCGAGCCCCTCCCCCTCTTCGCCTACAGCGCCGCGGGCTGGCGGGATGAGCGCTTTTTCACCGCCGGGGTGCGGGTGGACGCCGATATCCGCCAGGACCCCGCCTACTTCAACGCCCGCCTCATCGAGCAGCAGGCCGCCCTCCTGCTCAAACGCTACCCCGGCAACCGCCTCATCGGGCACCTGGTAGAAAACTGCGTCCGCCGCTATGGCTGCCCCGCGGCCCAGAATCTCGCCCTTGGGCGCTGGGAGGCCCCCATCCCCACCAGCCCCTCCTGCAATGCCCGCTGTGTCGGCTGCATCTCGAAGCAGCCGGAGGGCTGCGTGCCGGAGACCCAGACGCGCATCACCTTCGTGCCCACCCCCGAGGAGATCGCTGAATACACCGTACCGCACCTCGACCACGCCCCCCGCCCGGTCGTCAGCTTTGGCCAGGGCTGCGAGGGGGAGCCCCTCATCCAGGGCGATCTGCTCGAGCAGGCCATCCAGCTCATCCGCTCGCGCACAGCCAGCGGCGTCATCAATCTCAATACCAATGCCTCGCGGCCGGAAGTGATCGACCGTCTCTGCCAAGCAGGACTCGACAGTCTGCGCATCAGCCTCAACAGCGCTCGCCCGGAACCCTATCGCGCCTACTACCGGCCGGCCGGCTACGACTGGCCTGAGGTGGTGGAGAGCATGCGCATCGCCCGCCGCCGCGGACGCTGGATCTCGCTCAACTACTTTATCTTTCCAGGATTCACCGATGACCCGGAGGAGATGGCCGCCCTGATCAGCCTGGTGAAAAACCACCACATCGATTACATCCAGATGCGCAATCTCAACATCGATCCGGAGTGGTACGGCCAGGCCCTCGGGCTTGAGGCGGCCGCGCCCCGTGCCATCGGCATCCTCGCCTGGATGGAACAGGTCAAGGCCGCCGCCCCGTGGATCCGCTTCGGTTACTTCAATCCCCCCCGGGAAGACTGGGGGGCCGGGCGATGACCACCCGATTCCGCAGCCTGAAGTGGGGTCTGCTGGTCCGCTGGCGCTCCTCTCCACCTCCCTGTGGCTGCCGCAGCACCCCTGGATCGAGGATGTCCTCCTCCAGAAGCCGGCCGCCGGCTACTCCGTCCATCTCCCGGCCGGGCGCATCCTCTTCGAACCCTTTCTCGGCCCCCTCCTCTTTCTCAGCCGGGCCGATGATCCCCTCCAGCTCGTGCTCTGGATCCTCTTCTGGCTCATGGCCGCCACCCTCCTGCTCCCGATTGTTCAGGCCCGAAGGAACGGCGCGGCACCCGGCCGGGCTCTGCGCACGGGTTTGACCTGGCTGCCGGTCACTTTTATCCTCCTGGCTGCCGTGCTGCTCATCTTCCTCTTCTCCCCCTTCCCAAGCAGCACCATTGAGCATGAGCAGAAAGACGTGGTCCTCGTCAACCTGCACAGCCACACCTATCACAGCCACGACGGCCTCATCTCGCCGCTGCGCCTGATGCACTGGCACGAGCGCAACGGCTTTGACGCCTTTTTCCTCACCGAGCACAACAACCACCGCGCCAGCCTTGAACTGGTGGAGGCACAGAGGACGGGTGTGCTGCCCCCGGAACCCCTCCTCATCGCCGGCGAGGAATACTCCGGCAGCAACCACATCCTCCTCCTCGGCCTGACCCGCAACTTTAATAGCAAGGACTATCCCGACCAGGCGGCGGTCGACTCCGCCCATACCCAGGGGGGCGCCGTCCTTCTCGCCCACTGGTTCTCCCCCCAGCGCAACACCCGCCCCCTCGCCGACTATATCGCCATGGGCATAGACGGCTTTGAAATCGCCAACCAGGCCGAGGGCATTTTCCATCCCGAAAAGTACACCACCGCCCTGCGCCGGGCCGCACAGGAACACGACCTGCTCCTGACCGGCAACCCGGACTATCACGGCTACGGCCCCGCCTGCCTGGCCTGGAATGCCCTCCACCTGCCCGGCTGGCGCCGGCTGGAGCGCGAAGAGCGCTCCCGGGCGATCATCGATCTGCTGCGCCAGCGCGACCAGTCGCGGCTGCAGATCCTGCTCTATCGCGACCGCATGCCCATCCCGGCCGGTCTCACCTGGCTTTCACCCCTCATCACCCTGCTCGACTATTTCCGCTCGCTGCGTCCGGCGCAGCTGCTGGCCTGGCTGGCCTGGACAGGGCTGCTGCTCCTCTTTCGCCGCTTCGCTCCGCGCATCCCCGATCAGCTCCGCATCCCGCTCCAACCGCGCGAGCTGCTCTCCATCGCCGGGGCGGGCGCCGCGGCAGTTACCATGCTTTTCGGACTCTGGATGCTGGTCCAGCACTCCCTGCTCGGCGGGGAAAACAGGATTTTTCTCGAGTACGGCACCTGGCTCAGCATCATAGGCATCCTGTTGTTTATATACTGCATAACCCTCCTAAAAAATCTGAAAAAATTGAACATTTTTTAGCGAATCCATCCCGCAAATATCCGCCACTGTTGGTATGAATAGAAAAACGAATAAGGTTCACGGGGATTAAAGAGGGTGTGAGGCCATCAATGGAGATCACTGAGATCAGCATCAGACTAAGAAACGAGAGCAAGCTCAAGGCCTTCGTCAACGTTACATTTGACAACCAGTTCGCCGTCAAGGGTTTGAAGATCATCCAGAGCAAAAAAGGTGTGCTCCTCTGCATGCCTTCGCGCAAATCGGAAGACGGCATGCAGCGCGACATCGCCCACCCCATCACCAAGGAGTTTCGCACCAAACTGGAGCAGGAGATCCTGGCCGAATACGCCCGTGTTGAAAAACGCGCCGAACGCGGGGAAATCATCTTCGACAACAGCAAGAACGAAGAATGGGCGTACGTCGACGACGAAATCTGATGCACCGGTTTTCACTTGCTCCCGGCAGCTGCTCCTCATCCTCAGGATTCTGATTCCTCACATATCACGCGCGCAGACACGCCCCGGCCAGGCCGGGCCTCTGCGCGCTTTTTTTGTGCCTCCAACAGCCTTTCCGCTTCTCTTTTTCCCTCCCCGAACGCCTCCCGATGAAACCGCCTGCCGGTTTCTGCGTAGTAATGAGAAGAAAGAGCGGGGAGCGCCCTGCTCCCGACAAGAGCACGGCACCACCATGCCAACAAGGGAGGCACTATGCCTGTCACAAAATTCCTGCGCATCACCGGGCTGCTGGCCATCGCAGGCCTGGTCATCATCGTCCCGGCCAGGGCGGACATCGAACGCACTGTCACCAGGAGCTATCAAATCTCTCCGGGCGGCTGGCTCCGGATCGATGCCGATCTCGGCACCATCCAGGTGAACAGCGGTGCGAGCGACGAGCTGGAAATCACCGTCCTCGAAATCATGAACACCTCCTCGGAAAAGGAGGCGGATCGCATCCTCAAGGATCTGAAACTCGGCTTTATCCAGGAGGGCGGCGAACTGCGCGTCACCGCCCGATATAACCGCAGCGGCTTGCTCGACTGGGGCGGAAGACGGCTGAAGCTCCGCTTCAACGCTACTGTCCCCGCCCGCTTCAACCTCGACCTGCACACCTCGGGCGGATCAATCTCGGTGGGGGATCTCGAGGGTGAGGTGCTCGCCAAGACCTCCGGCGGCAGCCTCAGCTTCGGCAGGATCATCGGGCCGGTCAAGGCCAAAACCTCCGGCGGCAGCATCAAATTGGCAGGCGGCCGGGGTGACGCCGATCTGATCACCTCGGGCGGCAGCATCTCGATCGGCAGCGTCGAGGGCGCCGTCGCAGCCCGCACATCAGGCGGCGGCATCAGCCTCGGCTCCGCCACCGGCCGTGCCCAGCTCGCCACCTCAGGGGGGAGCATCTCCGTCGATGCGGTGAAGGGGGCGATCGAAGCCTCCACCTCCGGCGGAGGGATCACGGCCGCTATCACCGCACAACCCCAGCAGCCCTGCCGGCTCGCCACCTCCGGCGGCAGCATCAAGGTCCACCTGGCGCCCGATCTCCGCCTGGCCATCAATGCCAGCACCAGCGGGGGACACGTGCACAGCGAGTTTGACCTCCTCATCCACGGCGGGATGAGCAGATCCTCCCTCCAGGGCAAGCTCAACGGCGGCGGACCCGAACTTTATCTGCGCACCTCCGGAGGCAACATCACCCTCGCCAAACCGGAGCTGTAATCCGGCGGAATTGATCAGCCACTAATTACATTTTTGTAATTCACAGCACGGCGCCGTTCCGGCGGCGCCGTGCGTCCGCGAACGCCCCCGAGCGTGACCCCTGTCAAATTTTTGGACATTTTCCCCCCGCCGCAGCAACAATTGCTTGCGATTCTCCCGATTTGTATTATATTTACTATTGATATAGCGACGGGGGTGACGAGCGATCCTCCCCCTCCATCCGATCCGCCTTTCCCGCACATCTCTCTCGCTCCGGCAACTCTCTTTCAAGTTACACGATTGGAGGTACAATGAAAAAAGCGCTTCTTCTCATCGCTCTGATTGCCCTGGCGGGCTGCAGCAAGCAGATGATCCGGTTCGATCAATACTCGGTGGCCATGAACCTCACGGTCGATGCGGACAGCTCGGTCTACCTGGGTGATGGAGATAAATTCAACGGCGTCCTCTTTCTCGCCCCCATCCTCAGGGAGGAAAACCAGCCGGTCTCCACAGTCAAGGTGATCCAGAACTATGGCCGCTATTACCTCTGCGCCGATGAGTTCAGGAATCTCTGGATGATCGAGCCCACCTCGGACGGAACCGAAGGCAAGATCAAGGCCATTGATGTGACCCCGGAGGATGAAACCGATCAACTCCGGAACATCAGCCTCTCCCGCTACGGCACCGAGGAGAAGGCCTGCATCCGCTTCCGCTTCAACGGCAAGGAAATATTCATCAATCAGAAAGGTGGTTTGAATGAAGAGTGCAAATAGCTGGATGATGCTCTTCCTGCTCCTCCTCGCCCCGCTCCTTCAGGCGCAGGATGTGCAGGATCTTTACGAGCAGGCCAAGGAGGCGCTCAGGCAAGCGGATTACCAGACCTGTCTGGACAAGATCGCCGCCGCCAAGGCGGAGATCAGTCAGGATCCCCAGCTGGATCCGAACGGCGTCTTTATGAAACGGCTGCTGCCCGAGGTGGAGCGCAACGGCCAGAATATGGCCGCCATCATGCTGGCCCTGGAGGAGCTGTATGACTCCTCGCAAAGCGGCGTCACCTTCGCCGATCTCGGCCTGAACCAGGAGGCCATCACCCAGTATCACGCACAGGCCCGCGATGCCAGCGATGATCTGCAGCGCCGCCGGGACGAGATCCTCGCCTCCCGCGAACTCGCCCCCGAGTACCGCACCGCCCTGCTCAGGGCCCCGGTGCTGACCCGCATCGAAAAACTCGCCTCCACCGGCATCATGGAAAAGCTGACCGGCAAGTTCTCGCAGATGGTGGGGCTCCTCACCGACTCTCTCTCCGCCGTCGACAACCGCTTCAGGATGGCGGAAGCCCGCCTGGCCAAGCTGCAGAAATCGGCCGCCGCCTCCAAACAGGAGATCGAAAAGATCAAGGGCGAGATGGCCAAACTCAATACCGAGCGCCTCTCCTATATCAACACCATCTCGGAGATGCTCGCCGGCGAGGCCAGCCCGGAGATGGAACCCATTCGCGTCGCCCTCTCCGAAAACCAGGTGGATGACGTCTTTCGCGGCGTGATCGAATCGGAAATCCGCCGGGTCAAGGGCATCACCACCATCGACTCGGTTGGCTACAAGGAGCTGCTCAAGGATTACGACCGCATCCGTAACTACAACCGCATCTTCGCCAAGAATAATATCGCGCCGGATCAGGCGGCCCTGCTCGCCAGCTACGACGCCGCGATCAAGGCGGTCAAGGTGGAAGTACCCAAGACCACAAACTGGACCTTGATCTATATCATCATCGGGGTTTTGCTCCTGCTCCTGCTCTGGGCCCTCTACAAACTCTTCGGCGGCAGCAAAAAGAAGAGCCCGCCCCCGCCGGAATATAAAAGCTACCAGCCCTGATCACCCTGACGGGTGCGCCCGCCTCTATCATCTATTAAAAAAAGCTGCGCTCCGAATCATGCAGAGCGCAGCTTTTTTCTATTCCAACCGTTACGAATCGCTGGCCGGACAGGCACGAACCACGCTCCGCGGGAGTATGGACATTGTTCCCGGGGACGACACCCAACCCGCTGCGGGCAAGTAAATCCTTGATTATTTCATAAAATATTCCTATTTTATGGCGAAATTAAGGGACTCCATATAAGGAAAAGCCATGCTCAGCAAAAAAAAGATGGAGATCGGCATAGAGGTCGAGGCGCTGTGCAACAAATGCAAGGCCGCCACGGTCCATGTTGTGGTCGCGATCAAGAGCCAGGACATGGTCCGCGTGATGTGCAAAGCCTGTCAGAGTTTGCACCGCTTCAAGGCGCCGGAATCCAAGGGCGTCAAAAAAGCCGCCAAGGTGCAGAAAGCCCAAAAGGTCAAATTGACCCCGGAGGCGAGAGAGAGTAAAAAATGGAACAAGCTGCTGCTCGCCGCGGATCCGGAAAAGGCGGTAGCCTATTCGATGTCCAGTGTTTATGCCGAAAACGATATCATCCAACACACCAAATTCGGCCTTGGTGTTGTGGTGAAGATACTTGATCCGAGCAAAATATCAGTGGTCTTTGAGGACGGCGTAAAAAACATGGTCCAGAACCTCAAATAGTCCGCCTTGCTTCAATGAACAAAAAAAAAGGTGCGATTTCGATCGCACCTTTTTTTTTATGCCCCGACCTAATTGATGTAAAGATAGCGTTTGATCTTCTTGGTCGCTGTCTTTTCGAACTCCTCGGCCTGCTCGATGATGCGGTGGATGCGTGCGTAGGCCGCTACCTTGCTGTTGACCTCCTGTCGTATCGACTCCAGCTTTTGTGTCACGATGCGGGCCGCCTCCGAGCCGTCCAGCCTGGAGAGATGATAAGCCTCCTCCATGGCGTCCATGTCGAGATAGACCCTGGCGGTGATGCGCCCGGCCTGTTCGTAGACCAGGGATTCGAGCACGCAGGGATTCTGGGAGAGATGGAACTCGAGTTCCTCGGGATAGATGTTCTCGCCGCTCGGGCCGACAATGATGTTCTTCGACCTCCCCTTGATGAAGAGATAGCCGTCGCTGTCGATGAGTCCGAGGTCGCCGGTGATGAACCAGCCCTCCGCGGTGAAGGCCTTGCGGGTCGCCTCCTCGTTGTGGAAATAGCCCTTCATGACATTGGGGCCGCGGGCGATGATCTCGCCGATGCCGGATTGGGGGTCTGGATCGAGGATCCGCAGCGTCACCCCCGGGATCGCCTTGCCGGCGGACTGCAGCTTGACCTTGCCGATGGGATTGACGGTGAGAAGAGGCGAGCACTCGGTCAGGCCGTAGCCGGTGGTGTAGGGAAAGCCCCCCTCGTGCAAGAAGGCCTCGACATCCGGCGGGGTGGCCGCGCCGCCGAAGATCATCAGGCGCAGCCGGCTGCCGAAGGCCTGCACCAGCCGCCTGCCGGCGATGCGGTTGACCACCTTCTGCATCGGTCCGATGCGGTAGAGGGTCTTCGAGATCGGCTTGGCGTTGATCTCACCGAGCACCTTCTTTTTGTAGATCTTGTCCATGATCAGGGGCACCGAAAGGATGATGGTCGGCTGCACCTCCTTGATAGCCGGCAGGAGGGTTTGCGCCGTGGGCAGGCCCTTGATGAAGTAGATCGGGGAGCCCATCAGGAAGGGGGCGAGAAAACCCATACTGCACTGGTAGGCATGCGACAGGGGCAGGATGGCCAAAAAACAGTCGCTGTGGCTGATGGAGATCGCCTGAATGCCGGCCTGGACATTGCTGACGATGTTGGCATGGGTCAGCATCACCCCCTTGGAATGGCCCATCGTGCCCGAGGTGTAGAGTATTTCGGCGAGATCCTCCTCCCCGGGATCGGCGAGCGGCTTGAGCTTTTTCTGCTTCCTGGCGGGCGCCTCACCGGCCAGCAGCGCGGAAAGTCTTACCCACTTTTTCTCATCCAGGGGGAGTTCCTGATTGTCGAGGGAGGCGACAAAGACAAGATCGCGGATATTGAGTTCGACCACCTTGTGGACGAGTTTGCTGGTGACAAAGAGTCCCCTGGCGTTTGAGTTGCGGATGATATGGTGGATTTCGGATTTGTGGAACTCGGTGAGGATGGGCACGACCACGGCCCCCATGCTGACGATCGCCAGATAGGCGATGCACCAGCTCGGGGAATTGTCGCCGAGGAGGGCGATGCGGTCGCCCGGCCGGATGCCGCGCTGGCGCAGGCTCTGGACGAGCTGGTGGACCTGCTGTTCGACCTGGCGATAGGTATAGGGTTCCTCGCCGACGAAGGAGAAGACGATATCGCGGGAAAATTCCGCCACCCCGGCGCGAAATAGTTCGCAGAGCGTCCGTTTCTGCAGCGCAACCATATGGGAACTCCTGATGATGTACTCTTGTCCCCGGCCGGCGGGGAATTGATGCAGCCCGAAAAGGGGGCAGGAAAAGGAAAAATAACAAATTTCCGGCAACCTGTCAATATCTTTGTGGTGGATGCATATAAAAATGACCGCCCTCCGCGGGGGCGGGCGGTCATGCAAAGCTGGCGTGTGGATGGAGGGTTACTGGCTGCGTTTTTCGCTGATGCGGGCGGCCTTGCCGCGCAGGCTGCGCAGGTAGTAGAGCTTGGCGCGGCGCACCTTGCCTTCGCGGATGTTCTCGATCTTGGCGATGTTCGGCGAGTGCAGCGGGAAGATGCGCTCCACGCCGATGCCTTCGGATATCTTGCGGACCGTGAAGGTGGCGTTGATGCCGGCCCCCTTGCGGTTGATCACAACACCCTGAAAAACCTGGATGCGCTCCTTGTCACCTTCAATGACCTTGACGTGCACATTGACCGTGTCGCCCGGATGAAAGGCAGGGATGTCGGTCTTCATCTGGGATGCAGCAACGAGATCCAACTTGTTCATTTTGTTTTCCTCCTCTTTGCGAGGGTTTATGTTTCAATCCTGCTGATTATACTTTTCGTAGAGATCGGGCCGCAGACGCCTGGTCCGTTCCAGGCTCTGCTGCAGGCGCCACTCGGAAATCCCGGCATGGTTCCCGGAGAGCAGCACCGGCGGCACCTCCATACCGCGAAAATCCTGCGGCCGCGTGTAGTGCGGATGGTCGAGCAGTCCTGACTGGAACGAATCGGTCTCTGCGGAATCGATGTCGCTGATCGCGCCGGGCAGCAGCCTGACCACAGCATCGATGATGACCGTGGCGGCAATCTCCCCCCCGGTGAGGATATAGTCGCCGATCGAAATCTCCTCGGTGACCCAGCTCTGGATGACGCGCTCGTCGATGCCCTTGTAATGCCCGCAGAGCAGAACCATCTTTTCGCGCAGGGAAAAGATCACGGCCTGCCTCTGGTCGAAGAGCCGGCCGGCCGCCGACATCAGGGTCACCGGCACCCCCTCCAGCTTGTACCTGTCATAGATATCTTCGAGGCAGCGAAAGAGGGGCTCCGGTTTGAGGATCATGCCCGGGCCGCCGCCGAAACCGTAGTCGTCGATCTGCTGATGTTTGTCGGTCGCGTAGGGCCGGATCTCGTGAAAATGGATCCTGACCAGCCCTTTGGACTGCGCCCGCTTGAGTATGCTGTCGCCCAGGGCGCTTTCGAGTAATCCGGGGAAAGCGGCTACGACATGAATTTCCACCCGTTACTCCGTTACAAATCCAGTAAGCCATCCACAACGTGGACGATCATGAGGCCGGTCTCGCTGTCGATCTGGCGGATGAACTCCGGCACGGCCGGAATGAGATATTCGCGCTCATCGCCGCGCACCACATAGACATCGTGGGCCGGATTGCGCAGGATGTCGACCACCTCGCCCAGAGCTACTCCCTCTTCGGTCACCACCTGAACCCCGATGATCTCGAAAATGTAATGCCGGCCTTCGGCGAGAGGGAGAACTTCTTCCCCCGGTATCTCGACCCAGGCCTGGCGCCAGGTCTCGGCGGCGTTGCGGTCGCTGATCCCGTCGAGGCTGAGGATGATCCCGTCAGGAATGAGCTGCACCTGGGCGAGGGTGAAGGGGGTGCGCTCATCATCGCCGTGGTTGAGCCAGACCCTTTTGAGCAGGTGATAGCGCTCCGGGTCATCGGTCAAGGGCGCGACGCGCAAGGCCCCGCGGATGCCGTGAGGCCTTCTCACCTGGCCGATGACCACAAAGTCCGGGGTCCTGGCCCGTTTGCCGCTCTGATCCGCCATTACAGATGATGGGTTGTCGTCGCTCAGGCTTCGCTCTTGGGCTCGGCGCTCTCTTCAGGCGCAGGCTCCTCAGCCGCTGGAGCCTCTGCTGCGGGCTCTTCAGGTGCACGAGCTTCGGCCGGGGGCTCTTCAGCTACAGGGGCAGCTGCAGGAGCTTCGACCGGGGCGGGAGCTGGTGCTTCGGCCGCCGGGGCTGCTGCAGGAGCTTCGACCGGGGCTGGAGCCGGTGCTTCGGCCGCGGGGGCTTTGGCTTCGCTCTTGGCCGGTTTCTTCGTTTCCGTCTCGCGCTTCTCCATCGCCTGTTTGGCTTCCTCGCGCTTGCTGCGCTGGAGCTGCAGATCCTGCCAGCGGGTCATCTCTTCGGCGATGGTCTCATCGTTCGCCCCGCGCTTGTGCATCTCCCACTCGTGGAGGATGCCCTGGCTGCGGAAAAGGCTGTTCACCGTATCGGAGGGGATGGCGCCGTCGCTGAGCCATTTCAGGGCCTTGGCGCGGTCGATGACCAGTTCGGCAGGCTGGGTGACGGGATTATAATGTCCGATCTTGTCCAGATAGGAGCTGTCCCGTGAGGATCTCGAGTCGATGGCGACGATACGGTAAAAAGGCTGTTTCTTCTTACCAATGCGGCTTAACCTTAACTTTACCGACAACTTGCTCTCCTTTGTTAAAAGCCCGTGGGCAGGCGCATGCCCCTGCCCCCATGTTTCATTGTCTTCATCATCTTTACAATCATATTATACTGATTCAGAACCCGGTTGACCTCCTGGACGCTGGTGCCGCTGCCGCGGGCGATGCGCTTGCGGCGGCTGCCGTCTAGGATGTTCGGGTTATTTCTCTCCTTGACCGTCATGGAGCGGATGATCGCCTCCACGCGGATGAGGGCCTTGTCGTCAACCTGCATCCCCTTGAAGGCCTTGGCCTGGGCGCCGGGGATCATGGTCAGGATATCCTGGAGCGGCCCCATGCGTTTGAGCTGCTGGAGCTGATCGAGGAAATCCTCGAGATTGAACTCGGCCCGGCGCAGCTTCTTCTCGAGCTTGACGGCCTTTTCGAGGTCGACCGCCTCCTGCGCTTTTTCCACCAGGGAGAGGACGTCGCCCATGCCGAGAATCCGCGAGGCGAGTCGGTCCGGATGAAAGGGCTCGAGCTGGTCGAGCTTTTCACCGCTGCTGACGAACTTGATCGGTTTGCCGGTGACCGCCCTGATCGAAAGGGCTGCGCCGCCGCGGGCATCGCCGTCCATTTTCGTCAGCACCACCCCGCTGAAATCCAGGCGCTCCAGAAAGGCGCGGGCGGTGGTGACGGCGTCCTGGCCGGTCATGCTGTCGGCGACGAAAAGGATCTCCGCCGGTGAGGTGGCCTCCTTGATGCGCGCCACCTCCGCCATCATCTCCTCGTCGATGTGCAGCCGCCCTGCCGTGTCGATGATGGCCGTGTCAAGCAGATTCTTGCGCGCATGATCAAGAGCGTGGGCGGCGATCGCCGCAGCATCGCGGTTCTCTTCGGAGTAAACCTGGATATCGAGGCTGCGTCCGAGCACCTTGAGCTGCTCGACGGCAGCGGGACGATAAATGTCCGCTGCGACCAGCAGGGGGGTGCGCCCCTTTTTGCGCAGATGGCGGGCCAGCTTGCCGGCAAACGTGGTTTTGCCCGAGCCCTGCAGCCCTGCGAGCAGGATCACACTCGGCAGGGAGCGGCCGAAAACGAGCGGGGCCTCTTTCTCGCCCAGCAGACGGGTCATCTCGTCATGGATGATCTTGACCACCATCTGGCCGGGGGTGACGCTGCGCAGCACCTCCTGGCCGAGAGCGCGCTGCTCCACATCGGCGATGAACTGCTTGGCCACCTTGTAGTTGACATCGGCTTCCAGAAGAACCCGGCGCACCTCGCGCATGCTCTCGGCGATGTTCTTTTCGTTCAACGTGCCATGGCCGCGAAGCTTGTGCAGGACGGCTTCCAGCTTGTCGGTCAATTCCTGGAACATGCGCGTTTTTATCCTCGAAAATGATACAGCCAATAAAAATAGGAAAAAAAAAGCTCTATTGCAAGATTTTTTTAGGAGTTTGCGGCGTTTTTGGGCGGGCTTGCAGCGGCGGCGGGCTCTCCCCGGCTTTACTGGCCGGGGAGGCCGGGAAAAGAGGGGCGAGCGGGCTCAGCCGCAGAGGACCGAACCGCCATTGACATTAAAGATCTCGCCGGTGATATAGCTGGCCCCGTCAGAGGCGAGAAAGACGATCGGCCAGGCGATCTCCTCGGCATGGCCGGCCCGGCGCATCGGAATGGTGCGCAGGATGGTCTCCTTCGACTGTTCGATCGCCTCGATCGACATGTCGGTGTCCACCCAGCCCGGGGCGACGCTGTTGACCAGGATATTGTGGGGGGCCAGCTCGACGGCATGGGACTTGGTCAAGCTGATCACTGCCCCCTTGCTCGCCGCATAGGGGGAATAGACCGGCTCGCCGCGCTGCCCGGCGGTCGAGGAGATGTTGATGATCCTGCCTCCCCCCTGCCGGATCATCCATGGCACCACTGCCTCGGTGCAGAAAATCACCCCGTCCAGGTTGATCGCCAGGGTGCGCCGGTAGGTTTCGACGGGGAAGCGCTCGATCGGCGCCGGCAGCCATACCCCGGCATTGTTGACCAGAACGTCAATGCGCCCCCACCGGCCGGCGACGCGGTCGACCATCTCGCGCACCGCCGCGGCATCGCTGACATCGCAGCCCACAATCATCCCCTCCCCCCCGCCGGCCTCGATCTGCGCCAGCACCTCGCGAGCCGCCTGCTCCTGCTGATGATAGTTGACTGCGACGCGCGCCCCGTAGCGGCTGAAGATAAGGGCCGCCGCCCGGCCGATACCGCGCGAGGCCCCGGTAATGAGCACCACCTTCTCCTTTAAACCGATCATAGTCCTGTCCTTGCCATTGGTCCATTGTTTCAGTTCAGCGCAGCAGCAGCACCCGGCCGGTGTGCACGTCCGCCCCCACCCGGAGCCGGTAAATATAAAGACCGCTCGGGCGCCCGGCCGCCATCCAGAGGTGACGGTAACGCCCGGCCTGCAGCCCCCCCTGCAGCAGCTGCTCGACAAGCTCCCCGCGCACATTGAAAATTTCCAGGGCAACCCGGGCCGGCTGCGGCAGGCTGAATTCGAGGGTCACTCCGGCGTTGAAGGGATTGGGATAGGCCGGGTGGAGCTGGAAGGCCGGCGTCCCGACCTCGCCGATTCGTTCGATCCCCGTCGAGAGCGGAAAAAAGAATTCGAGGGCCTCGTCGACATGGGCGCGCCAGCTGCCCCAGCTGTGGCCCTCATGCCAGAGGCGGAACCTGGCCTCGACGCCATTGTCGAGGAGATGGGAGAAAAGGGTCTCCGCATCCCCGATCAGCGAAGGTTCGTAGCTGCCGGCATCGATGTAGCACTTTTGAAAGGGACGGGCGGAGGCGAGCAGCTGCATGAGCACCGCCCTCTCGGTCGGCCACATCGCCGGTGAATAGAGGCCGCTGAGGCCGAAAACCTCCGGATGATGAAAGCAGATCTGGGCCGAGATCAGGGCGGCCAGTGAAGGACCCATCATCGCCCGCTTGGAAGGATCTCGTGAGGTGTTGTAGGTCGCATCGATATGGGGCATGAGCTCCTCGATGATGAAGCGCTCAAAATGGACCGCCGTGGCCCCGCTGTACTCCTCGATCCGCTGCCCAGCCGATACCGGGGGCACAAAAACGCCAATCATCGGTTCAATCCGCTTCCAGCCGATGAGGTTGTCGAGCACGGTCTTGACATCCCCCAGGGCAAGGAACTCGAGGCCGTCATGAAATAGGACCAGGGGATAGCCATCCTCCCGCTCCGGATCATAATCCGCAGGGAGGTAGACACGCAGAAAGCGGCTGTTGCCGAGTATGGCGCTGACAAAACTCCCCTTTTCGAGGGTCCCGCCGCTCACGCTGGTATCGGTCATACACTCCGCCGCCGGCGGATATTCGGGCATACGCAGCTCCGAATTGGGGCCATAGCCGCCGTAGCAGAGCAGGGGGTTGCGCGAATCGAGAATCCAGCTCGAGTTGTTGAGGACAAACTTGTAGTCGAGCCGGGCATCGGGCTCGTAGGTTTGACGGAGAAACCAGAGATTTGTCCCGGAAACCCGGTTGAATGAGTGACGGCTCGGATCCCAGCCGTTGGCGTCGCCGGCGAGGGCCACTGAGGTGGCCCCGCCGCGATAGAGATAATAGACGGCCGAATCGGCCACAATGAGAGGCAGATTCCCGGCTGCCTGATAAAAGCTGTCGGCGACAGCCTGGCGCGCCCCCTCCGGGAGGGAGTAAACCCGCTGCAAAAATAAGGTGAACTGGTCGCCCGCCTGATCGCTCATTGTACCTTCGCTGAGAGGTTCATCCACTCGGACCGGCGCCGCCTCAGGCCCGGGGGCCGCGGCGGCCGGCAGTGCCGTGACAAGGAGCGCCATCGCGAAAAACATCGTGTATCGCTGCATAGGCTTTTCCTCAACAAAAGTAGATCCTGAATAGTATACCCAATATTTGCTTCTTGAACAAGCAAAATGATGATTGAAATTCATACCATTGGCCGGTCTGCCAGCGACGGAAACGATCAATGTTAGCGCTGGCTATCCGCCCCTTCCAGCGTCGATTAGCCCCGGCCAGACGGAAGATTTTTTCATTGTTTAGTTGTATATTTTTTAATATACTTTATGAGATTCATGCAGCCGAAGCATCCTCAGGCTGTATGAAAGCCTTCGCACTGCATCCCTGGCAGGCATTGACCTAACACGAGGAACCAGCCCATGAAACGACTCCTTCTTATGCCGGTTCTGGCACTCCTGATCCTGCTCGCTGCCCTTCAGGAGCCGGCTACAGCCCAATATGATCCGGAAAGGCTCTACCAGCACCTGCAGTCGGTCTACGATCGCAACGACGGCGATGTCTCCGGCTATCTCATCGACGAGCTCACCCAGTTCGGTCTCATCTTCCCGGATGACGCCAGGGCGGCCGACGCCTCCTGGCTGCTCGCCAAGATCTACCTGGATAAAAACAAACGGCATGAAGCCCTCGCCGCCGCCTTCAAGACCCTCTATCTCTACCCCCGCAGCCTCCACGAAGGAGAATGCCGGGATATCATCCAGAACGTCCTCGCCAGGGAGGTGGTCTACGCCCCCAAAAAAGGACTGCTCGAGAGTGCCGTCTACGGCACCGCTGTGGATGCAGCCACTCTGGAACGCTGGCACGCCTATCTCAACCTGCTCAAGGATCTCGACCAGCCCAGGCTCTATGACTGGTCCCTGACCGAGGCCAGAACCTTTGTCACCCGCTTCCCGGGCGATTCCCTTATTTATCCGGTTCTGGAATGGACCGGCGATCTCTATCAGCGGCTCGGCAAGATCTGGGAGGCCATCTACAGCTACCGCAAGCTCGAAGAGATCTTTCCCGACCACCCCCAGCTCCCCTATGCCCTCCACCAGCAGGCCCTGCTCCTGAGCGAGCGCGCTGCCAAGCATGAGGACGCGGTCAGCCGCCTCACCCGCATCCTCGCCCATTATCCGGAAAGCGACTTCGCGCCCACCGCCGCCTATACCATCGGCAAAATCAAGGAGAGGGAGCTCAAGGATTATAACGGCGCCATCGAGGCCTACCGCAAGCTGGTCGCGGGATGGCCCAAGGACGAACGCGCCGTCGAGGTCCTCCTCGCCATCGCCGACATCCAGGACCGCCGGCTGAAGCAGTACGATCTCGCCCTTGCCACCTATGACGAAATCATCAAGGACTATGTCAGCGATCCCCGCGGTGCGCGCGCGCTCGAGCTCACCGGCGATCTCTACGCCGAAAACCTCAAGGACTATCTCAATGCTGCCAGCAGCTACGCCAGGGTCTCCAAGCTCTATACCTCCGACGAAAAGGCGCCCGATCTGCTCATCAAGGCGGGCGATCTCTGCGCGGAACGGCTCAAGGATTACCGCAAGGCCATCGAATACTATGAGATGGTCGCCAACCTTTACCCGGCCAGCAAAAAGGTCAAGGAGGCCAACAAGCGCATCGACAAAGCCTCAAAAAAGATTACTGATAACCTCTGAAATTCTGTCCCCTCCCCGCGCAGCGCGGGGAGGGGACTTCCCTTCCTGCTGAAAATCCCAAAATTATTATTGCATATTTATACATTGTTTTGTATATTTATGCATGAAACAGAGAACCGACCGCCACCATGCCATCCGGGCGATGATCGAATCCCGCCCCATCGCCAGCCAGAACCAGCTCCTCGAGGAACTGCAGGCACTGGGTTTTGAAGTCACCCAGGCGACCCTTTCACGAGATCTCCTGCTCCTGGGCGCAATGAGGATTCCCGATCCGGAAAAGGGCTATATCTACGCCCTCCCCGGCGCGGCAGCGCTTGCCCCGCCCCTGACGGACACCTCCGCCCTGCACGCCTGCCGTTCTCTCGCCTTTTCCGGCCATCTGGCGGTGGTCAAGAGCCTGCCCTCCTTCGCCCCTTCCATCGGTCTGCTCCTCGACGGCCTCAACCTGCCCGAAGTGGTCGGCACCGTCGCCGGCGATGACACTCTCATCGTCGTCCTGGCCGAGGGAACAAGCCATCACCGATTCAGGCAGATCCTGCTGGAGCGCCTCCCCGAGCTGCGCGACCGTTTCTGATCTCGATCCCTAAAAAGCATAAATCCTGAACAGCCCCGGCGGCGCAGACTCACTCAGCCCGCACCACCGGAATCTTTTCATCATCATCCATCAAGAAAGGTCTGTCATGAAAGAGAAAGTGATCCTCGCCTACAGCGGCGGCCTCGACACCTCCGTGATCCTCAAGTGGCTCGAGCTCAAGGGCTATGACGTCATCGCCTATGTCGCCGACGTCGGCCAGAAGGAGGACTTTGAGGCTGTCCGTGAGAAAGCCCTCAAGACCGGCGCCAGCAAGGTCTACATCGAGGATCTGAAAGAGGAGCTGGTGCAGGAGTACATCTTTGCGGCGGCGCGCGGCAACGCCCTTTACGAAGGCCGCTATTTCCTCGGCACCGCCATCGCCCGCCCTCTCATCGCCAAGCGTCAGATCGAGATCGCCGCCCGGGAGGGAGCGCATTATGTTTCGCACGGCGCCACCGGCAAGGGCAACGATCAGGTCCGCTTCGAGCTGGCTTACTACGCCCTCCAGCCCGACATTCAGGTCATTTCGCCCTGGAAGGATGCGGAATTCCTCGCCCAGTTCAAGGGGCGCAGCGATATGATCGCCTTTGCCGAAAAATGGTCCATCCCGGTCAAGGCCTCGATCGCCAAATCCTACAGCGAGGACGAAAACCTCATGCATATCAGCCATGAGGCCGGCATCCTCGAGGACCCGCTCTTCCGTCCCCACGAGGAGATTTTCAGCCGGACGGTCGCGCCTCAACGGGCCCCCGATGCGGAGACCCTGCTCGAGATCGAGTTCGCCGACGGCTACCCGGTCAGGGTGACCAACCGCAGTGACAGCACGGTCGTCACCGGCGCACTCCCCCTCTTCACCTATCTCAACCGGGTCGGTGCGGCCAACGGCGTCGGCCGGGTGGACATGGTCGAAAACCGCTTCGTCGGGATCAAGTCGCGCGGCGTCTACGAAACCCCCGGCGCCACCATCCTCTGGGCCGCCCACCGTGACCTCGAGGGGATCGCCATGGACAAGGAGGTGATGCGCATCCGCGACATGCTCTCCCCCCTTTTCTCGGAACTGATCTACAACGGCTTCTGGTTCTCGCCTGAAATGGATTTTCTCCTCAGCGCCTTTGAAAAGAGCCAGGAGAAAATCAACGGTTCGGTGCTGCTCTCCATCTACAAGGGCAATGTCACCCCCATCGGCCGGCAATCCCCGATCTCGCTTTACAACCAGGATCTTTCGAGCATGGACGTGGAAGGGGGCTATAACGCCATGGATGCCGGGGGCTTTATCCGCATCCATGCCATCCGACTCAAGGCCCACAACATCGTCCTCAAGAACGGCAAACCCTACACCTGGCGCCACAAGGAGTAAGATGAAACTTTGGCAGAATCCTCCGGCGGCCGTTGCGCCGCCGGATCCCCTCACAGAACGGATCGAGCAGTTCACCGCCGGCGCGGACCCCATCCTCGACCTCGAGCTGCTGCCATGGGATGGTCTCGCCTCCAAGGCCCACGCCCGCATGCTCGCCAAGGTGGGGCTGCTCTCCCAGGAGGAGGCCGCAGCCCTGATTGCCGGCCTGGACGGGATCCTCGCCCTCCACCGCAGGGGAGAATTCACAATCAGCCGGGCCGACGAGGACGGCCACACCGCCATCGAAAACCATCTCGTGCAGCGCTGCGGCGAGGCCGGCCTCAAGATCCACACCGGCCGCAGCCGCAACGATCAGGTCCTCACCGCATTGCGCCTCTACAGCAAGGAGCGGACCTCGGCCTGCACGGCCGCCTTGCAGGGAATCATCGCCGCCCTCGAGGCCCTCATCGCCGCTCAGGGCGCTGTGCTTTTGCCCGGTTATACCCACACCCGCAAGGCCATGCCCTCGAGCGTGGGGATGTGGGCCGGAGCCTGGCGCGACGCTTTCGCCGAGGATCTTGACCTGCTCGGCCACGCCGCCGGGTTGATCGACCAGAATCCCCTCGGCACCGGGGCGGGCTACGGCGTCCCGCTTCCCCTCGACCGGGAGATGACGACCGCGGAGCTGGGCTTTGCCAGGGTGTTGTACAATCCCATTCACGCCCAGAACAGCCGCGGCAAGTATGAAGGGATCCTGCTGCATGCCCTGGCGGTGGCTTTGGCCGATATCAACCGCATGGCCTCAGACCTCATCCTCTTCACCATGCCGGGATTCGATTACTTTACGCTGCCCGGGGTCTTTATGACCGGCTCCTCGATCATGCCGCAAAAAAAGAATCCGGATGTGCTCGAGCTGCTGCGCGCCCGCTACCACGAGGTCGCCGCCTGCGAGGCCCAGCTCCGCGCCGCGACCGTCAATCTGATCTCCGGTTACCACCGCGACCTTCAGTCCACCAAGGAGGCGCTCATGCGCGGGCTGGGCACGGCTCTCGAAACTCTCGAGATGGCCGCCCTGGTGGTGCAAAACCTCAGGGTCAACGAGGAGGCCTGCCGCTCCGCCATGACCGATGAACTTTACGCCACCGCAGACGCCTATGAACTGGTCCAGCAGGGTGTGCCCTTTCGTGAGGCCTACCGGATCATCGCCGCCCGGTTCCGGCAGGAGCAGAAAAATGACTAGGATTTCGATCGTCGGCGCCTCCGGCTATACCGGGTTGGAACTGGTCCGGATCCTCCTTCGCCATCCCGCCGTTGAGCTGGCCCACCTGGCCGTGCGCGAGCCCGCCGGGCAGCGCTTCTCCGACCTCTTTCCCGCCCTGCGCGGCCTCTGCGACCTGCCCCTGAGCGGACTTGATGTGGAGGCTATCGCCCAGGGCAGTGACCTCATTTTTTTCGGGCTGCCCCATACCAGCAGCATGGAATGGGTGCCCCGTTTCATGCAGCGCGGAATCAAGCTGATCGATCTCAGCGCCGACTACCGGCTCGACCGGGCCGATCTTTACCGCACAGCCTACGGCTGCGAACACCGCCAACCTGAAGCCCTGGAGCAGTTTGTCTACGGTTTGCCCGAGTTCAACCGCTCCCGCATCGCCGCCTCCGCCGCCGTCGCCAATCCGGGCTGCTTCCCGACCAGCGTCGAGCTGGCCCTGCTGCCCGCCCTGCGGCGGGGTTTGATCGAGACCGCATCGATCATCGTCGACAGCAAGACCGGGATCTCGGGCGGGGGCAGGAGCCCCAAACCCGCCTTTCATTACCCCGAGGCCAATGAAAACCTGGCTGCATACAAGGTGGGCAGGCACCAGCATGAGCCCGAAATGGAGCAGGAGCTGGCCAAAATGGCCGGCGGCCCGGTCGATATCCTCTTCGTCCCTCATCTGGCGCCGATGACTCGCGGCATCTTCAGCACCATCTATGCGCGATTGCGCGAAACGGCGGATACCGAAGAGGTGTTAGCCCTCTATAACGAGTACTATCGCGGTGAGCCCTTTATCCGGCTTCTCCCCGCCGGCGAGGCGCCCCAAACCCGTCATGTTAGCGGCTCCAATTTCTGCGACATCGGCATGGCCGTGGTGGGAAGTACCCTGATCCTGATGAGCGCCATCGACAATCTGGTCAAGGGGGCCTCGGGCCAGGCGGTGCAGGATATGAACATCATGCTGGGGCTGGATGAAACCCTGGGGCTGCTCTAGCCTGGAAGCCTCAGGAGCCCTGCGTGCGAGCCCGCGCCGGGGAGACCACATCTCAAGAAAAGGAAAAAGCAATGCAGTTTCTGGACAATCCCTCCATCACCTACCCCAGGGGCTTCACCGCCGCTGCCGCCCGCGCCGGCTTTAAACGCAAACGCCGTGACCTCTGCCTGATCGTCAGCGAGGTGCCCGCCCGCTGTTCGGCCAAATTCACCACCAACCGGGTCAAAGCCGCACCCGTCCTCGCCGGCATTGAATCCCTGCGCAGGTCGGGGGGAATGGTCCAGGCCCTGGTGATCAATTCCGGCAATGCCAACGCCGGTACCGGCGAGCAGGGGCTGCGCGATGTCCGCGACACCCTCGCCTGGATGGCCGAAAAGAGCTCCATCCCCGCCGACCTCATCCTCGCCTCCAGCACCGGGGTGATCGGCCGCTATCTGGACATGGCCAAAATGCGCAAGGCGATCGAGCGGGCGGCCGCCCGCCTCAGCATCGCCGGCGGTGCCGCCTGCGCCGAGGCGATCATGACCACCGATACCGTCGAAAAGGCCTTCACCCTGCGCCTCGAGATCGGCGGCGCGGCGGTGACCCTGAGCGGCATCACCAAGGGCTCCGGGATGATCATGCCCAACATGGCCACCACCCTTGCTTTCGTCACCTGCGACGCGGCCATCGACCACAGCCTGCTCGACGGTCTCTTCACCGCGGCGGTGGAGGAGAGCTACAACATGATCACCGTCGACGGCCACACCAGCACCAACGACACCGCCCTGATCATGGCCAACGGCCTGGCTGGCAATGCGGAAATCATGCCCGGCACAGCGGAAGCGGAGCTGTTCGGCGAGGCTCTCAAGACCCTGATGCTGGCCATGGCCAGGGCGGTGGTGCGCGACGGCGAGGGGGCGACCAAATTCGTCATCATCCGGGTCGGCCAGGCCGAGAGCACGACCGCGGCCAGGACCATCGCCTTCGCGATCGCCAACTCACCCCTGGTCAAGACCGCCCTCTTTGGTCAGGACCCCAACTGGGGCCGCATCCTTTCGGCCGCGGGCATGGCCGGGCCCGACTTTGATCCGGACCGCAGCGATCTCATGATCAACCACACCTATATCTTCTCCCAGGGCAACCCGGTGATGCTCTCCCGCCGTGAGATGATGGCCCTGATGGCCCCGAAGGAGATCGACATCGAACTGAATCTCTTCACGGGCGGCCACTCCGCCGTGGTCTACACCTCGGATCTCTCCTACGACTATGTCAAGATCAACGCAGAGTACCACACCTGAAGGACAGGGGTCACCATGCAAAAGTACATCGAAAAAGCACGGGTCTTGATGGAAGCCATGCCCTACATTCAGGCCTTCCGCGGCAAGACCATGATCGTCAAGTTCGGGGGGAGTATCATGGAGAGCGAGACCGCTATGCGGGAGGTTCTTCAGGATGTGGTTTTTATGAAGCTGATCGGCATCCGCCCCGTGCTCATCCACGGCGGCGGGCCGGCAATCAGCGCCGGCATGAAAGCGCGGGGCATCCCCCCGCGTTTCGTCAGCGGCCTGCGCGTCACCGACAGCGAGACCATGGAGCTGGTGGAGGATATCCTCGCCCACAAGATCAACGCCCAGATCGTCACCCTGCTCAACGATTTGCAGGGGGAGGCTGTCGGGGTCTCGGGCCGCGACCACCAGATGATCAAGGTCGACAAGCTGATGCCCGAGGTGGAGGGCGAAAAGATGGACATCGGCCGGGTCGGCCGGGTGCGTTATATCAACACGGATCTGCTGCGGGAGCACCTCAACCGGGGCAGGATACCGGTAATCGCCCCGATCGGGGTCGGGGATGACGGCCTGAGCTACAATATCAACGGCGACCTGGCGGCGGGCGAGATCGCCTCCTCGCTCGGGGCCTGGAAGCTGGTCTACATGACCGACACCCCCGGCATTCTGCGCGAGCAGGGGGATGAGCAGACCCTGATCAGCACCATCAACCGTGACCAGGCCGAGGAGCTGATCAGCAAGGGCGTCATCAGTGGCGGCATGATCCCCAAGGTGCAGTCCTGCCTGGCCGCCCTGCAGTTCGGGGTCAACAAGGGCCACATCATCGACGGCAGAATCCGCCACTCCCTCCTGCTGGAAATCTTTACCCCCAAGGGCATCGGCACGGAGATTCTAAAAAACAGCTAGGCGACTCAGGAGGGGCTGAAAAGGCGGCTCCCCCACTCCCAGGCCTTGAAGAGGGCATCATTGCGGCGGATGGCGGCGGGACTCTCCCCGGCGCTGATGAAATTGAAACAGAGGCGCGCCAGCTCCGGGGTGCGCAGATAGCCGTAGGCCTTGTGGGGATTGGGATCGCCATCGATGGCATAGTCGTTAAAGACCTCGATGTCGGTGACCCCCACCCCACCGGGATTGGGGACGAAATCGTCGGCAAGCTGGTAGTTGAGGGCCACCTTGTCGGCAAGATCGGCGAGATTGTACCAGTTATGGGTGACGGGCGCCGGTGCAGCGAGCTTTCCCCCCGGGGCCAGTTTCTGCTCGAGGCGGATATTGTGCATGATCAGGGGCATGCCCAGGGGAGAACCGATGGTGATCAGGGTATGAACCTGCACCCCTGGCGGGGCGCTGCTGAGCACGTCGTAGGCGATGATCGAGCCCATGGAGTGGGCGATGAGAAGGATCTCCTTGCTGCTGTGTTCGCGGAGTTTGTTCGCCAGCCGCGTCCGCACGATATCCCGATAGGCCAGCGCAGCACCCGGGGCGATCTCGAGGCTGTTGGTGTAATAGGCCTCCAGCTCGACGAAGAAACGGCGCAGCACCAGGTCGTTGAGCTGCTTCCAGAGCAGCGAGGATCCCTCATCGGGATCCAGACGCATGATTTGTTTCTCGACGAGATCGAGGATCTTCTTGCGCACCGGCCGGGAGGAGGGAACAGGCCCACCCGGCGAGGGCCGGTAGGGCTCCTCGAGATAGCGCGCGTCCCCACGGTCGCGGATGGCGGGATCATAGGGTATGCGATGGAGAATGTCCGCCCAGTAGACTGTTTCGAAGGGCAGCCGGCGTCTGGGATGGCCGATGGCGCGAAATCCCTCGTAAAGGCTCCTCCTCCACCAGCGGTGCAGCACATCTGCCGCGGGCTTGTTGCCCAGTCCGTGAATGCCGATGATGACGCGTTTCATTCATTCCTTCTGTTTGCTTTTCAGATAGAGGGCACAGCCGCGGCCGAGCAAAACCAGCCCGAACCAGGCGAAGAGAAACAGGATTGGATAGAGCAGAAGCGCCGGGAGCCAGAGAGCGAGAGCGGCCAGGAGGAGGAAGAGCACTCCGATCAGGGTCATCAGCCGGGCCTCGATCTGGCCGAGGAGGCGGCGGCCGGTGAAGGCCGCGCCCACGGCGTGTCCGATGCGCACCGCTCCGGCGGCTGCACGCCCGGCGCTGCCTGATCCGCTGGTGATGGTGCGGGCGGGATGGGGCGGCTCTCCCGGCGCCAGCACCCGCTGTTTTCTGCTCAGCACCACCTCGGTCGCATTGTCCAGATCCGCGAGATACATCGCCTCCATCCCGGCAGCGAAATGCTCATCCTCCACCACGACATCGAGTTCGCAGTTGCCGAGCCAGCTCGAGATGTTGAGATTGCTCGAACCTACCCGCGCCCAGTGCCGGTCGGCGAGGGCGGTCTTGGCATGGAGCATGGTGCCGTTCCACTCAAAGACGCGCACCCCCGATTCGAGCAATGTGCGGTAGCCGGCGCGGGAGAGGGCTTTGACCACGGGGATATCGGTGGCATTGGGCACCAGCAGGCGCACATCGACCCCGTCCACGGCCGCCGAGCGCAGGGCCTGCACGTAGGGGGTGTTGCCGGCGTAGTAGGCGTCGGTCAGCCAGAGCCGCTCACGGGCGAGAGCAGCGACGAGCTGATCGAGACGGAAAAGGCCGGCGGTGGCCGGAATATTGGCGACGACGCGGAGGCTGGCCGTCCCGGCCGGGGCGATGATCCCGCCGGCGCCCTCCTCCCCGTCGGGGAGTTCCTCCCCGGTCATCGCCCAGACCTGGGCGAAGGCCTTTTCAATGTCAGCGACCGCGGGCCCATGCACCTCCACCCCGGTATCGCGCCAGGGCTCGATTTTTTTGGCGGGGAGCCCCTCCCAGGCCATGCCGATGCAGAGCCCGGAGACGTAGCCGACCTGGCCGTCCACCGCCAGCATCTTGCGGTGGTCGCGCGAGAGCCAGCCGAGGGGACGATCAAGGCGCGGACGGTTGAAGCAGCGCACCTGAATGCCGCCAGCGCGCAGCCGCTCCCAGAAGGCGCCAGGGGTCTTGCCGAATCCCCCCAGCCAGTCGTAGATGACCCGGACGCATACTCCTTCAGCAGCCTTTTGCAGCAGGGCATCGGCGAATCTGCGGCCGGTCGCATCCCCATAAATGATATAACTCTCGAGATGGATATGCTTCCGGGCCGCGGCGATCGCCTCCAGCCAGGCCGGATAGTTTTCGGCTGCATCCTTGAGCAGGCGGATGCGGTTGCCGGGAATGAGGGGCGCTCCAGCTGCTCTTGAAAAGGCGCGGTTGGCCGATTCGCGCAGATCCCTCCAGCTCACCTGCTGATGATCGATCTCCGGCGCGGCCGCCTGCGCGCGCCTCCTGTCCACTCTGGTCATCTCCATGTCGGGGCTCTCCCACGGAAATTAGCCAATCAGGGCGCAAAAATCAAGGCAAATAAAAGCAGGC
>ERZ795031.743-NODE-743-length-38564-cov-5.317614_pt1 | contig 38564 bp, 26 predicted proteins | sample MGYA00375123_ERZ795031 | MGnify/ENA primary metagenome ERZ795031 (study PRJEB30166, sample SAMN05720159) | activated sludge metagenome | isolation source: anaerobic digester from wastewater treatment plant | place: USA | collected 2015-04-21 ...
CGGGATTGTCGGGCATCGCCTCGGTCCGCAGCCGCATGGGCATGACAATCTCGACCCGGTCGTTATTCCGCCATCTCCGTTCCACCACCAGAAATCCCTTGCCGTTCAGGGAGGCCTGTGTGGCGGTTCCGTTCACTCTGACCGCGATCTCCCCGGCCCAGCCGGGCCTGCGCAGGTAGAGGGGAAATCGAACCGGCTTTTTCACCGCGATAGTGAGGCGCACACTCTCCTCAGCTGGAAAGGCGGTCTCCTGGGTGATGATGACGCCCCGCTCCCGCCACTCCAGCACCGAAGGGATGAAGAGAGCGAGATAGAGCCCGCCGTCGGCCGCCTCGTACCAGATGCCCTCGTTGTATTTGACATGGTTCTCCATGCCGGTGCCGACGCAGCAGGTGAAGGTGTTGAAGGAATCGCTGAACTGCTTGCGGGTGCCCATGCGCAGGGGGACGAAGTAGCACATCATGCCGTCGGCCGGATTCTGGCTGGAGAGGATGTGATTGTAGAGGGCGCGTTCGTAATAGTCGGCCAGCTCCTGATCGGGCTCAAGGCAGAAGAGGTGGCGGGTGAGCTTGAGCATATTGTGGGTGTTGCAGGTCTCGCAGGTATTATCGCTGAGGCGATCGTTGAGCCGGTCCGGCTCGCCGCAGTATTCATAGTTGCTGTTGCCCCCGATGACGTAGGAGTGGTGCCGGGTCATGGTCTCCCAGAAAAAACGGGCGATGGTCAAGTCCGCGGGGCTGCCGGACAGCTCATAACGGCGAGCGGCGCCTACCGCCTTGGGCACATTGGTGTTGGAGTGCTTGCCGGGCATGGGATCGATGCGCTGCGCCAGCTGTCCCATAACAAACTCGTCATGGAAGCGGCGGGAGAGCGCGAGATATTTTTCTTCTCCGGTGATGGCGAAGAGATTGGCCAGCACCTCGTTCATGCCGCCATATTCGCAGTTGAGCATGGCCAGGCGCTGCTCCTCGCTGAGGGGATTGACCACAGCGGCCGCCCAGTCGGCCATGCCGCGCACCACCTTGAGAGCGACTGGATTCCCGGTGTACAGATGGGCATCCACCAGCCCAGCCATCACCTTGTGGACGGTGTACCAGGGGGACCAGCCCCCGTTGAGGTTAAAGCCGGTCGACCTGATCTCGCCCCGGGCGATGCGGGCGAAGAGGCTGTCTTCATCCGGTATCGCACCAACATAACCGGATTTGCGCGCCTCCTGGCAGCGGGCGAGTTCTCCGACGATATAGTCGACCCGCCTTTTGAATTCGGGGTCGCCGCTGCCGGCGTAGTGCATGGCGCAGGCGGAAAGATAGTGGCCAAGGGTGTGGCCGGAGAGCCCCTCGCTCTCCCAACCGCCGTAAATCTCCCCCTTGACCGGCAAGCCGGCGTGGGCATGAAAGCGGTGGAGCAGACGGTCGGGTTCGATGGTGAGCAGGTAGGCGGCATCCATCTCCAGGGCATGTTTGAAGGGGCCGTCCGTGATACGGACTGCACCGAGGTCAAAGGCCCGGGCCCGGACGGGGACCTTGATTCCGGCCTTGAGGGCGGAGCGGAACTGGCCAGGATATTGGGCGTGCAGGTGGCCGGCGCAGGCCAATACGGCCAGAACGAGAAGGGTGTTCGGTTTCATGAACTCTCCTTGCGGGAAGCGAAAAGGCCTTGCAATTCTCCACCAATTTAGCTATTATGTGCGAAATAATCCAACCCAAACTTTGCGAGAATCCCATGACCGCCAAAGGCCACCCGCTTCTCAAAGATTCCAAAGCGGCCCGCTGGACCGCTCTGCTGATTGTCTCCTTCACCATGTTCGCCGGCTATTACATGGCGGACCTCATGGCCCCCCTGCAGGGCATGCTGCAGAAACAGCTGGGCTGGAGCGCCACCGATTACGGCTGGTACACCGGGGCCTACGGCTGGTTCAACGTCTTCTTCTTCTTCCTCATCCTCGGCGGCATCATCCTCGACAAGATGGGGGTGCGCTTCACCGGCCTCGCCGCCGCTGTCGTCATGGTCTGCGGAGCCCTCACCAAGTACTGGGCCATCACCACCCACAGCCTCGACGGCCAGAGCTGGCACATTCTCTTCTGGACCTTCCCGGCGCAGGTCTGGATGGCCGCCCTCGGCTACGCCATCTTCGGGGTGGGCGTCGAGGTCGCGGGCATCACCGTCTCCAAGGTGATCGTCAAGTGGTTCAAGGGGCATGAGCTCGCCCTGGCGATGGGACTGCAGCTGGCCATCGCCCGCATGGGCACTGCCCTGGCCCTCTCCACCTCCCTGCCCATCTCCAAGGCCTTCGGCACCGTCAGCGCCCCCATCCTCATCTCCGCAACCATGCTCTGCATCGGTCTGCTCGCCTACTTTGTCTACACTTTCAATGACAAGAAACTCGATGCCTCACTGGCCGCCCACCGCAAGCATGAGGAGAAAAGTGCCGATGAGGAGTTCCACCTCAGCGACATCGGGGCCATTGTCTCCAGCCGCGGCTGGTGGTACCTGGCCATCCTGTGCGCCCTCTTTTATTCGGCGGTCTTTCCTTTCCTGAAATATGCCACCGGTCTGATGATCAACAAGTACGGCGTCTCGGAAAATCTCGCCGGTCTCATCCCGGGACTGCTGCCCTTCGGCACCATCCTGCTCACCCCCTTCTTCGGCAATCTCTACGACCGCAAGGGCAAGGGGGCGACGATCATGATCCTCGGCGCGGTTCTGATCATCATCGTCCATTCCCTCTTCGCCCTGCCGGCGCTCAGCCACTGGCTGGTCGCCGTCCTGCTCATGATCGTACTCGGCATCGCCTTCTCCCTGGTCCCCTCGGCGATGTGGCCCTCCCTGGCCAAGATCGTCCCCGAGAAGAGGCTGGGCAGCGCCTATGCCCTCATTTTTTACATCCAGAACATGTTCGCACTGATGAGCGTGCCGGCTTTCATCGGCTGGCTGCTCGACAAGTACTGCGTGGTTTCGACCAGCGGCGTGGCGGAGCAGACGGTGACCCGCTATACCTATACCCTGCCCATGATCGTTTTCGCCCTGATCGGGGTGCTCTCACTGGTCTTCGCCCTCCTGCTCAAGGCGGAGGACCGAAGAAAGGGCTACGGCCTGCAGCTGCCGAACATCAAGAGCTGAAAGCGGACGAGAACCCGCAGCAGAGCCGCTTGCAGCATCCCAGCCGCGGCTGTGCGAGGATCACCATAAAACAAAAAGCCCCGGGCATTCAAGCCGGGGCTTTTTTTTATCGGTGCCGGATTCGGCTGGCTACTTTTTGCGCGCCTTGCCCCTGGCGGTCACCGTGACGCCGAAGCGTTCGCGCAGGGCATACAGGGCCTCCGCCTCGGTTTCGCTCAGGACGTTGACCCGCCCGAGCTGGCGAGCGACCAGGCTGATGTGCGCAAAATGTTCCAGGGTCTCCATCTTGTGGTAGGCGCCGATCACATCGCCGGCGGTGGTGACCGCGCCGTGGTTGGCGAGGAGAAAGGCATCATGCTCCCTGATGCGCGCAAGCAGCGGCTCGTAGATGCCCGGCGTGCCCGGGGTGCCGTAGGGGATGACCGGGATGCTGCCGAGGGTGATGATCACCTCGGGCAGGACGCAGGCATCGAGCGGGATGCCGGCCACCGCAAAGCCGGTGGCGGTGGGGGGATGGGCATGGCAGATGCCTTGCACATCCGGCCGCTCCCGGTAGATGGCCAGATGCATGTGCACCTCGGAGGAGGGCTTTTTCCTGCCGGAGAGGAGGCGCCCCTCCATATCGACCACAACCAGATCCGCGGGCTTGAGGAATCCCTTGCTCACCCCGGTCGGAGTGATCAGAATGCTCTTGCGATCGATGCGGGCGCTGATGTTGCCGTCGTTGGCGGCGACATAGCCGCGCAGCCAGACGCGCCGCCCCGCTTCGACGATTTCTGTCTTCAATGTCTGAATGGATTTGGCCATGATCCTGCCTCCAATTCTATTCCTGCTGTTTCTACAGTCCAATGTACCAAGGCGAAAGGAAAGAAGCAAGTTAAAGTCGGGCCGCCCCACAAACGGGCCTCCCCGTGGCGGTGAAAGGGCTTGTTTTTCTGATGAATTAACGCTATATTTTTCAAGAGATCCACCCGGGGGAGGATCCTCCGCCGGCGGCCGCCGCCGCGCGCAGGCCGGCACGAGTCGCTACCCGCTGGAGAATCAGGACAACCATGTTCAGGATCGGTCAACGCTGGATCAGCGAAATGGAGCCCGAGCTGGGGCTGGGAACAGTCACTGCAGCCGACCGCCGCGTGGTCACGATTGATTTTCCCGCCAGCGGCTGCGCCCGCAGCTTTGCCATCGAATCGGCCCCACTGCGCCGCGTCCTCTTTCGACCCGGAGACACCATCACCCTCCGCGACGGCAGCGCCTTTCTGGTCCTCGTCGCCGAGGAGCAAAACGGCCTGATGCGCTACAGCGGTGAGACGGTCGGCGCCGGCGAAGAGATGCTCGCCGACACCATCAGCTTCAATACCCCGCGAGATCGTCTGCTCAACCTCTATATCGACAGCAATTCCGAATATCTGCTGCGCTACCGCACCCTTCGTCACCGCTACCATTATCGCCGTTCCCCCCTGCGCGGGCTCCTTGGCGGCCGCATCGAGCTGATCCCGCACCAGCTCTATGTGGCAGACACCGTCTCCTCCCGCCCCGATCCGCGGGTGCTGCTCTCAGACGAGACCGGCCTGGGCAAGACCATCGAGGCCGCACTGATCCTGCACCGGCTGCTCACGGTCGGCCGCATCAACCGCGTCCTCGTCTGTGTACCCGAGCCCCTGGTGCACCAGTGGTTTGTCGAGCTTCTGCGCCGCTTCAATCTCATCTTCCGCCTCTACGATGCGGAGCATATCGAATCCCTGCTCGCCCTTCAGTCCGGCGAGAATCCCTTTCTTGAAGAGCAGCTGGTGCTCTGCAGCGTGGAGCTGCTGAGCAGCTGTCCCGAATGGGGGGAATTGGCCGCCGGGGCGGGCTGGGACATGCTGGTCATGGACGAGGCGCATCATCTGGTCGATCCGGGGGCGGCCTACGATCTGGCGCGAGCGCTTTGCGCCGCCTCCGCCGGGGTGCTGCTGATCACCGCCACGCCCGAACAACTGGGCCGGACCAGTCATTTCTCGCGCCTGCGGCTGCTCGATCCGGCGAAATACCGCGATCGGGAGGAGTTCGAAAAGGAGGAAAAGGAGTACACCCGGCGGGTCGCCATTCTCAACAAGGTCATCGCCGGCGAGCGGCTGACTGCGCGGGAGGAGGAGCGGCTCGCCGCGCTGGCGCCGGCCTGGGCGGCGCGCGAAGGGGCCGGACTCGCCCGGCGGCTGCGGGAGGATGATGCCAGACGGGAACAGTTCGTCGCCGAGGTGGTCGACCGCCACGGCACCGGCCGCGCTGTCTTCCGCAACACTCGCACGGAGATAAGCGGTTTTCCTGCGCGCCATGTCGAGATCATCCCCCTTGCCGGGGAGCGCAGCCCGGCCGGTCAGATCCCGCCCGATTTTACCGGCGATCCCCGCCTGATCTGGCTCGCCCACTATCTGCGCCAGCACCGCCGCATCAAGGTGCTGCTGATTTGCCACTCCCCGGAGGAGGCGATCGCCATCGCGCCGGCCCTGCAAAAACTGATCAACATCAAGATGACCCTTTTCCACGAGCACCTCTCGCTGCTGCAGCGCGACCGCAATGCCTCATGGTTCGCCGACGCCGACGGGGCGCGTTTGCTGATCTGCTCCGAGATCGGCAGCGAGGGCCGTAATTTTCAGTTCTGCCACCACCTTTTTCTCTTCGATCTGCCCCCCGATCCAGAACTGCTCGAGCAGCGCATCGGCCGCCTCGACCGCATCGGCCAGAGCGAGACCATCGAGATCCTCGTCCCCTGCTTTACAGGCAGCGGCCAGGAGGTGCTCGTACGCTGGTATCATGAAGGCCTCAACGCCTTCGCAGCCAATCTGCCCGGAGCCCATCAAATCCATGCCGCCCTGGGCGCGGAGCTGCGGGAACGCATCGCCAAACCGCACCTGGCGGGGCTCGACGATTTTATCAGCCGCACACGCACCCTGCGCGAGGAGACCGCCGCGATGCTGCAAAAAGGCCAGGACCGCCTGCTCGCCCTCAACTCCTGCCGGCCGGATAAGGCGCGCGCCCTGCAAGAGGCCATCGCGGAGATGGACAACGCCAATGAACTCGAAAAACTGATGCTCAAAATCTTCGACCTCTACGGCATCATCCCCGAAGAGATCGGCAAACGCACCTGGCAGCTCAATCTCTCCCTGCTCTCCCAGCCCGGCTTTCCCCTCCCCGCCCTCAAACGGGAGCAGCTGGTGGTCAGCTTCGACCGGCGCACCGCCCTCAACCATGAGGAGATCGAATTCCTGACCTGGGACCATCCCATGGTCACCGGGGCGATCGACCTCATGCTGGGGCGCGAAAAAGGCAACTGCGCCGTCTGCACCCTCAAATCGCTCGAAGCGAAGGCGGTGCTGCTGGAGACGGTCTTTATCCTTGAATGCGTCAAGCATCAGCGCACTCAACCCGACCGGTTTCTGCCGCCGACCCCGATCCGGATCGTAACCAACGAGCTGCTGGAGGAGTGTTCAGCCGTCTGGCCCATGCAAAAGCTCTCCGCTGCCGCCCGCAATGACCCCTATGCCCGGCTGGCCCGGGAGGAATCCTTCCGGCTCGAGCTTCTCCCCTCCCTGCTGGCCGCAGCGCAGCAGCAGGCCGAGCAGCAGGGCCTCGAACTCATTCACACCGCCTCGGAGCGCGCCGCCGCGGCCATGGACCAGGAGATAGAGCGGCTGCACGTCCTCTCCCGCGAGACCGGTCCCGCAGAGGAGGCCATTGCCGCCCTGCGCAGCGAGAAAGAGCTGCTGCTGGACTCCCTGGGCAGCGCCCGGCTGCGTCTCGACAGCCTGCGCCTCATCGGCAGCGTTCCCGCCGCCAGTTGAACCCCGCCTCCGCGGCATCAATGCCAAGACTGCGACTGCGGGCAAAAAAAAAGCCCCGGCTGCGGATCGCCGGGGCTAAATCGGGGTTATGTCCAGTCAAACTTTGGTGACATTAGTGGCCTGGAGGCCTTTGGGGCCCTGGCCGACGTCGAAGCGCACCTGATCTCCTTCATCCAGAGTTTTGTAGCCCTCGCCCAGGATGTTCTTGTAATGCACGAAAACGTCATCCCCCGCTTCGCGGGTGATAAAGCCGTAGCCTTTGGAGCTGTTGAACCATTTCACAGTCCCGGTTTCCATCGAATCTACCTTTCCTTAAGACGTTTGCTGCCTGCCACGCCGATTCGGCCTCCCCGTGCTCCGCAAATAAAAAATCGCAGCAGAAGCGTCTGGCGCCCATCGCTACGATATGTGAGGGTGTACGGTTTTGAAAAACAGCCGGATTACCAGTTTCAAATAAAAGGCCTGAAAGCGTGAAAACGGTTACTAAAGTAAAGTACAAAATGGTAATTATAATAGCAAGCGATTTTTGCTTTTTTTACCATTTTTTCAATTCGCATACAAGGTAAAATTAATAGAGTTAGCGTTTATCAGCCGTGGAAGCGACTGGAACAGCATTGCCTTGATTTTGGACACCGGCCGGCCGGCTGCCGGGCCTGAAACGGCGAATATTTTGCTTGATGATAACTAAAAAATAACCTAACTTTTCTGCTGAATAGTTGCAGCCGGAGGCCATCATCCGGAAGCAGTCGCTGACAGCGATCGCTGCCCTCATTAACCGCGTTACGGGTGTATTTAAAAAATAAAGGAGTTTTGCCATGCTTATCGCAATCCCCAAGGAAATCATGCCGGAAGAAAAAAGAGTGGCCGCCATTCCCGAGACCGTCGCGAAGCTGGTCAAGCTGGGCTACAAGGTGGCGGTAGAATCAACGGCCGGTGATGGGATCTTTTTCAGCGACGAGGAATATAAAAACGCCGGTGCCGAGATCGTCACTGATGTGCAGACTCTCTATGCCAAGGCCGACATCGTTCTCAAGGTCAAGGAACCCAAATTCAACGAAAAGCTGGGCAAGCATGAGATCGAGATAATGAAGGACAAATGCATTCTGGTCACCTTCCTCCACCCGGCTGCCCCCTCCAACCATAAAAACATCAAGATGATCAGGGACAAAGGCATCACCTCCCTCACCATGGACGGGATTCCCCGCACCTCCAAGGCCCAGAAAATGGATGCCCTGACCTCGATGAGCACGGTGACGGGTTACAAGTCGGTCCTCCTCGCCGCCAACCATCTGGCCAAATTTGTACCGATGATCACCACCGGCATCGGCACCGTCAAGCCGGCCAAGGTCCTCATCGTCGGCGTCGGCGTGGTCGGTCTGCAGGCGGTGGCCACCGCAAAAAGACTCGGCGGCATCGTCTCGGCCGTCGACATCCGTGCCAAGGCCAAGGAAGAGGCCATGAGCCTCGGCGCCAAGATCGAGGGTTTTGACGTGCCGGAAGAGGTCTCCACCGGCAAATGGGGCTATGCCAAGGCCCTGCCCACCGACTGGCTCAACAAGGAGCGCGAACTGCTCAAGCCGCTCATCCAGGATGTCGACATCATCATCCTCAGCGCCCTCGTACCCGGAGAGGTCGCCCCGATCCTGCTCACCGACGAGATGGTCGCCTCGATGAAGCCCGGTTCCGTGATCGTGGATGTGGCCATCGACCAGGGCGGCAACTGCGCCGTCACCGATGCCGGCAAGGTGGTCTGCAAGCACGGCGTCACCATCAACGGACTGCAAAACATCCCCGGCCGCATGGCGGTCCATTCCACCTGGCTTTACGCCAACAACATGTATAACTATGTGGAAAATCTCTTCAAGAACGGCCTGGGCGTGATCGATTTCGAGGATGAGATCGTCAAGAACTCCCTCGTCACCCACGAAGGAAAGATTGTCCATGAAGGGACGCTCAAGGCCCTCGGTGAAGTTCATTAATTGAGGCAGGCCGCTCTATGAATGCATTATTGATCATGCTGTCGGTTTTTATTGTTTCCATCATAATCGGGTACCTCCTGATTTCGCGAGTACCGCCCCTGTTGCACACGCCGCTGATGTCCATGACCAATGCCATCTCGGCGGTGACCATCCTCGGCGCCCTGCTCATCTTTGCGGTCACGACCACCATCACGGACCGGGTTCTGGGCGTGCTGGCGATCGCACTGGCCGCATTCAATGTCGTCGGCGGATTTGTAATCACGGAACGGATGCTCAAGCTCTTCAAGAACAAATAGAGGACCCAATGGATTTCAAGCTCGAACTGCTCATCGATCTCGCCATCATTCTCATATTTCTCGCGGGATTCCGGCTTTTCAGGACTCCCAAGGGGGCGCGCAGCGGCAATCTCATGGCCGCCTTCGCCCTCATCCTGGCGGTGGTGGTGGTCATTCTGCGGCATCGGATTCTGCAGCCCGAGATCGTCCTGATCGCCCTGGCTGCGGGTTCCCTGGTCGGCTGGATTGTCGCCATGCGCGTCAACATGATCCAGATCCCTGCCATGGTGGCCTTCCAGCATGGTGCGGGGGGTGTCGCCGCCTTTCTGGTCTCTTTTGTGGAGCTGACCAGGCTTGCAGAGCCGGGGATGGCCAAGGTGTCGGGCATTCTCGGACTCATCATCGGAGCAGTCACCTTCAGCGGAAGCATGATCGCCAGCGGCAAGCTCGCCAATGTCATCAAGCAGCCGCCGGTGGTCCTGCCCAAACACAGCTGGTTGACCATCGGGCTCATCATTCTGCTCGCCATCGGCGGCGTCATCGCCGGCGGGGTGCAGGGTGCAAGCCTGGTCTACTGGCTGCTGCTCCTCATTCTGCTCTCGGTACTGCTCGGTCTGGTCTTCTCGATCCGCATCGGCGGCGCTGACATGCCGGTGCTGATCTCGTTCCTCAATGCAACTGCGGGTCTGGCGGCCGCCCTCTGCGGTGTCATCATCCAGAACCGTCTGCTCATTGCCTGCGGGGCGACTGTGGCCGCCTCCGGTTCAATCCTCACCCACGTCATGTGCAAGGCGATGAACCGCAACCTCTTCAGCGTCTTCTTCGGCTTCCAGCACAAGAGCGCCAGCGAGAAAATCCAGGCTGCCCCGACGGAGGGGCCAGCCGGTGAAGGTCAGAGCCCGGCTCCGGCGGCCGTGGAGCAGCCCCCTGCTCCGCAGCGCGTCAAGGGCGATCCCCTCACCGAGGCCGTCGAGGCTGCCCGTGAGGCCAAATCGGTTATCTTCATCCCGGGCTACGGCATGGCCCTCGCCCAGGCCCAGTTCCTGGTCGTCGAGCTCGCCGCCCTGCTGGAAAAGATGGGCAAAGAGGTCAAATTTGCCATCCATCCGGTGGCCGGCAGAATGCCCGGACACATGAACGTCCTCCTTGCAGAGGCGGAGCTTCCCTACGACAAACTCTGCGAAATGGAGGATATCAATCCGGAGTTCAACCGCACCGATCTCGCCATCGTCGTCGGCGCCAGCGATGTGGTCAATCCGGCGGCGATCACCGTGGAGGACACCCCGATCTCGGGCATGCCCATCCTGCTCGCCCACGAGGCCGGCAAGGTCCTCGTCTGCAACCTCGACGAGAGGCCGGGCTATTCGGGCATCGCCAACCCCCTCTATCAGATGGACAGGGTCATCGCTCTCTTCGGCGATGCCAAGGCTTCGCTGACCAGCCTGATCGAGCAGATCTCCGGTGAGCCCGTGCGCTCCAGATGAAACCCTGCTGTTGATGCGAAACAGGGGGAGGGCCGATGGCCCTCCCCCTGTTTTCATTTTGGCGGCTGATCCCGTTTCACAAAACGAACATTTTCGCTTGACTCATGCCTCAAAATAGGTTAAGTTATTTGAGGGGAGCCCTCTCGAGCCGCTGCGCGCAGGGGGTTCCGCAGCGTCGAGACCAATGCAGGGGGTCAGACATGGAAAAAACTATCTATCTTGGCGGTTACAGCAAGGGCCAGGCACGGGGCATGATCATCCTCTATATCCTGCTGGCCATCTCCTATGGCCTTCAGGCCATTTCAATATTCCGCGACCAGCGCCCCAATCATCTTCTTTTCTCCGGCCTCTTCCTTCTCTGCTGTGTGGGCACGATCGTCGTGATCTTTATGGTCCGGCACGAAAAAAAGCCGCAGATCATCCTGCAGGAGAACAGGTTGACCATGCGGCTCACCCCCAGATCGGGCTGGCGTAAACTCACCTCCGGAGAGATCGAACGCCTTCACTTCCGACCGGGGCGGGTGGAACTCTATCTGCTGCAGAAGGGCAGCGACCCCCTCAATATCGCAGCCTCTTCCTATGATCAGACCAGACAGCTGAAAGAGGCTCTGCGCGAGTTTGCCGAAGCCAACCACATCGCGCTTACCGAAGCCCCTTTCAATCCGCCGCTCAGACGTGGGTGATCCAGGTCAGCCATTTTAACCACAAGCCCTTGATGAAGCTGATCCGATACTCGATGATCTGTCTCTCGTATATCCGCTCCGCAGGTTCCCAATGATGCGAATCAGTACCTCTGCAAAAGCTCGAGCATCTTCCGGTCCAGTTTGTGACCGCGCCAGTTTTCGTAGACGACATCCCTGCGGTCGCTGTCCATGATGCCAAAGCTGCCGCGGAAATTCCAGAGCGCCCAGCCGAGTCCCGCCGTCTTCATCGCCAGCAGGCGGTTTTCCATGAAGGCCAGCGTGACCTCGTGGGGCGTTTTGTTGTAGACGCCCCATTCTCCGACATGAACCGCTACCCCCGACTTTTTCAGATCGATCCACTGTTGTAAAAAACCATTGACCAGAAAATGCTCCTCGAATCCCGCCGGGACCTTGACCAGCAGGAGTGAACCGTCCGGCTGCAGGGCATAGGAGGCCTGGGGCACGCCCCAATCGGAGATGCCGGGGCTGATGGTCACATTCTTCAGCGCCGATCCCGCCGGCATCTCAAAAGTCAGCCCGGTCCAGGTCATCCAGTCGCCGGACTGGACGCGGAAGCATAACTCGCTCGCCCCTCTGGTCAGCGTGAAGGTATAGTCCTGGTCGTAAATATTCTGATAGATATTCCATTCCGGGCGATAGATCACCTCTTTCCACTCTCCTGTTCCGGCCGCCGGGCGAAAATCGTGCCGATACTGCAATACGCTCCCGGCGTAGACCTGAAAATCAGCGCTGGCCGAAACCTGGGAGACGTGCAGGGTGACGGTCGTGCCCGCCGGAAAGTCTCCTGAAATGAGCAGGGGTGTATTCCAGGGACTCTTGCCCGAACCGTAGAAATAGCCGGAAACCAGATGCGGGGGCCAGACCGGCACCGGCCAGGAGTCCGAGCCATCCACCCAATCCGCTTTGTAATGGGTGAGAGTGAAGGGATTGTAGAAATGGGGTGAAACCACGACATTCTGTGCGAGGATGGCGTCGTTGCGGCCGTTGCCGAAATCGACGGCGTCGGAAATGATGACGCGCTGCGGGGAGACTTGCCGAACAGCCTGAATGGCGGGCTGCATGGCCTGGGCGTAGGTCTCACCGGAAACATTACCCGGCTCGTTGACGAGGTTGAAGCTGAGGGCCTCGGCAGGAACCGTTTTATAGCGTTCGGCAAACATTCGCCAGTGGGCCGCAAAGGCCTGCCGGGCTTCTGCATTGTCCCAGAGGCTGATATTCTGTCTGGGCGGAAGGGGAGTCGAAGGCGAATTGACACAGTAGCCCGGGGCGCGGTGCAGGTTGATACAGACATGAATGCCATACTTTTGTCCCCAGGCGACCGCCTGGTCGATCTGGGCCAGTTTGGGTTCAAGAAAGACTGACCAGTCACCGGGCCGGGTGTAGATGCGGTAATCGATGGGCAGGCGGACAAAATTAAAGCCCAACTCGGAGATCATCTGAAAATCTTCTTCGTAAAAGCCGTCGTTGCTCCATTCCACGGTGAAAAATCCGAGCAGATTAAAGCCGCGCCAGCCCGATGTAAAGTCGTCGGGAGGTTTGGGCGGCACCATCTCGAAGCGCACCGAGACCGATTCCGCCACCCTTTGTTCGACCACCGCATCGACATAACCTGCGGCAAAGGCAGTGAAGCGGTAGAGATCCGCCTCCGCCGTTTTAGCCAGGGCCACGCCGGCCGGGCGTCCGCCAGCGCCCTGGTAGAGAATCTGCAGGTTTCCCTGAACGGACGGGCCGATCTTGACCATTTTGATCACCTGCTGCTGAGTCCCACTGGCAGCGCGCAGGAAATAGACCCCGTTGGCCAGGGCGCTGCTCTCCAGGGCGAAGGCATGCCAGCCCGGCGGCAGGTTGAACGCCCGCGCCGTAAGCCGCTGGCCGAGAATATTGAACAGCTCCAGCTCGAGGAGGCCGCCATGCGGGAGGGCGGTGGAAAAGCGGGTGGCGAATGCGAATCCGTTGGGGTAATTGCCGGTCAGGTCAAAATGGAGGGGCAGGGCTGCGGCCCGGGCGATCCCGGTCCAACTCTCCAGCTCGATCCGCTCCACGCCCGCAAGGGTGGTATCGCGGCCAAGGGTCAGATTCTCGACCCGGACGCTGTCCAGTTCCACCTGTGCATAGGTGACCGGATTGATAGCCGAAAATGAGACAGTCCGGCCGCCGGCGCAGAGCACGGCCGGGATGAGAAAAACGATCCAGAAAGATTTCATGATGGCACCCGATGTACCAAGGGTTCACCCATAACTCCTCCTTTGCGCAGGTAATCGATGCGCTGTTTCCGGCAATCTTCACAGCGCGAACTATATCCTAAATTATCCATTCAGTCAGTTAATGTCAAGGGCAAAGCCGGAGAGGCCCGCCTCCCGGTGTGCACCCGTTCCCACGCCACAGGGCAGCCGCTCTCCATGCATCCCGGTCCGGCGGCAAACTTTTTGTTGACTGGCAGGATCTGTTTTACTATGTTTAAAGGTTCTTACTGGTCTTAATCGTCAAGTCCAGTATCCTTACCGCGAAGAATACAAAGCCCGGTATGCGGTCCCCGGGCGTTCAGAAGGAAACCTGACATGCACAGAGACAACACGGTCCCGAGTTTCATCGCACTTGTTGCACTTTTCATCCTGACGATATCCGGCCCGGCTTTCAGCCAGATCTATCTCGATCCCAATGCTGCGGTGACTGATCGGGTCGAGGATCTCCTCAGCCGCATGACCCTGGCGGAGAAAATCGGCCAGATGACCCAGGCCAACCTCACCAATCTCGCCTCCGATGCCGAGGTCGCCGGCCTCTATCTCGGCTCGATACTCAGCGGCGGCGGCGCTGTGCCGGATCCGAATACCCCGGCGGTCTGGGCGGACACCTACGACCGCCTGCAGGCCCAGGCCCTCTCCACCCGGCTGGCCATCCCCATCCTTTACGGGATAGACGCCGTGCATGGCCACAACAACGTCAAGGGAGCGGTCATCTTTCCGCACAACATCGGCCTGGGGGCGACCCGCAATCCCGAGCTGGTGCGCCGCGCCGCCGAGATCACCGCCCTCGAGGTGGCCGGGACCGGCATCGACTGGACCTTCGCCCCTTGCGTCTCCGCGGTGCGTGACGAGCGCTGGGGCCGCACCTATGAGGGCTTTGGCGAGAGCTCCGAACTGGCGGAGCTCCTGGGGGCTGCCCAGGTGCGCGGCTTTCAGGGTGACTCCCTCGGCCGGCCCGACCGCGTCCTCGCCTGCGCCAAGCACTACCTCGGCGACGGCGGCACCACGGGCGGGGTCAACGAGGGCAACACCGAGTGCGACGAGGCGACATTGCGCCGCCTTTTTCTGCCCGCCTATGCCCGCGCGATCGAGGCTGGCGTTGCCACGATCATGCCCTCCTACAGCAGCTGGAACGGTGAAAAAATGCACAGCCACACCTACCTGCTCACCACCGTGCTCAAGGGCGAACTCGGCTTTCAGGGCTTTGTCGTCTCGGACTGGGACGGCATCACCCGGCTGCCGGGCAGCGATGAACGGGCCAAAATCGTCAAGGTGGTCAACGCCGGCGTCGACATGGGCATGGTGCCGACCAGCTACCGCGATTTCATCCGCCATCTCACCGCTGCGGTTCAGGCCGGTGAGGTCTCGATGGCGCGCATTGATGATGCCGTACGCCGCATCCTCGCTGTCAAATTCCGTATGGGTCTCTTTGAGCATTTTTACACCGATAGGGCGCTCACCGCGGAGATCGGCAGCGCCGCCCATCGCGAGGTCGCCCGTGCCTGCGTGCGCGAGTCCCTGGTCCTGCTCGCCAAAAAGGAGGGTATTCTGCCACTCTCCCGCTCTGCAGCCCGCATCCACGTCGCCGGCAACGGAGCCGACGACATCGGCAACCAGTGCGGCGGCTGGACGATCAGCTGGCAGGGCAGCAGCGGCGACATCACCGGCGGCACCACCATCCTCGCGGCCCTGCGCGCTGAGGCCCCCGGGGTCCAGTTCACCTACTCCCTCGACGGCTCGGGCGCCGCGGGAGCCGATCTCGGCATCGCCGTCATCGGCGAGACCCCATATGCCGAAGGCCAGGGCGATCGCAGCGACCTCCATCTCCCGGCCAAGGTGATTGAACCGGTGCGCGCCCTCAAGAACGCCGGCTTAAAGACCGTGGTCATCCTGCTCTCTGGACGGCCGATGATCATCGACAACATCCTCCCTTACGCTGACGCGATCATCGCCGCCTGGCTGCCCGGCAGCGAGGGCAGTGGAGTCGCAGACGTGCTCTTCGGGGGCCACCCCTTCACCGGCACACTGCCACATTCATGGCCGCGCGCTATGGCCCAGATCCCCATCAACATCGGCGACGATCCCTACCGCCCGCTCTATCCCTACGGCCACGGCATCACCAGCCTCGCCGATTCCGATCCGGGCACCCCCCCGCATTTTTTCGCCGCCTCGGTCAGCGCCGGCGGCGACACCCTCTTTGCAGGATTCGACAAGGCGATGGCCGATCCGGTTGCAGCCCCCACCGCCGAATGGACCGTCCTGGTCAACTGGGGGGTGACCGGGGTGACCGCGCTCTCCCGTCACCCCAAGGATCCCACCATACTCTGCCTCGCCCTGGCCAAACCCGTTCTCAAACATGATGTCGTCCAGCTTCAGTACACGGGCTCAAATGCGCGCAGCGCCGACAACGGTTTGCTCGCCCCCTTTGAAAGCCAGCCGGTCTACAACTATCGCGATGAGGTCCGCGGCAAGGATCCCGTGCCCGGCCGCGTCCAGGCCGAGGATTACATCCGCATGCAGGGGGTTCAGACCGAGAGCACCAGCGATGTGGGCGGGGGCGAAAACGTCGGCTATATCGACAGCGGCGACTATATGATCTACCAGGTCGAGGTGGCCGAAAGCGGCAGCTATGATCTCGATTTCCGCGTCGCCGCCCAGAGCGGAGCCGGGCAGATCAAGGTGATTGACGCCGTCACCAACAAGCAGCTCGCAACCATCGACCTCCCTGTCACCGGCGGCTGGCAGATCTGGCAGACGGCGACCGTCACGGTCCTCCTCAACAAGGGCCCCGCCACCCTGCGCATGCAGGCCTCGCGCGGAGGATTCAATCTCAACTGGATCGAATTTTATCTGCTCACCGGCGTCGAATCCCGCCCGGTCAACGCTCCCGGACGCTTCCTGCTCGCCGCGAATTATCCCAATCCCTTCAATGCGGCCACCACCATCACCTGCAGCCTCCCTGACGGGAACAAGGGGGGGCGCCTCTCCCTCACCATCAGCGATGCCCGCGGCCGCATCGTGCGCCGCCTCGAAGCCCTCCCCGCCGGGGCCGAACACCGCTTCACCTGGGACGGCCGCGACGAGAGCGGACTCCCCGTGCCGAGCGGACTTTACTTCTATACCGCCCTCTTTGGGGATGCCAAACAGAGCCGCAAGCTGCTCCTGCTGCGCTGAGTCCTCTACAAGAGGAGTTCATCAGCACGCTGCCAAAAGCCCGGGGAGGTTGCATCCGCTGGTCCATGGATGACAAGCTGCATCCGGCAGGGCAGAGCTGATGAAAAGTATTGAATTTCTCCGAAAAAAGTGCTATTATAAAGACTTGATCGGCAGTCCGGGCCATACCCATGGCCATTTTAAATAGATCATTCGAAAGGAGATCCCGCATGCATCACTACAAAGAGCTTGGCCTCGTGAACACCCGGGAGATGTTCGCCAAAGCCATGGCCGGCAAATACGCCATACCGGCCTACAATTTCAACAATATGGAGCAGCTGCAGGCGATCATCACGGCCTGCATCGAGACCAAATCCCCGGTGATTTTGCAGGTCTCCTCGGGCGCGCGCAAGTACGCCAACCAGATCCTGCTGCGCTACATGGCCATGGGCGCCATGGAGATCATCAAGGATGCGGGCGTGACCCTGCCGGTGGCCCTTCACCTCGACCACGGCGACACCTATGAACTCTGCGTCTCCTGCATCGAGTCCGGCTTCTCCTCGGTCATGATCGATGGTTCGGCCCACTCTTTCGCGGATAATATGGCCCTGACAAAAAAAGTGGTTGAGTATGCCCACAGCCATGACGTCACCGTCGAGGGCGAGCTCGGCGTCCTGGCCGGCATCGAGGATGAGGTCAGCCACGAGGCCAGCCACTACACCAATCCCGATGACGTCGAAGAGTTCGTCGCCAAAACCGGAGTCGACAGCCTGGCGATCTCGATCGGCACCTCCCACGGCGCCTACAAGTTCAAGGTGAAACCGGGCGAAGAGGTTCCGCCTCTCCGTTTCGACATCCTCGAAGAGGTCGAGCGCCGCATTCCCGGCTTCCCCATCGTCCTGCACGGGGCCAGCTCGGTGATGCCCGAGTATGTGGAGATGATCAATCAGTACGGCGGCAAAATGGAGAACGCCGCGGGCATTCCCGAAGAGCAGCTGCGCCGTGCCGCCGCCTCGTCGGTCTGCAAGATCAACATCGACAGCGATGGCCGCCTGGCCATGACCGCCAAGATCCGCGAGGTCTTTGCGACCAAGCCCGCCGAATTCGATCCGCGCAAGTACCTCGGCCCGGCCCGCGACGCCCTGGTCGGGATGTACAAGCATAAAAACGAGCATGTGCTCGGCAGCGCCGGCAAGGCGTGATCCCGATCCAGCAATAAAAAAGGCGGCTCATGGCCGCCTTTTTTGTTTAACCGGGGTAATTTGCTCTCCCCTCGTGGAATCTCCCCATCTCACCTCAGCACTGCGAGCTTTTTGCTCTGCATAAAATCCCCCGCCTCGAGCCGATAAAGATAGAGCCCGGCCGCGATGTCGCGCGCATCCCAGCGGATCTGATGCGTGCCAGCCGGGAGAGAGCCATCGACGAGAATCGCAATCTCCTCACCTTTAATGTTGAATATACTGAGCTTAGTCCGGCCACTTCTTGGCAGGTAGTACTCAATGGTAGTCGCCGGATTGAAGGGATTGGGATAGTTTTGCTCCAGCCGGAACTGTTCCGGCCGGGCGGAGTGCGGCTGCTCCTGGATCGAGGTCATGGTGTCCATCACGGCGGTGAACTGAAACAGACGCAGCTGAAACAGCTTGCCGGTTTCCGTGCCGGTGAATTTGAGATAGAGATCATGCCGGCCGGAGATCGGGGCCACCGCCGACGCGAAGGTTTGAAAGGTTCTCAAGCCGCCGGTGTGATTGATGGGGCAGTCGGCGATTTTACGGCCGGTATCCAGAGAATCTATCCAGACCTCGATGCGGCTGCCGGTCGTGATGCAGGAAGCGACTACCTTCAGGGAGTCCGGCACCCTGTTGTACTCGTCCTGGCCGAATTCGACACCCGCATAGAGCGCCCAGTCATTCGGATGGATGTTGTCCAGCACATACCCCGGGCTGTTATAGGAGCGGGTTGTGCCAAATTGATTGCAGGGCCAATCCGCCAGAATGGGCGAGTAGGCATCCCGGTAGATATAGCAATCAAACCACGCCGCAGCTGATCCCGCCACATACAATCCCTGCCGGGTGCCGGTAAAGGTCGTAAAATCGGAAAAGGAGTCGATCTGTGAGATATCCACCGCCTGGCCGACCTCGGTCCATTGCACCCCATCCCCGCTGAACCAGCCGCTGATGGAGTGGTTGATACGGAGCAGCTTGAGCCACAGGGTGTCGCCGATGCTGTTTTCTGTCTCAAATTTGGCCGATAAAAATGTAAAGTTGATCATCCTTTTTCCGGCGCTTGACAGCGAACTGGCGAGCTTGACAGACATGGTTTCATCTCCCCGTACGATCCAGAGTCCGGCTTCATCGGCTGTCGAACCCGGGGCAAAGTCGAGGCGGGTGATCAACGAATAATTGTGCTCCGCGTCGTTCTTGATCACCGTCATTGCTTTATGCCTGCTTTTGGCGGAGAGGCGCAGCCATCCGGGACGCTCACTCAGGGATGATTTGCTGGCGGGGGTGTAGCCGAGGAATGACCACTCCGGGTGCAAACCGGCCGAAGTGAAAAAATCCGATTTGGGCACCATCCAGGGGATACCGCTGCCGGACAATCGCGGCGCCGTAAAGGGTTGATTAACGGGATAATCGGCCACCGGTTTGCCGCCGGCATTATAACGGACCTGGTTGAGTAGGCCCTGCCTGCCCTGGCCTTTCCACTCCCCCTTGGCATAGAGCGGGTGCACAATCCACGAGGTGCTGTCGTCGAGCATAACCACAGGTGAGGCATGATTCGGATTTTCGAACAGTGAGCCGCCTTTCAGGGGATCATTTTCGTTGAAAAAGTCACCCGGCAACTCCCATGCTGAGGCTTCGGCGGTCAGGGTCCTGCTCCGCATCACTTTCTGTCCGCCGCCCAGGTCCCTGGCGAACGAGTAATAATAGTATCCGCCATGCTTCCACATTACCGGCCCTTCGGCCCAGCTGTAAGGATAGAGTGGATCGGGATTCAGCCACTTTAGATCGTAGACCACTCCGGTCGGCTGACCGTCCCTGCCCAACTCAACGATGCCGTTATTGGGCTTGCCGTTTTTTACGACCAGATACCATTTGTTGTCGTCGTCGATAAAAAGGGAGTTGTCATATCCCAGGCCGTAGGGCAGGCTTGCCGGATTTTTCACGCTCACAGGCATACTCCAGGGGCCTTTTGGATCCGGCGCTTTCGTAAAATGCATGGTATTGCCCCGTGAAAAGAAATACCAGCAGGTGTGGTCGTAGTATACCAGATGGCCGCCCCAGCAGCCGCCTCCCGGTTTGTCTTCGTAGCCGGACCACGTCGCGCTCACCGGCTGGGCGATGGCCTCCCAGTGTACCAGATCGGTCGAATGATAGATCACCGGAGTCGGGTTGAAAGAGGAGCCGGCGGTATAGTAATCGTTGCCGATCCGGGTCAGCGTACAATCGGGGTGATCACCAGGGATCACCGGATTCATATAACTCCTGAAGGATGGAGATTGCCCGATTGCAGCGCTCCACACCAGCAGGCCCATGGCAAGAATTATCCTGTATCGGACCACAATTTTATCCCGTCACTAAAAAGACAACCTGATGGCGAAGGAACAGGGGTATCACAACAAAACATCCCGGGACTGCCCTGGGGCAAGTTCCCGGGATGTGGTTGCGATTCTCCCACAGTATCAGCGGATTGGTTAATGCCTCCGCTTCAGCCAGATCCTTACATCTCGAACTTGAAGCCGGCGTGCATCCACCAGGAGTAGAATTCGCGCTGGATCGGCCGCAGGGTGTCGCCGAAATAGTAGCGCATCGGTTCGTTGTTGAGATTGATCGCCTGGAGATAGAATTGCACATTCCTGGTGATTTGCTGGCTGGCGGCCAGGTCCCACTGGATGTGGTTGTCATAGTAGACATCCTCATCCTCCGAATCGCCCAGTTCATAGAGGAACTTGCCGTGATAGTTGAGGCCGACGCGGCCGGTGAAGCCGCCCTTTTCGTAGCTGATGGCAAAGTTGGCTATATTGGCGGACTGCCCGGCGAGGGGGATGCCGGTGCGCTCTTCGCCGTCGAAGACGATCGAGGCGTCGGAGGAGGTCCAGGTATAGTTGGCATAGACACCGAATCCGCTCATCCAGCCGGGCAGGAAGGTCAGCTGCTGCTGCCAATTGAGCTCAAGCCCGGTCAGGGTGGCATCATCGCCCTGGACAATCTGTTCGACCTCATAACCTTCGTAAGCGCCCTCCTCCAGCTCATACTGCGAGGGGTACATGGTCTTCTTGAGCTGTTTGTGGAACACACCCCCGGAGAGAAGGCCGATGCCCTGGAAGTAGTGCTCGGCGAGGAGGTCGAGGTTCAGCGAGGTGGTTGGCTTGAGATCGGGATTGCCGATCGACATCTCCTCATCCTCGCGGTTGATGATGCGGAAGGGCACGAGGGCTTCGTAATTGGGCCGCGCCAGTCCGGTGGTCAAGGCCGCGCGCAGGTTGGTATTGGGGGTGACGCGGTAGCGCAGGTGGAGCATGGGCAAAAAGTTGTTGTAATCCGAGGTCTTGGTAATCTCGGTGGTGCTTTCGTAATCTCCCTCCTCGTTAAAAACCACCTCATGGCCAGTGTAATCGTTTTTGGTCATCTCGTCGCGGAAGCCTGCCAGGGCCATGAGGTTGCCGAAATTGAGGGTAGTCATGCCGTAAAAGGCATAGACATCCTCAGTGGCGTCATAGGTGGCGCCGTCCGAGTCCTCGTAGAGGATCTCACCTTCGAGCAGGTTGCCCTGGTTGGCATCGAAAAAGGCCCAGCTCTTGTCGGGGTCGAAGGCGGGGGGCTGGCGGTAGGCGTTATCGAGAAAACCTTCATTCTTGTAGTCCCCGACGAAATCGGTCATCAGGACGTCGTCATCCCCCTCCCAGCCGTATTCCCAGATATTCTCGTTGCGGTTCTTGTTCTTGAGGGTCGCCTTGGCGCCGAGCTTGAAGGTGCCAGGATTGACGCCGAGCATGTAGGGGATCTCGAGGTTGAACTGGCCGTTGATGTCCTTGTCGGTGGTGAGGTTGTCATGCCATTCCAGCTTGTCGAAGGTGAAATGGCCGGGATCGTACTCGTAACCGGCGCCCAGGTTGGTGGTCCATTTCGGGATGTCGGGGTCGGAAAGGTCGAGTTCGAAGTCAGGATCCTCGTCCATTTCAAAACCGGCTTCCATGTGCTTGGGTTCATCCTCAGCCGCATAGCTATAGGACAGGCGGTAGTCGAGTTTGACCTTGCTGAACTGGTGTTCGCCGCCGGCGGCAATGTTGTAGATGGTCTGGTTCTGGTCGCGATTGCGGAATGCGGCCTCGATTTTGCCCTCAGTAATCGAGGTGGCGGTCTGATACTCGCCATCCTCGGGGAGGATCACCAGGGCGCGGCGGCTTTCGCTGTCATCGTAGCGGCTGAAGAGGCCGCTCAGGAAGAACTTGTGGCCGGGTTTGAGGAGATAGTCGGCGGTGCCGGAGAGGGTCAGGCGGTCGCGGATGAAGGCGTAATCACGCATCTCCATGTTCTGAAGGGCGAAATCGGCCTCGGAGCCGTCGGCCAGATCGGCGCCACCCCACTCCATCTCGTTGTTGTCCGAGCCGCGCTGGCTGCGCTGGAAGCTGGCGCTGAACATCAGGCCGATATTCTGGGCCTCGCCGAAATGGCTGCCGTAGGTGACGCCGCCCTGAAGGATCGGCTTGCCGCGCAGGTTGTCATAGCCGGAGCCGGCGGTGAGGCTGAAGACGCGGCCAGGATAGTCGAGGGCACTCTTGGTGCGCAGGTTGACCGAGCCGCCAATGGCGTTGGCATCCATGTCCGGAGTGATCGCCTTGGTGACCTCGATCCCGGCCAGTTGGTCGGCGGCGATAGCATCAAGGGCGACATAGCGGACATCGCCCTGGGGCGAGGGGATCTTTTCGCCATTGATGGTCACCGAGCTGAGCTGGGCGGACATGCCGCGTACGAGCACATAGCGGCCCTCGCCCTGGTCGCGTTCGACGGCGACGCCCGGGATGCGCTGCACCACCTCCGCCGAGTTGACGTCGGGGAAGCGCTGCATCTGTTCAGAGTCGACGACATTCTCGATCTTGGCTGCCGTGCGCTGCTGGCTGAGGGCCTTGATCTGGCCGACGCGCAGGCCATTGACGACGACCTCGCCGCCCTCGATGTAGCTGATCTGGAGGGTGATGTCGCGCTTGACATCGGCACCGGCCGTGACCGTCACGTCCCCGGTGTACCTTTCATAACCCAGGTAGCTGACTACGAGCGTATGCGCTCCGGCCGGGACATTTTCGATGGTGTAGCGGCCCTGGCGGTCGCTCGCCGCACCCAGCTGCGTCCCCTGCACCAGGACATTGGCGCCGGGCAGAAAGGCCCCGGATTTGGCGTCGACCACCTTACCGGTGATGCGCCCGGATTGCGCCATCAGCGCTGTAGCGGCCAGCATCAGAGCCAGAAAAATAACCAGCGCTCCATTGAAATTAGCGAGCCCCCATCCTCTACTCCTTGTTCTCATTCCTGCCTCCTTTGGGTTAGCTTGATGATGCACATGGCTGGTAAGTATATGGGTGCAGCAATAATCTCTTCGGGAAAACGCTGTACTGCTTTACTGATGTGACGCCGCCTTGCGGGGATCGGCTCAGCTTTACAGGGGCGGCGTGATCATCAGGGTCAATTTGTTTGCTACCTGCCGGTCATCTCCAGTTCTGTGCCGGCGATATCGCTCCAGTCGTAGTAATGGAAGGTTTTGTTGTCCGACATGGCTACGAAGAGACCGTGCGGGTAGGTCTGATTGAGGGCAACTGAGGTCACCTCGGAGCCGTCGCTCTCGCTGGTGGAGGTTTTGATCACCTTGACCAGGGTGTGCTGATGGGGCTGCCCGGGTTCGCCTTCGCGCTTGAAGATATGGAACTTGTTCGCTTGCTGATCGCTGACGAGGATATAGCCCCGTCCGCCGGGAAGGGTATAGATCGAGATGCCCTCGAGGTCCCCTGCAAAGCCCGTGCGGGCGAAGAAGGCGAGTTCGTTGTTTGCACCGGCTTGATCAGGGTCCGCAAGGTACTTGCGCACCCCGATCTGCTCGTCCGAATAATAGACGTAGCCCAGTTCATCATCCACGGCGATGGCTTCGATCTCCTTTTTGCCACTGTAGAGGCCGAATTCCCGCACCTTGGTCGCCTTGACCGTCCCGGAGCCGTCGTCCTCGAGCAAATACTGCCAGAGGTAGCGGCCGTCGGTGGGGCCGTCCTTGCGGCCGACGATGGCGTAGATACGGCCGTCGGCGGGCCTTTTGTAGAGGGCGATGCCCATCGGATCACGCAGGGTTTCGCCCGCAAAGACCTCGATGCCGCCGCCGTCGACCGGCCGCATGTCTGGCAGGCTGAAGATGCGGATGCGGTTGAGCAACCGCTCGGTGGTGACAGCGATGTCGACTGGCCGGCCGCCGAGTATGAGGCCGTACTCGACATCGACATTATTGGGCCGCTGCAGGGGGCGCACGCACTTTTCCGGGATGATTTTGCCATTGAGATCAAAAACATAGAGGCCGCCGTTGGCCTCCTTGTCGGTGCCAATGACCAGGCTCTGCGCCGGGTCGCCGGGATGGATCCAGATGGCCGGATCGTCGGAATCGAACTGCACCGGCTCGGTCACGATCACCGGTTTGAGGGGCTTGTCGGCGGAACAGAGTTTGCAGCGGGAACAATCGAGGGAGAAAAGGGAGAAGAGCAGCATGAGTGCTGCTAAAAAGTGGTAAAAATGGGGGCGTCCGGATGTCACCTTCATTCTATCCTCCAATGTCTTAAATTAGCACATATATTCATTTCCTGCAAATTAATTCTTTGTTAAGAAAAACTTTCCTTTACAGTGGATGGCGGCCTCTCAGGCCCCGCTCCGGTTGTATTTACGCGCGATTTTGGTCTCGACATCCGTGACGCTGCGCTTGATCGGGCCCTCAGCCTCCATCTTGAGGCTGGTCACTGCCGCGGCCCAGACCGTGGCCTCCGCAGGCGGGGCGGTCAGCCTTTTGCATACATAGGCGGCGATGCAGGTATCGCCGCGGCCGCTGCGGCCCACCAGGGGCTCGGGCAGGAAAGGCGCCTCAAAGCTCTCGCCTCCGGCCAGCACGAGCAGGCCGTCACGATGCGAAAGGACCACCTCCTTCGGCCCCAGGCCGGCAAGCAGACGCGCCGCCTTGTGGATATCCTCCTCGCCGGTCATGCTCTTCGCTTCCACCGCATCAGTCTTGAGGATGTCGAAATAGGGCAGCACTTCGCTCTTCGCCTCCCAGCTGTCGAACTCGAGCACTCCCTCCCCGTTGATGATGCGCACAAAGCCCTGGGCATCAGCCGAGAGCAGGCCCTTCTTCCTGCGCAGGTAGCTGATCACATCCAGATCGACCTCGCCGCGGGCCGAGGCGTTGATGAGAAAAGCCCTCGCCTCGAGATCAGTGAACTGGTCGGGGGTGAAGGAGCCGGCGGTATGGGTGACCGAGAGGATGCGGTTGTCGACGTTGTCGGTGGGATAGTAGAGGCGCATGTCGGTGGACCAGGGGGTCCAGGTGGGGTAGGCGTCGACGCCGATGTCAGTGAGGGCGTCGACGACATGGACGTCACTGCGGGCCAGGCGGGTCACTGCCGCGGTCCTCAGCCCCATCATCCGCGCCACGTGGGCGCCGTAATTGAATCCCCCGCCGTCGACCTGGCGGGTGCCGGTTTTGGAGATGATGGTGTCCTTGGTATAATTGCCGAGCAGGACGATGTCGTAGGGTCTGGTTTCGTTCATACTGTTCTTTCCTGTGTAGTGTTCAATCTCTCATTTTCACCCGCCAGAGCAAGGCCGCCAGGATCAGGGAAGCGACCGAGCTGCCGAGCCAGAACCAGATGGCGCTGGAGAAATCATAATGGCGCACGCCGTCAACCATGGTGGTGCCCGCTTCGATCAGGCGGCCGCTGATCCGCTCCTGGATGGCGGCGCCGAGATAGCTGAAGACCCCGATAAAGCCCATGGCCGCGCCCGCCGCTTTTTTGGGGGAGATATCGACGGCGAAGAGGCCGCCCAGGGCGGTGACCAGGCCGTTGATGGAGAAACCGTAGGCGAGAAAGGCAATGGTCAGCCAGACAGGATTGTTGCCGGGCATGAAAAAGATCACCAGCAGGGAGGCGATCTCCATCACGGCGCAGATCAGATTGACGGGCGGACGCCTCGCCTTGAAGAGCTTGTCGGAGATAAAGCCGTAGGCGGCGCAGCCGGCGATGCCGGCGACCGGATTCATCGCCAGCAGCCCCCCGGCCTGGAGATCGGAAAAGCCCCGCGCCTCCTGGAGAAAGAGCATGCCCCAGCTGTTCATGCCGTAGCGGGTCATATACATGGTGGCGCTGGCGAGGGCGAGAATCCAGATCGAGGGCATTTTCAGGATCGAGATCTGGGCCTGCCATGTGCTCTTCGCCGCCGCCGCGGCCGCCTGCGGCCCGGTGGCGAAATCATTGCGCCACTCGGCCACTGAGGGCAGCCCCAGGGTCTGCGGACGGTCCGAGACAAAGAGATAGGCGGCGACAGCGACCAGGACGCAGAGCAAACCCGGCCCGATGAATCCCGCCTGCCAGCCAAAAAAGGCGACCAGGGCCGCCGAACCGACAAAGGTCAGCCCCTCGCCGATGGAGTGGGCGGTGCTCCAGATGCCATAGTAGCGGCCGCGCTCGCGATTGCTGAACCAATGCGAAAGCGCGACTATACCCGCCGGCGACCCAAAGCCCTGGAACCAGCCGTTCAGGGCCCAGAGGGCGACCCAGACCCAGAGCAGGGTCGACCAGCCCATGGCGATATTGATCAGGGCGGACATGAGAATGCCGGTGGCGAGGAATTTCTTGACGTTGGCGTGGTCGGCGAGAAAACCGTTGACCAGCTTGCCAAAGGCATAGCCGTAAAAAATGCCTGATCCGATGAGGCCGAGCTGCTCGGCGGTGAAAATATTGCCGTCGATGAGGGGCTTTTTCACCACCGACAACCCCAGCCGGCAGGTATAAGCGATGCCGTAGGTGAGGGTAATGGCGAGCATGACAGAGAGACGGCGGCGGCGGTAGAGCCGGTCGATCTCCGCCTGGTCCGTCAGGCGCGGGGCATCCGGTCCGGCGGCAAAAAAACGAAAGGGATTCCACATGGGATGATATCCTCGACTAACTCATGAATGGACTTTACCCTCCCCCATCCCGGTGCGGCCGGGCGCTCCACGCAGCGAGTCACCCGGCACAGACCGGCGGGTCAGGGCTTGAGGGTGATCTTCATCGCCTGCTTGGGCACATGGCTCAGGGTGGGGAGGTCCAGCCCCAGCTTGGCAAAGGCACTTCCACCCTGCTCCAGGGGGATAGTCTCGGTGAAGAAGGGGCCCATATCGATCTTTTTCTCCTGCAGGATCTTGATCGCCGGCAGCATGGTATTCTGGCCGATATAGGTGCCGAGGATCCTGACCGCCCGGCGGGTGATTTCGTAAGGGGTGATGGTCGCCTTGACGCTCGAGTCCATGCCGAAGGCGAGAACCTTGCCGCCGGGGGCGACATATTTCAGGGCGTTCTCGAGCTGGGTGCCGACGGCATCGATGACGATATCGAAGCCGTTGCCGCGAGTCCGCTCTTTGGCCATCTGCACCAGATCAGTCTGGTCAGGGTCATAGACCGGCACACCGAGCTGCCGGGCGACGCCGCGGCGGAAGGGGTCGATCTCGCTGACGGCCACCTGGGCGGCGATGTTTTTCGCCATACCGGTGAAAAGATAGCCGATCGGTCCGAAACCGAGGATGAGCACCGCATCCCAGGGCTGCATCTGCACGGTGTTCATGCCGTTGAGCACAGTGCCGAGGGTCTCGACCTGGGTGGCAACCATATTATCCAGAACATCAGGAAGCTTGAAACAGACACTCTCCGGAGCGCGGCAGTACTCGGCATAGCCCCCGTTCTGAAAAATACCCAGGGTCTTCTCCTTGATGATTTCGCACTGGCTGCTCAGCCCCATGCGGCAGAAATCGCACACCCCGCAGCGGGGGTTGTTGTCGACAGCGACGCGGTCGCCGGGCTTGACTGCAGTCACCGACTTGCCCACCTCCACCACCGTGCCGCAGAATTCATGGCCGAGGACGACCCCCTCCCTGTAGGCGTGCTTGCCCTCCATGATCTTGACATCCGAGCCGCAGATGCCGCAGGCCGCCACCTTGACAATGACATCGTCGTGCTCCCGGACCTCCGGGATGGGGATCTCCTCAAGTTCGATGCAGCCCACCTTCTTGAAGACCAGCGCTTTCATCTTTGCCATCTTTTTCTCGCTTTCCTTGAAGATAATATGAGTATTCGCGCCACGAGCGTAAAACATCACTCTCACCAAGACACCAAGCCACAAAGAAATATATATTTAGATCTTCTTTGCGCCTTTGCGGCTTTGCGAGAGACATTTCCTGTCTTTTCTTTGCGTCTCTGCGTCTCAGCGGGAGGCCGCTGCTATGACTTATTCTACTTTCTCACCAGCTCGATCGGGACCGGGATGTAGGCCGGAATTTGCTCGCCCCGCATGAAGCGGGCGGCGTTTTCAATCGCCAGCCGGCCCATCTCGCGCGGATTCTGGGCGATCGAGGCCTCCATGCGGCCGGCGGCGATGGCCTCACGGGCATCCGTGATGGCGTCAAAGCCGATCACAAGGATATCCGCGCTGCGCCCCGCCGCAGCGATCGCCTCTACCGCCCCCAGGGCCATCATGTCGTTGCAGCCAAAGACCGCCTGGACATCGGGATGGGACTGGAGAATATTCTGAAAGACATTGTAGCCCTGATCCCGTTCCCAGTTGGCGGTCTGGGAGGCGACGATGCGGATCCCCGGCGCCTTGTCGATCGCGGCATGGAAGCCGCGCAGGCGAGAATCGCCGGTCTCATGGCCGGGGATGCCCTCGAGGATGGCTACCCGGCCGATTCCGCCCAGTTTTTCGATGATGCGCTCGCCGGCGATGCGGCCGCCGTCAAAATTGTCGGAGCCGATGAAGGTGGCCACTTTTCCACCGGCCTCGGCCAGGGCCGTCGAATCCACGCGCGTATCCAGGATCAGCACCGGGATGCCGGCCCGGTTGGCCTTGAGAATGGCCGGAATCACCTCGCGCGAACCGGCGGGGGTGAGGCAGATCGCCGCGACCTTGCGCTGGATGAGATTCTCGATGATCTGCATCTGCTTTTCGACATCCAGCTCGCGTTCAGCCGCCTGGACGATGAGCGGCAGCTGCAGGCGTTGAGCCGCCTCTTCGGCCCCAAGCTGCATATCCATGAAGAAGGGGTTGTTGAGGGTCTTCATGACCAGGGCCACCGCCGGGGCGGACTTGTCCTGGCTGCAGCCGATGCAAAGCCCGAGGAGGGCGAGTGACAGGATTGCTTTTTTCATGGTCTTCTCCTGATTTCAGGATCGTCTTTTTTTCATCATCATGTCGAGGAGAACAGCGACGATGATCACCGCCCCGATCACCGTCTGCTGGACAAACGAGGAGACGCCGAGAAGATTGAGTCCGTTGCGCAAAACCCCCATGATAAAGGCCCCGATCAGGGTGCCGAAGATCTGCCCCTCACCCCCGAGCAGGCTGGTGCCGCCGATCACAGTGGCGGCGATGGCGTCCAGCTCATAATTCATCCCGGCGATGGGCTGCGCCGAATTGAGGCGGGCGGTGAGCAGGATGGCCGCCAGGGCGCTGAGCAGCCCGGCGAGGCTGTAGACCAGGGTTTTGTGCAGTTTGACGTTCACGCCCGAAAGCAGGGTCGCCTCCTCGTTGCCGCCGATGGCATAGGTGTAGCGTCCCAACCGGGTCCGGCTGAGCACCAGATGGGCGATGAGATAGACCGCCGCCATGATCCAGACCGGGAGGGGGATGGCGAGAAACTCCCCGTTGGCGATCGCCCTGAAGCCGGGCGCAAAGCCCGAGACCGGCCGGCCGTCACTGAAGATGAGGGCGGCGCCGCGCGCGACGCTCATCATGCCGAGGGTGGCGATGAAAGGTGGCAATTTGCCGCGGGCGATGAGAAGACCGTTGGCGCTCCCGCACAGGGCGCCAACCACCAGGCAGAGGAGGAGGGCCAGCGGGACCGGCGCCCCCGCTTGCAGAGCACTGGCCATGACCACCCCCGAGAGGGCAAGGATGGAGCCCACCGAGAGGTCGATGCCGGCGCTGATGATGACAAAAGTCATACCCGCAGCGATGATCGCATTGATGGCCGTCTGCTGGGCGATGTTGAGCCAGTTCGAGAGCGACATGAAATGGGGGGAGAGCGCCCAGAGGGCTGCCGAGAGCAGGATGAGGACGAACAGGGTGGTGAGTTGGCGTCCGTGCTGCAGGAAAAGGCTTTTTACACGCACTCAGTTGCCTCCCAAAGCGAGGTTTAAAATCTTCTGCTGGGTGGCCTCGGCGGCGGGAAGCTCCCCGGCGATGCGCCCCTGGCACATCACCAGCACCCGGTCGCTCATGCCGATGATTTCCGCCAGCTCGGAGGAGATCATCAGAATGGCGGCGCCGTCGGCCGCAAGCTTGTTCATGAGCTGGTAGATCTCCACCTTGGCCCCGACATCGATGCCGCGGGTGGGCTCGTCGAAAAGGAGGATTCGCGACTCGGAGCAGAGCCACTTGCTCATCACCACTTTCTGCTGGTTGCCCCCGCTCAGGTAACGGACCTGCTGCCCCAGGCCGGGGGTGCGGATGCGCAGCTTGTCGACGAAACCGGAGGCCGCGTTGCTCTCCCGCGTCCGGCTCACCCAACCCAGGCGCGAGAACCTGGCCAGACTGGCCAGGCAGATATTCTCCCGGACCGCGAGATTGAGGACCAGTCCCTGGCCCTTGCGGTCCTCGGTGAGATAACCGATCCCCTGGTGGATGGCGTCACGGGGCGAGCCGATGCGGACCGGCTTGCCCTTGATGAAGATGCGGCCGCCGTCGACGGGATCAGCCCCGAACAGGGCCCGCGCCAGTTCCGTGCGGCCGGAACCCAGCAGCCCGGCGATTCCCAGCACCTCGCCCCGGCGCAGGGTGAAGGAGATCTCCTCCAGCACGCCGCGACGGCTGAGCTTTTCCACCCGCAGGGCCTCTGCGCCCGGCTCGACCCGCACCTTGGGAAAATGCTCCTTGAGCTCGCGGTTAACCATGAGGCGGACCAGTTCCTCCCGGGAGGTGCCGGCGATTGGCCTGGTTTCGATGTGACGGCCGTCGCGCAGCACCGTGACCCGCTCCCCGATCTCAAAGATCTCCTCCATGCGGTGCGAGATGTAAATGACCGATACCCCCCGTTGTGTCAGGCGGCGGATCAGGGCGAAGAGCTCGCCGATCTCCTGCCCGGTCAAGGCCGAGGTGGGCTCATCCATGATGAGAATGCGGGCCTGGAGCGAAAGCGCCCGCGCCACCTCCACCATCTGCTGCTGGGCTACGCTGAGCTCGCACACGCGCCTGCTGGCGTCGATCCCGGCATGGAGTTCGTCAAGCAGGGACTGGGCATCAGTGACCACTCTTTTCTGATCGATGAATCCGGAGCGGCGCCGCGGCTCGCGGCCGAGAAAAATGTTCTCCGCTGCGGTGAGGGCGGGAATGAGATTGAGCTCCTGGTAGATGATGGCGATGCCCAGTTCCTGGGCCCGGCGCGGGGTTTCGATCCTCACCTCGACACCATCGAGCAGGATCTGCCCGCTGCTGCGCGGATTGGCGCCACTGAGGATCTTGACCAGGGTCGATTTTCCGGCGCCGTTTTCCCCAAGCAGCACATGGACCTCGCCCTGCATGAGATCGAAATGGACGTCATCGAGGGCCACAACACCGGGAAAAACCTGGCCGATGTGGTGCATCTCCAACACGGGCCGGCCGCTGATCACGTGAACCTCCGCATATGCACAATGGTGTTGCGGGCGGCGCTGTCGGCGTCCGGCAGGGGCAGGATCTCGGCGGAGAGCCAGCCGCGGTAGCCGGCGCGGTCGAGGGCCTCGATAACCGCGCCGAAGTCAATGTGGCCGGCGTCCGGGTGCCAGCGGTTGGAGTCGGCGATGTGAAAATGAAAAATCCGCTCCCCCGCCATGGCGATGCTGCGGGTCGGGGAGGGCTCTTCGATATTCATGTGAAAAGTGTCGAGCAGCAGCCCGACATTGTCCAGCTTGAGGCGGTCGAGAAAGCGCAGTCCGGCATCAACGGTGTTGATGAATTCGGTCTCGTAGCGGTTGATGGGCTCGACGGCGAATTTTTGCGCGGGATGGCCCAAGGCGATGTCCCGCATCGCCTCGAGGATGAGTTCCTCCGCCCGGGATTTGTCCTGGGCGCCGGCCGATTTGCCGCGGATGAGGCCGACGATGAGGAGGGCCCCCAGCTTCTCCGCCAGGGGCACATGGGCGTGCATGCGCGCCACTGCGCGGGCGCGCACGTTCCGGTCCGGATCGGTGAAAGAGAGCCCCTCCTCCCCGAAGGCCTGTCCGGTGCCGATGGCCGGCACCGGCAGCCCGGCGGCTTCGAGGGCCGACAGCACCCGGCCCCGGTCGAGCAGACCGGGATCGCGGATGGCCAGTTCAACGCCGTCGTAGCCGAGGGCCTTGATCCGGCCCAGGTCCTCCTCCAGTCCGCCGCGGTAGACCATCGCCGCAAACGAGGCGGGCTGGAGCGAGAGGACGATGCTCAGTCTGCAGCGCATCAGAGCCCCATTTTCTGGATGCTGTAGATCGGCCGCCAGCCCGGCGAAAAGGGCTCCCTGAGATAGGGTTCCATCTCGGCGGCCGTGCGCATGGTGGTCTTTTCGACCGGCGGCAGCTGCCCCGGAGGAAAGGCGGCGAGGATCTCGTCGTTGATCAGGGTCAGATAGGAGAGGATGGCCGCGATCGTGCGTTTGGCCTTCTGTGCGCTGCCGATGGTCGGGCGTCCAACCACCCCCTCGGGCACCGAGGCGAGCTCGATCGGGGAGTGGCCCTGGCCCTCGCTCCAGCGGCTCGGCCGGCCGAAGGGATCGACCGCCTTGTCGAAATGGCCGTCCGGCAAAAAGCCCTCCACTTTGGTCTCCTCGGCATAGTTCATCTCGACGAAGCGCGGCTCCAGCAGCAGCATCACGGAGGTCTCAGCCTCGTCGGCATGGACAAAATCGTCATCCCATTCCCCGCCGCGCGCCTTGGTGCGGAAGAACTCGCGCACCGAACGGTGCCAGTCGAGGGTGCGGAAAATACCCGGCAGGTTCCAGCGTTTCTGCAGCTCCTGGATCGCCGCCTCCATCAGCCAGGAGTGGCCGTGGTTATTGACCAGGATCTGTTTGCGAAAGCCGTCGTTCCAGAGGCCGACCATGACATCGATGAGGTTGCGCTTGACCACCTCATCCTCGAGATGGACGGTGCCGGGCATGCCGATGTGGTGGTGGGGATGGCCGCCGTAATTGAGGGGCGAAAAGACCAGATTGCAGGCCGCTCCCTTTTTGGCGGTGTAGCGGCGGACCCCCTCGAGGATCTGGGTCACCATAAAGGTGTCGAGGGCGGTGACGGTGTGGTCGCCGTGCTGCTCGGTGCAGCCGATGGGGATGAAGACAATGTCGTTCTTTTTACGGTTCTCCACCACCCGGTGGCGGATGGTGTTCTGGATATAGGTGCCGGGCTTGCCCAGCTCGGAGGGTGAAGGAATCTCGTACTCCTGCAGGATGTGGTCGATCTCCTCGGGAGAGGCCTCCCAGATCCGTTTTTTCATGCGGCCGACCGAGGTGTCTTCGAAGTTCAGATCGGGCCGGTTGGTTGTCAGCCATCCACTCATGGTACTATCCTTTCGCTATCTTGGCAACACCGTGATTTTCACCTGCTCGCGGTTGGTCTGCAGCAGCTTGATATGCTCTGCCGTCTCCTCCAGGGTGATCTTTTTGGTGATCAATGGGGTCATGTCCATGCCGTCGGCCATGGAGTTGATGACATTCGGGAAGATGCCGTGGCCGGAGTGGCCCTGGGCTCCGACGACGTTGGCGCGCCGCACCTGAAAGACCTCGCCGTTCATGATGATGCGGTCGTCAGCGCGCGCCACCAGCACCACGGTGGCGTTTAGCTGTCGCCCCTCCCAGATGATCTTTTCGATGTCGGGCCAGACCACACTCGGCAGGCCGGTCGCCTCGAGGATGATCTTGACGCCCATCCCCTCGGTGATGTCGAGCACCGCGCCAGGGACGTCGCCCGCGGCCGGGTCGATGGCGTGAGTGGCGCCGAGGGCCAGGGCCATCTCCCGCCGCGACCTGGAGGGCTCGGAGATGATCACCTTGGCCGCCCCCGCCCGCCGCAGTTCTGCACAGGCGGCGATCCCGACCGGCCCGCTGCCCATGATCAACACGCTTTCGCCCGGCAGCACCCCGCCGCCGCGCACGATGACCGCGTTGTAGGCGACCGAGGAGGGCTCGACCAGGCTGCCGAGCAGAAACATCTTTTCCTCGCCGTAGATCGGCCGGAAGGCCTCGATGCTCCAGAGATAGCGGGCATCCATTCGGATGTATCTGGCATAGGCGCCGTCGATCGAAAAACCGATCTCCTGCAGCCGCTCGCAGTGGTTGGGCAGGCCGTCGGCGCAGGGCCGGCACTGCGCACACCACATCATCTCCTCCGCGCAGACCGCCTCGCCGGGCAGAAAACGTTTGCCTGTCCGCTTGTTAAAGGCCTCGGGACCGGCCTCGGCCACCACGCCGGAAAACTCGTGGCCGAGGGTGCAGGGAAAGGCAGTCAGCCCGGGATAAAAGATGTAGCCCTGCTCGTCCGACTGCAGCATGTGGACGTCGCTGCCGCAGATGCCGCAGGCCTTGACCTCGATCAGCACCTCCGTCGGTCCGGGCACCGGCACCTCCTTCTCCACCATCTCGATGCGGGGGTTGCACCAGACCTTGCTGCCAAGATAGCTCAGCTTGCCCTCGATATCCTTGGCTCCCAATTGAAAGCCCGGCCTGGGTTTCCAGTCGGCAAAAAGCGTGACGGCTTTCATACCTTTTCCTTTCCATGATAAAACCGGGCGGACAAGATCAACCGGCCCGCCGGCTGGTACAATTCACTGCAATGGGTGCACTCCGGTATTATCGCGACCCCGGCGGGCGCCCTAGAAATCCTTCACCCGGGCGATCTGGTCATGGTGCAGCGACCAGGTCGCCGCCGTGCCTATCTGCAGGGCCTTGATGCCATCCTCCAGCTTGATCATGGGCTCGAGCCCCGCGCTGAGGTTGGTTAAAAAATCATTGAGCTGGGTGACATACGCCTCGCCGAAACGCTCCGGGAAGTAGGGAACCACATCGTGGGTCACCCCCGCCTTGGTCATCACCTGGATGGGGGTGTCACGCAGGTAGCCGGCCATCACCGTCCCTTGTGAGCCCAGCACCTCGGCGCGGATGTCATAGCCATAGACCCCGTTGCGGCTGATGTCGATCTCGCCCAGGGCGCCGCTCTCGAAGCGCAGGGCCATGATGACATTGTCGGTATCGTTGACCTCTTTGATCTCGGGATAGGCCAGCACCGTGCCCATGGAATAGACGGTGGCGACTTCACCCATGTACCAGCGGGCGATGTCGATGTCGTGGATGGCCATATCGAGGATCTGGCCGCCGCTGTTCTCGGGTTTGAGATAGTCGAGGCTGGGCCGGTAGGGATCGCGCGATGAGCCGCGGAAGGTGACCGGAATGCCAACGACGCCTTCATCGATTTTCTGTTTGGCGGCCGCAAAGCCCTTGTCGAAACGGCGCATGTAGCCCATCTGGAAAAAAATCCCCGCTTTTTCCACGGCGCGTTCGATCTCGCGGGCGTCCGCAAGGTTGAGGGTGAGGGGCTTTTCACTGAACACCGCCTTGCCGGCCGCCGCCGCATCGATGATGATCTCCTTGTGGCTCTGGGTGGTGGCGGTCACGATCACCGCCTCCACCTCCGGATCGTTATTAAGGTCGTGATGGTTGTCGTACCACCTGGCCTCCCCATACTCCTCCGCGGCCGTGGAGGCACGCTCGGGGATGATATCCGCATAAGCCACCACCCGCGCCTGCGGCACGCGCTGGGCGAGAAATCCGGCGTACATCTTTCCCAGGCGGCCGACGCCAACCAGGCCGACATTGATTTTCTTTTTCATGGCTTCCTTCGTGAAATGGTTAATCGTCAAGACTGCAGGCCGAGGGCTTGCACAGACCGCCGCTCAACCAGATAGGATTTCAATACCACCCGCTGCGGCTCACCCCCCTCACCCTCGATGCGGCGGAGCAGCAGCTTGATGCTCTCCTGCCCCATCTCGTAGATGGGCTGATGCACTGTCGTCAGCTCCATCGGGTGAGAGTTGGAGAAGGCGAGGTCGTCGTAGCCCGCCAGGGAGAGCTCGGCGGGTACGGCAATGCCCATCTCCGTAGCGGCATTATAGAGAATATAGGCGATAGGATCGTTGCCGGCGAAGAGGGCGGTATAGTGATGGCGCTGAGCCAGAATGATGCGCGCATACTGCTGATAATGTTTGTCGATGAAACGCTCCTCGAGGGTGAAGAGGAGACCGGGATCGACCACAATACTGTGGTCGAGCATGGCCTGCTTGTAGCCGGCGAGGCGGGCCCGTTCGCTGCTGAAGGAGGTGCTCAGGGTGATGGCGATGCGCCGGTGGCCCATGCGGATAAGATAGGCAGTCAGGTCATAAGCCCCCTGAAAATTGTCGGTGGTGACGATGTCGTGGTCATGCTCCGGAATCTCGCGGTCGAACAGGACCACCGGGATGTTCTTCTGATGAAAGGTCTCGATGAGCTGCAGGTTCTTCTCCGCCGGCGCCGCTGTGGGCATGAAGATCAGGCCGTTGATCTCCTGGCGGATGAGCTGGCTGGCGTGGAACTCGGCGCGGCTGTAGAGGTCATCGGTGTTGCAGAGAATGACGCTGTAGTTATGGCGCGCGGCCTCATCACCGATGCCGCGCAGAAACTCGGGGGCGTAGCCGCTGCGGATGTCGTGCACCAGCACCCCGATGATACGGTTCCTGCCCGCCGCTGCCGCCGTCTGCGAGAGGACAAAGGTGCCAAACCGGCGCTTGCGGTAAAGGTAGCCCATGTTGACCAGATTCTGGATGGCCTGGCGGATGGTGGCGCGGGCCATGCCGGTCTGGCGGGCGAGCTCCTCTTCGGTGGGAATCTTGTCGTTGGGCTTGAAAAAGCCCCCGTCGATCTGACCGATCAGCCAGGTCTGCAGCTGGAAGTATTGCGGCACAGGACTGTTGCGGTCGATGATCACAGGCATCTCAAAGATGGGGCCGGCCGGTGCGCTCAACAGTGCAGGAGTTTCTTGCCCCGGTCAGTGGGGTTTGGGCCAACTTCGATTCAATTGTCTATACAATTATACAATAAAAAGGAATTTGAGTCAAGGCTTTTTTGCCCAGCGCTGCATTTTTTTCTTGTTCCCTCACCTGGAATTCTGTATACTTGATCAATATAGCCGGCGGCGGCAGGCAGGACAGCTGGAGCGGAACACACAAGAGGGGAGAGCGAACGATGAAAATAGCCATCACGGGGGCAACTGGCCTGGTGGGCGCGGGATTGGTCCGCCATCTGACCCGGCAGGGCCACGAGATCCATCCCCTGGTGCGGCGGCCGCCTCTGGCAGCGGCGCACGAAATCTTCTGGGATCCCCAGAAGGATGAAATCGATCATGCTGCACTGGAGGGAATGGATGCCGTCATCCATCTCGCCGGTGAAAATCTCTCCGGCTACTGGAGCGCGGCCAAGAAGGAACGCATCATGGCCAGCCGCAGTCGCGGGACCCGCCTGCTCAGCCAGGCCCTGGCCGTCCTCCATCGCAAACCGGGGCTCCTCATCAGCGCCTCGGCGATCGGCTTTTACGGCGATCGCGGCGCGGAGGCGCTGGACGAATTCTCGGCACGCGGCGAGGGTTTTCTGGCTGACGTCTGCATGGAGTGGGAGAACGCAGCCGACCCGGCCCGCGAGGCGGGCATCCGCGTCCTCCACAGCCGCTTCGGCATCATCCTCGACCCTGGTGGAGGGGCCCTGGCCAGGCTGCTGCCCCTCCTGCACCTGGGACTGGGGGGCAGGCTCGGCAGCGGACGTCAGTACTGGAGCTGGATCACCATGCAGGACGTCCACAGCGCCCTGGCCTTCTGCCTGGATCATCCCGACCTCGAAGGCGCGGTCAATTTCACCGCCCCCGGCGCGGTCACCAATGCCGAATTTACACGGGCTGCAGCGCGATTCCTCCACCGCCCCGCTTTTTTCGCTGTGCCGGCCTTCGCCCTGCGCCTGGTGATGGGCGAGATGGCCCAGGAGATGCTCCTCAGCAGCACGCGGGCCGAGCCCAAAAAACTCCTCGCCAGCGGATTCCGCTTCGATCACACCGATCTCCGCGCCGCCTTCGCCGCCGTTCTCGGCCCCAACCTGCCAGCCCGTTAACAAAGACAGCGGCGGATGCAATAAAAAAGCCCGGTTTGCACCGGGCTTTTTCATTTCAAGCTGAGTTGAGGAGGCTAGAATTCGGCGCTGATGCCGATCGAGGGCAGGATGCCGATGCTGGCGCGCTCGTCCAGCTCCTGCCTGAAGGTGTCCCAGCGCGGGACGTCGCGATAGGCCCGGTTGTAGATGTTTTGAATGTCAACATAGGTGATCAGATCCACGCCGGGGAGGCTCCAGCGCCGGTCGGCGCGAAGGTCGAGCGAGTGGTTGACCGCGATACGGGCGGTATTGTAACTCTCCGCCGAACGGCTGTAATCGGCGTTGTAGGGGGTATAGGGGCGGCCGGTGGCGAGGCGGCGGGCTTCCTTCCCGACCCAGAGCGCGAAGAC
>ERZ795031.777-NODE-777-length-37731-cov-12.781293_pt1 | contig 37731 bp, 23 predicted proteins | sample MGYA00375123_ERZ795031 | MGnify/ENA primary metagenome ERZ795031 (study PRJEB30166, sample SAMN05720159) | activated sludge metagenome | isolation source: anaerobic digester from wastewater treatment plant | place: USA | collected 2015-04-21 ...
TTTCCTTCCTCGACCTGGCGCATGCCCAGCGCAAGGATCTTCAGCAGGGCCAGCGTTTCCTGTTCCTGGTCGTACTTCGTGATGTCCTGTACGACGACTTTGGCTTCCCCATTCTGCGTGACGATCAGGGGTTCGCCGGACTTGTTGATCTCGCGGATGAGCTCGGCCGCGTGTGCCTTCAGGTAGCTTATCGGCTTGATCTGGTTCGAATACTTCATGGCAGCACCGAAGAATGTGACAGGTCTTAATTTAGTCTGCAAATAGGTCATGAGTCAACCTCTGATCTCGGGTGGCGGGTTACTGCGAAGTATCGGCATGCGTAAAGAAAGTGTTTCACCGTGTTGATGCCTGAAGTCTTGTAACCTTCCGGACGAAAATCGATAATGGCGCATCGTTTGGATGCGGGCGTGGCATGACCAACAGACTTCGTGTGGCCTTTTCCGCGGTGCTTCTTGTGGCCGGATGTGACGAAGGCATCGTCGAGCCGGTGGCCCCGTACTGCGAGGACGACGTGCGCGTCGAAGTTGTGGACGGTCAGGTCCAGCGAACCCAGTGCGGCGACGGATCATTCTGCAACGCGGGTGAATGCGTCCCGACCGACGTGAAGTTCCCGGACGACGCCGGGTTCCATGATGACCGCTGCGAGTGGTGGTACTACACCGGGCACGTTGCCGGTTCCGACCGTGAATTCGGCTTTGAGGTCACGATTTTTCAATACGACTACGAAGTGTTTTTCGGTGTTCCGGGCGTCGGGTACATGTGCCATGTTGCGGTGCTGGATGCAACGGCGGGCGTCCACTTCCACAACGATGCCATCGGCCTGAGTACAAACGAATGGACGAACGAGCCGACCGTGCTGGATGTCGATAACTGCCGGTTCGAGATGGACGGTTTCGGCAACGACCATATCGTCGGCGTGATTCCGGAAGGCATGGAAAAGAACGGCCTGGCCTCGCCATGGGTGATCGACCTGATCGTGACGCCGAAGAAGCGCGCGACGCTGCACGGCGGGGACGGTTTCATACCGATGGCCGACACCGGCGGAACCAGCTATTACTACAGCTACACTCGGATGGCGGCCGAAGGCACGATTTCGACACCGGACGGCGACGTGGAAGTGACCGGACAGGCATGGATGGACCACCAGTGGGGCCAGTTCGACATGGTGGATTTCAAGGGTTGGGACTGGTGGAGCATCCAACTCGACGACAACCGCGAAATCATGCTTTTCCAGTTCACGGACTGGGACGGCGTCCTGTGCGAGCAGGCCGGCACCATCATCGAGGCCGACGGGACGGCGACCGAACTCCACGGCTTTGACGATTTCCACATTACACCGAAGCGCACTTGGACAAGCCCGTGGACAAATGGCGTCTATCCCCTGGACTGGGACATCACCATTGCCAAGGGCGACTGGAACCTTCAGGTCCTGACGCACGTCGATGACCAGGAGATGTTCAACATCGCCCAGAACTACTGGGAAGGCGCCACGACCATCACGGGAACAAACGGTGGGCTTCCGGTTACCGGCGTCGGCTATACCGAGCTGACCGGCTACGCCAAGGACGACCTGGATCCGGTCAGGTAATCAGATCTCAAGCACGTGATCATGGTGCGGTCGCCTTGCAGCAAAGCTAAGTAACATCTCCCTGACTTGACTTCAAGTACCGTTGTTGGTAATAATATTACAAGTTGAAGCGCGTAACACAAAGTCGGTTATCATGTGGGTACGAGATTTTCTGGCAACACACCCGGTGTTCACCGTGGGTGATTTTCAGCAAGCCCATCGGGAACAAGGCTCCGCCAACGTGCAGACCTTCAATTCTTTGCTGGCCTATCACGTTCGGCAGGGCAATATTGTTCGCATAAGGCGGGGATTGCTGGCTGCGGTTCCTTATGGATACACGCCAGAAACCGTGCCCGTTGATCCCTTTCTGGTCACTATGGGCCTTTCTGACGACGCTGTTGTGGCCTTTCACGCGGCGCTGCAGTTTCATGGGCGTGCCCATACGATTCACAACCGATACCAGTATCTGACCGCAGCCAGGCGGCGTCCATTCACCTTTCGTGGCCAGGATTTCGTGCCCGTGACCGGAGGCGTTCCAGGCTGGCATACGGGAATCGACCACGGCGTCGTCGAAGAACGAAATGCTGGGGGCACCGTTCGAGTCACTACCTTGGAAAGGACTCTGGTGGATGTGATATCCCTGCCCCAATTCGGAGGCGGATGGGAAGAAGTTTTTATGTCCCTGGACTCGATCGAATTCCTGGATGTCGATCGGGTTGTCGAGGATGCCGTGCGGCGTGATTCCCTGACAGTGGCGCGTACCGGATTTTATCTGGAAACCCGCAAAGGGGATCTTCCGATTGAAGAAATTCATCTGGCGGCTCTTCAGGAACGTTCGCCCAGACAACCCAGCTATATGGGGCCCGGTCGTCAACGTGGCGGCAGGCTGGTGAAGAGGTGGAATCTTGTGGTGCCTGGGGCAATCCTTGATCGAACCTGGGAGGAACCGGGTTGAATCTGACGCGCGAAGACGTTCGGAAGGTTGCCGGGACAACCGGATTCCCCGAGGAAGCCCTTGAGAAGTCCCTTCGTCTGCTTGGTGTGCTCAAGGCGTTGTCAGGGTATCGGGGACTCGAGGGACGCCTTGTATTGAAGTGTGGCACGGCGCTGAATCTTTTCCTGCTGCGAATTCCACGGCTTTCGGTTGATATTGACCTGAATTACATCGGATCGGCCAACCGGGATGCGATGATGATTGAACGGCCTCTGGTTGAGCGGGCCATTGAGGGGATATGTCAGCGCGAGGGCTTCGTGCCGCGACGTGTTCCCGGCGCCCATGCTGGCGGAAAGTGGCGGATGGCATACAGGGATGTCAACGGTCGAAACAGTCATCTGTCCATTGATTTGAACTTCATGCTTCGGATTCCATTGTGGTCCCCCGAGCGACTTGATTCGCAGGTGCTTGGCGACACACAGGTCACCAACATTGCTGTCGTCGATCGGCACGAACTTGTTGGCGCCAAACTGGTGGCCTTGCTGGCGCGTCATGCAAGCCGGGACTTGTTCGATGCGGTGCAGATGCTTCGACGGGATGATTGGGATTTGGAACGGCTGCGGCTTGCCTTCATTGTCTATGGGGCATGGAATCGCAGGGACTGGCGCAAGGTGTCGGTTGACGACATCCAGTTCGAAATGCAGGAAATACATTCCAGCTTGCTGCCGGTTCTGTCCCGCGGAATGGCGCCCGATAAGTCCAACATTCAGGTGTGGTTACAGGGGTTGGTTGATGAGTGTCGGGAACGGATGACCCAATTGCTTCCGCTTCCGGGTGAACATATGGAATTCCTGACCAGGTTGAATGAACGTGGCGAGATTGCGCCGGAACTGGTGACATCCGATGCCAGGATGCTCGCCTTGCTGGTGGATCATCCAATGATGAAGTGGAAGGCTTCAAATGTCCGGGAGCATCGCAGGATACGTGATGGCGTCGGGATCCGTCCGTGATATTCGCTCAATTTGACTGTTCGACTGGATGCCTTTGCTTCCCTCTTCATATTTCAAGAACAGCCATGATCGCGCGGTGATCCGACGGGAACTTCGGTCTTTTGCACCGATGTGGGCCGCGTCCATCCCGGCCATCACGCTCCAGTCGGGCGGCGACCTTGTGATCGTAAACGCCCAGAAAACCCCGCTTGATCCGTGGGCGACGCTCCGCTATTCCGATCTCCGCGAATTCGCCGCCGCCGTCCTTGACGTTTGGGGATTCCCCGGTCAATTTGGATTAAAATCAGGGATTTGTTGTTGACAATCCCAAACATGATTCGCCGCCACCCGGTAGTGTTTGCCACATTTCCGTACAGGCCGTGTGATGCGTCGGCACCAACGACGGGCAATCCGTTCGTTCAGGCAGGAATGGCTTCGGCCAGCAGGAAGTCGGGAAGGTAAAGGCGCTGGATGCCGTTGTGGTCCCGGCCGCCAATCTGATCCATTGACAGCACGAATTTTGGATAGTTGTCCCGCAAAGCCTCAAGCGGGCCGAATTCGCGCGCGGACACGGTTTCGTCCGCCAGCAGATAGCAAACCTGGATGTACATCCGTTCGCCCGAGCGCTCGGCGATGAAGTCGATTTCGGCATCGCCCAGGCGCCCGACGCTGACGGTGTACCCGCGCCGCTTCAGTTCAAGGAAGACGACCAGCTCCAGTGCCGCATTGATGTCGGAATGCCTGTACCCGATAAGGGCGTTCTTCAGTCCCATGTCCGCGAAGTAGTACTTTTCACTGACTTCAAGGAAGCGTTTGCCCTTCAGGTCGAAGCGTGGCAGGCGATGGATCAGGAATGCCGAAATCAGGTATGAGATGTAGTTGTAAACGGTTTCGACGCCGACGCTGCGTCGTTCGTTTTTCATGAAGTCGGCGATGCGCTTGGCCGAGAATACGTTGCCCGAGTTGTCGGCAAGAAAGGCTGTCAGTCGTTGAAGCAGATCGACGTCCCTGACCGAGTACCGGCCGACCACGTCCTTAAGGACCACGCTGTCGATCAGGGAGCCAAGGTACTGCCTTATGACCTCCTCGTCATTCGTCATCATGTGAAGGCCGGGCATGCCGCCCCGGATCAGGAACTCCTGGAACAGGGCCGTGTCGGCAGGTACGCCCCTGAATGTGGCGTATTCTGCAAAGGACAGGGGATAGACGGGAATTTCAACATAGCGCCCGGTGAGCAGCGAGGCGAGTTCGGACGACAGCAGACTCGCGTTGGAGCCGGTCAGGTAAATGTCGATGCCGCCTTCATTCAGAAGTGAATTGATTGCACGCTCCCATCCCGCGATTTGCTGGACTTCGTCAATGAACAGAAACCGTGGCCTTCCGTTGTGGGCCAGGCGGGATGCCGCAAGCTGATGCAGTGCAGCCGCATCGAGGATATTTGCGAATTCCATCCGCTCCATGTCCAGATAAAGAATATCGTCCGGCGGCGTTCCGTCCTGAAGCAGACGGTCACGGAACATTCGAAGGATCGTGCTCTTTCCAACCCTTCGAATGCCGGTCAGGACTTTAACCAGTGGCAGCCCCTTCAGTTTGGAAAGTTGGGTGTCGTAGATTTTTCGGTTATACATGAAACATTCTCCGAAACTGGCAAAAGTTTACGATATAACCCAAAATTTGCAAGCGGAAGGCCGCGCCAGGGCGTCAGGCCAGCGGGGCAAGGATGTCGATGGCAGCATCCAGGGTGGACATGTCGGGCCGGGGTAAAGGTTACGGCAGAATCATATGCACGCGTTGAACTCGTCGAGGGATGTGGCTGCAATCCTGCAGAGCGCTGTGGATTCTTTAGTCCTGGAAATTATGCACTCATCGGTGCATACGGCGAGTTCCGCGTCTCTGTGCGCTGCCTTTTCATCTCGCAGCTTCATGGCGGCGTTGACGGCCTTTTCCCTGTTAACCCTGAGTTCCTCAAAAATCGGGGCCATCTCCTCTGCCTTTGCTGCCTTGTGTACGTCGCATATTGCGGCAGCAGCCTCAATTTCCTTTTTATCTACTAATGCTTCGAACGCCTCATCACATTCAGTCTGGATTGCCGCAATTGCGTTTCCCAGAATCATCTCCTGTTTCTGAACTTCCTTATCGAACGCCTCGTTCACCTTGTCAACCGGATCAACAGAGCCATTGCCGTTCTGTTCCGCTGCAACAAGCCCAAGCTTCCTGTCGCAGGCTTCCTTGCATTGTTCCGGCGTCGCAATTACTGGCTTCAGCGCGAAGTACATCCAGATGGACGCCACGGACAGGACTGCTGCAACAACTATTAACACAGCAACACGAGCTTTCTTTCCCGGGCGAAACCGGTTTTCATCAAAGACGGTATCCGCAAGGTCAGCAATCGGTTTTCGGTCAATTCTGTCCTCGTGGGTTGCCTTTTCGATCGATTTGCCACGGCCACGATCTGAAGACGACAGGAGATCCAGACGACCGGGCAGGTTCAAAAGGGAATGATCGGCATCCATGTGTTCCCGTTGCACCGGGACTGGCCTTGAAGTCCTTACGTCAAGGTTTTCAATGTCGATTCCAAGCCTTGTGGCGTCCTTGCCCTGGCTGATGACGCGAGGGCGCCCGGTTGCGTCCGACCCTGGTTTCGTTTCGATTGATGGCGGCGTGGTTGTTATTGATTCATCCGCGGTTACCCCGCCACAGGATTCTATAAGCAGGCTGGCGAACTCTGCACCGTCCAGGGGGCGGGATTCCGGCACGACGGAAAGTGCCCGCATGGTCAGCCTGGCCAGCCTTGGTGGTATGTCCAGGGCGAATTCGCGTACATCGGGAATGCCCTTGTCAATACCGCGGAAAACTGCGGCGAATACCGCGTGGATGGAAGAATCCTCCTCCGGCATGTCATACGGAAGGCGTCCGCACAGCAATCGGTAAAGGACGATCCCAAGGCTGAAGACATCGGACTGCGGGGTGGCCTTGCGTCCACTGAGAGACTCCGGGGCCATGTAAGCCGGAGTGCCGACCGCCTTGCCGGTTGCCGTGATGGACTTTTCGCCAATGGTTCTGGCCAGGCCGAAGTCCAGTATTTTCACGCGTCCATCTTCCATGACCTGGATATTGCTTGGTTTGATATCCCGATGAAGCACCGGCGGCACCTGCCTGTGCGCATGGCCAAGTCCCCGGGCCGCCTGTGCAATAACGTCAATGGCGCGAAGATGCGGCCACCTGGAACCATCCGCTTTCAGCATCTGCTCCAGCGAGTTTCCGGTCAGATACTCCATGGGAAGGTAGAGATGGCCATCCTCTTCGAAGGGGGCCTGAATCTCAATGATGTTTTCATGTCTAAGTCGAGACAGAACCATCACTTCGGACAGGAATCGCTGGCGGGATTCTTCATCCTCGCAAAGCTCGGGACGCATGACCTTGACGGCCCAGACATCAGGAAGAAACCGGTGAGTCGCCTTGAAAACGACGCCCATGCCGCCTCGCCCGATCTCCTGATGAAGTGTCCATTCACGAACAGTTTTTGTCATTTGCCCGGATTCTCGCCAATACACGAAGATGCGACTCGGACTCCATCATCAAGGACGATTCCCGGAATCATGAGTCGGCGCGTCGATTCTATACTCTGCAGGGTGGATGTAAAACCGAATAATCGATTACGGACTGCGCTTCGTGAGTGCAGAAGCGTGTCCGCCAGGGTACTGCTTCTGAATCTCGGAACAATCCCGTTTTCAAAGAAGAACCTTTTAAGCCGGGTCCGTTGAATGAAGCATTCGGTCAGGCCAGCGGGGCAAGGATGTCGATGGCGGCGTCCAGGGTGGACATGTCGGGCGGATTGCCGTGATAGGCGACGTTGTGGGCGCCGCAGTTGCGGTACGACGGGCGGTTCTGGGACACCGGCGAAAATTCAAGTTCGATGCGGTAGTCGGCGTGGGCCAGGCGGAACATCGTGCGGCCTTCGCCCTCGAGTTCGCGCCAAAGGTACTTGAACCCCAGATCAGCCAGCTTGTGCCCTGCCGTGACTGAAATCCAGGTGGTCAACGATGGCGCCGCCGGAGTTCGGCCCGCGAAAGCGGTCAGATCAACAAAGTCGATGTCGTGACTGTCAAAACCTTTGTTAAGGAATGCCTCGACAAGGCCGGCCAGGCGGCATTCGGCGTCGTGGTCGGGCTTTGCGTGGCGCAGCAGAACCAGGTTGCGGCCAGTGACGGCCGACTTGTGCTGCCATACGAAGGCCAGCGAATCGACAAACAGGATCTTCAGTTCGTCCAGGTCTTCGTCTGCCGCCGAAGTGAGGTACAGCCCGCCATCGGCCAGGGATTCGACGACCCGGCGCGCGGCCGCCGGCCTGTCGGGGCTGTCGTTGAGGAAACCCGGATCCAGCACCAGGTCGAACGGGCCGCCGGCGATGTCGGCCGCCGTTCCGCAAATGCGCTTCGCCGAAGGGACGCGGCGCCTGACAATGTCCAGCGCGGTCATCGAAGCATCGACCCCGGTCAGCATTTTCGCCATGCGGTCAAGGACTTCCAGGTGCGCGCCAAAGCCGCAGCCGATGTGGCACACCGACTTGAACTCGTCGGTCAGGGCCTGCATGACGATACGCTCGACCGGGTCGTTTACCGCGACCTCGCCACCCGACTGCAGGCGCGGCATCTCGACTTCGTCCCAGGCGGGGTGCGAAAGCTCGTCCACAAGCCAGCCCAGGCCTTCAGGCCCGGTGACGTGTACAAGGCGGTCGATCCCGGCCATTTCGCGCGGCATGCCCGCGTTGAACCAGAACGTGCATGTACCGTCGGCGATGATCGGCACGCCCTCGACAAACGTCCTGGTCGCGAAGCAGGGCTTGCCGGGGCAGTGGGCCGCATAGGCGGATCCGCAGAACCTGGAAACCGATATCAGCGTCCACGGGGTGTACAGGCTGGCTGGCAGTCCGTCGTCGGGCATGAGCGCCAGGCCCTGGCGGACGTTGTCGAGTTCGAGGCGGGCGATGCCGCGGCCCTTGATGAATTCGCGGACCATCGGAAGGTGCGCCTGCGACGTCTGAAGGAATTCAATCTGTTGCGGTGTGCGTCCGTCCGATCCGATCCTTGGATCGCGCACGAGCCGGTTCAGGGCGCGACCCATCACCGGCACGCATCCGGCCGCAAGGGCCGGTTCCAACATCGCCCAGTCGTTGATGACTATCTCGGTGCCGGGCCGCATCATCGCGACAATCCGATCCACCTTCGAAAACGACGTGTCATGGACGGGTGGCAGGACAAGGGTGAACTTCAGGCCGCTGTCGCCGCACATGGCCGCGACCGCCGCCGTCATCGCCGCTGAAGGCAGGCGGTTGACGCAGAACTCGGCGCCGCCGTATATCCTTGTGAACCTGGGCCGGCCGTCCGGGCCGCCGCGCCCCTGATCGAGCAGGCGGCAGTACTTCTGGAAGTCGCCGAAGTCGCGGGTCATGTCGGGGAACAGGGCGCGTTCGATTACCATGTTCCACCCCCGCAGCCGTCGCAGCCTTCGCAACTGCTGCAGCCCTCGTCGCCGGCCGACGCCGTGAATGCGTCGCCGCCCCCCGGGAATCCTTCGTCGGGATAGTGGCAGTTCCGTTCGCATGGCCGGCCGTAAACATCGCGATAGGCCGCCATCGAGAATTCCCTGAATTCGGGCGCGGGCATGCCCGAAAAGAGCGCAGCCCTGACCTTGAAAGTCAGTTCGGTCGCCTTTGTCACCGATTCCACGTCGAAGTCGCGTCCGATGATCTTGGCCGCGGCGAAGTTCGGCCTGGTCCCGAAGTCCGAAAGGGCGCAGGCGCCGCACGCGTATCGCCGGTACCTGGTGACGTTCCGGTCGGCGACGAACACGCACCCGGTGAAATTGGCCATCGCGCCGGCCGGGTCGTAATAGTCGTACCCGCACATCGAGTCGAAATTGCCGCATTTGCCGTTCATCAGGAATGCCTCGACCTCGACGTCGGGCGCGCCGTCGCAGACCATCGCAATTTCGCGCGGCGTCAGGTGCCGCGACACGATAACCCGGTAAACGCCCAGGTCGGCCCAGAACCTGGCCGACCGCGAATTCAGGACGCCAAGTCCGACGCTGCCGGCAAGCTTCATTTCAGGGTGCCTTTCGCGCGCGATCATCAGGCCGTTCATGGATCCGACGATTACCGCATCCAGGCCAAGGTCGGCGGCGATGTCGAGCTGGCGCGTGAACCGGTCAACATAGGTGTCAGTAAGCAGGCGCGTGTTGATAGCGATGAAGACCTCGCGGCCAAGTTTGTGGGCCAGGGTTACGGCCCGCTGCAGGTCGGCGATGCCTGAAAAGCTGGAACGGTCGCTCTGCCGCTGGTTCAGGCCCCCGCCGCCGCTTGTCCCGGCCGCGTCGTTCAGCCCGCAGTAAAAGGAATCCGCCCCGGCCAAAACCAGCCGTTCGACGTCCTCGTGGCTGCGCAGCGGGGCGTTGATTGCGAACATCGGGAAGCTACCCGCGGATAAAGACCTTGCGATTGTATCCGAATCGGGCGCACCGGTGTTACGTCAAGGGGGTTAAGGTCAGCGGTTTCGGTCAGAAGGCGGTCATGCACTCGATTTCGACGTCGGCCAGCCTGGCGCGTCCGTTCAGTTCGGACGGAAGCTCGACCATGAACGCCGCGACCGCCACCTCGGCGCCCATCTCGCGGACCAGCCGCACCGCGGCAGACATGGTGCCGCCGGTCGCAAGCAGGTCGTCGATAATCATGACGCGGTCGCCGGGTTGAATCGAGTTCTCGTGAACCTCGATGGTGTCCGTTCCGTATTCAAGTGTGTACTTCACGCTGCGGGTTTTGAAGGGAAGCTTGCCCGGCTTGCGGAACAGCACCAGCGGCAGGCCAAGGTCGGCCGCGACCGGCGCCGCGAACACGAAGCCGCGCGACTCGATGCCGGCGATCTTGGTCGCGCCGTGCTTTTCGGCCGCTTCGGCAAAGAATCCCAGCGCGGCCTGGAACGCCTCGGGCTGTTCCAGGACGGTCGTGATGTCGCGGAAAAGGATGCCCGGCTTCGGGAAGTCGGGAATGCAGCGGATGTTGTCGCGGACAAGCTGCTCAATCGGGTCATCGACGCGTCTGTCTTCGTGCATCTTCAGCCTCCCTGAAAAGTCATTCCTGATCGTCCGGGACATTTGCCCAGGCCAGGTGCTTGACTGCGTGATGGGCCATCAAATCCGGGCTGACCGGGCTGATCGACCCCCAGCCTTCGGCGACCGCGCCGGTATCCGAATCCGGGGAAAGCTCGTTCGTGACGCGCGTCCCACCCACCCACAGGTACTTGCCGCCCCGCGGATCCTCGCGCGTAAGAACCTCGTTTGAATACTGGCGGTTGCCGAGCCTGGTGACCTTGAACCCCTTGAATTCGCCAATCGTCCGATCCGGTATGTTGACGTTCAGCGTGACCCCGTCCGGGACACCATTCAAGACAATCCTGGCGACCATTGAATCCACGGCGGCCCCGATCTCATTGAAGTCGAATGAACCCCTTGAAACCATTGAGAATGCCGCCGATGGAACCTTCTGTATGGTTCCTTCCATGGCGGCCCCGACCGTGCCCGAATAAAGCACGTCGAAACCAAGATTGGGCCCGCGATTCACGCCGGAAAAGACGAAGTCCGGCCGTCGCGGCAGAATGTGGTTCAAGCCGATGAACACGCAGTCAACCGGTGTTCCGTTAAGCGCGAAGCGCCTTTGGCCGACCTGGGTGTATCGCAGCGGCTCGGTCAGGGTGATCGCATGGGAAACGCCGCTCTTCTCGGAGTCCGGCGCCACGACCCAGACCTCTCCGTGGGCTTCGGCGGCCCTGATAAGCGGATCAAGTCCGGTGGAAAGGATTCCATCATCGTTCGTGACAAGGATAAGTGGCTTGCTCATAACTGGTCGATTCCGTATTAAGTGTCGCCCGCATACGTCAGAAGGCGCCGATATTGAACTCGAACACGACCGGCGGGTCTCCCTCGCGCGGATTGATCGGGAAACCCCACTCGAAACGCAGCGGTCCGATCGGTGACCACCACCGGATGCCAAGGCCGGCCGCAAGCTGGAAGTTCAGCGGATTCGGCCATTCCGTATCGTCGAAAGCGTTGCCGGCGTCGAAGAACACGACACCCTTGATTCCCATCGCCTTCAGGATCGGGAATTCGACTTCGAAGTTGACGATCAGTTCCTTGTTGCCGCCAATCGTGAAGTACGACAGCGAGGATGCCGGGTCGCGGCTGGCCCCGACGGGGATCGATGGGCCCAGGGATGCCTGCTCGTATCCGCGGATCGTGAAGATGCCGCCGCACTGGAAGCGCTGGAAGATCGGAACCGGTCCGCCCTTCGGGTTGAAAATGTAACCGTACCGAAGCGCGATCTTTCCAACGGCGCCCAGGAAAAGCGGGAAGTACTGCTTGGTACTTGCGCGGAACCGAAGGTAATCAAAGCTGGATCCGATCTCCGAACCTGCCCATTCCATGCTCAGGCTGGTGACGTTGCCCTTCGTCGGGAACATGCGGTCGTCGCGGTTGTCGAACGCGGCCGTCAGCGTGATTGAACTGGTCAATCCGTTCAGGTTCATGTTGGCGACGGGAACGTCGAAGAAGTCCTCCTGTCCGCCGGCCTTGACATCCACCATTTCGAGGTTGTAGGTGGCCGCGACCGAGAAATAGTCGGCAAAGCGCCGGCCGATTGTCAGGCTCATGCCGGTCGAGTTTTCGTCGTACGTGTAATTGATGTAGTCGCGGTTGTACGCGGAAAATCCGAACGTCCATTCGGAGTCGAAGAAGTTCGGATCCTCGAACGAGAAGACGAAGTACTTCCTGATGCTGGACAGGCTTGCTTCCAGTCGCAGCGACTGTCCGCGTCCCAGGAAGTTCTGCTTGCTGATCTGGGCCTGGAACAGGAAGTTCTCGACCGAACTGAAGCCCGCGCCGATCGAGAACGCGCCGGTCTGGCGCTCCTTGACCCGCACCGTCAGGATTACCTGATCCGGTCCGTCGCCCTGCCTGGGAACAATCTCGACTTCCTCGAAGAAGCCCAGGCGGCGAATCCTGGCCTCGGAACGTTTCATCTGCGTCTCGTTGAACATGTCGCCTTCATAGACGCGCAGTTCACGGCGGATTGTCCAGTCCCTGGTGCCTTCGTTGCCGGTGATGTCGATTCGCGTGATCCTGGCCTTGACGCCCTTCTGGATGATGTACGTGAAATCCAGGATCAGGTTCTTCTGATCCATGTTGGTCGTATTTCCGACATTGCAGAAGGCGTAACCTTCGTCCTTGTACTTCGTCAGGAGTCCCATAGCGTCCTTCTGGACGTTTTCCGCGTTGAAGATGTCGCCTTCCTTCAACGCCAGCTTCTTCATCAGGTCTTCCTTCGGGAAGATGATGTCGCCGCCGATGTCAACCTTGCCGACCTTGTACTGCGGCCCTTCATGAATCGTTATCGCGATGGCGATGTGCTTGCGGTCGCGGGACAGCATCACGACCGGCTCCTCGATCTTGACCTCGGCGTAACCCTTCGTGTTATAGAAGAATTCCAGCCGCCGAACGTCCATTTCAAGGTTTTCCTTGGCGAAAAGTCCCTTGCTGGAAACGATTGAAAGCAGGTCGCCTTCCTGGGTCTGCATGAATTTCTTAAGGTCCTGATCCGGGATGTTGTGGTTCCCCAGGAATTCAATCGACCTGACTTTGACCTTCGAGTGTTCGCGGATGACAAAAACGACATCGACGACATTGTCGGGCTTCGGATCCAGCCGATAGGAAACCTCGGCCAGATAGTACCCTTCCTCGACGTAGTGCGCCTTGATGGCCTCGACCGACCGCTCGACCTTCCTCATGTCGAGGATCGTCGATTCCCGCACGACGATCTTCTCCTTAAGCTTGTCGTTGTCGATCTTCTTGTTGCCTTCCGTCCTGACGACCGCAACGGCCGGGTATTCCTTCACCTCGAACACCAGAACGACACCATCTTCTTCCGGAATCGCGCGAGCCTGGATCGTTTCGAAGGCACCGGTCTTGTAAAGTGCCTTGATATCGCGTGAAACCCGGGCCGGATCCAGTTCCGAAAGCACGCCTGACTTGACGCGGCGAAGCACTGTGTCGCGATCGGTTCTCAGCAGGCCGGTGAAGCGAACCTCGCGGATAATCTTCGCGTCCGGGGTCGCGCTCGCGGCGGCCGCCTGGGCGGGGGCTTCTTCCTCGGGCTCTTCAGGCTCCGCATCCTCGATCGGGTCGATTTCAGCGGCGCCCGGTGCCCTGGCCTGGAGTGGTTCGGCAGCGGCCGGACAGGCCACGGCGACGAACAACAGCAGGGCAGCAACCGTAAGGGTTCGTTTCAAGCGTCGCCCCCCACGGGATGAACTTTTCCGTCTTCCAGCTTCAAAATCCTGTGCATCCTTCCAGCCAGCTTCATGTTGTGGGTCGCCACAAGGAAGGCGACCCCGAACCGTTCGTTCACTTCCAGGAAAAGGTTGTGAACCTCCTCGCTGGTGGCGTCATCCAGATTTCCTGTCGGCTCATCGGCGATGATGAGCATCGGGCGCATTACAAGGGCCCGGGCAAGCGCCACGCGCTGCTGTTCGCCGCCTGACAGTTCCGAAGGGCGGTGCGTCATGCGGTGTTCAAGACCGACTGTCGTCAGCAGGTCGGTCGCGCGTTCGTCGGCTTCCCTGCGCGACAGTCCGCCGATTATCGCCGGAATCATCACGTTTTCCAACGCCGAGAATTCAGGAAGAAGATGGTGGAACTGAAAAATGAATCCGATGCGCTTGTTGCGGAATGCCGCAAGCCCCGGTTCGTCCAGCTTGAAAACATCGATGCCGTCGAATCGTATGGTACCGCCGTCCGGCTTGTCGATTGTCCCCAGGATATGCAGCAGCGTGCTCTTCCCGACACCGGACTTCCCGAGTATCGCCGTCATTTCACGCGGTTCCATAACGAGATCCAGGCCGCGCAGGACGTTGATTTCACGGCCGCCGTGGGAAAACATCCTTGTAAGACCGGATGCCTCAAGAAGCGGAGCCTGTCTGTTTTCGTTTTCCAAGTCGCCACCTAGTCGTTTCGAAGACCGTCGGCCGGGCTCATCGATGCAACCGCCGAAGTCGGGTAAATCGTCGCGATCAGGGCAGCCCCGAGAGCGGCCAGGGCGACGAGAGCCACGTCAAGCGCGCTGACGCTGACGGGCAGCCGTTCGATGTAGTATTCCTGGGGCAGGGCGATGCCGGCCGTCTTGATGTACAGGCAGGTCAGCAGCCCGAGCGCCAGGCCGGAAACGGTGCCGGTAAGGCCTATCACCCAACCGATGGTGAAATAGACCGACCTGATTCCGGATGCGGTCACGCCCATGCTCCGCAGCACGGCGATGTCCCGCGTTTTTTCCATCGTCACCAGCAGCAGCGACCCGAAGACATTGAATGCCGCAACCAGTATCACCAGTCCAAGCACCAGGAACATCGCTATTCTCTCGACCATCAGGGCGGAAAACAGGGATCTGTTGGTCTGCGTGACCGTCCTGACCCGGGAGCCTGGGACGCCGTCGGCGACCCCCTGAACTTCGGCGGCGATTCCCTCCAGTTTCTGGATGTCGGACACCATGATTGCCATCTGTTCGCGGGATGCGCCGGAAAAAAGCCGGCGGCCGCTGTCCGCGAGCACGAAGGCCGTCTTCAGGTCGAACTCGTAAAGGCCGCTCTTGATGGTTCCCACGACCCTGAAGACCGAAGTCGATGGCTGGAGTCCAAGGGGACCGACATCCCCGTCCGGGATCACCACCGTGACTTCGTCTCCTTCAGTGACGCCAAGTCCCAGCGCAAGCTCGGAACCAAGAATGATGCCGTCCCTTACCCTGACCCCGTCGTCCGGTTCCGCAATCGGCGGAACGTCGATCTCGTCGGGCGCCGCAATTGGGGGAACGTTGAGTTCGGCGGTCTCAACGCCAACGGTGGCGGCATCTTCGGCCTTCCTGCCTTCAGACGGTTGCGATGGAGCAATCCCGTCCCTGGCCGGCGGCTGAACCGCCGCTTCACCCGGTTCCGCCGCCTGGCGCGTGGCCGGATCCGGGAACACGAAGCCAAGGTCCCTGTCGGAAATGGTTGTTTCCGGTCTTACAAGTCCCTCAAGCGCACCCCTTGAAACGGAATTCCGAAGCCAGCGGGCCTCAAGCGCACCGCCCGGGGTGATTCCACGGATGGTTGTTCCCGGGCCCATGTTTGAGCTCGACGCCAGCAGCGCATCGCCCTGAACGAAAGATTCGGCCATCACCACGTCGGGAATGCGCCCGATCCGGTCGGCCATCGGCTGGCAGGTCTGTCCTCCGTCGAAGTCGTCGGCCGAAGCCGCGCACCGCTCGACGGTTATGTGTGGATTGTTGCGGATGATCTTGTCCTTGAGGTCAAGCTCGAACCCGCTCATCACGGAAAGAACAACGATAAGCGCCCATACGCCGATTGCGGTTCCGGTCATCGCGATGAAGTTCTGCGTGGCGACCGGCACCAGGCGGCGGAACCAGGATCGCTTTTCCTCGCGGAAGCCAAGCAGGAAGCGCAGTGCCAGCAGCAGCTTCCAGGAGCCGGCGCCGCCCCTTTCGGAAAAGCGCTTCAGTGCCCGGACAATCATGCCGACAAGCACGGCGGTCATGATCAGGGAAGCAAGGATAACGCCGGTAAGTTGCACCGCGGGCAGCATGTATCCAATCGCCGCCCCGGCCCTTTCCAGCAGTCCTTCCAGCATTTTGCCCCGGAGGCCGTTTCCGGCCGCTTCCATCCCGTCAAAGGGACGGGGTCAACGACAAGGTCATTTTTCCGGGCGGAGCATCGGGAACAGTATTACGTCCCTGATGCTGTCCGAACCTGTCATCAGCATCGCAAGCCTGTCGATGCCGATGCCTTCGCCCGCGGTCGGGGGAAGCGCGTACTGAAGTGCGCGGATGTAGTCCTCGTCGTATTCCATCGTTTCCTGGTCGCCGGCCGCCTTTGCGACCATCTGCGCCCGGAAGCGTTCTTCCTGATCCTGCGGATCGTTCAGTTCCGAGAACGCATTCCCGAATTCGTTCGTCGCGACATACAGTTCGAACCGATCGACCAGGGTCGGATCGGAATCCTTGCGGCGCGAAAGCGGGGAAATGGCCGCCGGGAAGTCGGTCACGAACGTCGGCTGGATCAGGTGCTGCTCCACGGTCTCCTCGAACACCATCATGCAGATTTCCAGGGCGCAGTTGCGCTGGGCGTTTGGATCCCGGGAATCCTGGTACTTCTTCATCACGATGTCGGCGGCCTTGCGGTCGATTCGGTGTTTCAGGCCCCATTCATAGGCCGCCCGTCCGTCATGGAACGCCTGTTCCGGAGCGTCGGCATATTCACGCAGACCCTCGCACACGGGAAGCCGGCGGAACGGCTTTCCCAGGTCGATATCGTGGCCGCGGAACTGCACGACGGTCTTTCCCAGGATGTCCCTGGCCATGGACTGGAAGAGATCCTCGGTCATGTCCATCAGGTCAAGATACGTCGCATAAGCCTGATACAGTTCGATCATGGTGAATTCCGGATTGTGACGGTTGGAAAATCCCTCGTTCCGGAAGTTGCGGTTCATTTCATAGACGCGGTCGAAACCACCGACGACAAGACGCTTCAGATAAAGCTCGGGTGCGATTCGCAGGTAAAGATCGACATCCAGCGTGTTGTGGTGTGTGACGAACGGCCTGGCGTTTGCCCCGCCCAGGATCGGATGCATCATCGGGGTTTCGACCTCGATGAAGTCCCTCTGATCCAGATAGTCGCGGATGTACTTGATTATCTTGGTTCTGGTCCGGAAAACCTCGCGGGAGTCGTCGTTGACGATCATATCGACGTATCTCATCCGCTGACGCATCTCGGCGTCCTGCAGGCCGTGGAACTTCTCGGGCAGAGGTCTCTGGGACTTGGAAAGAATCCTGAAAGACTTCGCCTTGACGCTCAGTTCACCGGTTCTTGTAACGAAAAGCTCGCCCTCGACGCCGACGATATCGCCGATATCGAGCAACTTGAACCTTGTGAACGACATCTCGTCAACTTCGTCCTTCTTGACGTAAACCTGCATCGTGTCCGAGCGATCCCTGACCCGGATGAAGGCCGCCTTGCCGAAAGAGTTGACCGCCATGGCGCGGCCGGCCACGCTGACCTGGATTGCCGCGGCCTCAAGTGCTTCGTTGGAAAGCTGTTCGCCGTCGGGGCCGATGCCACGGGCGCGTACGGTCGCAATGGATTCCGTAACGCGAAAATCGTTGGGATACGCCGCACCATCGACTTCGCGCAGTTTCTGAAGCTTTTCGAGCCTCTGATCAATCAATGTATTTTCACTGGTTTCAATCACTTTGAATTCTCCCGCGGGAAAGCGCGCCGTACCCTACCGGTAGAAGGTATAAATGTCAATCCCGGTGCGTGTGCGCCGCGAGCGTCCGGACACGCGTCCGCGTGCGTAAGGCGTTGCCTGGTTCGCTCCATTCCCTTGAATTCGCAGAACCGGGGTTTCAAATGAACCGGTGCCCGTTCAATTTGTTTTTGAGCCGGGCACCGGCTGAAGGGGCAATAAGATATTCAAACCCGGGCAGGCAGTCCGTAAACCGTGGAATCAGGCATCCACCAGGAAACTGCCCATGTCACGTCCCGCGGCCGGGGCACGAAGCTTCTCAAGCGCCTTGACCTCGATCTGGCGCACTCGTTCCCGGGTGAGTCCGACGGCCTCGCCGACTTCCTCCAGGGTGTGTTCGCGCTTGCAACCGATGCCGAAGCGAAGGCGGACGACCGCCTCTTCCTTCGGGGACAGGCCGGCAAGGAGCCTTCTGACGCATGCGCTGAGGTTTTCGTCGCACGTCTCCTCGAAGGGCTGGCGTGAATTTGTGTCCTCGACAACGTCCATCAGCTTGTTGTCGTCGTCGCCGATCGGTGTTTCCAGGGAAATTGCCGACAGGATCGTCTTTTCGGCCCTGAATACCTGTTCAGCCGTGTATCCGGTCTCGGCGGCGATTTCTTCCATCGTCGGCTCGGCCCCGTTCTGTACCCGCAGCCTGGCCCTTGCGCGTCGAACCTTGTTGACGCATTCGACGAGGTGTATCGGAACCCTGATCGTCTTGCCGTGTTCGGCCAGCGTTCGGGATATCGACTGCCGGATCCACCACGTCGCGTACGTGGAAAATTTGTGGCCAAGGCGCCAGTCGAAACGGCTGACCGCCTTCATCAGGCCGATGTTGCCTTCCTGAATCAGATCCAGCAGGGGGATCCCGCGGTTGACGTACTTCTTGGCAATCGACACGACCAGGCGCAGGTTGGCGCGGATCATCCGTGAACGTGCCTTCTCGGCGCGGGCCTGGGCCCTTGTAAGGCCGGTCACCGCCTCCCGCAGTGCGTCGCCGCGCACGCCGAGTACCATTCCGGCGGCCTTGGCCGAGGCAGCGCCCGAGATCACGCCCGCATTCAGGTCGAGTGCCCCGAAGGCGCTGGCGTCGGCCTCGTCCATCGTGTTGATGCCCCGCGCGTCGTCTGAGAGCCGGCGAAGCTGATCCTGAAGGCTGCGGAGCACAAGCCGGACGATTCCGGCGCCGAACTTGAATTCGTGATACGCGTTGTAAAGGTTCAGGGAAAGAACATATTCGTCATGAACCTCGCCACCGCGCACCGAACCGGAAATCCCGTCAATTCTGTCAGCGAAATCCTGGAGTTCCTTTGAAAGCGACGGAGTCCAGTCCTCGTGGCTGCTTTCGTCAAGCAACGAAACGTCCAGAAGGCTTACTTCGCCGGATGTCAGCCTGTGCGGGAACCCGGTAAGGTGGTTCAGGCAGAAGGGAATCCGCACCATCCACAGGAAGCTTTCCTTCTCGCCGTCCTCGATCGTTCTTGCCAGCGACTGCTCCTGCTCGCGGGAGAGCAGAGCCGTGTCGCCAATGCGGCTGAGGTAGGCCATGATCGAATTCGACGTGATTTCGGAAACCGCGTCGTCGTCCATCAGAAGGGTACGCTGTTCGCCATCCTCGATGGCCTCTTCCAGGTCAAAAACCTTGTCTTCGCTGGCGTACATGGAACACCTCCACGGGGAAGTCCACGCCGGTTTGTATTGCATATTGCGGGCCACCTTCGGGACGAATTCTGAAGTTAAGGAAATAAAAGGTATTTCGAGCCAAACGCGAAAGTGTTTCAGGCGAGGGGCTTCGGCAGGGCCCGCCGAAGCGCACCGGATCGTGACAAAAATGTCGCGATGATTCGTCCGATGTCGCGGTTCTCGGAAGGGCTGAAATCGCGACTGTTGAAAGTGCGGTGTAACTCCTCGAAACACAATCATTTGGGGGATACCTGTCGAATAACCCCAACATATAGTGGTTTTTTCTTGACGTCCCACAAGGCGGGGTTACGATCGCCATTCGTCGCGGTGACGTTTGTCTGGACCAATCTGGCGGATCGGTATGGCTGGAAACTGGAACGAAGATGACTTGTTTGGAGCCGGGGGCGGGGAATCCGTACCTGATTCTGTCCCCGATGTGGTGCCGGTGCCGGTTATTCCCGGGCCGCTGCCCGTCGAGCCCGGCGTTGCGGATGCGCATATTCAGGATCTCGGATCGGTGGAGCCGGATTCTGTGGAGCCGGAACCGGCGGGACCGGATTTCGTGGAGCCGGAACCGGCGGGACCGGATTTCGCGGAGCATGCGTTTTCAGGCGACGGCTCCCCGGTTGATGTTTCAGAGGGTGAGTCAGTCTGCGATTTTCCCGATGAAGGTGTCGAGCCCGTCGTGTGCCAGGGTGCGGGTGTCGATGGTGAAGGGCTGGTTGAAGAAGGGATTGAAAAGATGAGCAGCAAAGGCGGGTTGGATTCTTCCATGGGCAAGGTCATGCCATACGGCAGGTATTTCACCAGGGAAGGCCAGGACATTTTTTCGACGGTGACGTGGGAAAAGCGCGACGCGAAGATCGTCGCGCACGATGGTGCCGTTGTCTTCTGCCAGACCGGGATGGAGTTCCCGGATTTTTATTCCCTTACCGCCTCAAACGTGGTCGCTTCAAAGTATTTCCGTGGAACCGAGGGCGGTCCGGATCGCGAATCCAGTCTTAAGGCAATGATCACCCGCGTGGTGGAAACGATCGCCGGCTGGGCGCTTCAGGGCGGATATTTCGCGGATCAGGACGCCGTCGATGTCTTCGCGGACGAGCTTGCATGGCTGATTCTGCACCAGTACGGTTCGTTCAACAGTCCAGTCTGGTTCAATGTCGGCGTCGAGGATCATCCGCAGTGTTCGGCCTGTTTCATCAATTCGGTTGAAGACACCATGGAAAGCATCCTGGGTCTGGCGGTGACCGAGGGCCTGCTTTTCAAGTTCGGATCGGGAACCGGCACCAATTTTTCGACAATCCGTTCTTCCCGGGAACGACTGAAGGGTGGCGGCATTCCCTCCGGCCCGGTTTCGTTCATGCGGGGATACGATGCGTTCGCCGGCGTCATCAAGAGCGGCGGCAAGACCAGGCGGGCCGCCAAGATGGTCGTGCTGAACGCGGATCACCCCGATATCGTCGATTTCATCGAATGCAAGGTTCGCGAGGAAGACAAGGCACTTGCCCTGATTCGCGAAGGTTATGACGGTTCGTTCGGCGGTGAGGCGTACGACTCTATCTTCTTCCAGAATGCCAACAATTCGGTTCGCGTGACCGACGAATTCATGAATGCCGTCGTTTCAAACGGTTCCTGGCAGACAAAGGCCATCACGACCGGCCAGGTGGTCGAGACGATGAAGGCCGGCGACCTGATGGACAGGATGGCGAAGGCGGCCCATCGCTGCGGCGACCCGGGAATCCAGTTCGACACGATCGTAAACGACTGGCACACGTGTTCCGTGTCGGGCAGGATCAACGCTTCCAACCCTTGTTCCGAGTTCATGTTCCTGGACAATTCCGCGTGCAACCTGGCCTCGCTGAACCTGATGCGATTCGTTGACGACGACGGGGAATTCAACACGGCGGCTTTCCGTCACGCGGTCAGGACTTTCATCATCGCCCAGGAAGTCATCGTGTCCAACGCGAAGTATCCGACCGAGGCCATCGGACGCAACAGCGAAAGCTATCGGCCGCTTGGTCTGGGATACGCCAATCTCGGCGCGTTGCTGATGAACCGGGGGCTGGCGTATGACAGTGATGCCGGCCGTGCCTACGCGGCGGCGGTGACCGCGTTGATGACCGGCGAGGCTTATGTCCAGAGCGCCATCCTGGCCGGCCGCGTCGGCCCGTTCGCGGAATACACGCGGAATTCATCCTCGATGCTGCGGGTCATCCGCAAGCATCGCGCCGCGCTCGAGACCGTGAGCGACAGGCTTGTTCCCGACGTCCTGATGGAAGCAGCCCGAGAAAGTTGGGACAACGCGGTTGCTCTGGGGGGTGAACATGGGTTCAGGAATGCCCAGGTGACGCTTCTTGCGCCGACCGGCACGATCGGGTTCATGATGGACTGCGATACTACCGGCATCGAGCCCGAGATGGCCATCGTCAAGTACAAGAACCTTGTCGGCGGCGGCCGCATGAAGATCGTCAACCGAACCGTTCCGTCCGCGTTGAGGAAACTGGGTTACACCGATTCCCAGATCAAGGCGATTTCCGACTACGTTGACAGGAACAACACGATTGAAGGGGCTCCCGGCCTGAAGGATGAACATCTTTCCGTCTTTGATTGCGCGTTCAGGGCCACCAACGGCGTGCGTTCAATCGCCGTTGACGGGCACATTCACATGATGGGCGCGGTTCAGCCGTTCCTTTCGGGCGCGATTTCGAAGACCGTCAACATGCCGGCCGACGCCACTGTCGAGGACGTCAGGAAGGCGTATATCGATGCGTGGAAGTACGGCCTTAAGGCGGTGGCAATATACAGGGACGGTTCGAAGGGAACCCAGCCGGTCGAGACGTCGGCCAGGAAGGAACCGGAAAAGCCCGCCGCCCCGGCCGCCGCGGTTCCGGTCAGGTCGAAGCTGCCCGACGAACGTCAGTCGCTTACGCACAAGTTCACAATCAGCGGGCTGGACGGATATATCACGGTCGGAATGCACGAGGATGGACGCCCGGGCGAGATCTTCATCACGATGGCCAAGCAGGGGTCGGCGATCCGCGGCCTGATGGACAGCTTCGCGACGTCGGTTTCCATCGCGTTGCAGTACGGCGTGCCCCTGGAAGTCCTGGTGTCGAAGTTTGCTCACGTAAGGTTCGAGCCGAACGGCTTCAGCTCCAATCCGGCAATCGGTTACGCGAAATCAATCGTGGACTACGTCTTCCGCTGGCTGGAACTGAAATTCATCAGCAACACCGCATGGCAGAGAAGAACCGAGGTTCCGCTTGATCTGGAGGCGATGGCCGGGGACGACGCGCCGCCTCCCGAGGTCGAAAAGCAGAACGACCTGTTCCAGGGCCAGGAGGACGCGCCCCCCTGCTCCAATTGCGGCTGGATAATGGTGCGCAACGGAAAGTGCTACAAGTGCGTCAACTGCGGCTCGACTTCCGGCTGTTCATAGGCGGCTTCCCGTCCTTCCACACCCCCCTTTCCCGGACGCTGTTTCTGGATAAAAATCCTGTCATTCTGGTAACAACCGTTGTCGTGCTTGATTTCCTTATTCCTGCGTGATTTCATTGACAGGTTGTGCCTTTATAGCCGGTTCTGTTCACAAACCTGAATGTGGAGGAGTCCTATGTCTTTTCGCATCCGCAAGGCCGCTGTCCTTGGCGGTGGCGTAATGGGTTCGGGCATCGCAGCCCACCTGGCCAACGCCGGAATCAAGACGTATCTGCTTGACATGGTTCCACCTGGCGTCGGCCCGGACGCGTCGCACGACGAGCGTTCGGCTTTCGCCCTGAAGGGAATCGAGAATGCCCTGAAGTTCAAGCCAGCGCCGCTGTTTTATGACAAGGGCGGGGCGGAACTCGTGTTTGCGGGCAACTTCGACGACGACATCGAGAAGATCGCCGAGTGCGATATCGTTGTCGAAGCGATCGTCGAAAACCTGGAAATCAAGCGGCAGCTTTTCGCGAAGGTCGTTCCGCACATGAAGCAGGATGCGATCCTTTCGTCGAACACCTCCGGTCTTTCGATCGCCTCGATGGCCGAGGCACTTCCGTTTTTCATGCGCGACCGCTTCCTGGTGACGCACTTCTTCAATCCGGTTCGTTTCATGAAGCTTCTGGAACTGGTTCCCGGACCGGACACCAGCGCCGAGACGCTTCAGATCTGGGCCGATTTCGGTCGCAAGAAGCTGGGAAAGGGCGTTGTTTTTGGAAAGGACACCCCCAATTTCGTCGGTAACCGCATCGGCATCTACGCGATCGCCAAGACCGTTGAAGCCATGATGGCGGACGGCTTCTCGGTCGAGGAAATCGACTCCATCTTCGGCAAGCCGATGGGACGCCCGAAGACGGCCGCGTTCAAGACCCTCGACCTTGTCGGCCTTGATGTCTACGCGCATGTTTCGACAACTTGCCTCGAGAAGCTTGAAAACGATCCCGAAAAGGGCTCTTTCAAGGTTCCGGATTTCATCAATGCCATGATTGCCAAGGGCCTTCTGGGTGCCAAGAAGAAGGCGGGCTTCTATACCAAGGGGCCGAACGGCGAACGCATGGTCATCGATCCCGCGACGCTTGAATACAAGCCGATCGAGAAGCCGCGGCTTGAGCTTATCGGCATCGTGAAGGGCATGGCCTTGAACGATCGCGTCAAGACGATGGTCAAGTCCGACGACCGGGTCGGGAAGCTTGCATGGAAGATCACGGCGCAGACCTTGATTTACGCGGCCAATCGTGTCGGCGAGATCGCGGATGACGTCGTCAACATCGACAACGCGATGAAGTGGGGCTTCGGCTGGGAACAGGGCCCGTTCGAGACGTGGGACGCGATTGGCGTCGAGGAAAGCGTCGCGAGGATGCAGGCTGAAGGCTACCAGGTTCCCGAGACCGTGCTGAAGATGCTGGCTTCGGGTGCGAAGTCGTTCTATGGACGCCAGGGCGTCGATAAGACGTTCTTCGACTTCGCGACCGGACAGTACAAGGTTCTCGAGACACCGCCGTGGCAGTTGACCATCAAGGGATTCAAGGATCAGGGCAAGGTCATCAAGAAGAACATGGGTGCCAGCCTGATTGATATCGGCGACGGCATCGCCTGCCTTGAATTCCACACGAAGATGAACGCTCTGGACGAGGACATCATGTCGATGATTCTTGCGTCCTGCGACATCGTCGAGGATCGGTTCGAAGGTCTGGTCGTGACAAACGACGGCGATCACTTCAGCGCCGGCGCCAACATCGCGATGATCCTGATGGCGGCGAAGACCGGGAACTGGGAACTTCTGGAACAGAGCATCCGCGTCCTGCAGAGCTGCGGTTCCCGCCTGAAGTACTGCGCGAAGCCGACAGTTGTCGCCCCGTTCGGGATGGCGCTTGGCGGCGGCTGCGAAGTTTCCATCCAGGGCGCCGCCCTGCGTCCGCACGCCGAACTCTACATGGGTCTGGTCGAAGTCGGCGTCGGCGTGATTCCCGCCGGCGGCGGCTGCAAGGAAATGACTTGCCGCGCCCTGTCCCACATTCCTGGCGACAACGCGGATCTTTCCAGGCTTCCTTACATCGCCAAGGTGTTCGAGAACATCGCGACCGCGAAGGTCTCGACAAGTGCTTTCGACGCCAGGAGATACGGGTACGTCCGCAAGTATGATCAGATAACCATTTCCAGGGATTCATTGCTGCACGACGCGAAGCAGACCGCGCTTGGCATGGCCCGTGCCGGCTATACGCCGCCCGCGGCGCCTGACTGGCTGATCATGCCCGGTCGCGACGGCATCGCGTACCTTGAAGCCGGACTGGCCCAGTTCCTGGCCGGCGGAATGATGACGCAGCACGACTACGTGGTCAGCAGCAAGCTTGCCAACGTCCTTTGCGGCGGCGATGTAAGGCCGGGCACAAGGGTCGATGAGCAGCACCTGCTCGATCTCGAGTGCGAGGCATTCCTGTCGCTGTGCGGCGAGGAAAAAACCCAGGACCGTATCCAGTACATGCTGGAAAACGGAAAACCCCTGAGAAACTAGGAGGCTGCGATGAGAGATGTCTATATCGTGACTGCCGTCAGGACGGCTGTTGGCAAGGCGAAGAAGGGAACCCTGCGCAACGTCAGGCCCGAAACCCTGATCGGCACGGTCGTGAAGGCCGCGGTCGAAAGGGCGGCGGGGCTTGATCCCCACACCATCGACGACGTGATTGTCGGATGCGCGATGCCGGAAGGTCCGCAGGGAATGAACATCGGCCGCATCGCGGTGTTTGCGGCCGGGCTGCCCGAGACCGTCACCGGCATGACTGTCAACCGTTTCTGCTCTTCCGGTCTTCAGACGATCGCAATCGGTGCCCAGGCGATTTCCGCCGGCGTTGCCGATGTCATCGTGGCCGGTGGCGTCGAGAGCATGTCCTCGGTTCCGATGGGCGGATTCAACCTGATGCCCGATCCGGATCTGATGAAGAACATGCCGCAGGTTTATTCCTCGATGGGGATCACGGCCGAAAATCTGGTGGACAAGTATCAGATCAGTCGCCAGCGCCAGGACGAATTTTCCGTCGCTTCGCACCAGAAGGCAGGCGTGGCTCTTGCCGACGGCCGCATGAAGGAACAGATTGTCCCGCTGCTGGTTAACAACTTCGATGGAAAGGACCCTGTGGTCTTCGATGTCGATGAAGGACCACGGCCAGGTTCGACGGTCGAGGCACTCGGGGCTCTCCGGGCATCGTTCAAGACGGGCGGCAGCGTGACCCCCGGCAACTCGTCACAGGTCAGCGACGGCGCCGCGGCGGTTCTTCTGATGAGCGAGGACGCTCTGAAGAAGTCCGGCCTGACGCCGATGGCCCGCTTTGTCGATTTCAGGGTCGCCGGCTGTGGCCCGGAAATCATGGGCATTGGTCCGGCGTACGCCATTCCGAAGCTGTTCGCGGCCACCGGCAAGTCGGATGCCGACATCGGTTTCTATGAACTGAACGAGGCGTTCGCGGCCCAGTCGCTGGCCGTGCTCGACCAGCTCAAGGGCGTTGTCGATCCTGCCAAGGTGAATCCGAACGGCGGTGCCATTGCCTTTGGTCACCCGCTGGGATGCACTGGCGCGAAGCTGACGGTCCAGTCCGTTTATGAAATGAAGCGGATTGGGGCGAAGTACAGCATCGTGTCGATGTGCATCGGTGGCGGAATGGGCGCGGCCGGACTTCTTGAAAACCTCTGATCCCCTGCATTCATCTATTGTTTAAGCTCTGATTTTTCCCTAAAATTCGCACGATGTGATCCGTCCTGCGGGCGCGGCCATTCTGGTCCTTCCCGATTTCGGCGCGGTCGCGATTGCCCGATCTTGAAAATTCAGGAGGTTTCTGGTGAGAACTGGAACCGCATTTGTCATTGCAGTCATTTTCGCGTTGCTTTCCGGTTGCGGCGGCTCGAACCCCGCGTCCGACAACGGACTTCCGGAAGATACCGCATCGGATTACATCATCGGGTCGGATCTGAACGGACAGGATGTCCGCCTGGACACGATTTCGCCCGACGGCACCGGTCTGGACGGGGAAGAATCTGATTCTTCACGGGATCAGGGTCTGCCGCCGGAACCTTGTCGGCCCGGCGAATCGTGCGACGACCATGATCCGTGCACGATCGACGACCTGTGCGACGACGACGAGGAGTGCGCCGGGACGCCGGTCGAGGACTGCGACGACGGAATCGAATGCACTTTCGACGAATGCACGACCGAAACCGACTGTTCGCATGAATTGAAGCCGGGATGGTGTTTCGTGGCGGGCAAGTGCATCGAGGACGGTCAGTCCGATCCTGCCGTGATTTGCAGATCCTGCCAGACGGCACTGAAGACCGATGAACTCCTTCCCGACGACAACATGACCTGTGACGACGGCGATGCCTGCACCGTCAACGACAGGTGTCATGAAGGTTTCTGCATTGCCGACGCCCGCGACTGCGGCGATCGCAACTCATGCACGGCCGACATGTGCGTTAACGGTTCCTGCGTCAACGAGGCCGTCGAAGGCATGTGCAACGACGAAGACCTTTGTACTGAAAACGACCTCTGTGTCGATGGTCAGTGCGTCGGTTCACCCATCGGTTGCTGGGATCAGAATCCCTGCACCCAGGATGCCTGTCATCCCGATTTCGGATGTGTCCACGAGTTCCTGGACATACCGTGCGACGACGGGAACATCTGCAGCGTCGGGGATCGCTGCTGGCTTGGCAATTGCCTTTCCGGCGACGGAATGAAGGATTGCGACGACGGCAATCAGTGCACCGACGACGGCTGCGTGCCGGTTCGTGAAGGCGGTTGCGTCCACATCCCGAATACCGCGCCGTGCGACGATGGCGACCCGTGCACGCTGGAAGACAAGTGCAAGGCCAGCTCGTGCGATCCAGGCAAGGGCGTCCTTGACTGCGACGATGGGAATCCCTGCACGACGGACAGGTGCGAGAAGGGTACCGGATGTGTTCATGACAACAACACCGTGCCTTGCGATGACGAGGATCCGTGCACCCTTGACGACGTCTGCGGCGGTGGCGTCTGCAATCCCGGCGTGACGCAGCTTGCCTGCGATGACGGCAACGAGTGCACCAGCGACTTCTGTGAGGCCGGGATTGGCTGCGTGTATGAAAACAACCTGAATATCTGCGACGACGACAACGTGTGCACGAACGTATCGACGTGCATGGACGGCGTGTGCATCGGCGAGTCCGCGGTCGATTGCGGCGATGATGATTCCTGCACCCTTGATTACTGCCTGCCGACCGGTGACGCGCCCGGCTGCTATCACAAGCCGCTTCCCGAATGCAGGCCGCAGATTGTCATCGACTATCCACCCCGCGCATCCACTCTGAGCAAGAAGACCGGCGACCAGATTGTGGTTCGCGGGCATATCGAGTATCCGCCGAACGCAATCCAGGAAGACGGTTATCCGAGCCCGGAAATGGCCATGAGCAAGGTCGTCGTCAACGGCCTTGACGTCTGGGTCGATCCCAGGACGAAGCCGTGGTCATTCCAGAGCACGATGACGCTGCAGCAGGGGATGAATCCCATTGTTGCGTACGGCCAGGCCAATGCGGTGCCGGCATACAAGGATTACGTCGTCCAGTCTCTTTACTACTCGGACTCGTGGTTCCCGGTCAGTCACGCCAATCCGGCCGCCGGGATGGTCAGCGACGGCGTGAAGATATTCCTGGGCAAGACGGTCTGGGACGACAACAACACGGCGACCGCCGACGACATCGCGACCCTGTTGACCAACATCCTGAAAACACTCAGCCTTTCCACGCTTATCAAGAATCCGGTCACCAAGGGCGAGTTCGGCTGGTGCGATTACAAGGTCAACCTGAAGAACATGAAATACGGGACGCCGTCGATTGACCTGATTCCCGACTGGGGAAAGATAAAGGTCAAGGTCGTGATCCCCAGGTTCAGCGTGGATATCGACGTCCCGATAAGCGGTTTCGCGTGTCCCGATTTCAGCGGGGATGCCTCGGCGACTTCGATAACGATTAATGCCGACTTGAACCTTGCAATCGATCCGCAGGGAAAGCCGCTTGCCACCATTTCCAATCCGGATGTCGTGGTTTCCGGGCTTGATGTCGATGTCGATGGCATCTGGGGCTTCCTTTTCAACTGGATCATCGACTTCTTCGAAGACAACTTTGCCGACATGATCGAGGACGAGTTCGAGACCCAGCTAGCCGGCCAGCTTTCCGAACTGGTCAGGGGCGCCGTGGCCGATCTGGCCCTTGACCCGGAATTCCCGGTTCCCGAACTTCTGCCGGGAATGACGCCGGTCACGCTCCAGATGAAGAGCAAGTTTTCCACGATATCCATCACGCCCGAAGGCAGCGATATCGGTCTTGCCGCGGTCGTCCTGCCGGATGCCGCCCAGACGCCGCCGGCGGTGCTGCTCGGTTCTATCGGTCGCGGCGCCTGCCTGGGAACCGATCCCGGGATTCCCGCGTTCCCCCACACATACGAAATGGGGCTGATGGCCAAGGATGATTTCCTTAACGAGGCCCTTTACGCAATCTGGGCGTCGAATGGACTGAAGATTCCGGTCGGGCCCGAAATGCTCGGCGATTTTGACCTTTCCGAGTTCGGGATTTCCAATCTCAGCCTGAATGTCGATTTCCAGTTGCCGCCGTTGATATCGGACTGCAATCTGGAACACAAGATGTTCTTCGAGGCCGGGGATATCAGGGTGAACGCGGGCATGAAGCTGCTCGGCTCCCAGGTTGACATGGTGATGTACGCCAGCCTGATCGCCGAGGCCCGCATTGTCCTGGTGCCGGGCGCGACCGGAACAGAGGTCGGCATTCAGATCGAGACGCCGCTTTTCATCGATATTGAAGTCGCCCAGATTGCCGGGGGGCTTGTCGGTGCCGAAGACACGATCAGCTCGCTGATCCGGACGGTCGCCCTTCCGATGGTTCTTGATCTTCTGTCCGGGGACACGCTGGCTTCGTTCCAGCTTCCAAGCATCGACTTGAGCTCGCTGGCCGAGGGATTCCCGGCCGGGTCGGTGATCGAAATCGACATGAAGGAAGTCAATCGTTCCAGGGGCGCGACCATAGTTCTTGGCAATGTGAAGTAACGGCTTCGACGTCCGAAGTCCTGCCGAATGGAGAAACGACCGATGAGAAGAGTGCCGTTTGGTTCAATGCTGGCCGCGATGATCCTTGCGATTCCGGCAATCACGGGTTGTGGCGGAACCGTCGATCCCGGACAGGATCTGGTTCAGCCGGAAGACGTGTCCGGGAACGACGTCATTTCGCCCGAGGATGTTGAAGACATTTTCGATGCAGGGCGTGACGCGGCCGTGCCGGATGTCGGAACGGATCAGGGCCAGGAAACAGGTGGGCCCGATATCGCGCTGCCCGATTGTCCTTCCGGCCAGGCGTGCGATGACGGCGATTCGTGCACCATCAACGATCAGTGCCAGTCCGACGGCGAGACGTGCGTCGGAATCGTCGTGGAATCTTGCAGCGACAACCTGGCCTGCACTTATGATTCGTGTGTTTCCGAAACCGAGTGCACCAACGAGCTGAAGCCGGGATGGTGCCTGGTTGAAGGCGAATGCATCGAGGATGGCGAGTTCTCGGCGGCACAACCCTGCATGTCCTGCATCACCGCCCTGGGAACCGATCGTCTTTTCCCGGACGACGCCGGCGTCTGCGACGACGGGAACGCCTGCACGACCGGCGACGCATGTCATGCGGGCGCCTGTGTCGGGGTCGCCATGGACTGCGACGACGGCAATCCGTGCACGACGGATGTGTGTGACAACGGAACCTGTCTTAACAACGCGACGGACGGTGCCGCGTGCGACGACGGCAATCGCTGCACTTTCGACGACATCTGCACGATGAACGTCTGCGGCGGAACTGCGGTCGAGTGCGATGACGGTAATCTTTGCACCGACGATTCATGCGACCCGGAGTTCGGATGCATGAATATCAACAACGAAGCCGGTTGCGACGACGGCAACCTGTGCACCGTCGGCGATACCTGTTTCCTTGGCGAGTGCGCGTCGGGAACGGAACCGCTTTTCTGCGACGATTCAAACATCTGTACCGATGACGGTTGCGTGCCGTCGAAGGGTTGCGTGGCGATACCGAATACGAGCCCGTGCGACGACGGTGATCCCTGTACCGTCAACGACTTCTGCCAGGCTTCGGAATGCCTGGCCGGCAAGTTGCCCCTGGATTGCGACGACAACAACCTTTGCACCGATGAGGTCTGCACGAAAGGCATCGGCTGCGAGTACACGAACAACGAACTCGAGTGTGACGACAACAACGAGTGCACGGTTGGCGACACGTGCGGCGGCGGAACCTGCCGGCCCGGCGTCGGCGAACTCTTCTGCGATGACGGCAACGTCTGCACCGACGACGCCTGCGTGATTGGCGAAGGCTGCGTCAACGTCCCGAACAATGACGAGTGCGAAGACAACAACGTCTGCACCGGCATGGGAACATGCGTTGACGGCTCGTGTCAGCGGGGATCTTACAACTACGACTGCGACGATGGTTTGCAGTGCACCGCCGATTCCTGCCACCCGGTTGACGGATGCCAGCACAGCCTGGTCAACAGCGCCGACTGCCGTCCACAGGCCGTCATCGACTTCCCGGAAAGGGCCGCCACGCTCAACGGCGCCAGGGACATCACGGTAACCGGCCATGTCGATCTGGGACTTGACGGAATCCCGGTTCCGTTCGTGACCATTAACGGTAACCAGTACGCCCTTGGACTCGATGGAAGGTTTTCAGCTCCCAGAACTTCCGACCAGGGATTCAACGGCCTGGTAGTCGAGGTCGAAGACATCAACGGCATGAAGGATCGCGTGGTTCAGTCGTACTACTACTCGACCGAATGGTTCCCGTTCAGTGAAACCGACCCGTCGGTTTCGAATGTAAACGACGGTCTTGTGCTTTTCATTGGCCCCGAGGTCTGGGACGACAACGACACCTCCACTTACGACGACGTCGCAACGATTATCTCGACTTTCGTCGATGACATCGATCTGATGTCGATGATTTCGAACCCGGTCGAGGAGGGTGACGACGGCTTCGTGTGCGGCGATCATCGAATCAACATCAACAGCATCACCTTCGGAACGATTGCGGTTGATCTGACGCCGGTAAACGGCGGGCTTTACATGAAGGTGACAATCCCGAACATCAAGATCGGCATCAGTGGAAAGTACTGCCACGTCAACTTCTCGGGCACCGCGAACGCAAGCAGCATCGTGGTCAACTCGACCCTGAACATCTCGATCGATCCGGCCACCGGCAAGCCGGTAATCGCCATGACTGGAACCAATTCCAGCGTCAACGGGTTGTCAATCAATATCAATAACTTCCCGGGCTTCCTTGAAGACATCCTGATGTTCTTCCTTGAAGACACGCTGACCGGCATGATCGAGGACACCATCGAGGATCAGATTGCTGGGCTGATTCCGGATCTTCAGGAAGCACTCGAGGGGCTGGCGATCGACCAGACCTTCGAGATTCCAGCGCTTTTCGACGGCGGTTCGCCGATGACGGTTACCCTTGATTCCGGTCTTTCGTCCATCGTCTTCACGCCGGCCGGCGGCACGCTGGGAATGAAGGCCGCCTTCAGTGCCCCGAAGGGAACCACGCACGAGAAGCTGGGCTCGTTGGGGCGTGCCAATTGCCTGCTTGGCGGTCTTGAGGCGAAGCCGGTGTTCCCGGTCGGTCCCAGTTCGCCCCAGCTTGAGCTTGGATTGAAGGACGATCTGCTGAACGAACTGGTATTCGCCCTTTACTGGGGTGGCGCACTCAATCTGCCGATTCCGGCGGAAATGCTTGGCGATTCCCTGGGTGACTACGGCATCACCGACATGGTCGCGAACATCGATTTCCTGTTGCCGCCCGTCCTTTCGGCCTGCAATTCGCAGGGCATCCTGAAGGTTGCCGTCGGCGACGTGATGCTGGACGCGACCTTGAAACTGTTCGGAGCTCCGCTGACCATGAAGATTTATGTCAGCCTGATGGCCGGGGCCAACATCATAGCCCGTCAGACCGAGACCGGTTCGACGATGCTCGGCGTTGCGGTCAACTATCCGGACTTCATCGACATGGAGATCGCGAGTCTGGTCGGGAACCTTTCCGGGGCCGAGGACACGATCAAGGGGCTGGTCATGGACACGCTGCTGCCAAGCCTGCTCGGCACGCTTGACGGCGTCACGCCGCTGGTCGAATTCGAGATCCCGGCAATCGACATGTCTTCGTTCATCGACGGCGTGCCGGCCGGTTCCGAGTTGAGCATCATGGTAAGGGAAGTTCTGCGCGCCGGGGCGTACACCGTCGCGTCGGGCACGGTTCAGTAGTTTTCGGGGCCTTTCCGGGCCCTTGCGGAGGATATAGATGCGCAAGCTGCTTTTTGCTTCAATGATCGGATTCGGGATGCTCGTGGCCTGTGGACCCGGTGAATCGGGAACCGACGAGGGCACCGGCGTTGACGTCGGCTACGAGGATGTCAATCAGCCTGTCGATAACGGCCAGGATGTCCAGCCGGACACGGCTCGTCCCGACCTGAACCAGCCGGATGATGGTCCGGTCGATGTCGGCCAGGATCACGGGATTGATACGAATCCCGGCGATTCTGTGGTTCTTCCGGACAACGGCGACTGCCTGGCCGGCGATCCCTGTGACGACGGCAATCCGTGCACCTGGGGCGAGACATGCGGCGAGTCAGGCGAATGTGGCGGCGGCACGCACTACACCTGCGACGATGGCCGGGCCTGCACCGATGACACATGTGACGGACTTGGAAACTGCCTGTTCGTCATGAAGGCCGGAACCTGCCTGATCAACGGAATCTGCCGCGACAAAGACGCCGCGGATCCCGAGGATCCCTGTTTCGTCTGCAAGCCGGGCACAAGTGTCAGCGAATGGTCAAAGGCACCCGACGAAACCGCGTGCGACCCGACGGTAACTCTGGGACGTTGCGAGGATTCGCCCGGCGGCACCTGCGTGGACGGCGTATGCGTTGCTTCGACGATTGTGCCGAAGGGGTGCGATGACAGTGATCCGTGCACCGAGGATTCCTGCAATCCGGCGGTCGGCTGCATCAATACGCCTGTCAGCAGCGGGGAATGCGTTCTTGAAGACAAGTGCAAGCCAGGCTACTGCTTCCAGGGCGTGTGCATCGTTCCCGAAGACAGTTCATGCGATGACGGCAACTCATGCACCCTGGATTCCTGTGACGACGTCAAGGGATGCCAGCACAGCCCGATCGAGGAAGCCGCCTGCGACGACGGCGACGAGTGCACGTTCCAGGATTCCTGTTTCGAGGGCGTGTGCAACGGCCGGCCCCAGAACTGCGACGATGGCAACGTGTGTACCGAGGACGGTTGCGACAGCATCACCGGATGCTGGCACGACCTGGCAACCAATCCCTGCTGCATCGGCGGCGTTTCCGTTTGCGACGACAATAATCCGTGCACCAATGACGATTGCGACCCCGATACGTTCGAGTGCTTCCACAACGACAACACGGCCGCGTGCAGCGACGGGAATCCGTGCACCGTCGGCGATTCCTGCGACGAAGGTGATTGCTTCGGCTCGGCGAAGAACTGTTCGGACGGAAATCAGTGCACTTCCGATTACTGTGACGGCGGTCTCTGCCTGCATGACATCCTTTCCGGGACTGCCTGTGATGATGGTCGCGATTGCTCGGTCAACGATCACTGCGAGGCCGGCCTGTGCGTCGCCGACGAGTCCGGCTGTGTCTGTCAGCCGACCTTCTATCCGGCGGTGTCCAAGTTCGTAACGATGGCGATTTCGACCAACGGAAAGACCGGTTCCGGCCTCGATCTCGATATGAAGCCGACGACCTGCGCGCCCGCGGAGGATTGCTGCTGTGGCATCGATAACGCTCTTGGTCCCGTGGCCGGCATGAAGGCGGCTCAGGACGGCATCAAGGACGCCATGGCCGAGGGCAGCATCACGCTTCTGTTTGAACACCGGGAGATCAAGACCGACGGGACGCCTTATACCTTGGCGTTCTATTCCGGTGAACTGGCCCCGACAAACGAATCCTGCAACTTCCTGACCCAGGATTGCGACTATGTTGTCGAGCCGATGATGATCACCGACGAGTGTCTGCCGCTGGTCACTTTGAACAATGCGAAGATCGTCGGCAACAAGTTGACCGCGGGCGGGCTTGATTACGTGTTCCCGTTCGACCTTCCGCTGCTTGAAGGAATCAATCTTCACGTGGATCTGTATTTCACCAGGGTGGAAGCCAACGTAACCGTGTCCGGCGGGCGTGTCACGTCCATGCAGGGCATCCTGGGCGGCGCGATTCCGAAGCAGCAGATTTCGGACGCGGTGCAGGCCGTCCCGGACGAGACATGGGCCGACCTGCCGGTTGACAAGGCAACCGTTATGATGCTGCTTGACCTGGTCGTTATTCCCGATATCGATGGCGACAAGGACGGCATCATGGAATCGGCGTCAATCGGGATTCAGTTCACTGCTATTCCAGGCGAGATCGTCGGCCGCAAGGTTGACTGACCGATCGTTTCCACCCTAGAAGTCGCAGCCGCGTTCTTCAAACCTGGCGGATGCCTGAAGCACCTTTTCGACGTAATCGACGTTCTGGGGAAGCTCCAGATTCTGTCTGGCCCTGCCCGGCATTCCGTGGCCGGCGTTATACCCGGAAAGCCCCAGGTAGATGGAATCCTTGTAGTATTTCAGGAAGGCCTTGATTACACGGGCGCCGCAACGCAGGTTTTCGTATGGATCGTTAAGCGGCCCGCAACGTTTTGCCCGGGCCGTTGCCGGCATGCACTGGGTCAGGCCGACGGCGCCGACAGGGGATTTCACGTCGTTCCTGAAGTTGGATTCCACTCGAACGATGCCGACAAGCAGCGACGTCTCGATGTCGAATTCGCTGGCGACCCTGGTTATCAGGGGAAGGAGCTCCCGGCAGCGTTCGGTCGCCGCGCTTGTGGCCGACCCTGTCCGCGAGGCGCCCGAATTCTTGACGGTCGGTCGTTTGGAATTCAGCGATGCCGTCGGGACGTGCCTTTTCCCATGCCCGGATGAGGCGGCAACCCGGGTGCCGGAAGTTCCGGCGTGGCAGCCCGCACCAAGGCCAAGAAGGGCGATAAGAATGATCGACGGCAGTGTGATTGCCCGTTTCATGGTGATAATCGTAAGATCGCGCCGGGCGGAAAGCCAAGTTAAGGCCAATTTCAGGGGTGCCATCCAATGTCGAACCCATCCGTGAGTGTTGCCAGGGGAAGGGCGCGTCCTTTCTGGTTTGGCTGTCCGGTCGTTTTTTCTGGATCGGTGTCGCGCGTGCAGGGAGAACCCGTTCCCGGGGATTTCGTCGATGTCCTTGATGATATGGGCCAGTTGATCGGTCGCGGGTTTTTCAATCCCGGATCTTCGTACAGGGTTCGGATTGTTGCCCGTCCCGGGGAGCCCGACACAGCCGCTGCCATCATCGCGCGAAGGATCGCCGATGCGTTCCGGGTCAGGGCGGCTTTTGGCATTCCTTCGGATCGCACCGATGTTTACAGGCTTTTCAACAGTGAAGGCGATGGACTGTCGGGCATGACCATCGATGTCTTTTCGCGAACCGTGGTCGTGATGGAATCCGCCCTCTGGGTGTCGCGGTTCAGGCGGCTGATTGTCGAATGTCTTGAAGCTGGACTCGGGCCTGGAATCAGCGTGCTGTTCCGGGTGGTCGGCGGCATCCGCGGACTGGAATGCATCATGGCCGAAGACGAAGGGACGGCCCCCGTGGAACCGATAAAGGTGGTTGAGAACGGGTTGGGATTCCTGACAAGGCCGGGTGCCGGCCAGAAGACCGGATTTTATGCCGACCAACGGGAAAACAGGCTCGCCATCAGGGATCTCTGTGTTGACGCGGACGTCCTTGACCTGTTCTGTTTCAGCGGTGGGTTTGCCTTGAATGCCGCATCTGCCGGCGCGAAAAAGATTACTGCGGTCGATTCTTCCGCAGATGCAATTGCGGCTGCCGCGGCCAACGCCGCCATCAACGGCCTCGACGACCGGATTTCCTTTGTCGAGCAGGACGCACTTAAGTTCCTTGCCGGCGCTCGGGAACACGACGTGGTCGTCTGCGACCCGCCAAAGCTGGCATCGGGAAGGTCGTCCATGGAGTCCGGCCTTAAACATTACGCCCGTCTTAATGTCGCCGCGATGAAGGCTTTAAGGGACGGCGGGATTCTCGTGACGTGTTCCTGCTCGTCAGTCGTTCGTCGCGACATGTTCCTTGAGATGCTTCGGGACGCAGCCGTTTCGGCCGGTCGGGTGATTTCGGTGCTTGACGTCAGGGGTGCCGGTCGGGATCACCCGATCAATCCTTCCTGGACAGAGGGCGAGTACCTCAAGGTGGCGACGGTCGTGGTAAGGGATCCTTCGCGGGCTTGACGGCCCGTTCAGTCAACACTAGCATTTCGACCGCCGAATGCTCCAGGAGTGCGCATGGAAAGCCAGTCTTTTGACCCGTCAATCATCGTCCTGATAGTCCTTGGAATCGGTTTCGTTGCCCTTGTCGTCGCGGTCGTGGCGAAGATGGCTGGCAAGAAGAAGGGACGTTCGCTGTCACCGTCGGCCTCGGCCAGGACTCGCGACTCGGACGATGAAGATGACAGGTTTGAACTGGTCGATCAGGAGATGACCATCAAGCGCGGGGGGCGCGGCGATCGGTC
>ERZ795031.786-NODE-786-length-37218-cov-13.374485_pt1 | contig 37218 bp, 48 predicted proteins | sample MGYA00375123_ERZ795031 | MGnify/ENA primary metagenome ERZ795031 (study PRJEB30166, sample SAMN05720159) | activated sludge metagenome | isolation source: anaerobic digester from wastewater treatment plant | place: USA | collected 2015-04-21 ...
CTGGGGAAGAAGGGCTTCCCGGTCAGGGGCTCCAACAACTCTCGGAGTTGTGGGATGAGGGCTCTGCACTGCTGGGAGGTCAGTTGGCTGATGTGGGCCTTCGCAGGGCCGACGTTGAGCAGTAGGGCGAGCAGTCTGTAAGCCTGGCTACGAGTCATCTGCCGCTTAGGCCCACGCCACAGCTGGTCGAACAGGTTGTGGACTTCGACGCGTAGCTTCCTTGTCTCAGCCGACGCCGGGACCCCCATAGGCGTCCCATCCCTGTGAGCACTGTGTCCTCCCCCACAGTCGGGGTAGCGAATGCACCCCCAGAAGGGGCCGTACTTTCCCGTCCGCAGTACTAGACGGGAGCCACAGTCTGGGCAAGTCAAGTACGGCCCCGTCACAGAGAAGTCGATGATCATGCGTCAGCCAACTCCGCAGTCTCGATGGCCATCTGCTTCGCCTCGTCTAGGGTCGTGGCCGGACCCCACCCCTGCGAGTCCTCCCCAATGAAGACGTCCCCGATACCGTAGCCGCACAGGATCCGGCGGGACCACCCGTACCACTTCTGCTCCCGCGTACAGAAGCCGATCGTGCAGACACTGTCTTCCGGCTTTGCCAGCTCCGGCAAGATCCCGAGCTCGTCGACTAGCCGCTCAGCCTCGTCGGGGGTGCCGATGAAGGCCCCAGCCTTGTTCCAGGCCGCCAACAGAACAACGACTGTGTTGTCAGGCCCGGCTTGTGGGACCTCAGTGATGATGTAGTGCTCCCGCCGCTCTAACACGTTGCCATGCATAGCCGACTCCCTTCTTGACGCACCGCCACAAACGGTTGTACCAGGCCCAGTAATGCCGCAGCCGCCTCAACGACCTTGGCTTGGTCAGTTGAATCAGGGACACTGGTGGGAGGCGATTGAACGCGGCCAAGTACCAGACTTCGGTCTCGGCCAGTTTCAAGGCCGCTGGGAAGTTCTTGCCGGCGTTGAGGTAGTACAGCAACCGCCCAAACACGACGTCGCTACTGTACGGAGCCCGTAGCAGGAACAGGGACGCCTGGTTGAGCTGCTGCTCGGACAGCCCAAAACGCTGCGTTAGCTCTTCCCGATAAGCCGCTCGCATACGTCGCTGAACCTCCTTGCCAGCCAGTGTGTCCAGACCCAGGCGTGGTTGAGCGGCCACTCCGCAACGAAGGCCTTTCCCAACTTACGAACGGCGTCGTGGAGCTGCTGAAACGCTTCTTGCGTCGTCACGCTGTAACACCTTCCTTCGGCCTCCAGCGGCCACACCCCGACGCGTCTGGCTCCGTTGGTTCGGTGTCGCTTCCGGGCTGCATAGCTCCCCGGGCTTCGAAGGAGGTGGTGCTTCGGACACGTCCCTGACCCATCCCGCGGAACCATAGCCGCCCAGCTCGGCCCACGACACGAGCCCAGACCCCTGTAGTGAACACACACGCCACACCTGTCGGAGGGACCGCCTCTCACGGCCAGTTCCCGTTCCGCCTCCCGGAACGCACCAGCGATGGCGATCGGGATCTTGCTCGCCGGCATTCCCTTCCGCTCCAAGCGTTTCCACAGCGCCGCCTCATAGACCCGCACCTTGAAGCGGAGCAGCCTAACTTCTTGTCCGAGGTCGACTGCCTTCACCCGCACCTTCCTCCCTCTCCAGCTCGAACAGCTCACAGTCCCTACCTGCCCATGGAAAGCGCCAGACGCCGTCTACCCGACAGCCCTGTCCTCCATCGATATCGCGCCCAGGCCACTTCAAACAGCGCGCACAGCACGCCAACTGCCGCTGCTGCTCGGCCAGTTCCGCCTCCAGCTGGACGATCTTTTCTCCGGGACTGCCGGCCTCCAACGACAGCAAGGTCGCCGTCATCAACTCAACCGCACTTACCCAGGATGTAGCGGTGTGTAGGTACTTCCGCCCGGAACCGACCTGGACGGTGACGCCGACCACGTCGCCGTTCACGTCCACCGACCACTCCGCGGAACCGTGGACCCGTTCGAGGGCGCCCCGGAAGGCCTTCCACCGCGCCTCGTCGGCACCGATCAACTGCACGACGACCTGAATCATCGTCCACGTCCCTTCCCCCACGCCTTCTCACACGCCCGGCAAGGCCACGCCTTGAAGGTGTGGGGAAGGGGGATCCAGTACTCTGGCAGGCCTTCCCGACCACACAAGGTCTTGCCGGACTCGTCAACGAGGTGACTGATCGTCGGACGGTGCGTCCGCACCTTCCACTGCACGGCCACGTCCACACCTCCTGACTGTGACTTCCCAGCACTCCACACACTGGTAGGTGGGCATGGTCTTTCTGTGCTCCGACATCGCCAACCTCAGCCCACAACCAGTGATCAGGTACCGGCCCGTGACGTCCACGTCCACTACCCGGTGGGCCCTCTCTTCGCTGTTCCGTCGCCGCACCCACTTTCCTACCACTTGACACCTCCTCGTGTCGACTCCTTCTTACCACTCTGCTCTAGGTCCGGGAGCGGTGCGTGCACGTCGTTGACGATGACCCGCCTGATGTTGACGCCGTGGTCGCGCTTGATTGGCCAGAACACCCGAAACAGCCGACACACCAGCCGCGTCTCTAACACCTCACGCGGGTGGTCGGCCGGTTCGAGGTCAAACCCGGACACCACCTCTCGCAGCAAGTCCCGAATGCGGTCCCGCTCACGCTGGTTGAGCATGCCGTACTCGACCTCGACGATCCAGCCTTGCCGGGACTCTGTTCGCGCTTTCACCAGACCACCTGCTCCCGCAACTTCTGGGTCAAGAAGCTGGGGGGACGGTGCCAGGAAAGGTCGGCTGGAACAGGAGCCGCGTTCTCTAGCTCCTTGTAGACCCCTTCCTTCCGAGCAGTCCGTACTTTTTGGGCGAGAGCCAAGACTGCCTTTGCATAGTTTCGACACCGCCCCGAATGGTCGCCGGCCGGCCCTCCATTGTATCGGGCCAACGCCACGGCTTCGACGCCCTTCGCGGACTGGAGCAAACACTTGAGCTTGTACACGCCGACCTCGACATTCTCGTTGGGCGTTAGCCCCGGTTTCCCGTGTAGCTGCATCAGCCCGTAGTCGTTGGTTCGACTGACCGCATCTGGACGGAACAGGCTCTCGTGCCAGATGACGGCCGTAACCAGGTCTGCCGGGACGGCGTAGTTGCGGGACCACCGGGCAATGGCCATGGCCGTGTCATAGGCCTCGTCGGTGTTGCGGACTGACTGGATGATGGGGATCAGTTGAACTGCAAGAGCGGCGTCCGCTTGGAGCTTTTGTGCGAGCTTGGGACTATCAGCGGGCTGGGCGAGGGCGACGAGGCACAAGAAGACGGGAACACAAACTCGGGTACGCAATGTGCTTCCTCCTCGGTTTGGACGGCGTCGAGAATGCAGATAGGTAGGGTCGGCCGGTACAGGACCTGGACCAGGACTTTCAGCTGGACCAAGGCCGTCGAGTACGGGATGTTGCCCCGCTTCTCGTTAGCCTGGATCAGCTCAAACGTGTCGTGGCGGGCCGTCCAGATCCGGTCTGTTGGGAGCAGGTAGATCGACGGCGGCCCTGTCTCGCTTGCCATGGCGATCACGTTGGAGGTCTCCAGTTGGTTGAAGATCTCAAGCCGGCGCTCATTCATCTCGTCGCAGGTCTTGGAGTCCTTGTTGATGCAGTTCGCGTACAGGTCCAAGCACCGGGTCGGGGCCACCACCAAGACCCGCGTTCCTGCGTACTCTTGCAAAGCCCGCTCTAACAGCTTGGCTAGCCGGATAGGACTGTTCGCCGGTGCCTCGATTGGACATCGCCAGATGTAGATCTGCTGTTCAACGGCGCAGTGGAGCCAGTTCAAGAGAGCCCGATCCGCCTCTTCCTTGACGCGGCGCTGCAAGTCGTGAATCATTATCTGGAGGCCTTGATCGGACGGGTCGCGGAGGAGGAACGGGAACGCGGACTCGATGCGGACGGAAGCGTCGGTTGCGGTGGCTAGGACGTTCGGGGTGAGGTCGGGACACATCATGTGGATTGGTGTCCGGGTTTCTGGAACGGGCTCTTTGTTGTAGAGCAGCGTCAGTCGCTCGAACGTGTTCATACGGACTCCTCTCTTGTGGACCTTCCCACTGTTCATAGTATAAGGGATCCTTCTTGGAAAAGCAACATGTTTTTTCTTGGTGGAGCCTTGGCGGGAGAAGACAGGTCCGTCTTGGGTTTGCCGGTTGGAGGGTGGCTTGTTCTAGAGAGGGGTGGGAGGAGGTGTAGAGCTCTCTCTCTAAAGAGAGCTCTATACACCTCCTCACCATCCCTAGACTCTGACAAGCCCCCACACGGCGGCGCGACAAAAAACTGCTGGAACTTCCAGGGGGGTGGAGATATACTTGGATTGTGAAGTGGAGATAAGTTGTGCGTAGCGAGCTTCGTGGGAGGGGCGGGTGGGTAGTATGGCCGGAAAGTTCGGGAGGCCAAAAGCAACGGTCTTCGACATTCCGGAGCTACATGATAACCCGGAGCAGTGGCATGGTATGGGAACTGAAGCCCGGCGCCTGAAGTTGCAGGAGTTGAGGGCTCGGTTTCCTGGCATCACGAATCGGCAGCTGAGCCAGGTCTTGGGCGTCAGCGAGCCGACCATCACTTCTGACGGCGTTGCCATTCGGAAGCTGATCGAGGCCAAGTTCCACATCGATGATGAGGTTCAGCAGGTCGTCCTGGACCGCTACGACAGCATCTACGAATCGGCGATGGACGACGCGAAGGTGTTGTCGCGTGGGGACCCGCACCGTGCCAGCTTCTACAATGTCGCACTGCGGGCTCACGACGGCAAGGTCGCAACGATGCTTCGGATGGGCATCGTCCCAGAAGCTCCCCAGAAGGTCGTGCACGACGTTACCTGGTTTGACGTCGTGCGTGAGCTCCGGGAGGGCGAGCTGAGAGAGGAGGGTCTGGGCAATGGTGACGGTGACGCCGGCGATCTGGGCGACGAGACCTAACACGTGCTTCAACGACGACCCCCTTGCCTTGGTCCGCAACAAGGTGGAGGCCTGGAAGGCTTGGATGCTGAGCATCGAAGCCCCCTTTCCGGAGCCACGGGAAGTCCCGGGGGGGAAGCAGCTCCTGGAGGTCGGGTCGTTGGTCCAGGTCTATGCAGGTGCGTTTGCTCGGGGGCTGGGCGAACTAACGTACCAGGAGGCCCATGACCTTGTGGCCTTACACGTCCACTCCCATTCTCGCACCGGTGCCGTCGTGTTGTCAAAGGGCGTGCTCTCCCTGGTACAGGCAGCGATGGAGCAGACCGTGGTCAGCACGCCCACCTCAGTACCCCAGAGAAAAGTCGGCAAGGGTGGGTAGGAAAGCATGGCGCTCGGTGCCCGCACAAGAGTGGCGAACGTCGTCCGATCGCCGTCGCTCTTTGCCGAGCACGTGCTTGGGGAGTGGCTGTGGAGCAAACAACGGGAAGTCCTGGACGCGCTCATCGACAATGAGCGCGTTGCTGTGCGCTCCTGCCACGGCATCGGGAAGACCTTCCTCGCCTCAGTCGCCGTCGTCTGGTTCTTGTACACCCACAAACCTGCCATTGTCGTCACCACCGCCCCCACGTGGGACCAAGTAGAGCGACTTCTGTGGAAAGAGGTCGCCGTCCGGTACCGGGCTCTGCCTCCCGAACTTCAGGCACTATCTCGGCCGCCCACTACCAAGCTAGAACTGTCCAAGGACCATCTCGCATACGGCCGGTCGACGAACGAGCCCGAGAAGTTCCAGGGCATCCACGCCCCCAACCTGATGATCGTCGTGGACGAGGCTAGTGGTGTCGACGATGCCATTTTCACGGCCATCGACTCCTGCTCGGCAGGCGGCAAATACCGCGAGCTGTTGATCGGGAACGCCATCAACGCGGAGGGCAAGTTCTACCGTGCGTTCCAAAACCCGGCGTTGGGCTACGCCCAGTTCCGCATCTCTATAGAGGATACACCGAACTGGACCGGCGAGAACGTCCCCGACCGGATCAAGCGCAGCTTGGTACAGCCGGACCGCGTCAGGCAGTGGGCCGAAGACTGGGGTGCAGACAGTGGCGCCTTCCGAGCGCGTGTCTACGCGGAGTTCCCCACAGGCTTGGCCGACAACATCTTGATCCCCCTAACGTGGGTCGAGCGCGCCATTTCTATGGAACCGCCCGACCCCGCCGAGTTTGAGGGTGTGCGGCGAGTGTTGGCCGTAGACCCGGCACACTCAGGAGGTGACCGGACGGCATTTGCGGCGACGGTCGGCTACAACTTGTTTCTGGTCGAGAGCATGTCTGGGGCTCAGGACACACAAACCGTTGTGGGGACGACTCGTCGGTTGGTGGCGGCGGTTGGCGGTAGTATGTCAGGGTCTGATATGGCCCTGACCGAACGAGTCCAGTTGGTCGTGGACCCGATTGGCATCGGTGCAGGCGTCTACGACCTACTGAAGGCCGCATATAAGCACCACCCGCTCGTCAACGTCGTCCCACACTATGGACACACGACGCCACGCGATCGGCGACTGTTCCGTAACGCCCGCGATGAGGCACATTGGGCCGTCAGAAGAATGTTCGAGTCGGGCCTGGCACGGGTCAGCTGTGAAGGACCGCCGATGCGTCGGTTCGTGGCCCAAGCAAGTGCGCTTCGGTTCTCGTACGATGCACTGGGCCGTATTACCGTGGAGTCAAAGGACGAGATGAAGGCACGGGGACTGCCTTCACCCGACGAACTAGACGCCGTTGTCATGGCGTTCCGGGCTCCCATGTTCAAACAACCCGTCGCTCCGCCTAGGATGGTGTAATGTGGGACTCTCGTCCATGACGCGTCTTGTCGCCGAGAACAATGCACTGGTTGTTGCGTTTGCCCTCCTGTGTTTGGTCGTAGTCGCACTTCTCGGCTTGTTCGTGTGGGAGCAGCGAATGATGTTCAACCGCATCATCCGTGGCACGAACGGCCATGACCGAGACGACGCCGCAAACGGGAAGCCCCGACGTCGGCGTTCCGACCGGACGCCCGTTGAGGAGCCCAGTCTGGCGTCGCTATCAAAACAGCTGGGCGACGTCGTCGGGATGATGCAAAACCGGCCGTGTGTCATCGACCCTGAACGGTACGCCCGACTGATGGCTCTACTGGAACGGTTTGAGCAGGAGCACCAAATCATCAAGAGGGGGTAGTCAGGAGATGAGGTGGATCAAGGATATCCTGGGACTGGCGAAGAAGGCCCTCAACACGACCTGGACCGAGGTTCTGGACTGGATCACCGACCAGGTCAAGGCGAAGGTCAAGAATGAGGTCCTCAAGCAGACCGGCGAAAGCCCCGACGACATGTCCGTGTCTGACGTCATCGACCTCGTGTTCGAGAAGTTGGAGGCCGAGCTCGCCCGTCGGATCGCGACGGCCAAGAAGGGGAAGTGACGGTGCGGTGGGGAAGTTGTCGACGCTGTCGGACTTCCTACACTCGTACCCACGTCTCTGCTGGGCCGGACTTCACAACTGTGTCGTCGCTTTACTGAACTTGGTGGCTGTTGGTGCTGGACTGTGTCGCATACATGACTGGGTCCGCCAGAGGAGGAGACGTCCTTGACACGCCGACGCGATCCTGGGGGTGGCGGGCGATGGGTAGCCGATTCGGCGGGGCGCTGTTGGAGCTCAACATCGACCAGACCGCCGAGGTGCGCCGCGGGCTACTGCTCCGCTGCCGCGAGCTGGTTGGCGCCAAGCGGCGCGCCAATGGCTCGATACACGAGCAGTTCCTCGACAACGACCTCCGCGAGACGCAGCACGTCCTCCGCCAGATCGACGCACAGGTGGGTGGTGGCGATGGCCAGCTACCGAGTTGAGCCCCGGCCGGAGTGGGGCGGCTACGTTGTGCTCCGTCCGGACGGGAGCACGCTTTGCGGAGTCGAGTCGCACGCGACGAAGGCCGCGGCGATCGCCGAGGAGTGCGCCAAGCTCCGCACGGAGGGGGACGCGCTGTGGATCCTCGCCGCGCACGTGGCCAAGACGGCCACTGAGTGCCCCTACCGGCTCATCGACTGCCACCTCGACCCTGACGAGTACACCTGCGACGACAGCGAGATCCGCGACTGCTGGATAACGTGGGCGCGCAGGGAGGCAGGGAAGCGCGATGGGTAGCTGGCCTGGATGGGACGGACGCAGCATCAGCAGTGCCCCCACAGACGACGTGTTCACCCTCCGGAGCGCGCGGCGTGCCTACGAGCTGCAGCAGGCGGCGGCGCCCGAGAACGCCCATCTGCGCGCCATGCTGATGACGGTACGGGAGCAGGTCCGGCGACGCTGTGGGCGCTGCTGAGGGGGTTGCGGGATGTTCAAGCGTGACCGATGGGGACGCGATTACCAAGGAGCAGCCATCGCCATGCTGGGACTCGGCATCTGCCTGGCGATAGGCGGACGGTCGCAGTCCGCGACGCCCGCCCCCGTCCCGCCGCCGATCACGCCCGTGTGGTCGGTGCCGACGGCCTCCACTGAGATGGCGCTGCTCAGCCAACTCTACGCGGAGCAGGGGCGTTATGGCGGGTCCACCGTCTGCGTACGGCAGTGGTATGTCGTGCCTGGCGGTCCGTACGGCTTGCGGATCACCGTGCGAGGCATGACGAACTACACGGTCGGTAGCGTGCGCTGGTGCCTGTTGCGGACGCTGCTCCAGTTCGAGGCGTGGCGGCGCGAGGGCAAGCTGCCGCCGATGGGGTGAGAGTGTGGCCGAGATCATCAGAGCTGAGCGGCGGGCCGACGGCGCGGTCGCAGTGACCGTGCGCGAGGAGCGCGAGGTCGTAATCCAGCCGAAGGACGCTGTGAAGCCGAAGGCGGATCTACGGGCGCTCGCCAGGGCGGCGCACGCGGCCGACAAGCTCACTGAGGCCGAGGCGCTGGTGGCCGAGAAGAAGGGCAAGCCAGGCCGAGGCGATGGCGCTGGTTGAGGCTATGGCCGCCGAGCTCGCGAAGCAGAAGGGAGTCGAGCATGCCCGCGATTGAGCTCCGCGGTATCTCGCGCCACGAGACCGCGTGGGATGCCCATTTCATCGTCGACGGCCAGCATCGTCACCTGAAGTACCGCGATGCCGCACCATCCGCCGCCCAGGCACTGACCGACCTCGAAGCCTTGCTCGAAGCCGAAGCCGACGAAATGGCTCTCCTCGAGCTCCTCGGACAGGAGGTGTGAACCCATGGCCAGCTACACATCAACGACCAGCGGGAACTGGTCGAGCCCGGCCACGTGGGGCGGTTCCGGCCCTCCTACCAATGGCGACAGCGTGACGGTCGCCGCCTCTCATACCGTGGTCTACGATGCGACCATCAGCGGGACCGGGCTCGCCGGCCTGACGCTGAACGGGGTACTGAGCTTCGCTCCGAGCACACGCACCCACCTCAAGATGGCCGCGGCCATCACACTGGGTGTGGCGGGCGAGCTGCGGATCGGCACGGCCGCCAGCCCCATTCAGGCTCCCCCGGATGCGACTCCGGAGATGGCGACCCTGGAGCTTCAGGGCAACGAGATCACCTCGGCCAACGGCACGCTCTCGATATACGGAGAGTGCCGGGACGGCCGGGACTCGTTGGCCCAAGCCCAGGAGTCGGGCGATAGCACGTTGACCCTCGTCCAGGGCTTCTCCCTACGGGCCGGAGATGTGATCGCCGTCTCCCAGGCCGCGGCGGGCCGGCTCACATCGAACGCCGCCTACACGGTCCAGAGCTACAACACCGAGACCAAGGTGGTCACACTGGCCACTACTTTGGGTCGGGCCGTGGCCGCGGGCTGCTCCGTCATCCTGCTGAGCCGGAACATCGCCATTCTGGGCAACGGCACATCGGCAAAAGGCGCCTTCAACGGGTTCGCCAATACGCCCACTCTCGCCGGGGCGCGCTTCTCCGATTTCGCGTATGGGGCATGCCCCGGCCGCACGGGGTGGACCTTCGAGTACTGCACTTTTGAGAACTGCGTCTCCTACGGCGCCGGGCGGAACGCGGTGCGGCCCACGCTCAACTACTGCACGGCGTTCAACGGCTCGCTGGCCCACGGCCTCGCCCCGCAGATCAGCCAGAGCACCAGCCACAACTCCTCCAGCAACATGGGCGGGATCTTCTCGGCCGCATCCCAAGGCAAGGCCTACGCGGCACGCGCCTACAACAGCGCCTACGGGGTCCTCAACGATGCCGGGAGCCAGTATGCCGACTGCGTCTTCGCCTATTGCTCCGACGGAGTGCAGGGCGCCAGAGGGACGACCTTCGGCGGATGCACGTTCACGGGCAACGCCCGCGACCTCAGAGCGCTTCCGGGATACCAGATAGCCGGATGTGCGTTCGACCACTGCTCGCTCGGGGCTGCTACCGAGTTCATCGGCTACAACACCGCCGCGGTCAGCGGCCGCAATGTGTACTCCGAGAGCGTGAACCACGACCAGACCAACGGGGCCTTCAAGGCCTGGATGCTCGGCGGCATCGTGACCACGGTCACCGATGTGAAGCGTCCCGGCCGGGAACGCAGCTATAAGCACACGCTCGAGAGCGCCAGCCACCCGGTGTTCTCGATCTGGGCGCACGTGGTCGAGCCTGGCCAGACGCTCACCCTCTCCGCCTGGGCATACAAGACCACCAGCCTCGCCTATCTTCCGCGCGTCTGGATCATCGATCCGACCCGGAACCCCATCGCCGACCCCACGAACTGCACTCCACTGGCCGAGGACGTCATGGCCGACGTCAATGGCGAGTGGGACGCGCTCGAGGTCTCGTGGACCAACACGGACGCCGGGCCGGTTGAGGTGTGGTTCGTGACAGTCGCCAAAGGCGCTTCAGGCGACGCGTACTTCGACTTCGACCTTCCTGAAGCAGGTGGCGGAGCGGTTGGGTTGGCCTTGACGCCGGAAGGGGCGTGCCAATAGTGGCCACGTACATCTGTGGACCCCACGAACGGTTCTTAGTCATCCCCACTTCGGCGGACACAGTCAAGATCGAGTTCCTGTTGCTGGACTCGACCGCACCTGCGACCGTCAAGACTGGGGTCGCCTACAGTGCCGCGACGGTCACCTACTGCAAGCCCGGTGAGGCCAGCTTCACGGCGTTCCCGTCATTCGGGACGGACAACTGGGCTGAGCTGGGTAAGGGCTGGTACCAGCTCATCATCCGAGGCAGCGTCGCAAACGAGCTGGCTTTGCTGAACACGGCGGGGCCAGTCAAGTTCGACGTCGCGGCGACTGGCGTCATCTGTCCACCAATCTGCCGGACAGTGGTGTCGGCAAGCTTCAGCACGCTGACGGCTGCGCAAGTCAACACAGAAGTCGACACAGGCATCAGTGACGCGGCTTTGGCCACAGCCGCCGCCCTGACGACAGTGGATGGTGTGGTCGACGGGATCGCGTCGGCCGTGACGACGGTAGATGGGATTGTTGACGCCATCAAGCTCCAGACAGACAAGATCCCGGCGAGCCCAGCAGCGGTTGGGTCGCAGATGGCGTTGGTTGACAATGCTATCACTGCCGCGAAGGTCGATGCAGATGCTGTGACGGAGCTGCAGGCAGGTCTGGCGACGGGAGCCGAAGTCGCCGCACTGGACTCACTTATTGACGCCATCAAGGCGCGAACTGACCTCATTCCGGACGACCCAGCAGCCGCCGGAGATGAGATGGCCTTGACGTCGGCTGCGCGGACGGCGATCTTGGTTACCGTGTTCACGTCTAGCCTGGAAAACGCCTCCATCGAAGACATCGCTGCTGCGGACTCGCTTATGGCCTTCATCGCAGCCCTCGACTTGCGTCACCGGAAAGTGCCTGGGGGGTCAGGGGACGCCTGCACCCTCAAGATCTACCACCGCGGCGGGACCGACCCGGCCGACCTCTGGTACACAGGGACTGGGAAGGAAGAGGCCACGGCAGGTTCGACGAAGGCCATCACTGAGGTGTACGATGCAACGTAAAGGACGGACGGCATGAGCTTCTGGAAGAGTCCGTTTTGGGGTGTGTGGCAACGCTGGCGCAAGTCAGCCTTGACCGTCACAACGGTCGTCCCTCCTTTGCGGTGTGACGTGGTTGACTCACGCTTGGAGTGTCAGCTTGTCAACGCGGCGCTAACATGTGACATCGTCGACACGCGGCTACGTGTCCAGATTCGAGGTGCCTGAAATGCAGCAGCTCAAGCCCGACAAGCTTGAAGTGCATTGGTACGCTGGAGACACGTTCCCGCTGATCTTCCGCTTCCGGGACAATGCAGGGACGCTGGTCGACTTCACGGGCGTCAACGTCACGGCCACGTTCACTATCAAAGAGGCCCTGTCTGACGTGATCGAGAATGCCAAAGTCGCCTATGACACCACAGGGACTCCAACAAACCTGTTTGGGGACGCGAACGGACAACTCTCGGTCGTCTTTGAGGCAGACACATTTGACGCCGTGTTGCTAGACCGCGCCCACCCTTTCGACGTCCGCGTCACCATCGACACGTCCGTCTACACGGTCTTCGGCACTTTCCACGTCCACAGCCCTGTTACGACGCCAGCGACGGGAGACTAGTATGGCAACCCAACCGTGGCCGCCGACCTCCAGCAAAGAGCGGATTGCCAACTACGCCGCGTACCAGCATGTCTACGAGGGCCAACACAAGCGGGTCTTCGTCGACAACCCGAGTTGGGGCTACGAGTGTGCGGCAGGGACGCCGTACATCGTCCACAACTACTGCCGAGCCGCTACGCGTGTCCTCGCCGCTCGGATGTTGGGTGAGGGCGTCAAGGTCGACGTCTCTACGGCTGGAGAGAGCGTACAGAAGTTCATCGACTTCGTCCTGGACGCGAACGACTTCCAGTCGATCGGGCTCCGTGCTGCCCGGATGGGCCTGAGTTTGGGCGATGTGGTACTCAAGGTGTGGTTTGATGGGACGCGGATTCGCATCTCAGTGGTTCATCCGCAGAACTTCTTCCCGACCATCGATCCCATCGACGCCACCACGTTCCGAAGTGCCTCGATTGAACAGGTCCTACTGCGGGAAGACGATGAGCAGCCGCTTCTGCACCGGGAAATCCACGAGATGCGGTCGACCACTCAAACGTCCTGGATCCGACACGAACTGTACGAGCTGCAGGGCAGCAACGTTGCCGGGTACGAGTACGACCCGCGCAAGGACCGTGTGGAGCTGGTCAGCTACGCTCCCCTCGCAAGTCTCAAGGAAGAGGACGATACAGGCGTCCCAGGCCTCCTGCTGGTCCACATTCCCAACACGCGCTTTGACGAGGGAGCCTTTTGGGGCACTAGCGACTACGACAATGTCATGGCGATCCAGGCCGACATCAATGACCTTGCGACACGGACGTCGATGCTGCTGCGGAAGTTCTCAGCACCCCTGATCTTCGGACCTCCCATCCAGACGGACGATGCAGAGGTCATTCTCGGCGAACACCGCTACTTCCCCACAGAGCCCGGAGAGGGCGCACCTTTTGGTGTAGTGAGCTGGGACCCAAAGCTCACCGACGCCTTCCAGACGATGGACCGACACTTGCAAGCGTTTGCGTCGACTGTCGGCGTCGATGTCGAGGTCCTGCGTCAGCTCGAGTCTGGTGCTGCAATGTCAGGCCGCGCACTGAAGATCAAGCAACACACAACGGGGACGACGGCACAAGAGAAGCAGCACCTCTTCTCAGCCGGACTTCGCCAAGTCGTTGAGCTAGTGACACAGCTGGGGCGGCGGTGCTTGCCGTTTCTGGGGTGGTCGGGCGGGGCGTTCTTGCCGGTGACGGCTGGTCAGGTCAAGCTGGGGTGGTCGGACGGGTTACCTAACGACGACCAGGAGACGGCGGAACTGGCCGCGTTGCGGATCCAAGACGGAACACTCAGCCGGACCCGGGCCATCGAGATGCAGGACGGTGTCCCCACAGCGGAAGCGGCTGCGCGGTATGAAGAGATTTTGACGGAGCCACAACCAAGCGGGTCCATGATTCCTAGTCCAGGCGCGTTTGACGAGGAGGCGACGGCTAGTGCCGCAGCTGAGTCTTCCGATAGTGGCGCCGAAGCGGCTGATGTTCGGGAGGCGACGGCGTCTGAAAACCCGGCAGGTCGAGGAGCCGTGGATTGACTTGAGTACGGGGCAAGTGATCCTACGGCGACGGTGTGAGGTCTATTCGCGCGTCGTCGGGTACTTGAGACCGGTGCATCATTGGAACCCCGGCAAGCAGCAAGAGTTTGAGGACCGGCAAGAGTACGAAGTAGCACCTGTGGAGGGCTAGTGCTTCCACTCCGTCCCGACCAAGCGATGCAAGTGGGCCTGATGCAGATCTACTTCACTGCACAGGCCCAACTCATTGACACCCTCCTGTCGGCGGGCGGGCCGACGGCATGGGCCACGTCGTATGCTATGACGAAGTTGCTGCAGGTCCGGATGATCCTGAAAGGGATGGCCCAGCAAGTCGAGGCCTGGAAGGACAATCCGCACGCACAGCTTGTATACCAGCAAGGCATGGCAGCAGGCGACGAGTTCTTGATTGGTCCAGGTGCCAGCAAGAAGGGTCAGATGTTGGCGCCCGCCGCACAAGCCTTCACGATGATCCACGAAGGCGCCTTGCAGGCCCTGATCCAGGCGCGGGTCGACCCTCTCGCCGCCGGGATCTACAAACTGGACGAACATTGGCAGCACAAGGAAGCATTTCGGGCCGGGAACTTGGAAGCGATTGGCCAGGCCTACGCGACTGGGATGACCCGCCAACAGGCTAGTAAGCGGGTTTTGCAGGTCCTGCAAGAAAAGGGCCTGTTCGCGTACACGGACGTTCGCGGCCGGAAGTGGGCCCCAGAAGACTACGCCGAGATGATTGCCCGGACCTTGCCACGTGAAGTATATCAGCTGGGACACCACAACCGGCTGATTGAGCTGGACCGCGACTTGGTCAAGGTTACGGGACACCGGAATCCGTGTCCGGCGTGTCGTGGTTGGGAAGGTCGGGTCTTGTCGGTCTCAGGCAAGACAACCGGCTACCCAACACTTGCGGATGCCCGTGCGACCGGCTATAACCACCCGCGCTGTATCCACACGGAAGTGACGTACTTCGGGGACGTCGAGGACAGGAAACCGTCGCAGCGGTTCAAAGAGGTCGACGCGGTCTTGGACGGCCAAAAACGGTCCCCGTCGATGACGACAAAGCTCAAGCAGTTGGTCCGGAAGCCTCCGGCACAGCCGAAATACGACTGGCCTGCCAACACCCTGATCACCCCGCAGCGACTCCTGTTCTCAAAGGACCCTGCTTGGACTGCGTACGAAGAGATGTCCGGGAAGGACATCATTGCGCACGCCAAGGCTAAAGGCGTCAAGGGCGTCAATAACGCGAACACCAAAGCCACGAACGTCGAGAAGCTGTTGGCAGCAGGGGTTTTGCCTCCTGGTTATGATGCGGACCAAGCCCCAGTGTTGAAGCCGGTAGCCGAGCTGTCCCACACCGAAGCCGTAGGCCTGGCGAAGGAGTCGGGAATCAAGGGCGTTTGGGACACTACACCGACGGCCAAAGTCCAAGCCAAGCTTCAGAGTGCGGGTATTCAAGGCGCACCTGTAGGCAAGCATGAGTTCATGTCTAAGAAGGCGCTGATAGAAGTTGGTAAGGCCGCCGGGAAGCCTGGCTACAACAACACCAAGTCCCGCGACGAGATTGTGGCCCTTCTCAAGAAGGACGGACTGTGGGACGTCGTTGACGTTCCGGCAGTGAAGGCCGACGTCCCGCCTCCGTCCGTACCACCTCCCGTTCCCGCGAAGGCCATTCCGGTCTCGGAGTTGTCGCAAGACGAACTGATCGCCATGTGTGACAACTTGGGCCTCCAACCGAAGCTGTGGCCCTGGCAGACGAAGCCCAGCAAGACGGAACTGGTCGCAACACTAGAGCAGGCAGGTGTGGGAAAGGTCCTCGCACCTCCGAAACTTCAGACGGCGGCCGAACCTTTGGGTGCACCTGCCGTTCCGGTTCCGGGGACAGCGGTGGCGACTCAAACACCCGTCGCCGATGTCGCGACGGCTCCCACCGCACCCACCGAAACTGAGACTACGTTCATGTACGGACACTTGAAGTTTCCGAAGCCTCCAAAAGGGGGCGGGGCGGGACAGACGCTTGACTTCGCACTCGCCTCCGACGTCAAGGTTACTGCGCTTGCATACGGCCTCGACACCATCAAGTACAATACTAAGAGTGCTCAACTAACGCAGCTGAAGAAGCTGGGCGTGACGGCAGTTCCGACGGACTGGCTGTTGGGAGTCAAGAAGCAGATTACCAGTGCTGCGAAGGCCAACCTCTTCCCGAAGTACGATCTTGACGACTTGACACACCTACAGCTGGCCCACCTCATCAAGTACCGCTACAACGAAGTCCCTGCGAACTCCAAGGGTGCTATGATGGCCCAACTCCAAGCCCTGGGCACTTGTTCCGTTGACGTCGCCACCTACCAAACCCTCCAGACCGTCTTTCCAGGTGCGGGGGTCGCTGTTGGTGCTGGGCCTGTCAAACTCAAGCCCTCAGCACCCCCCAAAAAGGCACCTGCTGCCGTTCCTGTCACCAGCCCTGCAACAACCAACTTTGTGACTGCCTCGCTCCCGAACCCGGGCCTGGCAGATGCACCTACGTCGACGATGGTTGGAGCACTGTCTCCGCTTGGGAAGGGCCTGTCTGCCAAGACGCAGACGAAAGGGAAGCTGACGTACCACGGCCCTAACGTGTCTGGGTGGAACTGGGCCGGCAAAAAGGACGGGGCTCCGAAGTTCCAAGCGTTGACGCTACAACACGGGAAGCCGGTTGCCGTTACCTCGTACGAAATGGAACAGCACTTGTCGGCACGGTTTCCCATTCCCTCCTCGTATCAGATCCGCGTGTGTGAGACGATGGACGAGTTTATTCAGGCCCTTCCGGACGAACACAAGCAGTCCGCAGCCGGGATCCAGGGCTTTACAAACGCGACGTCGAAGACAGTGTATCTACGACCGGCCAAGTTCGCGTCGTTCACAGACGAAGTCACTTGGTGGCACGCGGCGGCTCATGAAACGGTCCATGCTTACCACATGGAGACCGTAGGGAAGGCCCCGACCGACCTCGACGAAGCGCTAACAGAGCTCCTGACCAAGAAGATGCTCATGCACGGCGGTTTCATTGGTGCGGTCCCCGACGAGGTCGCCAGCGTTATTGTGTCTGCAGGGACTACGACGGGGATGGTTGGACATGAGTGGCAACCGCCGTACACGAAAGAGGTCCAGACCTTGGCGTGGTTAGCACAGAGTCACGTCTTGGTCAACACTCCCTCCGACGCCATGTTCCACCCAGCCGGCGCCATGACCCACGCCTCATCCCTTCTCTTGTCCGCTCCCCACGAGAAAAAGACGGACATGCTCAAGATGCAGCTTGAGAGCGCCTTGATCTTATGTCGCCACGTCCAGGCAGACTTGGCCGCGGACCCACCAAAAGAGAAGACGTTTACGCCTGAGGTCTTAGGGAAGCTGAAGATCCACTTGGGCCAGGCCCTGCGGAATATTGACTTGGGGAAGGACGTCTCGATTGGGGAGCTTCATAACGGCCTGTACACCCTCATGCACGAGGCCTTGCGGGTCCCTCCGAAACTGACTGCAGCAGGCTGGAACGCTGTCGAATACCACAACGCCTTGACGACGTTGACTATTCTGGGAGGGTCGGGGGCAGACGACGTCCATCACAGTGTTGCAGCAACAGCTGCGTCTTGGAAGGGGAAGGTGGGCCCAGGGTGTCCTGCGTTTCCAGACGGGAGCCTACAGGGACACGTCTTGAAGTACGGAGGCTTTGCTGAATCAGCGGCGGCTCTTGGGTCCGACCTTCACAGCCCCCTGCATGCGGCAACGGTCCTGACGTATTCGCCTCTGACCGAACCGGCCCAGATTACCAAAGAAGAGCTGGCCAAGCTCAAGGGGGCAGGCCCTAAACAACTTACCGAGGTTACGGTTGGTATAACTACAACCTCGCCGGACGCGTCGACGCACTCTGCTGTTACTAGTGCGAACGAACACACGGTTTGGGCTGCCAAGCTGTCCCGACCTGGAGCTCGTGAAGAAGCTACGCGGCTAGACCAGATTGAGATTCCCAAAGACCAGCGTCTGAAAGTCTCGGCCCTGAAGGTCTCCAAGAACGACCCATCCGTGATTGCTCCACACCTCCCAGCGAAGCAGGGTAGTAAAGATGCGGTGGCGACGGACCAGCTGACGGTTGGGGACGTGTGGTGCGTCGGAAAGGCATTGGGCCTTCCCGTCTCCTTCAAGGCGACTCCGTTCGACAACGTCAAGGTGCTCCAAGACGCCGGGATTACACACGTGGCAATGTCAGGCGTTACCCAGGCCCGGAACATCATGTTCGAGGCAATGCGGGCTCAGAATGTCGGGACAGTGGCGTCCCGACGCTTCGCCCCCCTTCTGCGACCCCCACAGTCCGTCCTCAAGAAACACACAGGTCCGAAACGGAAGGTCGAAAAGGGCATGGCGTTCGAGGGCCGTGCCGGCTACGAAGCGTACACGGGTAGCGCGTATGGGACGATGAAGCAATACATGCGGACGGGTGTTGGACATCTCGTTACGCGTGAAGGCGTCCACGGCATGCTTGACACTTTCGACCAGTTCGAGAAGTTCGAGGGCACGATCCACCGCGGTTTCGGAGTCAAGGCCGACGTTTTCCATCAGATCTTCCCGGACGTTGGGGCGACGGTTCAGCTATCGTCGTTCACGTCCTTCTCAACTAGTCAAAGCGTTGCGTCAAGGTTCGCCCGAGAGATTCGCGGTGGGTACGCCGTCCACCTGACCGTTCGCAACTCCCGGTCAGGCGTGTACGTCTCGCCCATCTCGTCTGTGGGAACCATAGAGAGCGAGGTCCTGATGCCACCCGGTGCGAAGTTCCGGGTCAAGAGCATCAAGGTGGTTGAGGGTACGACGGGGAAGTCTAAGCAGGCCCGCCGCTTCGATGACGAGGTGAGCCATGTGTACGTAGAGCTGGAAGAGATCACTACGGACGATGATCTGTATGCTGGGGACATCATTTGGGACACGGATGGAGAGATCACGCTGTGACGCCAGACGATAGGCAGGTCCGGTTTTGGGACGACGTCACTACCTTGGCGGACTCACCACTTTTTCCTTCCCTTCCCAACCCGAATCTGGTTGACCAGCTAGAACAGAAGCTGGTAGACTATAAGCAAAGGTACAGAGATGCTGAGACGGCGCCTGAAAGGACTGCAATATGGCAGAGGTACGAAGAAACGGTCGACCAACTGCCCCTTTCCTCGCAGCCGGCTTGGCGTGGCCTGATCGCGGGGTGCCTGTTTTGAGTCGACGGACTATAAACGGCTATCTCGTCGACGGACGCTAAACGGAGGGTGACATGGCAGCAGAGGATAAGGACGGGGCAGCAGCGCAGGAAGGCTCGAAAGAGCCGGCAGCAAAGCCTTCGCCTGGTGTGGACCAATCGGTCATCGACGGGATCGTGCAGGACCGGCTCAAGCGGGAGCGGGAGAAGCATGGTGCGGCGTTGAAAGAGATGCAGGACAAACTCGCCGAGGCGACTGCGAGACTGACGGAGCTGGAGAACGCCGGGAAGACCGAAGCCGAGAAGACGGCTGCTCGGGCCTCGGCGGCTGAAGCGGCCGTTCAGCAGCTGACCGCGGAGAGGGAGCGAGACGCTCAAACCGCCCTCCGCTACAAGGCCATCCTGGAACACGGCGCCGAGCTTCCCAAGCAGCTCCACCCTCTCGTTCAGGGCACCGACGAGCAGTCGGTCCTCGACTCAGTCAAGGCCTGTGTCGCGATGTGGAATGGAGTCGTCGATCAGCACAAGACGGGCCTCCTGCGTTCCATCGCCGCAGCTCAGACCCTTGAAGACATCCTGGCCCTTGCGGGCGAGGACAAAGACCTACAACAGTCGCTGGTCCAGTTCGCGACCCGGCTTGGTGGCGGACGTGCGGCTGCTGCAGTTGGGACAGGTGTGGCTTCCCCACCCCGCGCAGCGGCTGGTGATAGCTCACCGCTATCGCGCCTGATGTCGACGCTGAACCGCGCCAAAGGGGAATAAGCATGGCCATCGCTACTACCACCACTCTGGCAGATCTGATCAACGAAGAGATCGGGCGCTGCCTCGAGGCTCCGCGTACGAAGCCCGTGTGGTGGATGGGCGGCATCTTGTACAAGATGCTGCGTGTCCGCGACCTCACCGGCGAGGGCTTCGGGTCGTCCGACTTCAACAAGTACGGGACACTGACGGCCTATGACGTCGCGGAGGGGGAACTGTTCAACGAGGTCCAGTCCCTCACTCCGACGTCCGTCAACGTCGTCCCAACCGAGAAGCAGGTCATCTCTTGGATCACCAACAGGGCGATGCGAGCTCTGGCCGCCCCGAACGCCGCGCGAACTCGTGCAGCGGACGAAGCTGCTGAACACACCCGGGCCCACATCGACAAGTTCGACAAGGCCGTCTTCGCTCTCGCACCCAACCTGACGCTTGGTGCTAACAAGACGAAGGCCGCTCTAACGGTGTCGGACGTCAGACTGTCCGTCAAGACCATGAGCGCGGCCAATGCCCCGCAACCGTGGATCGGCTTCCTGAGCACCCAGCAGTGGGACGACCTCTGCTTGGAGTCCGGGTCGGCCCTCGCGGATGCTGCCAAGAGCGGGACGGTTGGGGAAGAGCTGTGGCAGAACTACCAGATCAAGCACTTCCTCAGCGTCGACTGGGTCGTCTCGAACAACGTGTACGATGACGGGACCGACGCGTACGGTGGGATCATCAGCGACCGCGCACTGGGCGCCGTGTTCCAGCTCCTGCCACAAGTCGAGACGATCGCGAACACGTCAGCGGAGGCTGTCAAGCGCCGGTCGACCATGATCTCGTCCGTCGCCGATTGGGGCGTGGGCGTCGTCGAGTCGGACATGGGCGTCTACCTCCGCTCCCGCAAGACCGCCTAACCGTCCTCGTCTGGGGGCGGCCAGACTTCACCGGCACACTGAAGCTGGGAGGGGCAGTACATGAGCGAGCTGAACCCGCAGGTTCAGGTAGCCCAAATCGGTTCCGTTGATCCGACTGGGTCGCCTGTCTACAACATCGGCAAGATCCCGACGGCGTGTAAAGGGACCGCGCACAAGTTCTACATGGTGAACGGGACTGCACACGCCGCTCACGCCACCAACACCAACACCGTCTCGATCTACCGCGTTCGGGCCGGCACTTCGACCAAGATCGCCGAGCAGACCAACGACGAGGACGTGACTGGGCACGCCGCGATCGAGGCCGACAAGCCTTGGGCCATTCCGCTGCTGAGCAACGCCCTTGGCGAGCTCGCTGCGGATGACTGTCTGCAGGCCGTCTTCACGGAAGGCGCTGCCGCTCAGGACCTGACCGAGGTCGCCATCTACACGGAATGGTCGCCTGGGACGGGCCTCGGCCACACCGGCTAAGGTGGGAGGCGTTGAGGCATGGCGGTCACGCTGGTCTACACGCCAGGAGGGCCAACTGATAACAGTTACGTCAGTCTCGCCCTCGCCGACGCCTACTTCGCCATCCGCCGCCGCACCCAAACGTGGGAAGGTTGGTCAACGACTGACCGGGAAGAGGCCTTGGTTGAGGCCACGGCCATCTTCGAGGGCTTGGGCGGGCCGAAAGAGCCCAACTGTAATGAGCGTCGACTCTTCTCTGGTGTCCAGTACGATTCTGGCGCCACGTACGACGACGAGACGGGCCTCTACACACTCAACCAAGCCCTCCACTTCCCACGTGATGAAGACATCGACGTCAACTCCAACTTGATCATCCCAAAAGACATTCAGGACGCGATTTGCGAGCAGGCGTTCTGGCAGCTGACCCAAGCGACGAAGAGGCCCGACCCGTTCAATATCGCGTCGTTGCGGGAACTTGGTGTCCTGGACGCCTCGATGGACGGTGTTAGCGTCTCTGTCAAACCCACACGGTGCCCTGAAGAGGTCTGTCCTCTATCATGGCGCACTTTCAGGAAGTACATCCGTCAGACGTTCCCGATCGTTGGGTGAGGCGACGTGGTCAAGGTTATGTGGAAGGACGAGAACGTCAAGGCAACCTTGACCGCCCTACGCGCGTTTGGCGATACCGCCATTCGCCACTTGCGTCCGTTTGTGGCTGACGCCGGTGAAGAGACCCTGTCCCTAGCTCAGGAGCTGGCCCCCGTCAAGGAGGGCATGTTGCGGAAGTCGGGCGACGTCCGCGTCATGACCGAATCATTGGCAGGGTTAGCCTTCCGGATCGAGTTTGGGGCTGGTCTTGCTGGCAAGTACGCCTTCTATCAGCATCAGCGCCAGGAGCTTGCACACACGCCTGAAGAGTTCACGGCCAAGTTTGGTAGTAAGGCGGTCCCCAAGAAAGGCTATGGGGGTGGCCAAAGTCACTACTTGTGGGGCCGGGACTCTAAGCGGGGTGACAGTGCCGACCAGCGCTTGAAAGCAAAGCGGCTGCACGAGTTTGCACAGGCGGCCAGAGCTGCGTTGGAGAGGATTGTCTTCAATGTTGCTAGGTAACAAGGCCGAGTACAGACTCTACGATGCCATGCCGTCCATCTCTGGGGATGGAGGCCTGTCCCGAGAGTTCGCCGAGGACCAATGCCTGGCCGAGGGTCAGTGCGTCCTGTCGGCACTCAAAGGGACGACCTCCATCCACCTGTTTGGGGCCGGCTACACAGCAATGACGTGTCGGACGGCCCTTGGACCGCCCTTCAAGGCGGGACAGTGGTTGGCCGTCAAGGTCGGTGTGGAAGATGTGTGGACGCCTTACCGCATTGAAGCGGTGTCGGGCGTTAGCCATGCAGTGCTGACGTTGGTGAAGTGAGATGGCGAAGGACTATGTCTACACGCCAGATCTAGAACAGCGCATCAAGGCTGTTCTAGAAGGTGCCGACGATGGGGTCAGGACTGGGGGTTTGCCGGTAACGTGGTTCCCAGATGGGGACGACGGGTCGGAAGTCCCACTCAGGATCCTCGACGTCGGTGACTATGCCGACTACACTGCCCAAGACCTACCCAGCCTCTGTCCCGCCATCCTCATCCGAGGCCTCGGCCCCCTCCCGTACCCAGGGAACGCCGGGATCGACGGTGTTGCCGCGACTGTCGAACGAATCCGCGTCGTCCACTTCCGGATGCGGAACCAGTGTCGTCGAGCGGATGGGCTTCCGTTCGGACTTCAAAGCTCTGCGCGGAGTTACTACGCAAAGATCATCGGCAAGGCCCTCTTCAACGACGCGCGCTTGAACATCATCGACAAAGACGGGAACGTCGATTCCCCCACGTTTGACAGTGCTGACGAGAACGGCGTGGTCTTAGTTGAGGCCACGTTCGTCAGTTGGGACTTGGGGCGTAGTATCGGCAGTCACGCTAGCGTCGAGGACGTTGCGGCTGTTCGAGCGCTTGGGTCGCCGGTTTGGGCGATTGCGTGTGATCTAGACATTACGCTCCTCTTTGGAGGGGAAGCAGATGGATCCTAAGCCGGGCACGATGCAGCCATTCGTTCCCGCGACGACTCCTGAGCCGGCACCCTCCCCGACCCCAGTGGTGGAGTCGCCGGCAGTGACTGAACCTGAAGTTGAGGAGGCAACTCCTGATGCCAGTGATTAGTGGCCTCGTCCAAGGCTTCTCGACCATCGCAACAGGAACGCCTGCTGCCTTCTGTCGCCTTTGCAACGGCGGCCGCTTCTCACTCGAGCCGAACAACGTCGAGGAGGAGGGCATTGACGGGCAGCGTCTGGTCCGTAAGGGTGTCATGGACTGTACGGTTGAGGCCGAGTGCGTTTCCGTCGACCTCACCAACCTGCAGAAGTTCTTCCCGACTACGGCCGGGATTCAGATGGCCAGCTTCCCTGACTTCCTGGTCAAAGGTGGGACCGAGACGGGGGACTCGCTCTTCATCGTCTCTAGTGCGCAGCCCGTCGGGATCCGGATCGCCAATGCTGGGGGTCCAAAGGCACTTACGATCGCCCGGGTCACCATCAAAGGCATCGCCACCATCCAAACGCCAGGAACTTACGCACCTGTCTACAACTCCCTGAAGGGCCACATCGCGCGCGACTGTAAGGTTGCGGTCGCGTCAACAGTCTACAACACCGTCTCATGGGAACTGTCCTGCGACCTCAACGCAACGGCTGAGGTGTATCAGGACGGGACCCAGGCTGCGGCCGAGTGGAAGCCGGACGGGTACGCCATCCCGTCAATCAAGTACGGCTTCTCTGCCGTGACTCGACTCCCTTGGGCTCTGGCCCAGTACGAGGTCCGGGATTGGACGGCGGCTGATATTACACTGTCGCTCAAGAACGGGATCAGTGCTCAAGACCTCATCTTCACCCTCGACGACTGGGTCCCGAACGGACAGGAAATGCCGTTCGCCGTCAACAATATCGTGGGCTATTCCCAGGCCTTCATTCCTGGGTCTGGGACCATCTACAACCGCGTCACCATCGCTGCAACATAACCCAGAAGGGGTGGGCAGGTTGGCGTATACAGTTCGAGGACGCATCGAAATCCAGTTGCTGGATGCTACGTGGGTCTTCATGCCGACGACCGCAGCCGTGCAGAAGAAGTGTCGTAGTCTCATCGAGGCCGACCAGTCCGAGGAGAGCTATGACTACGTGTTCGAGACGCTGCTGGTTGGTTGGCGGGACGTTTGCGGTCCCGACGGGCAGTCGTGGGACTTCACACCCGAACACGTAGCACAGATTCCTTGGTCGGACCGCTTCGCTGTTGTGTCCGCCTTCGACTTCGAACAGTCCAAGGCCGTCATCGAAAGGGGGGGCAGTGTGCTGAAGCAGCTTACCGATTCTACGCACCCAGAATCAGAGTCGGAGGCTCCGTCGGCATAGTCCCCTTCGAGACGGCGGTTGCTCAAGTTGAGGAGTCGGACGACGAGGGTGAGGCGGAGTCGCCAATGTCTCCAGCCGCGTTCGAAATCTGTTGTGCCGACCTGCTTGACCTCTCCCTGGCGGACCTGCGGGACCTCTCTCCGTTTGACGTTGCAGGACTGCTAGGGTGGCGTCGAGGGAAGCGCTTGGCCGAAGTGCTCTCCTCACGACTAGCAGGAGGCCGCAATGGGTGAGACGACTAGTTTACTCGTCCGCTTCTTAGGTGACGCAACTGGCCTCCGCGCCACGTTTGCTCAGATCGATTCACTGTCCGCCAAGTCCAAGGCCAACCTCGAGCAGTTGTCTATGGTGTCGATGGGTATTGGGGTTGCGGCGATTGGGGCCGGTGCGTGGGGCGTTACGGCGGCTCAGGAAGTTGAGGTCTTTCACGCCAAGCTCAAGGTGGCCATGAAAGACACGCAAAAGGCCGTCGAGATGTTTGAGTGGGCCAAGAGGTTCGCGCAAGAGACCCCCTTTGAAATGCGGAACGTTGTGGACTCCGCCGTCCGCCTTGAAAACTACGGCCTTAGTGCTAAGAAGTGGCTGCCCCTAATCGGGGACATGGCCGGAGCAATGGGTCGGGACGTTGTTCAAGGTGTCGAGGCCGTCGCTGACGCTGTCTCCGGTGGTGGGATGGAGCGACTGAAGGAGTTTGGTATCAATGCCCGCATGTTGTTAGAGGCGGGCGCGCACCCCGGCCCTGGCGGTGGCGTTGCTGCGCAATCCAAAGAAGACGCCGAAGCCCTCATGCAAGCCCTTGAGAAGATCATGACGACGCGCTTCAAGGGTGGTATGAAGGAGCTGATGGGGACCACGACGGGCGCCTTGTCCAACTTCAAGGACGCGATCTTCAACTTGAGGGTCGCGATTGGAGAAGCCTTGGTCCCAGTCCTCAAGCAAGTGACACCACACCTCCAAAACATCGCCAACAAGCTGACCGAGCTGGCGTCGAGTCCGGCAGGACAGTGGTTCATCAAAGTCGCGGGGTCTGTTGGTCTGCTGGTTGGGGCACTAGGTGGGACTAGCTTCGCCATCTTGAAGATGCATGGCTACCTCAACATGGTCAAAGAGGCCTGGGCCCTGGTCACAACAATGGTCCGGACGAATACACTTGCCGTCGCCGAAGACGCTGCCGTCACGGAGGCTGCTGCTGTGAAGTCACAGACTGCGCTGGGTGCGGTTCGAGCAACAGGCCTGCTGTCGATCTCCATGCTGACTTTAGCCGCCGCGGCCGCCATCTCGACTATCAACATGGTCAAGGCCATGTCGCAGGGCGAGGAGGGTGCGCGACAGGCAATCTTGAAAGGCGAGAAGACGCCCGAAGAGATCATCAAAGAAACGGAAGGCGCTTCTAAGTGGGACAAGGGAGCCCAGGCTGCCCGGAACTATGCTGAGCGGGTCAAGAGGGCCCAGGAACGCCGCGCCCGTGAGCGGGAAATGCTGTCTGCAAAGCAGTTTGAGCACTACGACAAGTCGTTGCGGTACAAAGTGTCGTCCGCCAGAGGTTGGGAAGAGGCTCCGCGGTATGGGCAGTCCTTAGAGGCTGAGCGGAAAGAGTTTCTAGGCGAGGTCGAGAAGGAACTGGGCCGGCCGGGAACCATAGACGACCTGCCCGACCGCCTTCTCAACGCCCACGAGCGAGCGGCTCGACAGAAGAAGCAAGAGCTACAGCTCGTGTCCCAAAGGGGTGCTCTCGACCGGACGACGACCGCAACCAAGCCCAAGAGGGGAGCTAAGACAGCTAAAGGAGCTGGGACAAAACAGCCTAGTGCAAAGGCCGTCGACGAAGAGATGCAGACGCTCCTCGAAATGGGTTACGGAGACCAGCTCTCCCCCGACGACCTCACACAAGCAGCTGTCTACAACGCTCAACACCGGAACCGGACTAAGGGCGGTGCGAAGGATATGGGTGGAGGAACCGCGCGGCTTGAGATCGACCTCTCGCCTGAGACCATTGCTGCCCTGTTAGGGACACCGAACGTCCGGATGGCTGTTGAACGGCACATGGATCTGGCCTTCCAAGAGGCCCTGGCTGGACGAGGAGTCTTGGTTGGGGGCGCCCCCTAATGGGAACAGGTGCACCGTTTCGTAGTTACGGGTCGACGATCTGGCTCCCGCCCGAGAGCGTCCCCCGCCCCATCACGTACGGGTGGTGCCACGACAGGTACTTTGTCGACCCGGCCGAGACGGCAATCCAGAACGACCCAATGGCTCCCGCGTCGGTGGGTGGGTATGAATGGTCGACGGACAGGCCCGATGGTGGTGTTGCTTCCTTAGCCGCCGACGTCCTATACATCCCACCACTCCGAGGGGCCATTCAGACGCCGTGGCCGTACTTCAAGAACGTCGAGGACTATCTGACACCTGTTGACCCAGACACGGGTATCTGGAGCGCCTGGTACGATGCAAATACCAATCCGACGGGCGTCTGGTTCAAGTACAAGGTCGACTCACTCGGCGGGAAAACGGTCGCCCTGTACTCCCCCACGACCCTTGACGACTGTGCGATGCTCATCACGAAGGGGCAAGAGCCTGTCGCCCGGTCGTTCCAGATTGACTACCAGCTCTTGGCCGCAGAGAATGACGAAGAGACTAGTTGGCCCCAGTATCGCGGACTCAAGCTACACCTGGGCGTCCAAGAGTTTCAGCCTGAGTACACACTGTGGCTGCCGTACCCACACATCGACTACCCTGAATCGAACTGGCTTGCCTTGTACCACTGGGACAGTGCCACGAAGACGTCCGTCGTCGATCGTCGGCGACTGGAACTGACACAGCAGTCGGAATTGCTCATCGCTCCCCACAAGATCAGGGTCTTGTTCGTTGGTGGGCGACTGCTGTTCCACCACACCCTACTGGGAGAGACGTGGTGGGTCGTGACACCAGCGACCGCCTTGGAACCCCGGAAAGGCTGTGTCGCTATCGAAGTGTTTGGGGCTCGTGGCTGGTTTACGTATTCTCAGCTTCTGTTTGCCGAGACGACGGAAGTCGTCGGTCCTGAGCTGCAGTACTCTGACCGGTACACCCTCGACGGGGAAGCCACGATCATCCACGTCACTACAAAACTCGACAATCCGACGACGCCAGACATCTCAGTCGAGGGCAAGTTTTCGATTACCAGCAAACCAGATCGGAAGGGGCGGGCCGTCGCCACCGTCACAAACAACTCGATCGAAGATTACGCTGCCAAGCACATGCACCGCAGGACGGGGATCCTGTTCGACTTCCAAGAGATCCATCGGACCGTTATTGGGACCACGGCCTCGTTCTCGCCTCTTGACCTGTCCAAGAACCTTCTGGAGTTTTCGGCCTCGTATCCTGAGACAGGGCGTGGGGCAACGGGAACGTTGGTCCTGCGAGACTACGTGACGCGGTCGTTCGAGTTGTTAGAGGTCCTGCGTGGGATGGGCCAGATTCAGGTCAAGATGGGGCACCTGTTCCGGGAAGGGCAGACGCCTACCGTCCCAATCTTTACGGGCTTCGCGACGAAGATTGAACGCATCCCTGCTCGGGAAGGTGACATGAGGCCCCTCGTCCGCGTCGATGTCCAAGACTCGACGTGCGTCTGGCAAGACGGACGGGCTACAACGGTAGCGATGCCGGACTTTACTGGCTGGGACGTCGTTGACGCCATCACGTACATCTTCGAGTTCTGGGGCATCGACGCCTCCAACCTGTTCTTCCCATCTGGGTACTCGTTCATCGTCCGCGGTCAAGAGTTGTCAGGCGGCTTGAAGTTTGATCCAGACACGGAAATCATGACGGCCGTCGACCACCTGTGTACGATCGCTGGGCTACGGTGGCACATTCGTCCCGACGGCGGAATCGTGTTCCGGCTTACGCCGGAGACAGCCTGGAATCCGGCCTTCGTCCTAGACGCTGCAACAGTCACGGACGCCGACAAAGTCCTCCTGCCGGCTTCAGGGACAACGGACTTCACGGAGCTACGAAACGTCTCGTACGCACGCGGCAAAGACGGGCGTGGACACACGAAGGAAAGCCTACACATCTACCCCACATCTGTTACGGACCGGAACGACTTGTCGTTCATTGGTCGGGAGCTGTGGCGAGTCAACGTCGACGACTCAGACACCAATCCGGACCTTCTTGCGTACCGGACCCTGGAAGCCGATCTGCGGGCAGGACAGTACATCAAGTGGCGTGGGTACGGACGGAACATCTGGCCTGGCGACATTGTCCAGTGCAACTATGCGCCGTTAGGCGTCCCGGTTGGAACACGGTTCAAAATCGTGTCCAAGACCTTGAGCTACGTCGCCAAACCCTCCGACCCGGTTTGGACTGACGACTACGTTGCTGTCATTGTCAAGGATGGGGTGGTGGTGTAATGTCGCTCCGGACGACGATGCGCCGCTTCCTCCGGACGTCTCAAGTCCCGACCAGAACCCTTGGGAAGACCCGAGCGCCTGGGACGCTGTCTGGTGCCGCGACCCCAACACCACTGGCCATTGAAGTCTCGGTCGGCTGGCTCAAGTTCATCTGTGGCATCACGGGCTTCGACACTTCCAACTGGGAGCTGTGAGCAATGGCGAAGACGCGAACGACGTCACTGACGACTACGGTTGCTGAGACCAATAGTGCTATGGCCTCAGTCGTCAAGACCATCTCTGCAGACGTGGACCAGTATGCCGACGTCGCGGGTGAGATTGCGGCAGTCACGTCCAACTCAAACATCTTCCCGACGACCCTTGCTGACGCCGACTACGTCGTCGTCGTTGCGGAAGGGAATCTGACCTTCGCAGACCACACGTCGACCCCGAACATCAAAGGGTACGCCAAAAGCGGTGAGGTCGTCGTGATCCCGTGTACAGTCGCGATCACGGCCTTCTACATCAGCAACGCAGGTGCTTCTGCGGTTGCGTATAGGGTCCTGTTCGTGAAGGAGTCGTAGTGTGGGGGACTGGATCAAGGGTGCCGACACAGCCCAGCTAGACATTTCAGCCCGGCTCAAGATCGACATCGGGAACCACATCTCCAACTACCAGAACCCCGCATCCGGCGTCCACGTCTCGTTCGGGACGACCCGGCTCGACATCAGTAAGACCGACCACGCGATTACGAAGGTCGCCGCGATCACCAAGTACGCCGAGAAGCTGGTGATCGGTCGCGATGGTGTCGGCCTGCCGGGGATGATCTACGGGGACGTCTTCTGTGTCTCCGTCCAGAGCAGCTGTCCCATCGCATATCCGCACACCTACACCGCTACCCCTTTCGACCTCAGCGGTGGTGCCGGGATCATGAAGGCCGGGTACTACATCTTCGTGGCTTGGACGGTGACTGGTGAGTCGTACTGGCTAGACCTAGACGGGACGGTCACTGGGAACGCGTGGCGACTTTGGTCCAAGTGGACGAGCAGCCCCCCTAGTGGGAAGTACCTCAAGTACTGGTGGGAGTGTACGCTAGAGGACGGTTGGTTAGAGGATTGGGACGGCGACCACGTTGGAACGTTGGGGACGGTTGAACTGTCGTGGCACCGGACGAGCGATCCGCCTGTTGGTTGGACCCCAGGCACACCTTCCCCACACCTCTCGGTTGGACTGTCGATCCGCGGGGGATTCGCTTCGGTCGATCACTGCCTCGGATACAACACTAGCGAGTGGGCCCGTGTTGAGGTCGGTGTTACCGCAGCACATCAGTCCCTCGCGGAGGAGTACGTCGATTACGGTAGTGGTTGGGAGATCATCGGGGACACGACTGGAGTATCGCTGTACCACACGTCGACCGGTCACACCGATTGGTGGAACAACACCTGGTCCAAGACGCTCAGCTTGTACGCCTACATCGACCCGACCCTGCAGGCCTTCTATCCGGGCAACCCAACCGACGCTGGAGGCCCGTCTCCGACCGTCCGCATTTCAACCGGCGTCCCGGAACAGTCAACCGACATTGACAAGTACGGGTCGGGCGTCGTCGTGACTGCTGCTCCAGCAGGCATGTTCGTCAAGGCCGGCCACGCCCTGACCGTAACCACAGACATCGAGTGGGCCCAAGAGAACGAAGAGTACGCGACGGATGGGACGCTGACGAACCTCCGCTGGAGACTGGAGGCCCATCCCCCACAACTGGGCCGTGCGGGGAGTCCGTACTGGACCAACGCGTTCAAGCCACAGAAGTGGTCTGGGTTTCGACTGCAGCGGGGGACGCGTGTTCGGGTCCCGTTCCTGGCGAACCCTTTCACGGCCGCGACCCCAACGCTTCAACAGTGGGTCGAAGAGACGTACTTCGTCAAGTGGGACAAGTCGCGGTGGGGCGTCCCAACGGACTTTGCGGCGGGGGGCATGTACGCAGCGTACTATGAATATGATGACGACACGAGCGGCCAGACCTTTAGCATTCCGGTCGGGTCGGGCCTAACAGAGTTTACACTGCAGCGACCTCTCTTCAGTTACTTCGCCGACCGAAACGCATCCGTGCGCGACCTGAACCCCGACACGGTCGTACCGCCTGACGTGTACCGGTTCACGTCTGCAAACTGGTACTGGGAATACAACGACTTGACCGAGCCGCGTTATGAGCAGAACGACGGGACTGACCCAGGCGACGACTTCCCGCCGAACATGACGCGTCCGGAAGACTTCTACGACTTCACCTCTTGGCGGTACTTGGGGATCCAAGTTACGACGCCGCGTGCTGGGATCACTTTGCGCGTGACCGTCAACTACTCGCTACCGACGATCACGGACCCACACACTACTGGCTCGGACAGGACCGAAAACTACGAGATCTCGTGGGCGGCTCAAGAAGCCGTCTTCGAGCAGCTCCTGCCCGCAATGAGCGGTGAGGTCTTGTTCGACTTGTGGCAACTGGACCCGAAGCCTCGATTGGTAACTCAGCTGACGTTTGCATTCTCGGACCTTGAAGAAGAAGACGAAGTCGTGCTCGGCTTGGTGGGGATGGCACAGGACTTCGAGGCGACGGTTCACAGTCCCGACCGAGACGACTATGGGGAAGAGTCAACGGTCGTCAAGTGGGGCTGTCACTGGTCGGGCCTTCCCGTGATGGTCAACGCGCGGACAGACGATACACCATCACTAGACGTCCTTGAAGGCTATGGGATGACGAGGGAGACGAAGGCCTGTCCGTACATTGAATACCTGTTCGGGGCCGAGACCGGGACTGACCTTTGTCACGCCTTGACGATGGAACAGGTCATGAACATCTGCGAGGCGTTCGAGGGCTGGTCTGGGACGTGGTCACAAGATATCTGGGATGCCATGACCACGTATACCGACGACGACGGAGTCGTGCACCGACTAAGTCCTGGGTACCCTTGGGACGCCGCATGGCTTCCAGGCTCAGCCATCGACCCATCTGAGACTGACGTCTTCTATGCCTGTATCGGTGTCCTGTCTTGGTCGTTGGCGGCTGCGCTATCGTATGACCTGCACTCTGGACAGTTCTTCCGGGGGCGGCTAGACGGCCTGCTGTCCGTCAATGACATCCCTTCCCGAGACGCGGTAGGGATACTGCGGGTCGAGAACAAGCGCGGAGACACGGAGTGGACACAAGTAGGTGCCGACTTCGGTTCCGACGGTCACGGGTCTTGGTGGACGCCTCCGCTACCCGAGCAGGGCTGGAATGAGGACGACGAGGAGTGGGAGGCGTATTCGGTCCGGCTCAAGATCAAGTCAGGAAGCTCCTGGATCGTTTGCACAACGGGGTGGGCGGTTGGTATTGGCGAGTGGGTCTGGGTCGGGATCGTCCGTCGAACGACAGGCGACCGCATCGACGCCGTCTCCGCCCACTGGCCGGGAATCCTGATTGCACATTCGAAGGACGTGACGTGGCCAAGTGAAAGCACCCCCCTCACAGGACTCTGTTGCGACACCTACAAGACTACCCACAACCCTGCCCTATACGAGTTCCGAGAACAGGCCGCCAACTACCGCTGCCCCGCCGTCGCCACCCTCCCTACCGGGCGGACTATTGTGGTTGCTACGGACCCCGCCTCGTCGAAGATGAAGGTCCGCATCGGTGAGTGCATAGGTCGAGAGGTCGACGTCGAGATGGAAATCACTGGCTACAGCTTCCCCACGCTCGCCCTACCCGAGTACGGAGACACGGTCCAGGTGTTGGCCCGCAACACGGGTACAGGGAAGGTCGACCTGCTCCAGCTGGACCTGACCGACGCGTCGTATGAAGTGGTCGCGGCGTCGATTGCGGACTGTGATGAGATGAGTGCAGGCTTGGTCGCAAATGGAAAGGGCGAACTGGTCGCCGTTGTCCCAACGGGCGGCAAGATGTACGTCTACAAAGGAACGCGAGACGGACGAACGTGGGAGGCTGTGGTGTAGATGGCACTGACCGACTTTGCCGACGGTGAGAAGGCTCCGGACGTCTTGACCCACCTCAATCTAGTCGTCGCCAAGGTCAACGAGCTCGACGCGGAGTCGCGGGTCGAGTCGTTGCAGAAGGACGGTGAGGCGACGACGTTGACTGGCGACGTCTCCCTAACCGAAGGGGACGGTGTCGTCCTTACCCAGAACGACGGCCTCAACACGATTACCGTGGCCGCAGACTTAGCGTCAACAACGCCTGCAGACGTCGCGAGTGCGGGTGCCGTTGGGACTGGCCTGACGGTGGCCAGGGCCGACCACGTCCATGAGGGCGTACACTCAACGAAGGCGTTCGGCTCAGCCGAAATCACTGGCGACGTGGTCCTGGCAGGAGGCATTGGGATCACGTTGTCTCAGGTCGGCTCTACGGTCACGATCGGCCACACGGTCTCGACGCGGACGGTCTACCTGTTCGCCGAGTACCCAGGTGTGGTTTGGTATGACCTGGAAGGTGCACCCGGATCAGCCTACCCCGCAACGGATGGGACGCTGGAAACAGGCTATGCCGGAACGGGTGGACGGACCTACTACGAGTGGCAGGCGGCTGGGGCCACCCAGGTCAGTGTCAACGGTGCCCTGAAGTGGGTCCTCCCGGAAGAGTTCGACGACTGGGAGACGACGGGCATTGCCCTCGACTTCTTCACGACGGACGACTCTGGGGACGCCTCAGTGACGGTCGAAGTGTTCCGGAACACTTCGACTGTAGTGACCAAGTCGGCCCAAACCACGGACGGCGTCTGGGATACGATTGACATCACGTCCACCGACCTTGGTGCGTCTTGGGTCGCAGGGGACGAGCTTACATTGGAGATCACGCTGACGTCGAAGAACGACACATCTCTAGTCGTTGCACGGGTAGGCAAGATCGCCTTGGCCTTTTCGGAGGTGTAGGTTTGCCATCGTCGACACGGGCGTCCAGGAGGAGGGGGTTGCGGTTGGCGGGCCGGACCCCCATCATAACCCCCCTCCAACAGCCGTCCGTCGCCATCATGACTCCCGCGTTCTTTCCGGTCAACCTCTCGTACCTTGATCGGAGTGGCTGTAACTGGGGTGGGGGCGAAAGGTACGCGCTAGACTTGGCACGACTGTGCCAGAGGTTAGGTGTCGGCTGGCCGACCATCTTTCAGCCTTCGTCTGATGGGTGGGTCCAGGTCGAGGAAGGCGTGCCGTTCTGTGGCGTTGGGCGTTGGGGTCGAGCGCCGTTCGAGTTTGTGGCTGGAGCCACAGCAGCGTTTGCTGTTGCGGCCCAACACTTCACGCACAAGATCTACTTCAACCCCGACGTGGGCCATCCCGCCAGGGAAGGCGAGCTGCTCGTCACACACGGTGTGTACTGGGACCAACAGGCGTCGGGGTGCTGGAGCCGACACGACCCAGCGTGGCGACACCTTATGGAAGAGGTGCATCGTCGACCCGCTGCCGTCGTCAGTGTCGACACCAACAGTATCAACTGGGTCCGAGCTGTTCTCGACTTTGACCTCGCCAGCAAGATGTACTACATCCCAAACTACGCAGACGAGAACCTATTCCCCACACCCAACTTGGCAGCAGGGTCGCGGTGGCCTGGGCGGACCCGAATCCTCTTCCCGCGCCGCCTCGTATACAATCGTGGTGTCGCGATTGCGATTGCACTCGCGCGGGAACTGCTGCCTCAACACCCAACGCTAGACTTCCGCTTTGTGGGGAAGGGACTCCGGGAGTATCGGGTCCAGATCGAGAGCCTGTGTCACCAGTTCCCGGACCGGTGTACCTACACGTACTACGAGGGTGTCGGGATTGAGCGCGAGTACTATCAGGCCGACATCGTCCTCATCCCGACGCTGGACTGTGAAGGGACGTCGTTGTCGTGTATCGAGGCGATGGCGGCTGGATGTGCAATCGTGGCGTGTCATCCTGGCGGGATAGGGAACTTGATCCAGGACGGGTTCAGTGGACTGTTGGCTGATCCTCCAAGCGTCGACGCAGTCCGGGATAGCGTCTACACGTTGTTGGCCGACCCCAAACTGCAGGCGGAGCTAGGCAAGGCGGCGCGGCAGGTCTTCTTGCATGCCTTCACTAAGGCGCGCTGGGCGGAACGGTGGACCCGTGTGTTTACGCGACTAGGGTGGGTCTAGAAGGGACGGGGTTCTGTTGGCTGAGGTAGACAAGGTCCAACTGTTCTACGATCGAGGGAGCGCCGACGCGTATGGGACATTCAGAGTCCCCTACCAGTTCAAGGCGCAAGACACGGCGGCTCTAAAGGCCGCGTTCTCGGCGTGGGTTGACTTGATGGAGCTACATGGGCTTCCCGTCGTCAAGGTCGCGACGGCAGGCACGTACGTCAAGAAGAACCTGGCGAGTGGGGCGCCCAGTCCACACGCGTTGGGCCTCGCGATCGACATCGACGCCGTCCAGTTCGCGGATGGGACTGACCTCGTGACGCGGCGTGATCACGGCTCAGCCTTGTACCTGGTCGTCGACGCGCTTCTGCGGAAGTGCTTCAACGTCGTGATCGACTGCTACTACAACGCCGACCACGTCGACCACTACCACGTCGACATGTCGGCCAACTACCGCCCCTTCCGGGCACAGAAGACGACGTCGGTCTTTGTCCAAGGTACCCTTCACGCACTGGGATACGATGCAGGACCGATCGATGGGGCGGTCGGGCCCCAGACGGTCTCGGCCTACGCCCAGTGGTACCTGAAGCGGGAGGGGACTAGGCCCAGTTCCACCGAGACCCGGTTTGACAGGATGGGGGAGACCTTGGCTGACTATCTAATCGCGAACGCACCAAAGAAAGTCGCAGCAGATCCAGAACCGTCTTGGGCCCAGCAGGTCGGGATCACGGACGGGTCCGAGCCCGCTAGACCAGCTACTAGAGCTGAAGTGTGGGAGATGCTACGCCGTTACCACGAACTGTCCAAGAAAGAGGCCTAGACCCTCCTTAGGCCCGCTAGAAAAAGACCCCTCAACCCTAGCTGTCTAGTGTTGAGGGGTCTTCTTCTAGCCGCTTAGACTCGGGGATAGGGGGGGCTTTTCCTCGGGTTCCTGGCTCCCGTAAAGGGCTTCGTAGAGCTCTCTGAGGAACTGCAGGCCGGTGTTGTGTAGAAGCTCGACGGAGGTGCCGGGCGGGCGGACGACCGCGCCTAGGACGCGACACGTGAGCATGAAGGTTGGACTGTTCGTTCCTAAGCACCACAGGTTCGTAATGACGGACGCCTTCGTAGCTTCGGCCCCGTACAGGACTGCGGTCACGATGTTGGCGACAGCGACCGTTTGCTCGTCGGGGGTGTCGTAGTGCGACATAAGGGGGCACCCGCCGTCGACCCACTCCTGGTAGTCCTTGTGGGCCTGTACGGGATCACGAACCTCTTCGCTACCCATCCTCCCCCACCCCCACCGAGCACGGTCCGTCACACAGCACCCGGAACGGGCAGCCCTTGCAGGTGGGACCGGTCTCGACCTCTTCCTCGGTTTCAGTTGCGAGGCACATCTGTGCAGCCGTCTCCGGATCGGGGACACCGTCGTACTCGTCGCCGTCGTCGGTGCCGTCGAACAGCTCTTGCATTTGTTCTCGAACACTTATCATGTGTCTCCTCCTCTTCGTAGCCGAGAGGGGTTCTGGACGTTCCCAGAACCCCCCTCCGTGTCCCCTCAGCACACCCGGACCCCTACTTGCTCCCCTTGCCCTTCTTGGTCGCCTTGGGAGCCTCGGCCCCAGCGGTGTCCGCAGCCGTCACCGTCGCATCGTTCGGGGCGGCGTCCGTAGCCTCAGCCGCATTCTTGCCGGCCTTCTTGGCGCGGGGCTTCCGCTCACGCGGAGGACGCTTCGAGGCCATGACGGCCTTCAGGGTGGCGGCGTCGCAGCCCAGTGCCTGCAGCAAGAGGCCCTGGCCTCGCCGAAGTGCCTGCCGGCAGACGTTGTTCGGCTTCTCCACCAGCAGGTCGCACGCGCCCAGGTAGGCCTGGATGACCGGCTCGACGGCGCTCTCGACGACGACGGCCTGCAGCTGGGTCCGCAGATCACCGATCGGGTCAGC
>ERZ795031.788-NODE-788-length-37157-cov-11.757318_pt1 | contig 37157 bp, 21 predicted proteins | sample MGYA00375123_ERZ795031 | MGnify/ENA primary metagenome ERZ795031 (study PRJEB30166, sample SAMN05720159) | activated sludge metagenome | isolation source: anaerobic digester from wastewater treatment plant | place: USA | collected 2015-04-21 ...
ACACGGGGCTGGCCCCGTGCGCGACCGCGATTCCCGGGACGGGTAACCCCGAAGGCCCCCCAGTGGCAAGGAACAAGTGGCGTACGGCAGCTCCTCGTCCCCTGAGCGAAGCGAAGGGCCCACGGGCGAATCTTCACGCAGGCGGGCGAATTTTCATTCGCCCTTACGGATCTGGGGGCGGATCGCATCTGCCCGGCGGGCGAATTTTCATTCGCCCCGGGTGGGGCCAAGTTTCTGGACACGGGTGTTGACGCCAAGCCAGATCTCGGTGTCGTGAAGGCAGCGGCGGTCATCGGTTTCGGGATAATCGACATTGAAGTGAAGGCCACGGGTTTCCTGGCGACTCAGGGCGCTGCGGACGATCAGGTTTGCGACTCCCGCGATGTTGCGAAGTTCGACCAGATCCGGTGTAAGCGGCGACTGAAGGTAATAGTCCCGGATCTCGCGACTGACCAGGTCAAGCCGGCGGCGGGCCGCATTCAGGCGGCGGTTTGAACGGACAATCCCGACATAGTTCCACATCAGGCGGCGAACCTCGTCCCAGTCCTGGGTGACCATGACGTTTTCGACATTCGATGAAACAGCGGTGTCGCGCATCCAGGACGGCGGATCGGGAGCGTCGTCGGGGGTACGCACCCTGTCTGGGCATTCCATCACTGCGGCCGCGGCCCGACGGCCGAAAACGACGGCCTCGAGCAACGAATTCGATGCCAACCTGTTCGCTCCGTGCAGACCGGTGCAGGCGACCTCGCCAACGGCGAAAAGACCAGGGATGGATGTCCTTCCGTCCAGATCCGTCCGCACGCCGCCGCACATGTAATGGGCCGCCGGCACGACTGGAACCGGTTCCGTGGGCAAATCGTAGCCGAACGTTCGGCAGGTGGCCGTCAGGTTCGGGAATCGATTCTCGATGTAATCCGGTGAACGCGCCGTCATGTCCAGAAGCACGTGATCATGTCCGGACATCTTCATTTCGTGGTCGATGGCACGGGCAACAATGTCTCGTGGAGCCAGTTCCTTCAAGGGATGGTAATCGTGCATGAACGGCGTGCCGTCAACGCGGCGCAGTATGCCGCCCTCGCCCCGAAGGGCCTCCGACAGAAGAAATGACTTGGCCCTTGGATGGTAAAGACAGGTCGGATGGAACTGGAAGAACTCCATGTTCGAGATGCGGGCGCCCGCGCGAAAGGCCATCGCGACCCCGTCACCGGTGGCAACGTCGGGATTGCTGGTGTAAAGATAAACCTTTCCCGCGCCACCGGTGGCCAGCACGATGCAGTCGGCGGTCACGGTCAGCAGACGGCCCCTGTCCCGATCAAGCATGAAGGCGCCACCAACGCGCCTGGTGCCCGACGCGTCCTCCCGAAGCCACAGATCGACGCCCATGGTGTTCTCAAGGAAGGTGATGTTCGGAATCGACCGGGCCCGTTCAAGCAACGCCCGCTGAATCTCGATCCCCGTGATGTCGCCCGCGTGGAAAACCCTTCTACGGCTGTGGCCACCTTCCTTTGTCAAGTCGAAACGACCATGGTCTTCCGTGAACCGAACCCCGGAATCGATCAGCCACTCGATGCCTGATGGTGCGGAACGAACCACGAGATCGACTGTTTCGGGATGACACAGACCAGCGCCGGCAGTGATCGTGTCGGCCGCATGCATGTCGAACGAATCGTCCGAATCCATTACACCGGCAACGCCACCCTGGGCATACCTGGTGTTCGACTCGTTCGCATCGCGCTTCGTGGCGATCACGACTTCCATCGTCCGGGACGCATCGATAGCGAACGCCAGTCCGCCAATCCCGCTTCCAAGGACAAGACAGTCCGTCTTCATCTGGGCTATAACCTCGAAAGCATCTCGCGAGCCTCGGCGCAGTCAGGCTGCTCGGTCAGCAGCCTGTTGACGAACTGCCTGGCCTTCTTAAGGTCGCCGCGGTTTTCGTTGATGCGGGCAAGGGAAAGCAGGATCTCTTTCTTCTGATCCAGCGGCAGCGAATCAATGCGAAGCAGCATCGGCTGCATCACGCGAAGCGCCTTCTCCATGTCGTTATGACGGATGTGGAGCCTGCCCAGCGCAAGGGCGTTGTCGATGTTCGCGGCATCATGTTCGTGACAGATCCGATAGAAATCGACGGCCCTGCGCCCGTCGCCGGACGCTTCAAGAATGCGGCCAAGCGCGTTGGCGTAAGGCGGAAGTTCCTTCAGAAGGCGCTTTGCTTCCAGGTAGTTCACCAACCATTCCAGGTAAGGAACCGCCTCGGAATCGCGGCCGTTCTTCAGGAAGAAATCGACCAGCGCCGTCACGGTTCGCGGGTCGTCGCGCCGATAACCGTAAGCCTTCAGCGCGTACTCCAGGAACTTCTCGCCATCGGACAGATGGTTCAGGTAAATCTCGGCCATGTCCATGCTTACGGCAGCGCGCTCCTCGTCGGTTCCGGCCGCGGCCAGTTCAAGATCAAGACATTCGGCCAGTTTGGAGTACTCGCCATCTTCCAGGTATGACGCCTTCAGGAACTTGCGCACCGCCGGGTGCTCGGGATCAAGGGCGGCCGCCTGGCGTATGTACTCGGCCGCGACATCGCCTTCCCCGCCGGCGCGAACAAGCAGCCTCGCCGTTCCAAGCAGTCCGTCGATCCTGAACTTCGCCGGCACATCCGGTTCCGCAAGCTGCTTGAACAGTTCAAGGGCCTCTGAATCCTGCTGGCGGGACTCGGCCATTTCCGCAAGCAGCAGGATCGATTCGTGGTGATCCGGCCGAATCTGCAGAATTTCCCGCGAAATGATGGCTGCAAGCCCCTGGTCGCCGACCTGCTCGACCGCAATCTGAACCGCGGTGACCAGAGCCTGCATCCTCGCGGCCTCGTCGGTTTCGATAGCCGCACGGGCTCGAACCACGCCGATCAGTGACGTCCAGTCTTCAGTCTTGAAGTAAAGACGCATTAAATCGTCAATCACTTCACGATTTTCCGGCTCGACAGACCACGCCCTTCTAACCAGCGAAATGGCCATCGGCACGTTGTCCAGTTCGATTTCGGAAATCTGGGCCGCCTTCATCGCGCACCGAACCTTTTCGGCTGCTTCGGCCTTCGAATCAAGAACGTTCGACAGAAGCCGGACAAGGGCCTGGAAGTCACCGAGTTCCTCATAGACTTCTTCCAGGCGCTGCCTGCCGGCCAGATTGCCGGGATCGTCCGCGATAACGCGTTCCAGGGTCGCCATCGCCGCCTTCAGGTCGCCAAGTTGATCCTTCTGAAGCGCCGCAACCTCCAGCAGACCGGAAATCCTGGCCTTGGGGGTCCTGGCCGCGATCGACACGCGCTCGATAGTGTCTATCTGGCCCTTCACGTCGCCAAGATTGGCATATATGGCCCGCAGCCTGTTCAACAGGTTCAAGTCGCCAGGTTCCAGGACGACCGCTTCCTCGAACGACTCGGCCGCCTGCTTCAACTCGCCCGAGCCTTCAAGGATTCCACCAAGACGCAGCAGGGTTGAAACCCTCTCTTCCTGGGACAGGTTCAAGCGCAGTTTGTGACGCAGCATGGCCATCAGGTCAGTCTGCCGACCTGCATCCTTGAAGGTCGCGTCCAGAGCGTCAAGCGCCGTCCTGTTGGCCGGATCAATTTCAAGCACGCGGCGCAACGCCGCCTCGGTCTGGCCCTGATCATCAAAACCGGTCCGGCCGGCCAGCGCAACGGCGTCAAGCAGCAACTTCTTTTCCAGATCAGGCCATGATGCGGCCTGGGCCGCACGCTTCAATATGGCCCACGCCAGCTTGCCGTTTCCATTCCTTCCGGCCGTCTCGAGCACGTCGGCAAGCACCTTGTCGCTGGACGGATCCAGGGCCAGTGCCGCGCCAAGATGCACAAGCTGCAATTCGCTGTTGCCCAGGGAGCCGGCCGCCCCGGCGGCCTCGCAATGAAGCTCGATGAGTTCCGCTGATTCGTGTGAATTCAGAATCTGATTTTCAACTGCGCGCAACAGCTCGGAATCGTTACGAGACTCCCGGAATGCCCGACGAAGCACGTCCATCGCCCTGCGCCCGACGATAGGATCGCTGGTGATGTCCGTCATGAACTTCAGCGCATCCTGGTTCGATGGCTCGCGCTTCAGAACCCTGCGGGCAATATCAAAAGCAGTATCAACGTCCCTGGAATCGTCCATCAACGCCGCGGCCAGCCGAAGCTGCAGAGCCGAATCAACATCGTCTCCCGCAAGCGATATACGCTGCCTCAAAATATCTGCCTGGTCGGCACGGCGCCCAAGACGACCGTAGATCATGTCCAGCATTTCAAGGACTTCCGCGTCCACATCCTGAAGCGCCAGGAACGTCTCCAAATGCGCCGCGGCCCGCTCGAAGTCATCCAGCTTCCCACCGGCCACCGTTCCAGCGAACCGGTGCAGCCGGGCCAGCGCCTCGTCGTCGGCCGCGTTCGCCAGGGCAGCCGCGACCAGGTCGTAAGCCTGCTGCCAGAGCCCCGCGCCTTCCGCCATCGCCTGCAGCCTGGCAAGCACATCGACCTTTCCAGGTGCCTCGGCAAGCGCCTGACCGACAAGCGCGGCGGCTTCGCCGGCCATTCCAGGCAGGGCTGCCTGAACCTCGGCCATCCGCATCAGAATTGCCGCCCGCTCGCTCCCGGTATGCACGGTTCCAAGCTGGCGCCTGAGGACTTCCAGCAGACTCGCGCTTTCCCCGGTTCTTGAAAAGACCTCTTCCAGAATCACCGCCGCATCGACGGAGCACTCGCCCTCGCCGACAAGCGACATAAGCCCCTCGCGGGCCTCGGCAATCTTCGGATCGAAGTCCAGCGCCATCTTGAAGTACGCGATGGCGTCGGCCTGGCGATCAAGCCTGGACATGTAAAGGTCGGCGACCCGCAGGGCCAGTCCGGCCCGCGCCTGGGCGTCCTCGGATGCGTTGCAGCACCCGGCCAGGTGTCTTGCAAGTGCCGGCCAGTCCTCATCGGCTTCGAGCATCTCGCCAAGACGGACGCACGCGAAGCTGTCCCGCGGGTCGATCTTCAGGATCTCCTGCAAGGCATGAACGGCCTGGAAGCGATCATCCAGGCGTGCCTCGAACACCGAGGCCGCCTTCTTCAACGCGGCAAGACGATGCTCATCGGCCTCGACGACGCCCGCCAGCCGCATGTACATGTCGGCCAGCCTGTCGAAGGTTCCAAGAGACACAAGAGTCTTTTCCAGCCGCGCCCAGACTTCCAGATCCTGGGGAAGCGCTTCCTGGAGACTCTCAAGCACCGAGGCTGCATCACCGGGACGCCCCAACCTTGTGGAATAAAGATCCGCGAGTTCCAGCAACAGGGTTCGCCTTGCCCCGGAATCCGTTGTCACGTCGGCCCGATGCTGCAGCCAGACCGCCAGTTCAGGATAGTTGCCGGTCTGACGGGAGACCTGCTCGAGCGCATCGATTGCCGCCATGTTCGACGGATCGATATCCATGATTTTCTTCAGGATTTCGATGGCGCCATCGGGACTTGCAACCTTTTCGCGCTGGACCTCGGCCGCCTTGAAGTAATGCTCGATGCGCTCGGACGCGTCAACGGTCAAGTCACCAAGGTTTTCGTAAAGCAGCGCCAGATCGCCGAACTGACCAAGCCCGATGTAAGCCGCGGCAAGCCTTTCAACCACCAGGCGATCTTCCGGCCGCCGAAGGAAAGCAAGCCGAAGGTAATTTGTGGCGTCTTCCGGCTTCTTCAGGTCAACTTCATAAATTTCAGCAAGTTGCATCGCAACTTCGAAAGCAACTTCACGATCCTGGAAGGCGGCCAGCGTCTTTTCAAGCAGTGCCGCCACCTTGACCATCCGCCCAAGTTTCCGTCCCACCTCGACATAGGTCGCCATGTTCGCCGCATCGGTCGGCACCAGTTCGACCAGACGGCCGAGATCCTCGAACCTGAAATCGTGAAGCCGCAGTTTCTCGTCAAGCTCAATCGACTTCCGCAGGCAGGCTTCCGGCCCCGGCGGAACATCCTTTCTGGAATAGACGAAGCGGTAAAGATCCAGCAGGCGGCGATGCTCGTTGCGTTCGGAAAGCAATGCGGTGAGCTGGTTGAACAGTTCAAGATCCAGGGTTTCCCGATAAATCTTGACCGCAACGTCAAGCGAATGGGCATCCGCGGCCTTTGACTCGATGATTGCCATCGCCGCCGAAACCGCGTCGGATCCGCCGCCCGACGCCAGCGCGCCTTCGGCCACGCTGATCCGCAGCCTGGTCATGCGCCCCTCGTCCCGCTTCTCCGGGGAAAGCCCTTCCCACGCGGCAAGCTCGCACTGCCACAGAATCCGAAGCCCCTCGGTGTCGCCGGCCGCGCCAAGGATTCGGGCCAGGACGTCCAGAGCCGCCCTGTCCAGCGGCCTGATGGCAAGGACTTCGCGGTAGCACTCGGCGGCCAGATCCTGATCGTCAAGACGGTCGGCATCGGCGTAAATCGCGCCGCACTCAAGCCAGGCATCGGCCTTCTCGTCCGGCGTCGAAAGCAGATAGGCGATGTTCAGGCGCTGGATCTCGACGTAATGCCGCCACATTCCGGCTTCCTGCGTCAGATCGATTATCGCCCGGATAACGGCCGGGTCGCTTTCACGCAAGGCCAGAGCCCGGCGCAATATCACGAAGGCATCCTCGGCCTTGCCCGGTATCGTGTTCAGAAGCGCGGCGGCCCGCAGCCGAAGATCGATTACGTCGTCAATCGCGCCGTCCGGCATCAGGTCACACGCCGCATCGACCCTTTCCGAAAGAAGTTCGGGTCTTTCCAGCCTGACAAGCTGATCGAACAGATCCCGCAGGGTTTCCGGTTCCGACGGCCTTTCAAGGAAGGCGTCCGCGAAGGCCTCAACCGCCTCGGCGTTACGATCCAGTTTGACAAGGGTTGTCCCGACGGTCTTCAGCTTCGCGGCCCTCTCGACCGGATCGCCGGTCTGTCCGATCGCGATTCTCAACGTCCGAACCAGCAGTTCGCCGTCCCCTGAACGCTCCGCGGCATCTATCAGCAGACGCGCGGCCTCCGGGGCAGCTTCATGGTCGTCATAGATCGACTCGCACAGCCTGACCGCCGCAGCGTTCGACGGATCATCAAGAAGAACCAGGCGCAGCGCCTCGATCGCGCCATCGGTATCGTTGACATCGATCCGCAGCGATACGGTGGCGGATTCCAGCAGGGCCGCGTTTCGAGCGTTCGAATCAACGGCGGTCGCCACGTCGTGACGCAGGATGTCCATCAGAACCCGGACATTTTCGGTCTTGCGGGCAAGGTCGCGCGCCGCATCCCTTGCCACGGCATCATTTTCATCAACCTTCAGCAAACCGGTGAAGATAGTCAGGGCATCGGCCGGATGACCAAGCCGATCCCGGGTGACTTCGGCGGCGGCCAGCAGGCAGGCCCGGCGCGCCTCGGCATCCGGAAGCAGCCGACCAAGAAGCAGGTGCATTTCAGCCACCGTGTCGAAATCGTCCAGTTCCATCGAAACATCGACAAGGCGCCTGGCCGCATCCTCGGACTCGGCATCAAGCGCATCCTCATCCGGTCTTGCATCGACGACGAACTTCAGGAACCCCGAAGCCGTCAGGGGATCATTGGAGGACGCCGCGATAATGGCGGCCTTCAGGCGAATCGTTCTTCGCCGGGAAAGGTCGTCCGCCAGGACGGCCAGGCGTTCCAGCAACGGAACCCGTTCGGCATCGCTTCCCATTGCCTGAAGCAACTGTTCAAGCGCCTCGATGACCTGGACGTCATCCGGAAACTCAGTCAGCAGCCCGCGATAAATCTGGACAGCGCCAGGCTCGTCGCCGGCGTGATCCTTTGCCAGCGCGGCGGCGGCCATCAAAAGGCGAACGCGGTCGGAACCGGATGCGGATGACGCAAAACGTCCAAGACGCTCGACCGCGCGAACGGCGGCGCCGGCCTTGACGGCGGCGGCAACGAAGGCCTCGGCAAGTTCGGCATCACCTGGCGTGTTGCCAAGCGCCTGGGAAAGCGTGTCGAATCGGCCAACGTGGTCACCGGTCGAATCCTGAAGCGCGGCCAATCTGTTCAGGATTGCAACACGCTGGATTGAATCGTTGCAGAACTCTGCCCGGAGGCGAAGCAGATCCGCGACGGTGCCGGAATCACCCTGCCCTGCCTCAAGGGTATCTATCAAGGTCTCGGCCAGTTCCGGCGCGAAAGACCTGCGATCCGAAATCGATCGATCAAGCACCATTTCCACGGCAAAGGCGACGATGTCGGCGCGGCCCTGGGACTCCTTTATGGCCTGCCTCACGAACCGGGCTGCCTCGGAGGCCATCTTCATATGGGTTCTGAAGACGCCCGCAATCCTGAAGGCCGTCTCGGCCCTCTCTGACTCATATTCCGGACGTTCGATCCTCGCCTGCAACAGCTCGATCAGGTCGCCGTACCTGCCATGTTCAAGAAGCATTTCCTCCAGAAGGCTGTCGGCTTCCGGATCGAAGGTGCGACCCGCCACGTCCCGAAGAGCCGCGACCGCGGTATCGATCCGGCCATTGGCGGCGGCGTACATCGCCTTTTCAATCAGAGTGCTCCTGGCATCGGCGACCGATTGAGCAGCCTGAAGCCTGTCAAAAGCCGAAAGCGCCGAATCGACAGCATCGACCGCGCGGTAAAGCGTCAACATCTCGGCCAGGAAGGACTCATCGACGTCGGTCAGGGCCATGACGCGTTCCATCGCCATGACCGCCTTCCCGGGCTGCCCCAGTTTCCTGCCGTAAAGGTTTCCGAGCGTCCCAAAAAGAAGCGCCTGGATTTCGGGATCCAGTTCAGGAAGGTCTTCCGCGGCCGCCACATCGGGATCAACGACGGACTGGATGGCATCGGCCAGCAGCCTGAATCCATCGACTTCCTGTGCAAGGCCCAGGGCCAGCGAGACATTCTCCTCGGTCGGGAACAGCCTGATCGATGAAGCAAGACGCTCGAAGGCGCCGGACGGATCCCCGAGGTCAGCCGAAAGGATTCCGGCCGCCTGAACAAGCAGGGCCGCCTTTGCATCGTTACGGCCGGCTCTCTCGATCATCGTCTCGATCACGCCGAGCAGACCGGCGGAATCCCCGGTTCTTGCATAGACGGTTCGAAGGATGCTTCCAGCGGTGTCGGTATCCGACCCATCGTCAAAAATCCGCCTGACCAGCGCCAACGCCTTGTCGTTGTCGGCGTCGCAGAGAATTCCGTCAAGGACGGCCAGGGCATCGTCGAACTGCCCGAGCCCGTCGGCAAGCACGGCCGCGAGTTCGATATCCAGGGCGATCCGCTCCCAGTCCTGGGGCGCCAGCAGCCTTTCCTTCCTGATGACGTCGGCAAGTTCCGGGAACCTCTCGAGCCTGTCGTAGGTACGATGAAGCCCGGCCAGCACGGCCCTGTCCGGCTCAGCAGCCAGTTCCGCCGCCCTTGCGAAGGCGGCGGCGGCCTTTTCGTCATCACCGATCAGGTCTTCGTAAAGGGCGCCAAGCCTGACAAGAACAGCCTGCCTGTCGGAATCGAGCTTCAAGGCATCGATGCGCCGGATAAGGACGCCTTCAAGAGCCGTGAAGTCCTGCTGCTGCATCGCTATGGATTCAAGAACATCCAGGGCCTCCAGCGCACCGGGATCAATGGCAAGAACCTTTTCAAAAGTTGTCCTGGCGTCCTCGTGAAAAAGAAGGCGCTCGGCCTGGATGCGGCCCAGAACCATCAGGATCTGCTGACGCCACTTATCATCGGAAGGGGCTGTGACGACGTCCGAAAGCAGCGTGGCGAGCGGCTGCCACAATTCGCCAGCGGTTCCCGAATCGATGGCTTCCGCGACCAGTTTCTGAAGCCCGTCCGAGTCCAGATCCGCCCTGATGCCGTCCGCAAGCGCGTCGAATGCATCGGAAGGCCTTTCGGTATCGCGATAAAGCTTCGAAAGTTTAACGAAATCTTCCTGCCGCGCCGCCGGTTCCGATGCGGTGGCCGTCAGAATCTTCAAGACGCGCTCGGCGCGCTTGAAGTCCTTCTTCTTCATCGCGGTGGAAAGAACCTTGCGGCCGACGGAATCGTCCGCCGGATCGGCCTGGAAAGCCTGCTCCATGAACTCCAGCGCACGCTCGGGCTCCTTCAGGTCGACTTCGCAGGCCCGGGCCAGTATCAGGCACATCTCCTTGCGGAACCCGGGATTCACCCCCTTCTGCGCGTCGAATGAAGTAATCTGGGCAACGAACTTCCTGACGTCGTCCATCTTCCGATAAACGTCGTAGATTTCCTGGAAGCGCCCCTGCTGAAGAAGCATCGCCTCCAGGCGGTCGGTCGCAAGGTCGTCGCTGGGATCAATCGAAAGGATCTTCTGGAAAACAGTTTCCGCGCCGACAGGATCGCCAAGGTGCGTCGCGCGGATTTCGGCCAGCTTGTGCAGAAGCTCAATCCGACGCCGGTCAGGCATCTCGCACTCGACTTCCGAATCCAGGAAAACGGCGTAATCGGCCCATCGCTCCATCCGGTCGAACAGCGCGTGCATGTTTTCGCGCGCCTCCCGAAGGGTCCCGTTCTGCCGGTATGCCTCGCTGTACAACTCAAGCGCTTCATCGAAAAGAAGCAGCTTGTCGCGCGCCATCTCGGCCGCCGAAAGCAGGATCCTTTCCCGCTCGGCGCCCTGAACCATCGCGATTTCCCTCTTCAGCATCGCATAGTGCTTTTCCTGGTTGTGCTTATGACTGTAAATGCTCTTAAGCTTCAGGACGACATCCAGGTTCTCGGGGTCGAGTTCCAGGATCTTTTCCAGGAAAGGTATCGCCTGGGTCTCGTTCGACATCCTGTTGATAACGATTTCGGCGACACGATTGAACAGTTCAAGAAGTTCGACCGGATCCTCGGTCAGCTCAATCTTCTTTTCGAGAACCTTCAACAGATCCGGCCACCGCTCGGACGTCTGGTAACCGCGATCGAGCGTATCCAGCGCCTGGACATTGGTTGGGGAAATGTCGGCGATACGGCTGTAAGCCGCCAGCATGTTTTCCTGGCCCGGCTGCTTTTCCGGGTTCTGATAGACCTCGACAATCCGAAACAGCAAGGCGACCTTCTGATCAACGTCCTCTGCCGGAAGCCGCCGAATACGGTCGTTATACATCTCGACAAGCTGGTGCCATTTCCTGGACTTCTCATACAGACACACCAGCGCCTCGAAGGAATCGAGATTCTCGGGAGCCAGCAAGAGAATCCGCTTGTGAGCCTCGGCCGCGCGATCCAGATTGTTAAGTCGATTTTCGGCGACATCCGCCATCAGCAGGTTCAAGCGAATCCGATCACGGTCGCTGTCAACGACCGACAATTCAAATTGCGCGGTCGCAAACTGCTTCTGCCAATCCGACTTGCGACCGTAATAGCCGATGTAGAATTCCAGCGCCTCGATGTTGCGCGGATCCAGGGCGCGCAGACGACGCCACAGTTTCTCGGCGTCGTCGTCGCGACCCGACAGCCCGAGCAGGCGCCCGAGACTGGTCAGGAGAGGGATTTCCGAAGGAGTCCCGGTCAACGCTCGTCGAACGGTTTCCAGAAAGGCGGCCCCGCGCTCGGACAGCCCCCCTTCTTCAGCAATGGCCACATAACGGTCCAGAGCCTCGCGACTGGTTCTGTCGGCCTCCAGCGCGGCCTCGAGCGCCGTCATCGCGGCTTCCGTACCGCCACCCATGAGATGCAGCGCGGCAAGATCGACAAGGGCGGCAGCCTTGTCGGCATCATGAAGACCGGCCGCGATGCGCGAAATGAACTTGACTGCGCGTTCGGCCACTTCCTGTTCAATCGCCAAACGGATGTAGGCCCCGCGAAGATCGCGATCCTTCGGGGCCCTGTTCAGACCGGCCTCAAGACCGGCAAGGTCGGCCGGGACGGAAACGTCAGCATCCGAGGAACCGGCGTCGCCACTGTCCGCATCCTCCGCGGGCTCGCTGGAAGCGATGCCGTCGGCTTCCCGATCCTCCGGTTCAAACTGAAGCGTCTGCTGGCGCTGAGCGGGGTCGTCCAGATCAGGACTGGAATCGTCGCCGGCATCGACGTTCTTTTCCGGTGAAATCCCGGCATCCTCGGAAATCCCGGCATCCTCGGAAATCCCGGCATCCTCGGAAATCCCGGCATCTTCCGAAATCCCGACATCCTCCGGAAATACATCCTCCTGCATAACCTGCTCGACTCCATCCGCGGGAGTCGCTTCGGCCGCCATCCGGGCACGACGCGCCGCAAGGGCTTCGCCAAGCGTCGGCCCATAACGACGGTTGTAGTCCGCGTCGCCGCAGCCGGCCAGAAGACGAAGCAGCCGTATCTTCACATCCTCATCAAGCCCCTGGCCGAAAAGGTCGTACACGTCCGCCAGCGCAGCCGGATTCAGACTGAGAATCGCTTCGGCAAGCCTTGCCACCTGCGCCAGGGACTGATCACCGACGTCCTGGTCGAAAAGATCGGCCGCCGCACCGGCAATCCGTGAAACGGAGTTCCTTGCGGTCTTGTCGGCCTCGGCATCGAACGGATTGTCCAACGCCGCCCCAAGCAGCAGGTTCGCGACGACGGCGGCCAGCGAATGAACCATTTCCGGCCCCGACGCCTCGAGCGCCTTTTCGCGAATAAGCGAAAGTGTTTCAATAAGTTCGGCACCGCTCATGTCGGCGCCGCATTCCCGAGCAACCGAAAAATCCGGAGTGTCGGAAAATATGATCTCGAACATCTTGTCCAGGCTGGATGTGCTCATCGGCTGCGATGCTCCTTAGTGCCCTCTGCGGGTCGTACTTTTTTACCCTTTACACGGTATATTGGCAACAGATTATGCACGTACGTACGCGTGCACGGCCGCATTTGACGCGCCGGGGGGCGGCACGACCGCCAACCTCTCCAAATATCCTGTTCACAATCACTCGCGGCCCTTCAACGAACGACCGGATGCTGTTAAATTTGCGATGGCAGACAAGACTGGGTTCCGGTATCCGGAGGCGCCGATGTCCTTTGTTCATCTTCATCTTCATTCGCACTACACCCTGCTGAATTCAACAATCCGGATTACGGATCTGGTCGACAAGGCCGTTTCAAGCGGCGTGCCCGCGGTTGCCCTTACCGACACCATGAACGTGTTCGGCAGCCTGGAACTTGAAAAGAAAATACGGGGAAAGGGTGTCAAACCGATTTACGGCGCCGAACTGCTGATTTCGACCGATCCGGGTGTCGCCCCCTTCAGCCTGGTCGTCCTTTGCAGGAATCGCGAGGGGTTCGCCAATCTGCGCGAAATCCTTTCACGCGCCGCCACGGAATCGCCCCGGGACGATTGTCACTGCACGACTCGCGACATACTGGCATCCCTTTCGAAAGGTCTCATCGGGCTCTCCGGAAGCCTCGGCGGGCAGATTCCCCATGCCATCCTGACTGGCGGTCAGGCCGAACAACTGGCCTCCGAATACGCATCGATTTTCGAACCCGGCTGTTTCTTCCTCGAGTTGCAGGGCAACGATCTCGAGGAGCAGAAGACAGTCAACCGTGAACTGGCAGCGATCGGCCAGCGCATCGGCCTTCCCTGCGTTGCGACGAACAACGTCCATTATCTTGAACGTTCGGATGCCCCGGCACACGCAATCCTCGTCGCGATCGGCCAGCGCAAGCGCCTTTCCTTCGAGTCCCTGGACAACTTCCCGCTGGACTCGTTTCACTTCGCGTCCGAGGCCGACATGCGGCGGGCCTTTTGCTGGATTCCGGAAGCCGTTGACAATACGGTGAAAATTGCCGAAATGATCGAGCCGGACATCCTGTTTTCATCCCAGAAGCACTTCTTTCCGGTCTATCAGCCGCCCGAGGGGATGACGGTCGGCGAGTACCTTACGAAACTGGCGAAGGAAGGCCTCGCGGACAGGCTGGCCAATTCCCGCAAGACCGGCTTCGAAAAGGATCCGGCGGAGTACTGGGCACGACTGGATCGGGAGTTGGAAGTCATCATCGGCCAGCACTTCGACACCTACTATCTGGTTGTATGGGACTTCATCAACTGGAGCCGGCAGAACGACGTCCCGGTCGGCCCTGGACGCGGGTCGGGCGCAGGCTCACTGGTCGCATACTCAATCGGCATAACCGATGTGGATCCCCTGTCGTACGACCTGCTTTTCGAGCGGTTCCTGAACTCGGAGCGCATATCGCCCCCCGACTTCGACATCGACTTCTGCAAGGACGAACGTTCCAGAACCATTGAATACGTCACCAACCGTTACGGGCGCGAACAGGTGTGCCAGATCGTCACCTTCGGCTCGCTGAAGGCGCGGGCGGCAATCAAGGATGCCGCGCGCGTTCTGGGCTTCAGCTTCGATGAAAGCGACGTCCTGACCAAGATGATTCCGGAGGAGCCCGGGATGACCCTTGCCAGGGCGGCCGAGATCGATTCCCGCATCGAGCAGGTGTGCAAGTCCGACGCTCGTTTCGGCCGTCTGTGGGAAGTCGCGCTGAAGCTGGAGGGGCTGGCCAGGCAGACCGGCAAGCATGCCGCCGGCGTGGTCATCGCGGATCGACCGGTCAAGGAATACGCGCCGCTGTACGTCAACGACGACGGCTCAATCGTCACCCAGTACGACATGGCCAACCTGGACACGGTCGGGCTGATCAAGTTCGACTTCCTGGGATTGCTGTCCCTGACGATAATCGCCCACGCACTGAAGAACATCCGGGCACGCAAGGATCCCGGATTCGATCTGGGCCGCATTCCGCTTGACGATCGCGCCACTTTCGACCTGCTCTGCAGCGGACGGACGGCCGGAGTCTTCCAGCTTGAAACAAGGGGAATCACGAACCAGGTAAAGCGGCTTCGCCCAGATACCCTCGAAGATATCGTCGCGACTATCGCCCTCTTCCGTCCCGGGCCGCTGCAAAACAAGATGGACGAGGAATTCATTGCGGTAAAGCACGGCCAGAAGAAAGCCCAGTATGCCCACCCGCTGCTCGAACCAATCCTGAAGGACACCTATGGAACCATCCTTTACCAGGAACAGGTGATGCTGATCGCTTCCAGGCTTGGCGGCTTCTCGCTTGGTCAAGCAGACATCCTGCGCAAAGGCATGGGCAAGAAGGATCACGCCGCAATCGAGCGTCAAAAGGATCCATTCATCAAGGGGTGCAGCGAACGCGGGATTCCAACATCGGTTTCACGCGAACTGTTCGAGAAGCTCGAAAAGTTCGGTTCATACGGATTCAACAAAAGCCACAGCGTCGCTTACGCCTACGTTTCGTACCAGATGGCGTACATGAAGACCCACTTCCCGGTGGAATTCATCTGCGCCGTGCTGTACGCGAAGAAGGGCAACCAGTCCGACGTGATGAGGTTCATTTACGAGGCGCAGGAATCCGGGATTCCGGTGCTTCCGCCCGATGTCAACAGGTCCCAGGCCGATTTCACGGTCGAGGACGTCAAGGATCCGGACGGCACGACAAAAGGCGCGATCAGGTTCGGACTGACGGCGGTCAAGGGTGTTGGAACCACCGCAATCGCTCTGGTGCTGAAGGCCCGCGAAGATGGCCCGTTCGAATCCGTGGCGGACTTCCTGGCCAGGATCGACAAGCAGAAGGTCAACCGGAAGGTCGTCGAAAGCCTGATCAAGGCCGGCGCGTTTGACGCCTTCGGGCACACCAGGCGATCGCTTGCCGAAGGAATCAACCAGTTGTTCGACGCTGCGGCCCGCCTGAGCGAGGACCGGGAGTCCGGCCAGGGCGGACTTTTCGACCTGTCGGAAGACACCTCGGTAAAGACGGTTTCCGGGCCACCGCCCCTTCCCGAATGGCCCCAGCGCGAAAAGCTTGCGCTTGAACGCGACGCGCTCGGCTATTACGTCACAGGTCACCCGATACACGAATACAGGGACAGCCTCGCGAAATTCGACGTCCTGCGCCTGAGCGACATGGACGAAACCATGTCGGGCAAAAGCGTCCAGGTCGCCGGCATGGTTCTCACGGTCGAGGAAAAAATTTCCAAGAAGACCGGCGATCCGATGGCCTTCCTGCAGATCGACGACGGAACCGGCCAGCTTGAATGCAGCGTGTTCTCCAAGCACTACCACAAGTGGGAAAGCGTTCGGAACAGCCCCGAACCACTCCTCTTTTCCGGGCGACTCGATGTCGAGACAAACATCGAGACCGAAGAGTCAAGGTATCGCCTGCTGTGCGACGGAATTCAAAGACTGGACGATGCCAGGCGTCTGTTGACGAAGTCGGTCAGGATACATGTCGATGCCTGCGCGGCGCGTTCGCAAACAATCGATGAGATGTACCGCATCGTCAAGAACCACCCAGGCCCCACCCCGATTGAAATCGAGATGGTTCTGCCCGGGACTGGCCGCATGATGATTCGCGCCAATTCCAGATGGGCGGTCGATCCGTCCGAGGAACTTCTGCGCGAGCTGCGCCAGCTTCTGGATGGCCATGAATGCGGCTGCGGGCCGACCCCAATCGAAATCAACTGATTCCGGCGCGGGTCGGGTCGAGGTGCGAATCCTAGTACGAGCCCTTTTCCAGGATCCTGGTGATTTCCTTCGCGTCGGCGGCCTGGCGATCCTTCGTGTGTTTCAGGAAAGCCTTGAAACTGTCCCTTGCCAGCGAGCGCAGTCCCTTGTCCTTGTAGATGAATCCAAGCAGCTTGTGCGCGTCCGCGAACATCCCGGGATTGCGCTTGACCGCGTTGGTAAGGAACTTCTGTGCCGTTTCAGTATCCCCGTCGCGAAGATGGATCCTGCCCATGAAGTAGTTGGCGACCGGATTCAGCGAGTCGCTGGCGAGAACCTGCTTGAAGTATGCCGTCGCATCGTCATACCGCTGCATCTCGAACAGCGATCGCCCGAACTCAACCATGATGTCGCGACGCGATGGAGCCAGGGAAAGAGCCGCCTCGAAATCCTTCATGGCCTGGCCGTACTTCTGGCGGGAAAAGAGTATCCGCCCGCGCATCAGGTACGCTTCGGGATTCTGATCCTCCGGGGCGATCTTCCCGGACTGGTAATCGGTGATAATCAGATCCAGGTGCTTGCGGGCTTCCACGTCGGAATCGACGCTACCCAGCGCGATGTAGGCCGCCGAGGCCGCCAGCCGGTATTCATGCCTCGAGAAATCCAGCTTGATGGCCTTTTCAAAGCTGTTTATCGCGTCCTGGAACTTGCCCTGGGCCATCAGGACGTTTCCAAGAAGGTACGGGGCCCTTGAATTATTCGGAAAGCGGGTTTCGACCCTGGACAACACCTCGATGGCCTTCTGATATTCGCGCCCTTCCCCAAGTGCCCGACCGAAGGCGTTACCGGCCTCGGGACTGTCGGGATTGGCGGAGTAGAGTTGCTGAAGGATGTCGCGGGCGCGCTCGAAATTCTTCATTTCCAGATAAGCTTCAGCCAGCGCGACGCTGCCATTGAAATCAAGCGCGCGGCGCTTTTCCAGGACGTTCAGGATGGAAGCGGCCTCGTCGTTACGCCCCTGATCCTTTACGACCATTCCCAGCTTCAACTGCGCCGAGTCACTGTTCTGGTCAATCTGCACCGCCTGGCGCAGCGCGGCTTCGGCTTCAGGCAATTCCTTGCGGGCAATCCTGATATCGGCCAGCTTGATAAGAAGCCGCGCCTCCGGACCAATCTGCGCCAGCCCCTTTTCAAGATAGGAGGCGGCGTTGTCGGCCATGCCTTCCTCCATGAAGGCATCGGAAATCAGAAGGTATGCCTCGACATGCTTAGGATCCAGCTTGATGGACTTCTCGAGCGCGTCCTCGGCCGACCGGAACCGCCTCTCGCGAAGATGGTAGCTGCCTTCGATGACGCCAAAGCGAGGCGACTCGGGATAACGTTGTTCGCCCTGGGCTATTGCCGCCCGCGCGACATCGACCTTGTCGTCGGCATAGGCCGCCTGGGCAAACACCAGGAGAAATGCCAGGGAAACACATCCGTGTTCACGACATGGGGTAAGCGCGTCAAGCGCCTCGCCGCGTTTTCCGGTTCGCAGGAGAATTTCGCCGGCCTCGACGGCGGTCTCCTCGTGCGCGGGCTTGAGCAGCAGTGCGGCCCGCAGCGATGCCAGGCGCTCGGCCGGCTTCCCGCCAAGAAGATGGACGCGGGCCATGATTCGATGTGCCTGGAAAATCTCCTCGGTATCGGAGCCTGGCGTGCCGGCGGCGATGACGTGCTGAGCAAGATTTGCCGCTTCATCGACGCTGGACTCGTCCAGGGCGATAGTCGCCGAAAGGATGCGACTGGGAAGGTGCGTGGCCTCCTTGGCCATGATTTCCGACAGAAGCGCCTTCGCCTCGACGGTCTTCTTCTGGTTCCAGAATGCCTGGGCAAGAAAGTACTTTGCGGAAATCAGGCCGGGATTCTTGATCAGGGCCAGTTCGAAGTACTTCTGCGCCTCGTCGGGCTTGTCCGTCGCCAGCGCAATCTTGCCGTAGTAGTAAAGGACATCAACATCCTGGGCGGACGACGCCACCATGCTGTCGAGCATGGCCCTGGCTTCGGTGTACTTGCCCTGCCCCACAAGATCCATGACCTTTGTCATGTTGCCGGTTCGGGCATCCTTGCCGGCCGCGAGCTGCTTGAGTTGATCCAGCCTGGCCGTCATCCGTGAGTCACTTGAAAACGCGGAGGGATAGCGCTCCTTGTACCGGTTCATGGTCAGAACCAGTTCGACCAGGTTGTCGTCCGAGTCGTCATCGCGATACAAACGTTCGAGCGTTGCAATCCTTTCAATGAAGGCTTCCCTTGAATCGTTGACGACGACGATGTCGGACTTGATCGTCTTGTAATACGAGTTACTTGGCTTGGCCCCGCCTGACAGCAGGTTGATGCCGAAATAGCCGTAGTCGGTCAGCCCGAGGATGGCACCAATGAGCACGACCACCAGGGGGATAATCAGGATTCGGCCAAGCCGCCGGCGCTGTGGGGTCGCCGTCGTCTTGCGCTGGGAACGACCGGCACGGGCCCGTGCCTTGGAGCCCTTCCCCGGCGCATCGACCGCAAGCGCCTTCAGGGGGGCTGCTTCGTCCGGAGGCACGTCGTAAATCAGGTCGGCCATCAGGCCGCCTTTCAAATCGAAATCATCGGAAAGGAGTTGATTCGGGTCGATTCCGTCCTGACCGCCGTCAAGCTGTGAACTCACGCTCTCGTCGAAATCGGCCGCATCGCCGAAATCCCCGGTTCCGCCAAAGTCGTTCCGGCCAAGGTGATCAACCGAAAGTGGAACCGTCTCGGCCGTTGTCCACACGTCCTCCTGAGGAACGCCGGGCGGGTTGCCGTGCTGGATGTCGCCGCCCCAGCCGAACGGATCGGCCTGCGACGGCGCGCCGATTCCAGAGGCGACGTCGGAACCGAGAACGGCATCCAGATCAAAACCAAGATCACCCGAATCCTGCCGGGGCGCTGGCTGGGCAGACTGGGATGCCTGCGGCTGCGGGTCGAAGAAATTGAAGGAATCGACCGGAGCCTGCTTGACGGTATCGTTGTCCGGCCGCCTGGAATCGTCCGGTCGCTTGAATTCAAAATCAGCACCGTCGCCGAAACCGATGGTCATGTCAGGGTCAACGGATTGCTTCTTCTCGACCGGTGCGGCCTTCGGCGCCCCCTGGAAGGGGTTCCAGCCACCTTCGGCCGGTCGGGAGAAAAAGTCGGCTGCCGCGGCCGCCTTCGGATCCGGTTTAGGCTGCTCGGGCCGGACAGCCGCCTGACGACCAGCACTCGGAGCAGCCTCCGGCCGTGGCGGTGTCGCCCTGGATGATGAACCGGCTTTCGGATCGAAAACGCGTTCAGCCGGCGCCTTTTTGTCGCCAAACTTAAAGGAGTATGAACCAACCGCCGAATTCACCTGAGCCTTGGCCGAGCCGTAGGCCGATCGCCCCTTTCCGGATGCCTGAGGTTCGGCATCCTGGATTGCCTTGCCTCGCGCCGCCGCCCCGGGGAGTTGCGGATCCACGACGATACCGGTTCCGCAGTCCGGACAAGTGACCGTTTCACCTGGCATGAAGCCGTCTGTTGGAACCATGCATTTGCAGATTGGACACTTCTGAGCCATCGCAACCTCCAGTTGCGCCCGATGATACTACTATTCTTCCGCGCGATGAACCGTAAATGGCAAATTGACGGCGTCCTGCAAGTGTTCTAAATTCTGTTGCGGATTATCGAAGCACTTCACTTGTTGAAGCTGACAGGCTTTTTTGCACCGCGGGGGTTTTCATGGACACTGGACCCAAGCCGGCCGGATCGATTGGCGACGCCAACGCCATTCTTGGAAAAGGCGCCGAATTTGAAGGGAAACTTGCGTTCGAGGGGACTGTCCGGATTGACGGCAAGTTCTCTGGCGAGATTTCTTCCGAAGGAACCCTGGTGATCGGGGAAGGCGCCAGGGTAACCGCCGAAGTTTCGGTTGGCACACTTGTCGTCCACGGAGACGTGATCGGAAACGTCAAGGCCGTCAACCTGGTCGATCTGCACGCCAATGGCAGGCTTCGCGGTAACATAAGGACATCCGGGCTCGCGGTTCACCAGGGTGCCATCTTCGACGGCAACTGCTCGATGACCGCCCCGACCGACGCTTGATGCGCGGCGAAGGCCTCCCCCACGGAGCCAGGGCCTTGAAGACTGTCGCGATAGTTGGACTGCCCGTTGTTGCCATCCTGCTCGGGTTGGGTGGATGCGATCGTGTACCTGAAGACCGCCGGGGCCATTCAGGCGAAAACAATGCCGCATCGCCGCACTCCGGATCTGCCGTTCAATGGCGGCCCGAGGGCCTGGATGCCGTCCGCTTCCTGGCCGCCGTCCATGGATTTGCCGAGCGCGCTCCGGACGCCAGCCTTCTCGCGGCGATTGAGCCGTTCCTCAAGACGTCGGTCTGCCGCAGAATGGCTGGCGCGATGCAGCCCGCCGACATTCGAGCCCTGCTTTCCCGCAAACCGTCCTCGGTGGTGATCAAGGGGCTCAGGTTCGTGGTCAGCTTTGCGGATCCTGCCGGGGGTGCCTCCGCGGAAATGGGTTCAGGCGGCGACGCGGCACCCGCGCCTGCCCCGGCCATCCTTCGGCAGCCACTCGTGCTGTTTTATTCCGACGGCACTTTCAGGATTGATCTGGATGCCAGTTCACGGCTTCGCCCTGTTCCGCCACCGGAGCCATCTCCGCAGAACCTGACCATCGGGCTTGATGAAGCACTTGCGGACATTCCGGGCACCGGATCACCGGCGGCGACGATTTCATTCGACAACGGAATCGCCGTGAAATGCACCCTGTTTTCCGACAGCGCCCCGGAGAACGTCGCGGCGTTCGTTTCGCTTGCCCGCGGACTGCGCAGCACAAGGATGACGGTCGGGCCGGATCACGGCGCAGGCCCGGCAGGGGACGTCTCGGACGCTGCCGGTCAGACGCCGACCGGGCAGGATAACGGCGGCGGCTCATTTTCTTCCTGGGCCAAACGCCCCTGGTACGACGGCATGGTTCTGGGACGTGCATTGGGCGGGGCCGCCATTTCATTCGGACGGACATCCGATCCCGGCTTCATGGTGCCGGACGAATTCGCCGCCGGGGTCAGGCATGACCGCCCCGGTTTGCTGACGACGCTCCCGGAACGGCCCGAGTGGGGAAACGGGGCAGTCGCGATTACCCGCGGCGCGATTCGCGAGCACGACGACCGTGGCACAATCATCGGCGCCTGCGATACGGAGTCAACGACCAGGCTTTTTTCCGATTTCGCCGCAGCGGAACGGGAAAAACGCCAGGTACTTGTCCAGGGTATTACCTTTTCAAGAAACCCTTAAAATTCGGGGGGTCGCAGTGCTTTTTGATGTAAAGGATCTTCTTCGCCGAAACGACGTCACCGCGCTTCTTCCGCACGTTACGCACGACGTTGCCGACATCCTGCAGGAATTCCTCCAGGATCGGCACGACTGGCCGGGCTTCGCGAGAATAGACAAGCCATCCCAGCTTGCGGCGATAATCGACCATACGCTCCTGAAACCGACGGCTTCGGTCGATGACATCAGGGTACTGTGCGAACAGGCCGTTGCCAATCGATTCAAATCGGTGTGCGTCAATCCCACGTACGTGATGCAGTGTGCCTACGCCCTTGACGGCAGCGGAATCGAGGTATGCACGGTCGTCGGTTTCCCGCTTGGCGCGACGACGACGATTGCCAAGGCCGTCGAGACCACAAGGGCGATTGCCGACGGCGCCACCGAAATCGATATGGTGGTCAACCAGGGAGACGTGCTGGGTGGCCACTGGGACGATGTCATCGACGACGTCAGGGCGGTTTGCGACGCATCTGGCGGGGCATTGGTAAAGGTCATCATCGAGACCTGCAACCTGAACATGAACGCCAAGGTTGGCGCGTGCGTCGCTGCGGCGCTCGGCGGCGCCGACTTCGTCAAGACATCGACAGGCTTCGCGGCATCTGGAGCGACCGCCGAGGACATCTCGCTGATGAGGCTGGTGGTCGGCGCTGGTCTCGGCGTGAAGGCTTCCGGCGGAATTCGCAGCACCGACGACGCCCTGACCATGGTTGCCGCCGGCGCCAACCGGATTGGCGCATCGGCATCGATCGCGATTGTCGAAGGTTTCAAGGCCATCAATTAACGATCCTGCTTATCCCGGGGCGGGCGGATTTCCACGCAGGCGGGCGAATTCTCATTCGCCCTTACGGATCATGGGGCGGATCGGGCCGGGTCGCGCATCAGGTTTGAAGCCTGTTCAACGCGAACAGTTCCGCGGCGCGATAAGACGACCTGACAAGCGGGCCGCTTGCGATGAACGGAATATTCAGCGAAAGTGCGAACTCGCGGTAAGAATCGAACACGACTGGTTCCACATAGCGATCGACCGGCCAGTGCCTTGCGGTTGGTTGCAGATACTGGCCGATTGTGATCATCGCGACGCCGGCCTCGCTCAGCAGTCGAATCGCGTCACGGATCTCGTCGTCCGATTCGCCAACGCCAACCATCAATGAAGACTTGGTCAGAACGCATGCCCCGTCCCGCCGACGGTATGCGCCGGCCTCGACAAGCACCCCAATCGAATTTTCCCAGGACGCCCTGCGATCCCTCAGCTTCGGGGTCATGCGCGGCACGACCTCGACGTTGTGCGCAAGGACATCGACCCCCGATTCCAGAACCGTTGTCAGCCGATCGCCGCGGTAATCAGGTATCAACGCCTCGACCCGTATTTCCGGGCTAAGACCCTTTACGGCCCGGATGGTCGCGGCGAAGTGCCCCGCGCCACCGTCGGCAAGGTCGTCCCGATCGACGGACGTAAGCACGACGTATTTGAGACCGGCATCGGCAACGGCCCGGGCGACGTTGCCCGGCTCCTCCGGATCCGGCGCGCATTCCGGGTGCCCGGTCTTAACATTGCAGAACCTGCAACCGCGCGTGCACACGTCCCCCATGATCATGACGGTCGCAGTTCCGGCGCCCCAGCACTCCGCCTGGTTCGGACAGCGCGCTGACTCGCAGACGGTGTGCAGCCCGAGACGCGACAGCCGCCGATGCATTTCGGCAGCGGTTCGGCCGGCAGGCAGTGAAACCTTGAACCACTCGGGAAGCCTCTTTCTTTCGCAGGACATGGGCGCACCATCGAACAATCGGACGCAATTATGTCCAATCCACCATCATTGTCCACCGCGACCGCCACCAGCCCTCCGAAACGGCACTTCGGTGCCATCGGGCCTTGACAGATTGTACCGGCCCCGGTAACCTACACGCCGTTCGTTTTCTTTGGGCGTAAACATTACGAGGTTTTCGATATGGGCAGCGTGATCAAGAAGCGGCGTAAGAAGATGCGGAAGCACAAGTACGAAAAGATGCGCAAGAAGATGCGCCACGAACGCCGCAAGCGCGGAAAGTAGTCCGCACCCGCTGCCGCTCGTCCATTTGTAAAATTCCTTCAAATTTCCATTCGACAACTGGCGCCGTCTTGCTAGACTTGCGCCATGAACACGGGACGCATACTAATACCCGTCTTGGCCGCAGTTATCTTTTCGGCGTTATCGCCGGGGGCAGCTGCCTACACGGAAATTCCGCTGCCCCCGCCCGAAATCGACAAGCAGGCCGGGGTACTACTGACCAACCTCCGTGCCGGCCGGATCGATACGGCCGAAGTCGCTCTGAAACAGCTCATAACCCTGCGCAAACAATACAACATTGCCAATCTGTCGCCGGTTGCGGCTGCCTTCATCGGCTATTTTGATCCCGGCACCACCGAATCGACCCCGAAGAAGCGAAGACAGCTTCTCGAGACCGCGATTGAACTTGCTCCCGACTATCCTGCCGTCTATTTCAAGCTGGCCAAGGTTCGCCTTTTCCAGGGAATTCAGAACATCGGCCCGGCGGCCACAATCGCCATGGACGGTTTCGAACGAATGCTGCGTTTCCCGCGCAGCGCTTCCATTCTGGCGGCCGAGTCCAGTTTCTATCTGATCGGCGTCCTGCTGATTCTATACATCATCCTGGGTCTCGGCTTCCTGATTCGATACTTCCCCATGATCCGCCACGACATTGGCGACATCCTCCCGAACGCTGAAACAACCCACTTCACCGCAGCCGAAATTCGAAAATCAAGGGGGCCCCTGCAGAGCTTCAGTCGGGGCCTGTCGAACGGCCTGCTGACACTGCTGCTCCTGGTCATCTGTTTCGCCCCGTTCGTCCTTGGGGCTGGATTGCTTCTGACCGCCGCGCTCTGGATGCTGCTGGTGTTTCCATACGGACGTCTTTCCGAGCGCATCATGATCGTTGTCATGACCGTCGTGGCGGCGGCCCTGCCGACCACAGGCTCGCTGACCGCGCTTCCCGGGCATGTGAACGGTACCGCCGGCACGCTGCGCTGGTCGTGCATCACCGAATACTGCCCGCAGGAGTCCCGACAGGCTCTTGAACTTCTTCTGGACGACGGGGTTGGCGCCACTGGCGTCGGCGACCGGGCACGACACGAATCGACCATCGTTGCTGTCGCGCTGGGCAGGCTCCAGTTCGCGATTGGGCAGCCGGATCAGATACCAGCCATCCGAAGTTTCATGGAAGCCCGCAAGGACAGCCTTGAATCTCCGCTGGGCCAGGTTCTTATGGGCAACGTCATTGTTCTTGACGGACTTCACAAATGCCCTGCCGGGCGGCACGACACGGCAGTAATGGCCTCGGCGATGGGCTGGTACAGCCGGGCGCTCACGGCTTCCCCCGACAACGAGGCCGCGAATCGTGGAATGGCAGTTGCGTCCGGTCTGGCCGGCGATCGCAAGGGCATGGAACTCAGCCTGCAGCGCGTCCTTGAGATTACGAAGGAATCCGATCTTGATTTCATGGCCCAGGTCAGGACGCTGACGGCGTCCAGCGACGCATGCGATCACCTGGTGGAACTGGCGGGCGAGCTTCGCCCTCCGCGGCCATCGTCCAATCACGAAATTTACTTTGACGGGCTTTCCAATTTCGAGCTTCTGACCCGGACGCCGCCGCTGCTCCCGTTCAAGTCGGTTCTTCTGGGGGCCGTCAGCCCGCAGATGATTCCGTTAATCCTCGCGGTAATGCTTGCCGTGGGCGTCGCGCTTGTCTTCGTCAATCCAAGACGGCGACGGGCGGTTCGTTGCCCGGCCTGCGGCCACGTCATCTGTCCTTCCTGCAACAGGCGGGCTTCCGGGTTCGAGCATTGCCCGATATGCCTTTTCGACCAGGTTCGGCCGGCATTCCTGGATCCCAAGGACGTCGCGGCCATGTCCGCCTTCCAGCATCGCGGTCTTGCCGCCAGGTACTGGCTGCCCGCGATGTCAATCGCGGTTCCCGGCTCTGGGCAGATACTCGGCGGCCGCCCGTTCCGAGGGCTTACGATGATGCTTCTGCTTGGCCTTGGCGCGATGATGGTGATAACGCCAAGCGCGCCGATCATCGACAGTTTCGCATATATTCCGCAGCAGGCCCGTGGCCTTCCACTGCTGCCGCCGATCCTGCTGGTCTCGGCTTACCTGTGGTCGGTGATTGACGTAATCATCACAAGGAAAAGATGAGCGACGATCTTGAAATAGCGATGTCCCCGATTCGCCTGGACGTCGAAATGCATGACGACCAGTCGGACGGGTACGACGATGACTCGTCAAAGACGCGCGCCTTCAATCCGTTTGAAACCGGACCGGCCGGAAGGCAGAAATATCCGCCGCTGTTCGCGGCTCTGGCCGTCATCTACCGCAGGAACCTGACGGGGGTTCTTACCGCAAGGCGTGATGGCAAGGACGTTCTTTCGGCAACGGTGGAAAAGGGACGAGTGGTCAGCGTGGCCCACCAGGATCTTACCCAGGACACGATTCCCGAACTGCTCCTGGACAACGGCCTTGTCAGCATGAAGCACTTCAAGGCCGCCGTCCGCAAGGCCGATCACAACAATACGTCCATCGAGGTCGAACTGGTAAAGGCCAACCGCATTTCCATGACAACCGCGGCAAACCTGCTCGAGGCCACCCTGACGGAAATCCTTCTGAAGGTGATGGGCGAACGCGACCTGGAATTCACTTTTTTCAAGTACCTTCCGGCCGGTCTTCGAAGGAACTGCCACCTGCCGATTCCCTTCCTGCTGAAGGAAGTGTCCCGGCGCGCAGCGGAACTACCGGGAATCATGGCTCATTTTCCGGACGATTCGGTTGGTTTTGTCAGAACGTCCCAACTCGATTCAAACCCGGAAGAATACCTTTGGGAGGATCTCGACCTCGGTTCGGCGGAAAAGCAGATTTATTTCTTTGTCGATGGACATCGAACCATCGACGACCTTCAGACCGCAAGCGGCCAATCGCGCTTTTCCGTCATGCGCGCACTTGCCGCCCTTATCGATACCGGGTACGTCGTGGCGACCGTGGATCCCCCCGATCGTTCCGGAACAAATCACACGTTCTGGAATCTGGTTCGCGCCCTGAGCCTGGTGCTGGTGTTGACCGGGCTTGGGTTCCTGGTCGGAACCCGGATTTCCCCGGAACGGCTTCCGCACGTCAGCACCCGTTACGGGTTGAGAACCGCCGCCTACGGCTCGACCATCATGGATTCGATTCGGGATCGGGTGTCCGGCGCCATCCTGTCTTACCATCTGCTGACATCAAAGAACGACATCACGGTTGATAAGTTGCTTAACGATGGACTGATCGACGATAACGACGCGGTTGTCGCCGAACAGATCCTTCAGGCCGCCGCTGAAGAGCAGGCAGAAAAGGAACGGGTTCGGAAACTTCTGATCATTCGTGAGTTGCAGGACCGGGAAGCCCCGGCACAAAACAGCGCCCCGGAAACGGCAAAGGCCCCGGAGCCGGCCGATGCCGGGATGGGAGCGGAACCGTCCGATGATACAAAGTAATCAATCGATCCAGGTCGATATCGAATTTTCCGATATCAACGCCTTCATGTCGCTTTGCGGCCAGGGTGACGAAAATGTCCGCCGCCTGGAAGCCCTGCTTGGCGTGGTCGTCCGCATCCGGGGAAACCAGGTCAGCCTTTACGGCCAGCCGGACGTCGTCAAGGTCGCCCAGGGCATCCTCAAGCAGCTTTACACGCTTTGCCAGGCTTCGCATGACGTTACCCCTGTCGATATCGACCGTGCGGTGGCCGTGCTCGAGGCCGACCCGGCCGCCGACCTTGCCGACGTCTTCGCGTCCGGCGTATCAATCGGCGGCGTCCCGTCGCCGGTTCGCCCACGCACGCCAGCCCAGAAAGGCTACATCCGGGCGATGCGGGACAACGATCTGGTGATTTCGGTCGGGCCGGCCGGTACCGGGAAGACTTACCTGGCAATGGCGACGGCGCTTGGCTTCCTTCAATCCCACAAGGTCAAATCAATCGTCCTGACGCGTCCCGCGGTCGAGGCCGGGGAACGCCTTGGCTTCCTTCCCGGCGACCTGGCGGAAAAGGTGAATCCGTACCTGCGGCCGCTGTACGACGCACTTTACGACATAATGGACAATGACCGCGGCCAGCGCCTTATCGACAAGGGCGTCATCGAAATCGCGCCCCTGGCATTCATGAGGGGCCGCACTCTTTCAAACGCTTTCATCATCCTGGACGAGGCCCAGAACTGTACCGCCGACCAGATGAAGATGTTCCTGACCCGCCTGGGCTGCGGGTCGCGCGCCGTTGTAACCGGCGACCTCACGCAGACGGATCTGCCGGCCGGCGTCCCGTCCGGCCTGGAGTACGCGGTCAATGTCCTTGCCGACGTGCCGGGGATTGCAATTTCCAGGTTTACCGACGCCGATGTGATGCGCCATCCGCTTGTCCGCCGAATCATCCGGGCGTGGGATGGACTCGACAAAGGGGGAGCCGATGGCGGTTCACGTCTATAACAACCAGAGGAAAGTCAAAATCGTCCGTGGCTGCTTCGACGTCGCGTTTGAAACGGCCTTGCGCATTGCCGGCCATGCGGACGATGACGTCGAAGTCACGTTCGTGTCGAATGCCGTGATTGCCGAACTGAACGCACAATGGCGCGGCAAGTCCGGCCCGACCGACTGCCTCTCGTTCCCATTCGCGCCTGACGTGCCGATGCCGCCCGAAGTCAGGGCGCCGCTTGGTGAAATCGTCATTTCCCTGGAACAGGCGGCTGCTCAGGGACCGATTCACGTCAAGGACGCGGCGGCCGGGACGGATCCCTTCTTTTCCGAGGTCGTCTTCCTTTTCATTCACAGCCTGCTTCACCTGATCGGGTTCGACCACGAGACCGGACCGGAAGACGAGCGAATCATGTTCGAAAGACAGGAACAGGTCTTCGCCGCGGTCATGGCAGAGATTTCATAGATTCGAGGATTGCCCGGGCGAAATTTCCTGTGCCGTCCTCGTACGGGCGGATTTTCATTCGCCCGTACGCGGGGATTACATCCGCCCGCTGCGGTTCAGCATGATGTTCTTGCATCGTTCCGGCGGGCGAATTTTCATTCGCCCGTACGCGGGGATTACCTCCGCCCTGCGCAACAGATTACTTCGCGAAATCGACGGCGCGGGTTTCCCGGATCACGCAGACTTTGACCTGGCCCGGGTAGGAAAGCTGCTCCTCGATCTTGCGGGCGATGTCGCGGGCAAGGATGGTGGCGCCGTCATCGTCGATCCTTTCGTTTTCAACGATGACGCGAACCTCGCGGCCGGCCTGGATGGCATAAGACCTGTTCACGCCGGCGAACGAGTTCGAAATTTCTTCCAGGTCGCCAAGGCGCTTCAGGTAATTTTCCAGACTTTCGCGGCGGGCACCGGGGCGTGAACCCGACACCGCGTCGGCGGCGGCCGTGATGTGGGCCAGCAACGTAAGGGGCTTTTCCTCGTTGTGGTGCGACGCTATGGCATGAACGATCTCGGCGTTTTCACCGAACTTGCGGGCAAAATTGGCGCCGACCAGCGCGTGCGGTCCCTCGACCTCATGGTCAATCGCCTTCCCGATGTCATGCAGCAACCCGGCGCGGCGGGCCATCTTGACCGGAACGCCCATCTCGGCAGCCATCAGTCCGGAAAGCCCGCCAACTTCAAGGCTGTGCTGAAGGACGTTCTGGCCATAACTGGTGCGGTACTTCATGCGACCGATCAGCTTGACAAGCTCCGGGTGCATCGTGCCCAGGCTGAGTTGGTACAGCGCGTCCTCACCGGTTTCCTTGATGTTCTGATCGACCTCGCGGGCCGTCTTCTCGACCAGTTCCTCGATCCTTGCGGGATGAATCCGGCCGTCCTGAACCAGTTTTTCCAGCGCGAGCCTTGCGATCTCGCGGCGAACGGGATTGAAACCGGAAACGATAACGGTATCCGGTGAATCGTCGATAATCACGTCGATGCCGGTCGCCTGTTCGAAAGCACGTATGTTCCGACCTTCGCGCCCGATGATGCGCCCCTTCATCTCCTCGCTCGGGAGTTGGACGACGGAAACGGTCCTTTCATTGGCGAACTCGGCGGCGTACCGCATCATGGCCACGCCGACAATCTTCTTTGCGCGCTTCTCGGCCTCTTCCTTGGCCTCTTCCTCGATTATCTTGATGCTTTTCGCGGCCGAGAGCTTGACGTCTTCCATCAGGCGTTCCGTCAGCATCGCCCTGGCCTCTTCCTGGCTCAGGCCGGCGACCGATTCCAGGACGGTCCTTGCCTCGGCGGTCATCTTTTCGGCCTCGGCCATCCGGGCCTTCACATCGGATTCCCGCTGAACGGTTTCCTTTTCGCGGGAAACGATTTCGCTTTCCCGCTGAACCAGCGTGTCCATCTTACGATCAACGGTTTCCTCGCGCTTGGCCAGCCGCTCTTCCTTGCGGTCGGCATCGCTCTTGACCTTGTTCAGTTCCTTTTCAAGCGCCTTGACACGGATATCTGCATTTCTTGCCTGCGACAGAGCCTGCTGAACCTTTGCCTCCCACTTGACCGAACTCTCCTGGATGGCGGCATCCAGGTTTTCCTTCTCCTTTTCAAGCCTCGACTTGACGGTAGCGCGTGTCGCAAGGAAAGCGATCGCGCCGCCGCCGACAATGCCTCCAATGGCAGCCAGAAGTATCCCAACCATAACGAACCTCCCGGAACGGCGGCGCAACCCGCGTCCCCGCCGCACAAGGTGCGGCATATCAGTTAATAACTCCAGGCTGGGATCCGGGGGCCCGGGAAATGTGGCCCCGTAGAGGGATGAGGACTGCTGGCGTCGTACCGCGCGCTGTCCGCCGGGATCGGCCGAATCTGGCCGCCCGAACGTCTTGTCGAATACCTTACTCGCGGAATTTATTCAAAAAATCCGCGCAATACAATAACCAGTCAGATCAAAAAATATATGCTCATCCCTCGCCCGGAGGGTTGTCCCCGACCAGAGTACGCTTCGACTGAAGATTCCGGCTTTCATTTAAGGCATAAAGCAGCTTCGTCGATTGCGTACGTATATTTTCCTTCAAATCCGTCAAATTCTTCTTCTCATGGAACAGTTCCTCGGCCAGATCCAAAACCGCCAGAAGCGCCGTCTTGTGCGGGGAAAAGGATGGAGCCGCCGAAGAAATCGAATCGATGCGGTTGTTCGCGGTCTGGCTGATGAACTCGAGCGCGTTGTCGTCCAGATCCGTCTTCAGAACGAATTTCTGGCCCTGAACGGTAATTTCAACAACCCGCTTTTCCACCGGAACCTCCGAACCGATCTTCGAAAGTTTAAGGCTTTAACAAAGATTGTCAATTTTCGTTGTTACTCAAGTGATACGGGACAGCGCCAGGACCAGTTGCGGGGACCGACCTGTCCCGGGACATTGATCCGATGGTCCGCGGGGTCGCCTGGAAGACGGCCGGCCGCGTACAGCAGGTCGCCAAGGGCGTGCACTGTAAACAGCGATCCGCAGCCGTCAAACCAGCGCAGGTAGGTGGTGGCAAGTTCGGGCGACATCTCTGTGGGAGCCGGGCCCTGCCCGCCCAGCAGTTCCCAGAGCTCCTGCCGATCGGCCGCGTCCGCGTTACGCCACCATTCCGGGGCCAGTTCGCAGTCGTGGGTCGAAAGGGTCGCCACGGAAACGGGCAGATAGTCCGCCGGGGCGATGAACTTCCGGTCGCCTTCCCAGCGTTTTTCCCAGCGCTGGACCTTCAGGCCGCAGATGCCCATGTCAAGCATCGTGCTTCGACAGATATGCGGAATGGTGCCAAGGTCTTCGCCAAGCGGCAGCATATCGGTTGAATCCAGCATCATTCCCAGGATCTTCCGGCCATGATCACCCCAGACAGCCTCATCCGACGGGTCGAACCAGCCCTGACGTCCGTTCGGCGCGTGCACGTCGATGGTCCAGATTCGGAAGAACCCGACGATGTGGTCGATGCGGTAACAGTCGAAGTAACGCTGGGCAGTACGCAGCCGTTGACGCCACCAGCGATAGTCATCACGTTCGATGGCGTCCCAGTTGTATGTGGGGAAGCCCCAATGCTGGCCGTCCTCGGCGTACATGTCCGGGGGCGCGCCGGCGGCGAAATCCAGGTGGAACATCCAGCGCTCGGCCCACACGTCCGCGCTGTCGCGGGCCACAAGTATCGGGATGTCGCCTTCCAGAAGGACGCCGCGTGACCTGGCATACCGATGGGCTTGTGTGAACTGCCGGTCGGCTGTGTACTGGCAGAATACGTGAAAATTGAAATCAGGCGTGGCCCTGGCCAGCTTAATCACCTGATCCGTCGAAAGGCCCGCCACGGACGCCCATTCCTCCCATGGCCGAAGCCCCTCGATATCCTTGACCACCTTGAAAGCCGCATATCCGACGACCCACGGGTTGTCGGCGCAGAACGCATCCAGGGCGGCAAGCAACGTGTCGGTTCGAACAAGAGCCCAGGCCTGCCGAAGCAGCTCAATCTTCAACCGGCGAACCCGGGGATTGTCGATTCGGCCGGCTTCGCGAAACGGCGCCGTGACGCTGGATACGTGCAGAAGAAAGGTTTCATCCAGTCCCGGAATATCATCGATTGCAATGAAGGCGGGATCAATCGCGAACGCCGACATCGCCGAATATGGGACGCCATCCAGGCCGGAGTCGTTGATCGGCAGCAGTTGAAGCAACTCCATGCCGGAACGCGCACAGTAGTCGATTGCCCCGGGCAGGTCGCCGACATCGCCGATCCCGCACCCACGATCGCTTCGAAGGGAAAACAACGGGACACAGACACCTTTGATCCTGCGGCCACCGGTCGCAGCCGCCCAGTGGCGGGCGGCATCCGTTTTAACCAGAAACTGCGGAAGCTCGGGGCAGACAGGCGCCACCCGGTTCAAGGGCCGGTTATCGATCAAATCCATCTGCAACCTTCAGTTCGGTTCCATGTCAGGCATCGGCTCGGCCGGGACGACTTCCGGTATGTGCCCGAACTGCGCCTCGTACTTTGCCACGTTGTCCTGCAGCGCGCGGATGATTCGCTTCATGTGGGCCGGATTGGTGATTACCCTGGCGTTGACCACGCCCTGGACCGGCGTTACGTACAGGAAGTCCATCACGAACTCCTCCCGCGTGTGCGCGACCATCATGTTGTTCGTATAGACTCCGCCGATGACCTCGTCCTTCATCTTTACCGGTATCGATTTCTTGCGCTCTGGTGGCATTTCAATCTCCAGTCGGCCCCAAGGCCGCAATCAATTCAAAGTATGTACCGGGCAAGATCCTCCGATTCGGCGAATTTTTCAAGCCGCTGCGAGACATAATCGGCCGTTATCGGGACAACCCCGCCCTGGATCTCGGGCGCCATGAACGAGACTTCCTCGAGTACCTTTTCCAGAACCGTGTGCAGCCGGCGCGCGCCGATGTTTTCCAGCCGCCCGTTCAGGTCGGCCGCGATCTCGGCGATGCGGCGGATACCGTCATCGCGGAACTCAAGGGTAACGCCCTCGGCGGCCAGCAAGGCAACGTACTGCTTGACCAGGCTGTTGTCCGGCTCGACCAGGATGCGCCGGAAGTCCTCGCCGGTCAGGCTGTCCAGTTCAACGCGTATCGGGAAGCGTCCCTGCAGCTCGGGAATCAGGTCGGACACCTTGCTGATGTGGAACGCCCCGGCGCCGATGAAAAGGATGTGATCCGTCTTGACCAGCCCGTACTTCGTGCTGACCTGTGTCCCCTCGACGATCGGCAGGATGTCGCGCTGGACGCCCTCGCGGGAAACGTCCGGGCCGTGTCCGCCGCTGTTGCGCCCGGCAATCTTGTCCATCTCGTCGATGAAGATGATCCCGGAATGCTCCGCAAGCGCGCACGCCAGCTCCTTTATCTTTTCGGCGTCCATCAGTTGCTCGCGCTCGGATTCGTCAAAGATCCGAAGCGCGTCGGATACGGTGACCGCTCGGTCCTTCGGTTTGCCCGGCATGAAGTTGCCAAGCATTTCCTGAACCTGCGCGCCGATATCGTCCATGCCGCCGCCGGCAAAGATCGAGACGCCGGGAAACTGCGGCTTCGGAATCTCGATCCGCAGCGTCATCTTCATCGTCGCCGGATCCTTGTCCGCGATGGCCTGAAGCAGTGTCTGGCGGTCAAGCGGCGCGTTGACCGGCGCCTGCCGAACCAGGGTATCGGCAACCTTCTCGCGTGCCCTGACTTCAGCCTTTGCCGCGACGCGTTCGCCCTCGGCCTGGCGCACGATCTTCACCGCGACCTCGACAAGGTCGCGAACCATGCTTTCGACATCGCGTCCCACATAGCCGACCTCGGTATATTTGGACGCCTCGACCTTGATGAAGGGCGCGCCGGACAGCTTGGCCAGCCGTCGGGCGATCTCGGTCTTGCCGACGCCGGTGGGACCGATCATCAGGATGTTTTTCGGCGTTATGTCGTCACGAAGCGGCTCGGGCACCTGCATCCGGCGCCACCGGTTGCGCAGTGCGATGGCAACCATCTTCTTGGCTTCCGACTGGCCGATGATATAGCGATCAAGCATGGCCACCACTTCGCGCGGCGTGAATTCCCGCGATGACGGCGCCTGGATTTCCTTCGACATCACAATTCCTCGACTGTTATGCGGTCGTTCGTGTAAATGCACATCCCGGCCGCCACCTGCATTGCCGTCGCCGCGATTTCCGCGGCGTCCAGCGACGTCTTCATGGTCAGGGCCCGCGCGGCCGCCTGGGCATATGGACCGCCCGATCCGATCGCGACGATCCCGTCTTCCGGCTCGACCACGTCACCGTTGCCGGTCAACAGCAGGGTCTTTTCACGGTCGGCCACGATCAGAAGCGCGTCAAGCCGACGAAGCGCCTTGTCCATGCGCCATTCCTTGGCCAGTTCCAGCGCGGCCCTGGCCAGGTTGTTGTTGAAGTCCTTCAGCTTGCCTTCGAACTTTTCAAACAGCGTGAACGCATCGGCGGTCGATCCGGCGAAGCCGACCAGGACACGGCCGTCCGCGGCACGGCGAACCTTAACCGCGGAACCCTTCAGCACGGTGTTGCCGTACGTGACCTGCCCGTCGCCGGCGATGACGACGCGGCCGCCCTTCCTGACGCATATGACGGTGGTTCCCCTGATGGGACTTCCCTGCTGTTCCTGCATCGTAACCCCCAAAAACTGACCTGGTCGATCTGGCCCGGAAGAATCACTGCCAGTTAATCTTGTGCCGAACTGCCCATTGGGCAAGCCCCGGTTACGATTTATTCGGAATTATTGCAGCCGGATCTGATGCGACGCCGGAAATGCCGTCCTGTTCAGGGGCACTGTGGAGTCCCTTCATCCTCGGAAAGCAAATTGCAGTTATCGCAGGTAAGTCCATGAATCGAAATGCATGAATCGCAGGCGACATCGCACCAGCTTCCGGCAAGGCCGTTCTCGCCGGCCTCCAGGCCGTTTTCGCAGACGAAATGGCACTTTGCGCGGGCGCTGTCGCCGGCGATCCCCTGGTGCGTAAGGAACAGGGCCGTGCTGCAATCGATCGGCAGCCCTTCGATCCTGCAATCGAGTCCGGACGAACCATCGATATCCGGAGAATCCGTATCCGACAACCCGGTATCCAGTCCCCTGTCGTCATCGGATCCGCATCCCGGACAGGAAGACATCACGATTAGTGAAAGTGCGACCATGCGGAAAAGCCCGGTTCTGGTCATGGAATCCCCTTGAAGGCGCATCCCCGATGCCCCTGGACTATGATTTCGTCATTATCCATAACCATACCACTGACATCAAGTTGGCCCGACACGGCACTTCGATGGCGGGCTGAATAGGGCGGCGGGATCTCAATCCTCTGACCTGGCGCGGGGGTGGGCTCGGTCGTACACGTCCTGCAGGCGGGCCAGCGTGACGTGCGTGTACTTCTGCGTCGTTGAAAGGCGCGAATGACCAAGCAGTTCCTGGATGTCACGCAGGTCGGCGCCACCTTCCAGGAGATGGGTCGCGAACGTATGGCGCAGCGTGTGGGGATGCACGTTCCTGGCCAGCGCGACACGTTCGACAGCCTTGTCGATGACCCTGGCGATGCCGCGGACCGTCAACCGCGTGCCGAACCGGTTTAACAGCAGCGCCGCAGCATCCACGACCCCGGACTTTTCGGACGGGACGCGGGCGCGGACTGCAAGATACGAGTCAACGGCGGAAACGGCTTTCGACCCGAGCGGGACAATCCTTTCCTTGCGGCCCTTCCCCAGGACCCTTGCCTCGCCGGATCGAAGGTTGACGTCGCGTATGTCAAGGCCGGAAAGTTCCGACACGCGCAGCCCGCCGCCGTAAAGAAGCTCGAGGATGGCGCGGTCGCGACACGCCGCCGGATCGTCACCCTGGATGCCGTCGATAAGCGTGAACGCCTGGTCAACCGGCAGAAAATCCGGCAGCGTCTGGGGCAGCTTCGGCCCGCGCACGCCGGAAAACGGGTTTGACGGCACCCACCCGCGCAGCTTCCAGTACTTGTACATCCCGCGAATCGCGGCCAGCTTGCGGGTAATCGACGACGGCGCGTGCCGGTCGTGAACCGCCTGGAACCATGCCGCGACCAGGTCGCGACCGGACTTGAACGGATCCAGACCCGCATCGTCACAAATCTGGAAGAATTCGACAATGTCGATGCCGTATCCCTTGATGGTGTTCGGCGACGCGCTTTTCGCGATGCCTATGTGCGCCAGGAACTCGTCCGCCGCCTGCCGTGGTGTCGTCTCCATCATGACGGGCATTATAAACCGGCAGACACATCTTGTCCCGACGGCCTGGAAACCTTGATTACACGGGCGGATTCGGTCGTCATCCAAAAGCCGAAATCAGACGGCGCGGACCATGTGGGATTCGGTGCGGACGGTGACTCGGCCAACCAGGACCTTGACGTTGCCCTTGGCATCCATGTCCTGGACGACGCCGGTTCGGCCCGCGAAGATGCCGCCGGACAGGCGGACGGTGCTGCCCTTGTGAAAGTTGACTACGGTACCGTTATCGATGACGGTTTCCTGTGGCTGGCCGTCGGCGGCCTTTGGCGAAACCAGGAAGTTCGAGGTGGGCTTCCACATGCAGAACTTCCAAAGATCTATCATGCCGCCCAGAATTTCGGCGGTGCGATCCAGGAAAACCCTTCCGCGCACGACCTCGTCGCCAGGCGCGAAGGAATATCCGACAAAGAACGAAAACGACTCGTTCATGACGGCTTCCTCGATTACGTTAAGCATCGGGGCATCAAACGCGGCTGCCGGCACTTCACGACCGGGAGCCAGACGCACGACAGCACCCGCCTTCAGCAGGTGCAGCAGGCGGACAAGGCGCTGGGCCTCCTCTTCCTTCTCGCGGCACCGGTTCAGCA